>Ga0208244_100162_pt1 | contig 84276 bp, 84 predicted proteins | sample SubbioCR12Aug_5A_FD_184828 | JGI IMG/M metagenome (GOLD analysis project Ga0208244, IMG submission 184828) | Serpentinite rock and fluid subsurface biosphere microbial communities from McLaughlin Reserve, California, USA - CR12Aug_5A (SPAdes) | ecosystem: Environmental > Terrestrial > Deep... | reverse complement strand
CACGGCGTCCGTAAGTACGACTATGAGACGGGACGATTCAATTCGATAGACCCGCTCTTTGAGAAATACTACGGCTGGAGCCCGTATCAGTATAGCATGAATAATCCGATTTGGGCGAAAGATTTTGATGGAATGAAACTTGCTTTTTCAGGCAGTAACTCAGCAATTAATAAATCTTACTCTGTAATTAACGAAGGAACTGGTGGCTTTTTTGATGCTGTTACAAATACTGATGGAAATACAATTTTAGTATCAACAGATAAACAAGGACCTCAAACTTTTAGCCAACAAGAGTTTACCTCTGAAATGATGGTAGCAATTGATTTATCAAGACCCCTAATAAATATAAATTTATCAGAATCAAATAATACTCTTATTGGCAACTATACAAGTCAAGAAATAGACATTGATGATGTATTAAACTTAGGTAATGGCATCGGTATAAATTCATTCTCAGCTTTCATCCATGAAATTGCCGAACAAAGGGAAAAACAATATAATAATTTGCCAAATACTGTTTTAGGTTATAAGCAAGCTCATATGATCGGGGTTAATGCAGAAGATCGTGTATCAGGAGCTCAAAGAATAAGTATTTTCGACAAAGCTCCATCAACAACCTACTTAAATTCTACTGGGTCAGGAAATCTAGATCTGCAATATAAAATTTTGGGTATAGGTGCAGGCACATCCAGAATAAGTACAATATCTATTCAAATAAATGCTAACAATGTTACTGGAGTTACAAGATGAAGTATATTTATTTATTTATTATATTGAATTTAACATCTATTGGATGTATTCAAAATAGATCAACTGAATGTCATGAAATCATAACATTTGAAAAACACCTTAAAATTATTGAAAATTATGTTGTTTTTGACAGCCTTGATTTGTCGGTTAGAAGAACAGGTTCAGTTTTTTTTCTTGAAAACGTAACAGATATCCCTTCGGAATCTGATGCGAATTTTTTTGGTAAAATGAATCCAACAAGAACAGATTACTTATTATGGTCCAATTGGTTTAATGAACATAAAGATTCATTATGCGAAATGAAATATAAAGTTCTTATAGATAGTTCAACGAAATTAATTAATGAATAATTTCTCAATTTAGCTTGCAATACAATGTTTTTGGCAATAGTATGTCACCTAAAATATCGTACAAATATATTAATGGAGTATGGAAAAAGCACATAAAAGTTTACGATTATCTCGGTTCGCTGAGATTCACGTTAGGGGCAGATAGGGCTTTGCTGAACTACAAGCAATACGAACCCTACGGTGAAACGATGCTCGACCTCTTCGGGCTGACACGGCAGAGCTATATCGCCAAGGAGAAAGAGCCGGAGAACAATCTTCAATATCTGACATTCCCTCTAACACCATAAGGAATTTAAGTGAAATATTAAATCCGCTGTTTCGTGGAACATTGAAGTAGATTGTATATAAAGGATTTGATATGGATGAGATAATTTTCAAGGTGGATGAGGAGTTAGAGGGCGGATATTCTGCTTCTGCACTCGGTTTCAGCATTGTAACCCAAGGCGATACTATGGATGAATTAAAAAGCAACATTATTGATGCTATCAAATGCCATTTCGAAGTTGATATGCCCAAAGTTGTGCGGCTACATTTTGTCCACCACGAATTATTTTCAGTCTCTTGAAAACCCCAAGGAACATAAGTGGCGTCGAACTTGCTAAGTTGTTGTCAATTTATGGTTATAGTATTAGTCGGCAAACCGGAAGTCACATTAGGCTAACAACGATTCAAAACGGCGAACATCACTTAAGCGTTCCAAGCCACAGCCCTCTTAAAATAGGCACATTAAATTCAATCATCAAAGAACTTTCAAGTCACATCGGTAAGTCGAAACAAGAAATCTATAGCGAATTGTTAGACGCTTAATCCGCCATCTGCAAGTATGACTACGAGATAGGACGATTCAATTCGATAGACCCGCTGTGGGAGCACTCTTGTACTTCATAAAATAAAATAAAATGCTTGGTGTCCTTAAACATAGTATGTTAGAATAAGAGTTGCTGAAAAATGCTTGAAGTTAAGTACATCACAAATGATAAAGGTGAAAGAACCGATGTGGTAATGCCATTATCTGATTACATAGAAATCCTTGAAGAAATCGAGGATTTACGGGTGATTGCCGAACGCAGTGGTGAAGAGCTGTTCACACATTCTGATGTCGAAAAGTTGCTCAAATCCGATGAATAGCTATCAGATTTTGTGGAAAAAATCGGCAGTAAAGGAGTTGCAGAAATTGCCTCCTGATATAGCTTGCAGTATCTTTTCTATAATTAGCGATTTATCTGCCGAACCAAGACCTCACAATTGCAAAAAGTTGATAAGCCTTGCTAATCATTATCGAATGCGTGTGGGCGATTATCGCGTAGTATATCGCGTTGAGGATGAAATTCTGGTAATTGAAATCATACGCATTGGGCATCGCAAGGATGTATATAGATAATTATAAATTAAATGCCACTTCTGTCCGCAAATGCGGCTACGAGACGGGGCGATTCAATTCGATAGACCCGCTCTTTGAGAAATACTACGGCTGGAGCCCGTATCAGAAACAGAGAATAAAATACTTATTAAGTCAATTTGTCTTAACTTATTATGAAGTTTAAGTAGGAGCTATTATGATAGCGGTAAGAAAAAAAATAGTGTCTAAGGAGTTGATAATTCCTGAGTTGGAGGAGTTCATCGGCAAAAATGTTGTGATTTATATAAATGAAGAAAGCGACAATGGTTCAAAGGAGGCTTTTTTTGATTGCATAAACAATATTGAAATTGATGAATTAGTCATCGAAAATTCTCGTGAGATAAGTGTTATATGATATTAGTAGATACGAACGTTATCATTGACTTCTGGAAGAATCCAACCGACTCTTCGAGACGTGTGTTTGAAAACGAAGAGGTTTTTGTCTGCGGAGTCGTTAAAGCTGAATTGCTTCACGGGGCTGTTGACGAGAACTCTTATGTAAAGATTAAGAAAGCCTTGGATTGCTTCCCCGAAATAGTTATTAGTAGCGAATTTTGGGATGATTTATCCGCAAATTTATTTAGATTAAAGAGAAAAGGTTTGACTGTACCATTCCAAGATGCCATGATTGCAACTATCGCCATTTCGAACTCACTCAGATTATGGACACTGGACAAGCACTTCTCTGTAATTAAATCTGTTTTAAAAGATTTAACGCTTTTCAGACTTGATTAAATATCTCACGGCATACCTCATCCGCAAGTACGGCTACGAGACGGGACGATTTAATTCGATAGACAATAGGTAGAGATTTCGCATTTACAATATTCGTTCGCTTTAAGTATCATATTATATATGTGAAATGGAGGTAATAGATGAACTTAAAATTGACAATGAAATACGAGAAAGTACCTGAGGGCTATATCGGATACATTGATGAACTTCCGGGAGCGAATTCTCAAGGTGTCACGTTGGAGGAAGTGAAGGCAAATTTGCTTGAAGCAATTGATTTGGTGCTTGAAGCGAATCGCTACCTCGGCTCTTTGGACTCAACGAAAGAAATATATTTTCAAGAAGAACTTGAGTTAGTGACTAAATGAAACGTAAATTATTTATCGCTTTTTTGAAATCGAGCGGTTGTGAATTTTTACGTGAGGGTTCTAATCACTCATTGTACATTAATCTCGAAAATAAAAAAGCTTCGACCGTCCCAAGACATAGCGAGATAAATGATAATCTCGTTAGAAAAATCTGTAAAGATTTAGATATCCCCAACCCATACAAAAAATAAACAAAGAACATCTGCAAGTATGACTACGAGATAGGACGACTCAGTTCGATAGCCCCGCTACTTTCATTAATCCAAAATAAAACATTAGCAATGGTATCAATAAATTAATTTGTTGGATAAGGAAATTTGAGAGATAGGAACTGTAAATATACTTATAGAAGAGTACAAGGCTCTGATTGATGAGAATCGTATTCTTAAGAATCAAGATTTGTGCAATCACTTCCCTTCCTTCTCCTACAAATACAAAACGGATAATGCATCAATGACATTGGTATCAAAATCATTCCACCCATACCCTCAAATTAATTTATATTAATGTTACGTCAATAGTTTATTAATGAAAAAAGCATTATATTTCATGTGCTGAATATGACATTAATCGGGATAATAAGACAAGCGCACGAGCTTATTCAATTTGCTATCTCTTGTGTTGTTTCTATTAGCGGGTCATATGAGTAAAGAAATTTTACATGGGCTTATAGAATGTTCGAACTTACACTATTGACAAACTGATTTCTTACATTAAGTAATAACATTGTATTCACATACTTTGATTTTGACTTAAATAGACTAGCCTACGTTTCCCTGAAAGAGATTTTAGAAACGAGCATCATAAATTTTGATTTGTAGATTTTATACATTTAACAAATGGATTAACTTTATAATTGGAGTCTATTATGAAACAAGTTCTTTTCTTTCTAATTATGCTCTCATGGCATATCGGCTTATTCAGCCAATCAGCGATTACTATCACTTCTCAAAACGGAACAACTAAAGTGGCGACTAATTTGATAAGTGCTATTGAGTTAGCTCAAACAGACGATATACTTTATTTACCCGCAGGAAATTTCGATCTCAAAAATGTAGTCGTAAACAAGAAATTGCACATCATAGGTGCAGGTTACAATCCCAAAATCAATGGAACTAACTCAGTTACATATTGTACAGGTACATTAACTATAACGGATGCAGGTAGTGGCGGTTCTGTGCAAGGGATATATGTCTCGGGATCAATCCAATTTGGTACAAGCTTGGCTACTTCAAGCGTGAAAAATTATGTTATTCAACGATGCTTTTTCAATGTTTTACTTTTGGGATATACTTGGGATGGTTTCAATGAAGCTGAAAATATTGTAGTTCGTGAAAATATTGTGGAAGGTGCCATTTTTGGAGGTAAGGCAAAAAATGTAATTGTAAGCAACAATTACTTAAGGCAAACAGGTGTTACAGCTCGTTTAGTAACACATTTTGCGAACGCGAAATTCTACAACAACATTTTTGTCACGATTGATAACTATCCTTTCAATGGTATTTGGGGATGTATTTTCGAGAACAATATAGTAACATTTGGGAATTTTGGCTACGTAAATGCTTTTGAAAACAATCAATACCTCAATAACCTTTATTGTCACGAACCTGGTTTGAATGCAATCGGTGTGGTACGAAGCGAAGGTAATGTTTATATGCCTTTAGAAGATATATTTGTTAATTATACAGGTGGTCCTCTGAGTTTTGATGATAATTACCACCTTACACCAGCAGCACTTAGCGCTATTACCGGTACAGATGGGACTCAGGTAGGTATTTATGGTACGACTAATCCATTTAAAGAACTTGGTATCCCTGTCAACCCTATAATTCAAACCAGTAAGGTAAGTTCTATGACAAACCCAAAAGGGCAACTGAAAATTGAATTCAAAGTTGAAGCACAAAATAAGTGAGGATAATATGAAAAAGCTTATTTTTTTCTTATTATTTCCTATTCTGATTAATTCAATTTTCGCACAAAACCAAATAGTCGAATACGAATATTGGGTTAATGAAGATATTGGAAATAAAATTACTCACTCAGTGGCGCCAACAGCTTTGCTTGAACTTGAAACCGAGTTAGATTTATCAGCAGTCAATTCCGGTTTTAATACAATTAATATTAGATTCAAAGATAAAGTCGGCAAATTCAGTCCAACATTTTCGCAGCATTTTTTCAAAGCGGGTAAATCAAATGCAGATGCAAATAATATAGTCGAACTTGAATATTGGGTTGATGATGATTATGATTCACACCAACGTATTGAAATTGACGGTGGAATTGATATTAACGAATTTGCAGATTTGAAATCCTTGAGCAAGGGTTTTCATACATTGCATATCAGGTTCAAAGATGAGTCTGATTTGTGGAGTCAGACGATTTCTAAGATATTTTTCAAAGCGGGTTCGGGAAATTCTGATGAAAATTTGATTGTTCATTATCGCTATTGGATTGATGGAGAATTCGATAATGCGAAAACGGTAAAATTGCAGAAAGCTCTCAAACTGTTTGAGATTAACAGCATCATAGAGCTTCCTGACGAAAGTGCCGAAACATTTTCGATACAATTCCTCGATACTGCCGGATTATGGAGTAGTGCTTATACAAGGGCTTTCATACCCGAAGCTGAATTTGATATTTTTAATACTATAAACACATTCACATTCCAAAATCAGACAACTTTTGGCGGCACTTACAAATGGGACTTTGGCGACGGCAATAAGTCCGAACAAGTGCATCCTTCACATACTTACACAATACCCGGAGTTTATGATGTTTGCTTAATTGCAAATAATAAATTAGGAAGTGACACCTTATGCAAAATTGTTACGGTTAACGGAATTCGCGAAGTCTTTGTAAAGAGTGCCGGGAATGAAGGTTATGCTACAATCAATGTCTATGGCGGAGGATTTAAAGAAGGAAGTAAAGTTTGGCTCGAAAAAGGTGGAATTAAATATCTGGATCCGGAAAGTGTTCGACTGTCTCAACTCGATGCATTGGAAGCAAGATTTGATTTAACGGACCAGCCACTAAACACATATGACGTAGTTGTTCAATTGCCGGACGGTACGAAATGGAAACTTGAAAATGGATTCGAAATCGTTCAAGCTACCAAACCACAACCTTATGCTAATTTCAATGGTCGAGATAGAATACTATTCGGAAGATGGCAAACATATACTATTGATTTTGGAAATACGGGCAATAATGATGCTCTTGGTGTTCCGATATATTTCATGATAACTATGCCTACAAGCATTGAAATTGAATTCAAAAACTTGAAAATGTCGCAGAGTGAATATTGGCAATCCAACCCAGAGTATGCTGAATTATTAAATGAGCCCGATTTTATCGAACATACAGGCTATTTCGACGGACCTCAAAAAGTCAGATTATACTCATTTTTCGTCCCGATAATCCCTGCTAATTTCAGCGGGCAAATCGAAGTAAGAATCCGAACAAACGAAAGCTTTAAAGCCTACACATGGTTTAACGAACCAATGTTTGAAATAGTTCCCGGTGGAATTGTTCTAAAAGATGAAGAGGTTCTGAGTGCTGCTATTGACAAAAAAACAGCCGCATGTTTGCGTGCAGTTATGTTCCAAGCAATGAAAGACGGAATAGCAGAAGTCGTTAATAATTTAATACCCGGCGTAGGATGCGCCAATTCAATTCTTAACCTCACAATGGATCCGGCAGGATATTTGGCACCCGACCCTACAAATCCGGATTATAATCGCCCAAAAACATGGAGAGAAAAAATTTGGGGATGGGGTGGCACAGTTAAGGATGTTGCTGTGGTAATTGCAGGGTGCGCCAGTGATGCATTGCCACTCAAACAAGCTTATAAAACTGCTGTTGCCGTTGTGTCGGTCATCAACAATATCTACGGCGGTATTCAAGCCGGCAGAGAGTGTTACACAAAATATGGCAATGGCAAAAAGGACATTGCGGCAGTAGGGAGTTTTGACCCGAATGAAATTGTTGGGCCCGGTGGCTATGCTTCGGATAATTTTGTCAACACTTACGGATTTGCCTATACTATCTTTTTCGAAAACTTAGCAACTGCGACAGCTCCGGCACAAGAAGTTGTCATAATTGATACGCTCGATAGAACAAAGTATGATTTGAATTCTTTCAGTTTCGGTAATTTTTCATTTGGCGGCAAAACTTATGCTCCTATGACAGGATTAAAACAATTTACTTTAGATATCGAACCTGAAGGTAGTTTTGGCAATATCGTCCGAGTTAATGCCAATTTTGATACCCAAACTGCAATAGCTTACTGGCAATTCATCACACTTGATCCCGAGACAATGGATTTGACAGAAGACCCTGACGGAGGTTTTCTGCCGCCAAACAAAACTTCGCCGCAAGGAGAAGGCAATGTGTCATATTCTGTTAATTTGCTCAACACTTTGGGGAATGAAGTCGAAATTAATGCGAAAGCTGATATATTTTTCGACTTGAATCCTGCAATTACTACAAACAATTATTCCAATAAATTGGATTTGGCACCTCCGACAAGCAAACTGAATTCAATTCATGCAACGTTGCAAGAGAATTTGTATCGAATCGAGGGAACCAGCAATGATGACGAAAGTGGAGTCAGATACAGAATCATTCACGCTTCGATGGATGGAGGCGAATATATGCCGATTGTAACCGGTTATGATGAAACGATTTACGTAGAATTGGACTTAAGCAACACCTACCATTTCTTTAGTCAGGCAATTGATAGTGTGGGCAATGTTGAGCCAATGAAGTCGAACTATGAAATCACTTCGCTTAACGTCCAATCTGTTGATTATATGACGATTGGATGCGAAGTTTCAATTATGCCAAACCCGACATCCGATAAAATTCAAGTAAAAATTGCTTTGGAAAGACCTTCAGATGTTATAATTTCGATTTATGACCTCAGCGGGCAGGTGATTTTACTACGCAATTTAGGGAATATTTATTCAGATGAATTAATCGAAGAAATTAATTTATCAGAATTTAGCAATGGCAGATACATAGTCAGAGTCAAGACATCGGAGCAAAGTATCATAAAAATGTTAAATATTATCAAATAATATTTAATCACGGAAATTGAATAACCCGTCGTAAAATACGGCGGGTTTTCTTTTACATCACATCTTCAATTTCATAAAAAGAGATTCGGGGACGGATTTGACTATACACATGATTAAACGCCAAAAGCCCGGAACATATATCACACCAGATTTTCCGGCTTTCATAGCTTCGAAAATTTTCTTTCCGACAGCAGGGTAAGATGCGAAAAGGAAGTTTTTGGGTACGTGTGATGTCATCGGCGTGTCCACAAAACCCGGTTTGATTGTCAGCACAGATACGCCCTTGTGGAACATTCGATTGCGTAAACCCTGAAAATATGTGCTGACAAAACCTTTAGCTGCGCCGTAAATGTAGTTGCTTTGTCTGCCACGGTCACCTGCCACACTGCTTATCACTGCAATCATTCCTTTGCCCAAAGGTTCGAAATAATTTGCCGCAATTGTAGCCAAATTAACCACAGAAACGCCATTTGCCACGATTTCGCGATTGATTGCATCCAAATTACTCGCGATTTTTTCTTGGTCGGGTAATGTGCCGTGTGCTATTAAAACGGCATCAATCGCTCCGGCATTTGCAAGTGCTTCATCAAACGATTTTTGATATGTTGCATCGTCAATCGCATCGAAATAAAATGTTGAGACGTCTGCCGAATAGCGTGTTTTCAGGTCGTTCGCTAAATCATTTAATTTATTCTCATTCTTTGCCACGAGTAATAATTTCCATTTATCTAGAGCGAAATTAACGGCTGTAGCTTGAGCTATTGCAGATGTGGCACCATAAATTAATACTGTTTTCATAATTATTCCTTTGTTACTCTTTTCCAAAAACTTGAGGAAAATTTAGGGTCTATATATTTTGCGAAATCCGTCCATTGCGGATAAAATGCTTTGAAATTCTCAGGTGACATTCGGGCGTCTTTGCAAGGATAGACCACTCCTCCGACTGAGTTGACTATATTATCGGATTCGTCTAATATCTTGAGCAATGCATCGCCTATCATTTTGAAATCTATGGCGAGCGTGACACCTTCGCGTGGAAATGACATCATACCGGGCGATTTTATATTTCCGAATGTTTTTAAAACAGTCAAAAAAGATGATAGTTTTGAGCGTGTAATTAAATTAAATATTTCCTTCAATACATTAATATAATTATCGAATGGAATTACAAATTGATATTGCACAAAGCCTTTTTTCCCATATGCTTTATTCCAACCATCAACTGCATCAAGCGGATAGAAAAATGGCTCGAAAGATACATCTGCCTTTTTAATTCGCGATAATTGTTTATTATAATATAATGTATTAAATGCTTTTACGGTTAACGGATTAATTAATTCCATATTTAATGGAAATGGTAACATTTTGCCATTTGTGGACTTATACGGTTTTTGTCTGCTTTTGGGAGCGAAATTACCTCGATTATATAATCCTCTGCCCGGCACTGATGTATCAACCCAAGCAACGGTATAATTGTAATTTTCTGAATTTTGCGTAATATCGAAAAATTCTTCAAAAGTGCGAAATTTAATACTTTCAGATTCGATTATAGGTCCCGGGCATTCCACAGTTTGGAAGCTAACTTTTGTAATAATGCCGGTAAGTCCAAGCCCGCCAATTGTAGCAGCAAATAATTCAGAATTAATTGTTTTGGAGCATTGAAGCAATGTTCCGTCCGAACGGAGCAATTCAAGCTCTGTGACGTGACAACCAAATGTGCCTGCCTTATGATGATTTTTGCCATGTACATCATTTGCGATTGCACCACCAAGAGTTACATATTTTGTGCCCGGAGTGACCGGCAAAAAACGTCCGCGAGGAAGCAAAAAGTCTATGCAATCAGCCAAAGTGGCTCCGGCGTAGCAAGTCAAAATACCTGTTTCTTCATCATAATTAATAAATTTATTAATTCCGGAAATATCGAGTAGTGTTCCACCGTCAATTAAGCAACTATCGCCATAGCTTTTACCCAAACCATAAGGCAAAATATCGCCTTTAATTTCTCCAATATTTTGTAAGTCATTATACCAAAAATATTTGATTAGATTTTGATTGCTTTGTTTGGGGTAATTTCCAAATGATAATGTTGTTTCCATTATAACATTCCAATTACGGATAAAATAAAAATAATCATAATTACGAGATGGCTGGCTTTATCACGAATTGCAAAGACAACAGGGTCATGATGAATATGCCCCCGATTGGCTAATAGCCAAGTACGTGTAATCCAATATAATATCACAGGGGCGATAAGATACATTACTACATGATTTTTGTAAAGAACGACAATTGCCGGAGAATTAATATAAAGCACATAAACAAGAACTGAGATTAATCCGGAAGCAACACCAATTATCATCATCAAAGTTGTATCGTCTGTATTATATCCGCGAACGGATTTGTTTGAGTTGTTCAATTCGATAGACCTCAGCTCTATAAATCTCTTTAAACTTGCCAGCGATAGGAAGAAAAACATCGAAAATGACAGCAACCAATGTGAAATCAAAGTATCGGTAGCCACTCCGCCGAGCAATAGACGCAAAGTATATAATCCGGCCAAAATTATTATATCTGCCATATTCAGTCGTTTGAACCATAATGAATATAATACAGTTACGACAAAATAAAGCAATATCACACCCATTGTATCAAAACCTTTGGCGAAATAAGCTAAAAGTACGGCTATTACAAACAATACAGGAACAAGTTTTGCAGCGGTTAGTATTTTTAGTCTGCCGGATGCAAGAGGGCGATTTTTCTTGTCAATATGCTTACGGTCTGCTTCGATATCGAATAAATCATTGATAACATAAATTGCAGATGCCATAAAACTCAAAGCAAAAAATGTCAGCGTACTGCTGATTACCATGCTTTGGTCTATGACATGGGCAAGCAACATCGGCAAAAATACAAGCGTGTTCTTAACCCATTGATAGACTCGAAGTTGTTCTGTTAATATTTTTAATTTCGATTTGGATTTATCGTCTATGATTTGCGTTGCAGCACTTTGGAATTCATTCTTGATTTCGTCAGAACAATTGACTAATATTTTGCCATTAGAATTTTGCCATACAAATCGGTCTTTGTAGCTGTCGCCTATGTAATCAAACTGTCCTTTGCCAAATCGTTTGACTAATAAATTGGATTTCGTTTTCCCGACGAGATTTATTCCATCCCTTGAAGCAATTGTTTCTTTAAAAAAAGTAAATCTCTCGCCGACTTTTTCCGCAATAGTATGATACGATGCCGTAACTAAATATACTTCTCTACCGGCGGCATGAGCGGCTTCGGAAATTCGGATGATTTCCTCATTGTAGGGTAAAATATCAACATTTGGTCCAACTCGCTTTGCCAATTGTTCTTTCAGCTCATATCGCCCTTTCATCAACCAAATAGGGAGCATGAAAATATAGAAAATATTCTTTTTCAGCAACAAAAAAATTGACTCGAACATAATATCAGTTCGAATCAAAGTGCCGTCCAAATCAACACAAAGTGGGTATTTATTCAAATCTTGCATTATTATCTTAAATGTGCTATACTTTTTTCAAATTTCTGAAGTGTAACCCCTACAATTTGGTCCATATTATAATATTTATAATCTGCCAATCTGCCCACAAAAATCACATTTTTGAGTTTTTCGGCATCGGCAGCATATTTCTTGTAGATTTCGTCATTTTCTGCTCGTGGAATTGGGTAATAAGGGTCATTTTCGCCGATTACATATGGTTGCGGATATTCGTAAGCAACAGTTGTGCGATGGTGATTTTGCATTGTCAAGTGCTTGAACTCGGTGATGCGTGTATAATCATGATTATTTGGGTAATTGATTTGCGCCCCCGATTGGAATTGCTCCATATCGAAATTGACAAGTGAGAATTTCAAACTTCTGTACGGTAGTTCCCCATGGGAATAATCAAAAAAGTAATCAATTGGACCTGAATATATGATTTTATCGAATTTGATATCGTCAATAATTTCTTTATAATCAGTTTTCAAAAGTATTCTGATGTTTTTGTTAGCAATGATTTTCTTGAACATTTCTGTATAACCATACTTGGGAATACCTTGGTAAGTATCTTGGAAATATCTATCGTCGCGTGAAATGAAAACAGGAACGCGTGAAGTAACCGTATAATCCAATTCGTCGGGTTTCAAGCCCCATTGCTTGATAGTATAACCAAGGAAAACATTTTTGTAGATATATTCTGCAAGAAATTTAATATCCGCGTCATCGGTTTCACGCATTTTCAAAATCGGAATTTTCAGTCCAAAACCATAATATCCGATGAGTTTATTTTCTAATTTTTGGGCAAAATCCGGTGGGAAAACTGTGTATAATGAGTTCAGATTGAAAGGAACAGGAACTAATTTACCTTCGACAACTGCTTTGACATGATGAACGTAGGGATTCCATTCGGTATATTGCGACAAATAATCCCATACTTTTTTTGATGATGTATGAAAAATATGCGGTCCGTATTTATGCACGAGCAAACCTGCTTCGTCATAGTAATCATAAGCATTGCCGGCGATGTGGTCTCGTTTGTCAACAATCAGAACTTTTTTGCCTAATTCACTCGTGATGCGTTCTGCCATAACGCATCCGGCATAGCCCGCACCAACTATCAGATAATCAAATTTCATTTCTTCAAATACCCCTTAATTTCGTTGAAATCAACCAACTTAGTGTATAAATAAATCAAAATACATGCCGTAACTGTTACAGAGACGGATAAATACATGTTTAGTCCAAGTGCCATCATAACAAATCCGGGCGATACTCCAATAAGAGTTGCTGTGAAAGCTTTTGCCAAATTGGAAAGATACAAATTACCATGAGTCTTTTTGAATAAGAAAAGCATCATTGTTAAAACTGAAAGTTCGCTGAAAATTGTTGCAATCGCAGCGCCATACAAACCATAAACTGGTATCAAAAGCATGTTCACGATTAAATTCAAAGTCAAGCCGATTAATGTAGCGTTGATTACCTTATTCTCATGTTTCCATGCTATCAAGGGTTGGAAATAATTCACTACGACATATTGTAGAAATATAGTTATCGATAAAATTTTCAAAGCTCCTGATGATTCTGCGTATTTTTGTCCCAGCAGTACAACAATTAAATCGGAAAAAAGAAATAAATTCAAGCCAATGAATGAACCCAAAAGAAAGTTAATCCGAGAAAAAATGCTGACTACTTTATCCCTTTCTTCAAAGTTCGTAGCTCGTGAAATTTTTGGGAAAAAAGCTGATTGAAGGATTATCGTTGGCAGAAGTAAAAAAGCGAGCAATTGGTGCGCTGCCGCAAAAATTCCTGTTTCGCGGTCCCCCCTAATTATACCGAGCATCGTTATGTCAATGTTATTGTACATCGTTGCGATTAAGAAAATCAATCCAATGCTGAATGATTGGCGGAGCAGACTAATGATGAAAGTTCTATCGAAAGAAAAGTCAATTTTGCCGAAGGTGCTTTTGTAATGAACAAACATCCAAACAGAATTAATCAAGAACGATAAGGTTATTATTATGATTGCCATTTCAACATCGCTTTCGCTCTTGACAAACAATATAATACCAACCAAATTCAAAACACCTGTGACAAGCGACCTGATTGCGATAATGTGCATCTTTTCGACAGCCATATATACCCAATTCAATAAAGTCGCTTGACCAAAAAGCAGTGCACCGTAAATATATATCATTCTCTTAGTAACATCAGAAATCGGCGAATATGAATCAATTATCTGAGTGGTAATGATTATACCGATATAACCTAACGTGGCAAATACTATTCGGAGCATCAAAATCGAACCGACATATTTTGGCAGCAATGCTCGATTGCGTGCTACATCACGTATGCCTGCTTGGTCGAACCCGAGCATGACTATTATAAAAAAGTACTGGACGATGGATTTGGCAAAACTCAAAGCACCATTACTTTCAGGACCGATTGTACTTATTAGATATAAGGTATATATAACAGCCAAACCTTTAGCGGAGATTTCGGCTGTGCCCATTGAAAGTATATTTTTTACAATTTGATTTGAGTTGCTCATTGGCAAACAAATATTAACTAAAAGGTTCTGCCCACCATTCCGGATTCAACTCAGGGAAGATGGAATTTCGTTCTTCTGATTCGTGTAAATACAACTCATCGTTCGTTTCCATTTCTGATTTATCGGCATATTTTTCAAAAAAGTCACATAATTTATTAAAATCAGAATGATGATATAGAAATCTTTGTTCGGCATAATCTTGAGCCGAGCGTGTATAAATCAAGAACTGCCAATCGGAAGAATGAAGAAGCATTAATTCTCTCAAAGCTTGTGTCAAAATTCTTCTTTGCAAAGCTCCCAAATCCGGAATCGAATTTGTTTCGTAAATTTTGCTTAGTCTCAACTCATTATTATAAATAGCTTCCCAAGTCCAATTGTTGTCTTCATTCGACCATACTTCGTGACTATTCCCTTCGCCCCAAGAGCCTTCAGGTAATTTGATTACTTCGGTTGGATTAATTTTGTTGTACTGTTCCCAAGCCGTTGCAGCTTTTGTATATGGCGAATTATGCAAACCCTTGAGCAAAGATTTGATGAAAAGTGGTCCCTCGAACCACCAATGACCAAACAATTCGGTATCGAATGGAGTACACAAAGTGCCAAACATTCCGGTGATATTATTATAATAATTCAGCGTATTTTCGATGTGATGAATGAAATGATTAGTTTGCAAATCAATCTTATCGAATGTCCAATCAGTATGATAGAGCGTTTTATACATCATATCGGCTTTTGTATCGGTTACTCGCCAGTATCTCAAACCCGAATCAACATGCTTTTTGTGGAAATCTAAGTAATCCGGTTGCCCGGGATAGCCAACTTCTCCACTCCAGACCTGCATCGAAATATCTTGATGACGAACAAATGCGGCAGCCGTGCCATACTTTGTTTCAACACCTGAGCTTGCTTCGTACAATCTGAGTGATGATTTGTCGAAGTTCCAAGGAGTATGATGAAAAGATGGCGAATTCACAGGAACAAAAACACCGTTATCTTTATCAGTAAATTTGCCAAGTGGGACAGACCTAAGCAATAAATTTTCATCTGTTACAAAATACTTAATCCCATGCAATGCTATAATTTGCTCCACTCCTGCACGCAATTTTTTCTCATTAAAAGGAGCCACCGGAATATAAGATTGCCATTCATAAGCAGGGCGATAAGCACATTCGGGCAACCAAGTGCCACGAGGAGTTCTGCCAAAGTGCTTCTTGTAATTTTCGACAGCCGCTTTGACTTGCAAATTCACACTGCGGTCAAATCCAAGCATTGGGAAATAGCCGTGTGTAGCACCGCATGTCATCACTTCAATATGACCATCATCCTGCAATTTTTTCAGCCCTTTGATGATTGACATATCGTATTTATCTATGAATTCTTTTTTTCGTTCTTTGAACCATTCTTCCCAGAATTGGGTTAGCCATATATGATGAGCGTCGTATCCACGTGAAGTAAATTCGATTTTGTCCTTTTGAGCAGCAGCGATTTTTTCGTCGCAATAATCAATGAAGATTTTCTTGAAATCCGGATGCTCGAGTTGTTCGCAAAGGACGGGAGAAATATCAAGCGTTACATTGGGCGAAATACCTTCTGCTATTAAATCGTTAAAAACATTCAGTAGTGGAATATAACATTCAGCGACGGCTTCGTTCAGCCAATCTACCCCGTGTGGAGATTTGCCATGATGCAAAACCCAAGGCAGATGCGTATGAAGTATTAAAACATAATTTCCTGTGTTCATCTCATTTCCAATTTTATTTATTTAGCCAATTAATAAATGCAATTTATGCAAAAAAAATGTCATCCCAAACGTTTCGTTTCGATTTTTGAGCGAAACATTTGGAATGACGAGTAATATTGTTTTCTTGAACACTTTCATTGCCTTCGGGTTAATTCACCTTCGGGCTACCTCCGAAAAAACCTGGGAAATTGTTCAAATTGTTGGGATTGTCAATGTTAATCTCGCCATGAGTGTTCTCGTATCGTGCTATATTGTCATGCAATGCTCTCATAAGCAACTTTGCATGTTGTGGCGTCATAATTATTCGGGCGTGTACTTTGGCTTTGGGTACACCCGGTAAGACTCGAGTAAAGTCCACAACAAATTCGGCAGGCGAATGTGAAATAATAGCCAAATTTGAATAAATACCTTCGGCTTCTTTTTCGCCCAATTCGATATTTATTTGTTGTTGTTTAGGTGCATTTTTATCATTCATGTCAAATCCCGTTTATAGATTATAAATTGTCGTATTTGGCTCTTACTTCTTGCAATTTTTGTGATTCTTTCAAATCACCGTAAATTTTCATCAGTATGAGATAGTATTGGTCTCTTTTATTATTAGGTATTGAACTTTCAATGACTTCAAGCTTGTTCAAAATTTGCTTCAATTCATTTGCTTGGTCAAGCACTGTATAAATATTGGCTAATTCGCCCATTACTTGAAAATCATTCGCAAATTCAGGTGTTTTCATTGCCCTCGTAAAATATTCGGCTGATTTACGTAAATGTGGGAAATACTCTTCGTAATCAGGCTTATACTTAGGGTCGGATTCAATTTTGTCTTGTTGCTTGCGTTGAACGTCGCCTGCTAAATTTTTGTAAGCCGATGCTATATTCCGAAGTACAAATTCGTAAGTCGGGTCAATCTCCAATGCTTTTTCATACTTAGTGATAGACTCTTGATAGCGGCTCATATTTTGCAACAAATCTCCATATTGTGCCCAAGCATATTTATTCTTGGGGTCTGATTTTGTAAGTGCATCAACAGATTTCAAAGCGTCGTCAGTTTTGCCTAATTCTTGATAGAGTGCTACAAGCGAAGTATTTGCTTCGGGGTTTGTAGGCTCTATTTGGGCAAATAATTGGATATATTTGAGCGAAGCATCAAATTCTTTACGTACATAATGAAGTTGAGCCAATGCTCTAATCGGTGTTGTGTTCATGTTGAATCTTTGCGAACGTTCGACTTCAAGTCTTTCCATCGGTGGGTCGTATCGCCATCCTTTCAACATGTAGTTGGCTTTGTCTTGGTCATAAAACAGGAACAAATCCTTGTCATTTATTACAAAATGGTCAGTGATTGAGGTATCGCCTTTGGGTGAGGATTTCACTTGGCTGTTTTTAGGTTTCCCCAATTTGTCGCTTATTGCCCTGCGAGTCATGTCGTAATATAAACCGTTCTCCTTTGCAAAAGAGATGTCTTTCATAGACTTTTCGACAAATAATTCGTACTGCTGAATTGCCTTCAAAGTGTCGCCAATGACTTCATAGGCAGAACCTTTGAAATTGTAGAAATCCGTAATTTCCGGTCTGATTGAAATTCCAAGGTCGAAATTTGCCATTGCTTTGTCAATGTGTGTTTGCTGTTTGGTTTCTAAGTATTTGGAGTAACTTTCGACTCCTTCATTATAGGCTTCAACCCAAATTTGGTTAATCCGGATTTTCATTGTGTTCTTTTGTGTTTCGTCAATATTACTCTGCAATGCTTTTTTAGCAGATTCGGAAGCCAATGCAAATTCATTCTTTGTCATGTAAATTTCTGTCAAATATACATAGGCTTCACCATTGTTAGGATTAGCTGCCAATTCCATTTTCAGATATTCTATAGATTTGTCATAGTCTCTGTTGTTATAAGCGACCTTTGCTGTAGTCATGTTTCTCGAAGCGCATTGGAAACCCTGAAAAGCGATTGTGCCTACTATAAGCATCAAAATTGAAAGGGCTATTTTTTTCACGACATTTCTCCGATATTGTTTTTAAACTTTTTGATAATTTGTTGGTTTATCATTTATTTATTATGTAATTATACAGATTGTAAAAATAACAAATTTTTTGCAAATTATAAAGCATAATAATGATTATTATAAAGTTGAACAAACCATTCAATCATCAATCAAAATATAAACAGAGACTTATAAGGTCAAAAGTCTCTGTCAAATTCAAAATATCAAACTTTATCTAAAACGTTAACATTTTCCAACCGACTGTAACTTGAATGAGTGAGTTTTTGGCATTGAAATCGCCACTATACACATTGCTCATACCCAATTCATATCGTACATCCAAAGTGAACATCAGTAGGTCAACACCAAGTCCAAATTGCATAGACCACATTGCGTCATTCAGCTCACTCTCTTCCACTACATCAGGAATTTCGAGTACACCCTTGTCAGTAATGATTGATGCCACAGGACCGGCTTGAATATTGAGTTTAGCTGATTTGTAGTCAAATATATTAATTCCGAGCAAAACCGCAAAATCTATTGTTTTGTGAGTACTACCATAATTCATAGCCTCGTAAGCCAATTCACCACCCTTTTGGGTTATCATTATCTCAGGTTGAATAAACCATTCATCTCCGATACGAGCAAAGGCGCCATATTGGAATGAATTGCTAAATGAACTCGAAATATCACTCTCGTCAACCGATAATTTAGATGCTGTATATCCGATTTTTGGACCAATACTTAGTTGTGCCGATGCCGAGGATACCAGAAACAAACTAATAATAATATAAACTGCTATTTTTTTCATCAAATACTCCCAATGATTATTTAACGTTCATTGACTACTAAATTATTTGACGCAAGGAGTTAAAAATGATTACAATACAAAAAAAAAGAGATTGCTCTTGTGGAAACAATCTCTTTTTTTCTAAAGTGCTTAATGATTAGTCGCGTGTATCGCGAGTTCCGTCATCATCTTTGCGTTTGTCATCATCTTTGCGTTTGTCATCATCTTTGCGTTTGTCATCATCTTTGCGGTCGTCAAGTTTGCCATCACCGTTGGCAATTTTTATGAGCCATTGTTCAAAAAGTGCTAATTGTTCTTCATCTAAGATGTCTTTGATACTTTTGATAAAAATATCCCAACAATCTTTAAGACCAGCTCTAACTTGTTCATTAACCGGATTGTTCGCTAAAGCTTCACGAATTCTCATGTTAAGCTGATAAATCAATTTACCGGCTTCTTCTCTTGTGATTTCACCGGCTTTGTACTTAGCCATGATTTCTTGGCGTGCTGTTTGTCCTTTCATCATTATTTCGCGTCTTGATTGTTGGAGCAATTTTAGCCATTCGGCTTCACAACGTCTGTGAGACATAATCAACTCTTTAACTTTTTCGATTTGTTCGTCAGTAAGTTTGAGTTGACGTAAAATCATACCGATTGCCATCATTTTGTGGACTTGCGGTGGTTTTTTGTCGTTAGGTGTCAATCTGTCATAATTGGCAAATTCACCTTCGATAATCGGAGTAAGTGCAAAATCAGATTCGAGCGTTGCTTCTTGTAATTCAAACCCTGAAGGGTTGAAATCAGCAATAGCAAATGATTGGTAGTCGTTATTGGAAAAGTTCTCTGTAGCATTTGGTGATTCGCTGCAAGAACTAATCATTAGTGCCAATGCGACTGTGGTTGCGATAAGCAAATTTCTCAACATAATTAATCTCCTAAAAAAAATAAAATTGTTTGTTTTATATATTAGATTCAAAAACTTTCAAATGGTTTAATGCTTATTCAATTTTTTTTTCAGCATTTCAAACTTTCAACATACTTACAAAATGAAATACACTTGAAGTCAAAATTGGTTGCAAAAAAAACATAAAAAAAGCGAAAATTATTTTTCCTCTTCTTCATATACACGCCTTACATCGCTCACACCCTTGACTGTGAGCAATCTTACCATAATATTGTTTAGCTCTTCTACGTTTTCGACCATGACAGAAAGCGCCCCATCGAACAACGAATCCGCCGTATCGAGATTTATTCGCTTGATGTTCGATTTGCCGATTGCTTCGGTAATATCGAGCAACATCAATTCGCGGTCTTCGCCACGAATAATCAATTTGGTATCGTAATTACCATCAGCCTTCTTTTTGAGAAAGGTTTTGGGCGGATTGAGTTTGAAATATTTGTGAAGCATTGCAACTGCACGATGAGATACTACACTTTTTTGCCATTCAAATTTTGGTACGGCGTTGTCCGATTTGATAATTTCCACTTGGTCGCCCGAATTCAGCTTGTAATTCAAATCATGAAATGAGCCATTAACTTTGCCTGTAACGCAGTGCAAACCATATTCGTCGGAAAGCACAAAAGCATAATCCACCAAAGTTGAACCCTTGGGCAGAGATATTTGCCGCCCTTCCTTAGAATAGACAGTGAGTTCCGAATCAAAAAGATTGACTTTGAGCGAATCCCAAATAATTTGAGATGCATTATCGCCGAATTCTTCAATCATATCCTTCATCCATTCTCCCCATTCATCAATATCCGAATCGGTGAATTGTAGTGCTCTGACCCTACCGGTTTTGAGTGAAAAATTTGCCGCAAATCCTTCTTCGGCAATAGTATCCATCTCTTTGGTTCGAATCAGTATTTCTATTCGTTTCCCGTCGGGACCGATGAGTTCCGTGTTGAGCGATTTATACCAATCGAGCTTAGGTTTAGAGATGTAATCAACAAAACTAATTGTATTGAAAGCGTTAGCTAATACTCCCAAAGCACGATAACATTCGTGCACGTCGTTGGATTGGAGTATAATCACCACCGAATAAAAATTATCTATATCGCTAATTGATTTCCCGTTTTGGGTCATCTTATGGATTTCGTATTCGTGCTTATGCACGATTGATAAAACATGCTTAAGATTTTGAGCGTTGAGCGAATTTTGGATTAAATCCGAAAAAACCCTGATGTAATCTATAAATTCGCGTCTCTTTTCGTTCAATGCAGTTCGGATAGCTTCGTAATTTTCACGATTTGAATAGTAAAATGAACGATTTTCCAATTCCATTTTCACTTTGAGCAGTCCCAATCTATGAGCTATTGGAATGTAAAAATTCAATGTTTCTTGCGCGATTTCTACTTGCTTTTTGGGGGAAAGATAGTGCAGAGTACGCATATTGTGCAATCGGTCGGCAAGCTTAATCATAATTACTCGAGCATCTCTAACGAGTGCCATAAATAATTTGCGATAAGTTTCCGCCTTGCTCACTCTTGGTTTGGAGGGACCTGCCAAATTATCTTCTATTAAGTTCTGTTGAACTTTGTCTTCGGTATAAATTTCGGGTTTGATAATTTCCGAATGTGATATTTTTGTTACACCGTCCACCATTTCCGATATGTCTGCATCGAATTCTTTTGTAATCATCTCTGTACTTACAATTTCAACATCTTCGATGGTATCATGCAACAAGCATGCTGCCAATGAATTGGAATCATGCAGTTGCAACTCATTCATAAGCAGTAATGTAGTATTGAGCGGATGAGTATAGTACGGATAGCCAGATTTGCGATATTTCCCTTTGTGCATTTCTACACAAAAATAAAAAGCCTTGCTGATTAGCTGCTTGTCGAGATTGCCACCGACTTTGTCAACAGCATCCATCAAATAGGCATGGTCGGCATCTACATCCTTACCAAACGGGGTATCCTCGTCATATTCTAAATCACATTCTAAAAAAAGTTCCATAAATTGCTCATTTGCAAATAATAATACTACAAAATAAAACGAATTAATTGAAAAATCACTATATTTATAAACAATTTAATCAATAATCTTGTAATATTCAATTTTTCTTATGAATAGAAAAGAATTTTTAAACCTCGCATCGCTTTCAATTGGCTCTTTAATGCTCTCCAAAAGCATTGCTAAAGCCAATGTAACTCAAAAAAGCAATATAAAACCTGCAAAATTAATGCCGAATGACACTATTGGGATTGTTTCGCCCGGAACTTCTGTATCTTCGCCTGATGATTTGGCAAAGGTTGAAGAAATTTTGAAGTATTTTGGATTGAATTTCAGATATGCTAAAAACACTATAAAAGGCAGTGGCTATAAAACTCGCTCAGTACGAGAACGTATAGAAGATTTGTATGAAGTTTTTTCGGACAGTACATTCAAGGGCGTGATTTGCACCAGAGGGGGCTACGGTTCAGGGCGTCTGATTGACGGGCTTGACTATGATTTGATTCGTCGGAACCCGAAAATCTTCGTCGGATATAGCGATATCACTGCATTACATCTGGCTATAAACAAAAATGCCGGACTTAGCACATTCCATGGTCCCGTCCTCTTGTCATCTTTTAACAATTATACTGCTACAAATTTCCGAAACATTGTTTTTGGTGATGTTGAATACCCACTTGTATTAAGCAACCCACAATCGGGCATGTCACCTCGCAACCCATTCCCTACTCGAACAATCGTGAAGGGAGAAGCAGAAGGAATAACGCTCGTTGCAAATTTATCGTTGCTGACTTCGCTTATGGGCACAAAATTCGAGCCTGAGTTTGAAGGTAAAATATTGCTGATTGAAGACGTAGGAGAACAACCGTACAGAATTGACCGTATGTTGAATCAATTGAGACTTGCGGGAGTGTTTAGAAAAATTTCGGGTTTAGTTTTCGGACGTTGTGATGATTGCAATTCCGGTACTACTCAATCTACTTGGGATTTGTCATTGGGTGAAGTATTGGACAGTTACTTATCTGAGCTTTCAATTCCAGTCTTTTATGGACTGATGTTCGGTCATACGGATAATCAATTAACTATACCACAGTTATGCAAAGCTAAAATGAATGCAGACGAAGGGAATTTGGTATTACTCGAATCGCCTGTTATTTAGCTCTTACTAATGGATAGTGCATTTTTTTGAGCCAATTTTTGATTTGAATCACGGTTCTAGTATTGTGAGTCGAAAGTCGTAGAAATTCTTGAAAATCAATTGCAGCTTTTTCATTAATTCCTTCAAGTTTGAATGCAATACCACGATTGAGATATCCGACGGCATTGTCTTTGTTGAGTTCAATAGCAAGCGTGAAATCTTCGAGTGCTTTTTTGAAAACTTTCATTTTCAAATATGCGTTTCCCCTGCCTACATAAGCCTGAAAAAATTTTGGATTGAGTGTAATTGCACGGCTAAAATCTTGAATAGCTTCTCGATATTTATTCAAGTATACTGAGCAATTTGCTCTGCCAAAATATGCTGACGTAAGTCCGGGTTGCAATTCGATAGCTTTATCGAAATCTATAATGGATTCGATAAATTGCTTTAAATAGTAAAGAGCATTTGCTCGGTTGAAATACAAATGTGGGGAACTTGGCTTTAGTTGCAAGGCTTTGGAGTAATCCTTTACAGCTTTTTCGTAATCTTTCATCCAAAAATGTGCTATTCCGCGATTATTATATGCATCAGCATTATTTGGTGCCAATTCAATCACTTTGTCGAATTCAATCACAGCAAGAGTGAAATTTTTAGTTTTGTTATATATCAAACCTCTGTAATTATATGCCAAAAATGAATCCGGATTTAATTTTACTGCCATAGCAAAATCATCTAAGGCTGATTTGTATCGTTGAATATGCGAATTTGCAAGCCCGCGAGCCACCAGTGTTTTTTCTTGCTTTGGGTCTATAGTCAAAGCCGAAGTATAATTTTTGACCGCATTTTCGTAATCTTTTTTGTCGAAATATATGTTGCCTCTGTTCAAATATGCAGGCATATAGCCCGGATTGAGTTCAAGAGCTAAATTGAGGTCTTCGAGAGCTTCGTCAATATCCTTGAGCTTTAATTTGCACATTCCACGTTTATAATAAGCAAAGGAAAAATCAGCATTAAGTTCGAGGGCTGTCGAAAAATCTTCAATTGCACTTTTATAATGGTGAAGATTGAACTTTACAGACCCGCGTTTGAAGTATGCAAATGAAAAACTTGGGTTGAGCATTACTGCATTATTGAAATCTTCGAGCGCATCATTGAACATATCAAGTTGGACTAACACCGAGCCACGCTTGAAGTATGCAAATGATGCACGGGGATTGCTTGTGATAGCACGAGTATAACATTCCACAGCCTTATCAAAGACCTGATTTTTGGCATAATCGTCTCCCTTGGCAACCCAATCTTCAATTTCCTGTATGTTTTCTTCGCTCATTTCAAATAATATTTTGCTAAATTTTAAACAAATATAACAAATATTAAACCAAATTATCGGAATTTCAATTGTATATCGTAAATTTACAAATTAGGAAATTAATCTTTTGGAAAAAATTATGCACGGTGAAAACGAAAGAGAATTATTGCGAAAGGTTCATGCCTATCTATCAAATCCCTCGCAAGTATTTACGACGCAATCAAATAATCGCTTGCAAATACTATCTCCCGGGAAGATGAATTTGTACGATGGTCCCGACCTTAAAAACATTGCAATGTTGCTAAACGGTTACGTAATAGTCGGAGACGCCGAATTTCACAGATGCTCATCAGATTGGCTGCGTCACGCTCATTCCACAAATATCGAATATGATGACGTTGTGATTCATATTGTGTTCAAAGACGATATGCCGATAACAAGAGATTTTGAAACTTTAGTTATTGATGAAAGTCAACTAAAGGTCTTGCCACCAATAGAAAAGCGAACGGAAATAGATATTGCAAATGACATCGAAGAATTGCAGAATTATGCTCTGATTCGATTGCTCCGTATGACGGCTAATGCCAAAAAGCTGTTCAATAACGCTAATTTAAGAGAAGGCTTTCATTCCAATTTAGCTGATTTTCTGAAGAGATACTCCTCTAAACGCCGTCGCCCGGCTTATGATGAAATTCGTTTGAAAGAAATTTTGGAAAGTTTGACAAATTCGGAAATGATTGATTTTTTGAAATTTCTCGAAATCAAGGAAACAGTCTCGATTCCGGATACCATGCATGGATTTATCAAAAAGAGAATTGCAAATGAAGGTGCGCATTTGAGGCGTGAAATTGTCTTGAATTGCTTACTGCCGGCTGCATTGAGCATTGCAGATGATAATTCACGCGTAAGTCTTTTTTCGTGGTTTTGGTCAACTTCAGCGTTGAATTCCTACGGCATTTTGAAAAAGAGATTCCCGAATATTCCTCAAAATTTTCTTTGGCAACAACAAGGAATGCTGGAATATATCAAGGAAAACGGCAGACAACCTGACTATATTTCCGAAACTGCAAATACTTATGGTTTTGCTGAAATTCTGAGCTTTTACAAATTAGGACGATTGCCCTTAGAATTTTTTGAAGATTAGAATTTTGTAGCATTATTCTGCTATTTTTGCATGAAAAAAATGATGAAAAGCATGAACAGAGAAAAAATCACAGGCATACTAAAGACAATCGGTCCCGGGATATTGTTTGCAGGAGCAGCAATCGGTGGTTCGCATCTTGTACAATCTACTCGCGCAGGAGCCGATTACGGGTTTACATTGCTTTGGATTGTTGTGATGGCAAATCTATTCAAATATCCCTTTTTTGAATTCAGCTACAGATATACAGCTTCTACAGGCAGAAGTTTGCTCGAAGGTTATAATGACATGGGCAGATGGATTTTGGTGGCTTTTGCCATTCTTTCCGTAATTACAGGCATTATCAATCTTGCTGCACTTGCATTAGTAAGTGCAGGTCTTGCCGGATATATTTTCGGTGGCGGAGTTGACCCATTAATGATGAGTATCGGATTGGTGATTTTGTGCTTTTTGCTGTTAGTAATCGGCAAATTTCCTACTCTCGATAAATTGATGAAAATTATGGTTTTTCTGCTCGGGGTTTGCACTTTCGTAGCGTTTTTAATGGCTGTTGACAGAGGGCAAAATATCCCTACCGATTTCACTCCTATAGATTTATATACAAAAGGCGGAATAATTTTCGTGATTGCATTGATGGGATGGATGCCTGCACCAATTGAACTATCTGCATGGACATCGCTCTGGACATTGAGCAGAAGCAAACAAAAAAAGCATATCCCAACATTGAAAGAGTCGCTTATTGATTTTCATATCGGCTACATCGGTACTACATTATTGGCTATTTTCTTCCTGACTCTCGGTGCTACTTTGATGTACGGTACGGGAATTCAATTCTCTAACTCGGGTGCAGTCTTTTCCCAACAACTCATAAATCTCTACACCGAATTATTCGGTTCATGGAGCGCTATAATAATCGCTCCTGCTGCATTTATCACTATGTTTAGTTCATTATTGACAGTAATGGACGGCTATCCGCGAGCTATCACAGGCAGTTTGTTTCTGATGAGCAAACGAGCCAACCAATTGAAGCTGAATGTTTATTTTGCAATCATGATTACAATTAGTATATCAGGACTTATTCTTGTCAGTTTTCTTGCTAAGAATATGAAACTGATGATGGATGTGGCAACGATTGTTTCATTTCTAGCTGCACCGATTTTAGCATATTTCAACTATAAAGTCGTTACAACCAAGTATTTCCCCGAAAGTGGCAAACCACCACTATGGCTAAAAACACTTGCAATTGCAGGTATTGTTTTTTTGACCGGATTCGGCTTAATATATTTGTGGACATTATTCTTTTTAGACTAATTCTGTCTGATGACGTTCAATTACTGCACCCAGCTTTTTGAGCTTTTGTTCGATATTATCGTAGCCTCTGTCCAAATGATAGATTCTAAGAACTTCCGTTGTACCTTTGGAGACAAGTGCAGCTAATATCAATGATGCACTACCCCGCAAATCTGAACTCATTACAGTAGCACCTGATAGCTTTTCGCCTCCTGTTATAATCGCTGCATTATCAACAATGTCAATCTTAGCACCCAATCGAATTAACTCGGGGACATGTTTGAATCTGTCTTGGTAGATATTGTCAGTCACTTTTGAAGTTCCTTCGGCTGTCAACATATACGCGGTCCATTGTGCTTGAATATCGGTAGGAATGCCCGGATATACTGCTGTGACCAAATCAACCGGTTTGGGAGGAGCATCTGCACGGAGGAAGATTTTATTTGAATTTATATCAATTTCGCAACCGGTCTCTTCTAATTTTGAGATTACAGATGTCAGATGATATGGATTGACATTTTCAAGTTGAATTTCGCCCATTGTCATGGCAGCAGCAATCAAATATGTAGCAGCTTCGATACGGTCAGGAATAGTTTCTTCATTTACAGGTTGGAGTTCGTCCACACCTTCGATTATCAATTCCGTTGTACCGATGCCGTCAATTTTTGCACCCATTTTTGTTAGCATTTTTGCTAATGCCGTGATTTCGGGTTCAATGGCGCAATTTGTAAGTACAGAAGTGCCCTTTGCAAGAGTCGCTGCCATCAATACATTTCCAGTAGCCCCGACGCTTGATATATCAAAATGGAATTTGCAGCCCTGCAATCTGCCCTTGCTTTTTGCTATTACATAGCCTTGGTCTAAAGTGATTTCCGCTCCTAATTTTTCGATGCCTTTAATATGCAAATCAACAGGACGAGGACCCCATGCACAACCGCCCGGCAAGGATACTTTTGCTTCTCCGTATCGCGCTACAAGTGGACCGAGAACGTAAAATGATGCTCTCATTTTCTTGACATGCTCGTATGGAGCTACTAATTGGGTTATTTCGCGAGCATCAATGAAAAGTTCGCTGTTATTCAGTTCGCAAAATACTCCAAGCGCCCCCATAAGACGAGTCATCGTCCAAACATCTTTCAAATCCGGTGTGTTCGAGATATTATAAATGCCGGGTGCTAACAAAGTTGCAGGTATCAAAGCCAAAGCTCCATTTTTGGCACCGGCAATTTTTACCGAACCTTTTAATTTTTTGCCACCTTCTATTACAAATTTATCCATTTTGCTTCAATTTGTTTATGAATTATTAGCAAAAGTAACGATTACTGACATAATTTGATGTTTTTGCTTTTTAGATTATAAACAAATACTTATATTTGATATTAAATTAATGAGGTTTCAAAATGGCTAAGCAAAATATAAAATCGGCTCATGAAGTTACTCCCAAAAAGGAGACTCATTCAGAAACTATGTTTATGAATTTGGCGGAGCAACTTTCTACTGCCGTCATTGTCATCACCAAGGAAATGAAGATAGCCTTTGCGAACAAAGCTGCCAAAAAATATCTGAAGACAAAATTCCCCAAAGGGTTCAAAATTCAGCATGATTATTCGGGCGATTTCGATAAAAACGAAATCATGAGACTATTCAAAATTGACAGCAAGATGCATTTCAGTTGCCAATCAATAAGTTGGGAAAATGAGGACAGCCTTTTGCTAATCTTATCAGTTGACTCCAAATCCGATATTGAGACTTCTCCTGCAGGAAATAATTTGGGCTTTTTGTACCACTACGCTTTCGATATTTCAACAGCTAAGATTACTGATGGTAGCGATGAATTTAACCATTTGACCGAATTTAGCACAGGTGATGATTTGGCGGCTCTCATCCACCCCGATGATTACAAGGATTTCCTGAAGAGAGTCAAATCGCTCAAACAATCCGATAATACAACCCTCATTGTTGCTGACCATAGAATCATCAGCAAAAGCAACAAAGTCTATTATGTAAGGAATAGGCTGACAATAGAATCCACCGAGGGGCGTTCCGATGTTGTTCATGCTTATATAACCTTGATTTCGGACCTTGTTTTAGAAAACGAATATGCAAGAGCGACAAAAGAATTTTACGAATCGCTCCTGAAATTATCTGTGAATGCATATTTCAAGTATGATTTAATCAAAGATACAGTTTATTACAGAAATACTCGTTCCGACAAATCAAGTGATTTGATTAAAAATCGAAAAATTTCGCGCAATACATTGAAAAATTTCATTGCTTTTGATGATTATCCTTATGTAATTGAGGCTTTCGACAAATATTTGAGCAATCCCAAAGGCATTTTCACAGTTAAGCTAAGGGCATTATTCAAAAATGATTGGAAATGGGTTGAAACAAGACTTATAGTAATCGCAAATGATGAATTGGGCAATCCCTCGATGTTGGCTGGCGTCATGATTGATATTGATGATTATTATGGTGAGTATGTGAATTTACAAAATAGATGTTCCGCTTTTGATACTTTGATTGAGAATTTAGACCAGGGCTTCATGCGAATTGATGATACGGGAAAAATCACGCATTGGAACAAAAGCATTGAAAAGCTGTCAGGTTTAGATGCAGAATTAGCCATTGGAGAGTATATTTGGGATTTGCAAGCCTTTTACTTCAGAGAAAACACATCATTTGTAATAGATAAAGATGTGTTTGAATCCGATATCCTGACAAATTTATTAAATAATGGGCCCGAACCCATAAAGTTTGAAACTCGATTTAGAACGATTGACGGAATTGACAAAATTGCGGCAAGTACTCAATATAGATTGACAGAGGGCGGCAAACCAACAATTTATTACTTTTTTGAAGATGTAAGTGAACAATATCAAACTCCTGAGCAAGACACGAATGAAGTGTCAATGTTGAAAGAGATTTTGAGTTTCACTAATCAAATTATCTACAAGAAGAACCTCGTAAGTGGCAGATACCTTTACATCAGTCATTATGTAATAAAATTATTGGGATATACCCCCGAAGAGTTCATAAAATTCAGCGACGCTGAAATATTTGCAATGATACATCCTGATGATATTAACAATTTTCAAAATTTTCATCTATCGCCTAATTTGCGGAATGATTTCAACGAAACGACTTCTCAGTTGGAATATCGGATAAAAACAAAATCGGGCAAATATAAGAGCATCAGAGACACTCATACATACATTATTGATAAAGGCAGTAACAAGGCTTTTCTTATTGGACGAATTGAAGACATCGGCGAACAAAAACTCCGCCAACAAGAGCAAATCGAAAACACCGAGAAATTCAAGAAATTGCTCGAACACCAAAGCGATTTGTTGATAACAAAGGATGATAGTGGTGTTGTAAACTATCTCAGTCCTTCATTTTGCGAGTTATTTGGTGTTGATGAATTGGAAATTCTGGGGACAAAGTACGAATATCAAATTCATCCCGATGATATCGCCGGACTCAAAGAATCGCTCGATATATTGAATTCTGCCAAACCTTGTAGTGCTAATACAGAGCATAGAGCTTTGACAAAATACGGATGGAGGTGGTTTTCATGGGCATGCACAAGCTACATCACCAACGATAGAGTTGCCGAAACTCTGTATGTCGGACGCGACATCACTAAGCAAAAGCGAATAGAAGAAGCTCTCAGACTCTCTGAAAACAAATATCGTAGTATTTTCGAACTTGCTCAAGATGCGATAATAATATTTGAACCGAACGATGAAATCGTGCTTGACGTCAATCACAAAGCTGAAGAAATGTATGGTTTTGACAAATCACAGTTCATAGGTATGTCGCTTGAGGCGATCTCGACAAATGTAAGTCATGGCAAATCTCAGATTTCGAGAACATTCCGCAGCAACGAAAAGCACCGATTTGTGACTACTCAAAAACGTTCGGACGGAACAACTTTCAAAGTAGAAATCAATGCCGCAATTATCGAATACGACGGAAAATCAGTTGTTATGAGCATTAACCGAGAAATCTAATAGAAATCTTATATGCCAAATTTCAAGTTTACTTGTACTTTGCAATTTTATCGTTAAGTGTTGCAGCAGATTTCACGATATAAAGTATCTTATCGCCAATGAAATCAACGTCGCTCAGTATATTCAAGTAAAGCATAGATTTTTTGTACTGACCTGATGCTTCTTTAATCCTATAATATTGGATTTTGGATAACTTTTTCAATTCAGCTTCATTGAGAGCATGTTGAATCTCAAGTTCTTTCATGATTTTCTGGTCGAAAGTATCCAAATATTTTAACGAGCTGTCAATTAATAGGTTTAAGCCTTTTACTAATCCACCGATTTCGGTGATTTGCTCGGCTGTAAACTTATGGTGATTGTTGTCAATATATTTATGATTTTGCTTGGAAAGCAGCACCACCCTATCTGCCAAATCCTGCAAACTGATAAGTGATGTTGAAAAATTATAAACTTCGGAAATTTCAGATTCTTTATTCTTGTATAATTGTTTCAAAATGTTTTTGATAAGCATTTGGCAATTTTTATCATGCTCGCTTGCTTCAACCATACTCTTTTTCAAATTTTTCAAATTTGAAGCAAGTAATCCGGAATAGGACAAATTCATGATAGCTTTCAATTTGCCTATATTGTTAGCTATATTGTTGAAAGTATGCTTAATCAAAATTGAGGTTGCTTCGTTTGTATAGCTGAACATAGAAAGCAAGGCTTCGTCTTTGGTATTTTTATCTTTAACGAATTTGCCGGTTCTGAGGAAGGTAAATGCCACTAAGCCCACAAAACCAAAAATTGCATAAAGTTCGCCGAAGAAAATTATAGAGGCAATAACTCCGCCAATCAAAAATGCCGAAATTGCAGTTATAAACCAGCCTCCGATTACAGTCACAACACCCGAAACTCTATATACAGCTGATTCTCTGCCCCATGATTTATCTGCCAAAGCCGCAGACATTGCAACAATGAAGGTAACATAAGTAGTAGAAAGAGGAAGTTTCATCGAAGTAGCTAAAGAAATCAAACCGGCAGAAACCATCAACATCACCGCTGCTCTCATCAAGTCAAATGCCGGTGGAATGCCGTTTTCGTCCAATTCAGGTTGATATTTTGACATATCAAATCTGCTCTGAATCCACCTATTAATAGGTGCAGGAGTAATGAATTTGAAAAGATTTCCTATTGCAATGAAAAGCCTTACAATATTGCGAGCTATTAAATTTGATTCAAATTTTTCGATTCCATCTTCATGACTACCAAGCCCAATTTCAGTTTTTGAGACATGCCTTGCCTTGCGGGACAAAAAGAGAGTAACTACCATAATAATGCCGGCTAAAAGTAAAAGCAAAGTATCTACTTTGACAGCTTCGGACATTATTCCCATAGTCTTACTCGCAATGTCCGGAAATTCGAGCGAATACTGATAAGCGTGAAGTCCGGCGATCGGAGCACCGATGAAATTGACTAAATCATTTGCAGCAAATGCCATAGCAAGAGCAAAAGTACCTATCATTACTATGACTTTTAGCACGTTAATTTTTGTAAACCACATCATTAACTGAATCAACAATGTCCATGCTACAAACATATATGCAGACAATAACAATTGGTTTTGCTTTATCCATTCCGAAACGTCAGGCGGAATAAAAGCAGCTCCTTTTGCACCTTTTATCAAAATGAATAAAGACAAGGAAGTCAGAGCTAAGCCACTCCATAATGCGCCAAACTTACGGAAGTTAGATTTGTAACTGTATGTAAATAATAATCTCGTTAGGTATTGGATTATGTATCCGAACGTAAACGCAAACAAGATAGACAACAAAATAGCAGATATAATCACCAAAACAGAATCTGTATTGATATAATCTACTACATATGATAAATCTTGTCCCAATTGGAGAACTTTGATTATTGCAACTCCAACTGCAGCACCTAACAAACCAAAGACTAAAGAGACTGTTGTTGAAGTCGGGAGCCCGAATGTATTGAATAAGTCCAAAAGCAATACATCTGTGAACATCAGGGCTATAAATATAATCAGCAGTTCGGTCAGATTAAAAAATTGGGGGTTGAAAATCCCGGTTCGGGCTATTTCCATCATTCCGCTGGAAAATGTTACACCTACCATTACACCTATTGAGGCTACAATCATAGCAACTCGGAAAGTGGCGGCGCGGGAGCCTAAAGCTGAGTTTAGGAAGTTTACTGCGTCATTTGCGACACCGACAGTCAAATCGGTGACTGCTAAAAGGAGCAATATAATAACAATTATTAAATGTAATTCCACAAAAATCTTTTTTAAATTGTGAAAAAAATATAGTTCAAATATATAAAGAAGAAAAAACTTAACTGTTAAGATACCTTAACAATTGAAAATATTTCTAATATATTTTACTCATTTTCTCTGCAAATTTCATGAACTCTATAGTAATTCTGTCACTTATGAAATATCCTTTCGATGTGAGTTTTATTGTATCAGAGCTTTTATAAATAGCATATCCGTCGGCAATTAATTTATCTATGAATTGAGTGCAATTTTGTCGCAAATCAAAGCCAAATTCTAAAGCAAATGAATCGAATCGCAATCCTTCAGAGCGCAAATCCAAATAAATTCTCTCGTTAATTTGTTGCTCCAATGTCAATACTTCGGAATTTTCAATCGGAAGTGTGCCGGCTTTTAACAAACTGAAATACTTATCCAAGTCGCGAAAGTTCCAATATCGCTGTTTATTATAAAGCCCGTGAGCTGATGGACCATATGCAAGATAATCTTCAGACGTCCAATATTTCAGATTATGAAGACATTTGAAGCCAACTTTGGCAAAATTGGAGATTTCGTAATGCTCGTAATGCGATTTAGAGAAATTTTTGACTGCGAGTTCGTAGAAGTCTTGGTCAACTTCTTCGTCGTGCACATTCAGTTCTCCACGAATGAATCTGTCATAAAGAGGTGTTTCGGGTTCATAAATCAAGCTGTACGCCGAAATATGCTCGGTTTGGAGCGACAATGCCTTAGCAATTGAATCACTCCAAGTTTCGAGGGTTTGCCCGGGAATTGCGTAAATCAAATCTATGCTCAAATTTTCAAAACCTGCTTTACGAGCGATATTGACGGCATTGTATATTGATTTCTCGTCATGGATTCGTTCCAAGAATTTGAGCTCGTCGCGATTGAAAGATTGAACCCCAAAGCTGATACGGTTAACTCCGAATTGCTTATAATCAGCAATAAATTTTGAATCAATTGTGCCAGGGTTGCATTCCATTGTCCATTCGGATAATTCGCTCATATCGAAGCAATCATGCAAGGCTTGAGTAATTTGCTCCATATGTTGGGGTTTCATCAAAGAAGGCGTTCCGCCACCGAAAAAGATGGTCTCGACTTTTAACTTGCTTCCTAATTCTTGTTCTCTTAGCTTGATTTCTGTTACTGCCGCTTCGGCAAAGTTATCGCGACTCGATAGCTTTTCTATTGAATAGAAATCGCAATAGGAGCATTTATGAACGCAATACGGGAAATGCAGGTAAATCCCTACACTTCCCGATTGATTTGATATTATATTCATGAGTGTTTAATTGTAGCGTTCGAAATTGATGCTTTTGCGACTAAAACCCATATCGAGCAATGTTTGACGTGCTTCAGACACCATATCTCTCCATCCGCAGATATAGAAATCCACAGGTGGCTTGTCCGCAAAAAGCTCTTTATAGACTTGGTGCAAATATCCGCGTCTTCCGACCCATTCGTCTGATGTCTCGCGTGAAAGAACCGGAATGAAAGTGAAATCGCCACGCTGGGTCAATTGTTCCATTTCCTCCAAATACACCATATCGTGCATATATCGAGTGCCAAAAATTAAATACATGTGCCTATGAGGTACATTGTTTTTTATTATATCCAAATACATTGACCTAAGCGGCGCAAGCCCTACACCTGTGCATATAAAGCAAATATCTTTATCTGCATCCGGTTTATGGACGAAACTTCCTCTTGGTTCAGAAACTTTGAGCGAACTCCCAATATCTACTTCATTAAACAAATAGTTGGTAGCCAACCCGTTTGGGTCTAAGACAATAAGTAATTCAAAGACATTCGAGCCGTTCGGAGCATTCGCCAACGAATATTGGCGATAATTCTTCTTTACATTGAACGGAAACTCGATTTTGATATGTTGTCCCGCTTGAAAAGTGTAAGTTTCCAACTCGGGTACTTGTATATAGAACCTTCTGATACTCGGTGTTTCTTTAATTATATCAACAACTTTACCTTGATACCACAGCAATTTTGTATTTCTCCAAGATGATTATTATAGTTGAATTAGGACGAAAAAAAAAGTCTAATATTATCAAATCTTATACTCGCCTAAAAATTAAGCACTGGCTTTCATAAAATAAATAGTTCCAATTTCGTACATTGTTTCATATTGATAATGTAAAAATGGATTATTATAAATGGCTAAGACTAAAAAGCAAATTACTAAAAAAACCGACTCAATATTTTTTACGGATGACCAAGACCCCGAATCATATTCACTAAGGAATCAGATTGCCGAACATCTCGAATTCCGAATGGTAAAAGACAAAACAACGGCAACGCTCGAAGATACTTACCGAGCGGTAGCCATGTCTGTTCGAGACCGTTTGATAAGAAAATGGCTTCGGACGCAGAATCATTACTACAAAAATGACGTCAAAAGAGTTTACTACCTTTCGATGGAATTTTTGATGGGACGCCTATTGGGGAATACTCTTATTAATATGGGTTTTTACGTAGAAGCCGAAAATATTATAAAGGAAATGGGTTACGATTTAGACGAGATTGTTGATGCCGAACATGACATGGGATTAGGCAACGGAGGTTTGGGTAGGCTTGCGGCATGCTTTTTAGATTCGATGGCTACAATGGAATTGCCCGCATTTGGATATGGAATCAGATACGAATATGGCATTTTTGAACAAGATATAATTAACGGGTATCAAGTAGAAAAGCCTGATAATTGGCTTCACTTCGGCAGTCCCTGGGAAATTATCCGCCCGGAATACACTTATCCAATCAAATTCGGTGGCAGAACTGTCGAACGATACAATGGCACTTCTTGGGTCGAATGGATTGACACAACAGACGTGCTTGCAGTAGCATATGATGTTCCGATTCCCGGATACAACAACAATACTTGCAACAATTTACGACTCTGGGAAGCTAAAGCATCTAAGGATTTTGATTTTCACTCCTTCAACGAAGGTGACTACATCAAAGCCGTCGAAAATAAATACGAAACCGAAAATATCTCAAAAGTGCTTTACCCGAATGACAATACCGTGGCAGGAAAAGAACTACGGCTCAAGCAGCAATACTTCTTCGTTTCAGCATCTTTGCAAGATATAATCAGGCGTTTCAAAGTCAAGCACGCCGATTTTTCGAATTTTGCCAAAAAAAACACAATTCAATTGAATGATACTCACCCGGCAATTGCAATTGTAGAGTTGATGCGAATTTTGTTGGATAAAGAACATTTGTCTTGGGACGTTGCATGGGATATTACACAAAGGTCATTTGCATATACTAATCACACAGTGCTTAGCGAAGCGCTCGAAAAATGGTCTGTCACTTTGTTTGAGAAATTACTCCCAAGGCACTTGCAAATTATTTATGAAATCAATGCGAGATTTCTCGACAAAATCCGTATGCACTTTCATAATGATCTGGACAAAATCCGGAACATGTCAATTATTGAGGAATCGAAAGATAAAAAAATCAGAATGGCGAATTTGGCTATCGTGAGTAGTTTTTCAGTCAACGGTGTTGCCGAATTGCATACCAAAATACTAAAGGAAAAAATATTCAAAGATTTTTATGAATACATGCCCGAGAAATTCAACAGCAAAACAAATGGAATTACTCAAAGACGTTGGCTAGTGAAAGCAAATCCTGAACTTTCGGATTTGATTACTTCCAAAATCGGTGATAATTGGATAACAAATTTATACGAACTAAAAAAACTCGAACAATTTATCAGCGATGAGCGTTTTTTAACACATTGGCAAAATGTGAAGCAAATCAATAAAAACAAGCTCGCAAAGTATATCGAAGAAAATTGCCATGTTAAAATAAACCCAAATTCGATTTTTGATGCGCAAATCAAAAGATTCCACGAATACAAAAGGCAATTGCTCAATGTATTACACATAATCCACCTGTACAATAGCATAAAAGAAAATCCGAATGGCGATTTCGTTCCGCGCACTATGATATTTGGCGGAAAATCTGCTCCGGGATATTATACAGCCAAGATGATTATCAAGTTAATCAATGCAGTCGCAAATATTGTAAACAACGACCCCGATATCGGCGATAAACTGAAAGTAGTATTTATCAAAAACTATTCGGTAACTTTAGCAGAACTCATTATACCTGCATCGGATTTGTCCGAACAAATATCTACTGCAGGGTATGAAGCATCGGGCACTGGCAATATGAAATTCCAACTCAACGGAGCATTAACAATCGGGACAATGGACGGAGCAAATATCGAAATGATGGAAGAAATGGGCATCGAGAATATGTTTATATTCGGATTGAACGCCGACGAAGTTACGCAGTTACATTCAAACGGATACAACCCCAAAAATTATTACGATAGTCATTCAGAGCTCAAGAAAGTAATTGATTTAATCAGGAGCAATTACTTCTGTGCTCTCGAACCCGGCATTTTCGACCCAATGCTTGATGAAATACTATACAAAGGTGATAAATATTGCCTCTTTGCAGATTTTGATGCTTACGTTAAGGCGCAAGAAACCGCTGCCCAAAACTATTTGGATAAGCGAGATTGGACGACAAAATCAATACTCAACACCTCACGTTCGGGAAAATTTTCGAGCGACAGAACTATTGCCCAATATGCCGACGAAATATGGAAAATTCAAGGGTGCAAAATAAATTTGAAAAATAACGGCTGATTGTAGGATTGTAGGGACAGAACAATGTTTAGGTTCCTGCAATCCAAATACTTATGTGCTGTCACGTCAAAATATCTTGACTACAGAATTTTTATAGTTCTCTCTAAAATCTAATTCTCCGGATACACTAATAAGTCATCATTCAAAATAAATATCTGATAGCCTTGCCCCGAGAGCATATCGCCGATTATATTAATTTCGAATGCAGGATAAAACACATTTCCGAAGTTGTCTTTGGCAATGACAAGATTGTCGGAGGCGACTATTGATGCAAGAGCAATTTCAATATCCATGGGGTTGCTCCGCAAATATGCAATCATGTTCCATCCTGCATTTAAAGCAATCTGTGTAGTCTCCGGCACTATTTTCATCCCCGATATTGACAGCGTTTCACTTTTTGACATATAAACTTGATAGCCCTGCTTGACATCCCACTCGCCAATGTCATTAATTTCAAATTCGGGATAAAATATTTGCCCTGCATTATTTTTGACAATGACTGTGCTGTTTTTTATCTCCGAGAATACTTCTTCCATATCAGTATTTTCAGTCTCTATATAAGTGGAAATCATATTCCAGCCAATGGCAAGAGGCAATGAATGTATTTCAGGCAATGTCTTGACTTGAAGAATGTCCGAAAATGGTGAATTGCCGAATATATTTTCAGCAATAACTCGATAATAATAATTTGTAAATGGCTTTAGATGACCGCCTGCGTCTTCACATTCAATGTTTTGCCCGCTATAAACCTGAATATAAGGTCCTTCGGGCTGAAACGAGCGAAATAATCTGTAATTATCTGCACCTATAATTTCGTCCCATTTGAGCACAATTTTCTGTTTTTCAATCATTATTGCTCTTAAATTCAATGGCGTTTCTAGGGTATATATAAATAAAGTATCAAATATTATGCTCGAATGTCCATCAGCGAGCCAATTCGAGTTATTATAACTAATTACAGTATCTGACATTGGGAGTTTGAAAATGCTAAATGCTGCACCATCAAATTGCCAATTTGAGTGAATTATAGAACTATCGGCTCCCGGTAGAAAAAATTTGATATAATTTGCACCATCACCCAAATAGCTTGCCTTGCTGATTGTCACAGTTGTATCGGCATCAACAATTGTAAGACGAATTGTTGATGAGCCATCATAATATTCCCCTTCAAATTGAGCATATGCTAAAAATGAGTTCGCAATTATGAGAATAACTATGTAAATGAATATTTTCATCGCTGTACCGCTTTTACTAATCATCGAATCTTACGCAACGGAACCCATAACCGGCTTCTCTCGAATTATATGAAATTTCGGAATACTGACGTGCAGAGATAGTCCAGTAGTCTATGTACATCATATAATTATAAGCCCAATCTCCGCCTCTCAGAGCAGCACCGGCAACATTATCGAACTGCCATTCCTGAAGATTTTTGAATTTGCGACCGGTCTCAGTGCCAAATGTGATACATCCCTCCCACAGATTACCGCTCATTTCCATTATTCCCCAATATGTTGCACCGGCATTTACTCTATCACCGGCGCTAATTTCGGCAAAAATACCTACTCTGAAAGGACCTGCATAAGTACCTGCTTGATGTCCAAAATGACAATTGCCTGCAAGGAAATTTTCATTGCTGCAGCCAAAATTTCCGGGATTTATGGATTGTGAGCGAGCATTGTCCCCCCAAGCATATTCGCCCGCTACCGGATTTGGTGTGCCTCTGCAAGCCTTTTCGAATTCGAACTCTGTCATCGGACGTAACCCAGCCCAAGCAGCATATTGCAAACCATCTTGGAATTTAAGATAGTTACAAGCAATGTTCTGCCCGTCGCAATCTTCGTTCGGTTCTCCATTTTGATTGTAATCGCAATAAAAAACAAGTGGAAGTACGGAATCAATTTGCGAACGGCATCTTATAGCATTCCGGTTTTGCATTGCAGATGTATTGGTCATAACAAAGGTATTTGTGATGTTGGACTTACCCATTATCATTGTTGATATTCTCGAAGCTTGTTGAACACGTGTCAGAGTATTCAGGAAATCAACGTATTGCTCTTGCGATATTTCGTATTTCATGCAATAGAATGATTTGTAGCCTGTTGGATAATAAGGGTTATCGTACGAGCCATCATTATTGTAATCTATCCCTTCTGTTCCACTTACGGTAATCCCCACATTGGCTAAGGCATTATCTCCGCCCCCTGCTCTGACCACAACAGGATTGTTGGATATTTTTACAGGAGTATTGCTATCTACTTTCCTGAAACTTGCTGCCGAATGTCCGTCTCCTAAATAGTAATCACCCTCGGGGACGAAACACATTTCAATAGCGAAAACTGCCACTCTCATGACATCCTCTTTCAAATCATTTTTGAGAAAGTCATCTCCATAATTCCATCGGATTTTAATAGCGTTAGACCCGAAGTTTCCTTTTCCTTCATTTGTGCGTTTAAAGAATACTCCCTTTTTGTCTGTTACGGCTATGATTGTGGCGTCTGAGCCCGCCGAACCTGTGTTATGAAGTTCAGAATTGGGACTTAAACTTGCATGATGCCATTCACCGGAGCCGGTTTTTTGGTATTTGACAAAAATCCATGCGGCGTCGTGATTAATATTATTTCTCCATGAATTTTTCCAACCAATGTCAAATTCAACGTAAACAAATTTTTCAGTTATATCCTGACCTGAGAGTACCGGGTTAGCTACCCTGATATCGTTTGCCATTCCGGCTGAAAATAGGCAAAGCAACATCAATAATATTGTTGTGACCTGTTTCATGAAAACCTCTAATTTTTGTTAAAAATTATTATTCAATTTATTCAAATCAACAAAAGCAACTAATAATCACCCTAAAGTAAGTAATATAAAAGTCAAATACAAATGAATTTTTTTATGATTTATTCTAATTTGTATTAGTGTGTATAGAGGCGGGGATAGTTCAATATTTTTGGGAAAACAAAATGGACTAAACACGGCTATCAAATCCAAAGATTGATAAGATTATTATCCCTTGTCTTCGTCATGCCCATCTTGAAATCCTTTAAATCCTGTTCAAACTATTTACTTACCTACACGATGAGCAATTGCCACAGTTTTCGGCGACATCTTGGTCTGCAAAGTAGGAAAGGATGTAGTGGCGTTTGCAACGGAGAGTTTCGGCGTAAATTTGCATCGCTTTAAGCTTTTCGTTTGCATGATTGCGTCGTTTTTCGAGATGTTTGACTTCTTCGTCGAATTTACCGTTTTTCAATTGACTTTTGTCTAAATAGTAGCGTGTTTCGGCATGTGTCCCTCTGAAATCAATAATTCCTGCAAATTGAAATGCAGATATTGAGTTGCCGAGTATTGTTGGATTTATATAATGCCGATTAGTTAGTTGGGCTATGCTAAGTTCGCAAAAAGTGTTGAATGCCTCCGAGCCTACTGAACGCAATATTGCATCGAGTACTTCTCGCCGTTCATCAGTTGTGGTTTCGTAATATTCGCGAATTTGCTCGCGACTTCGGGTGAAGCGAATTTGAGATTCACCAAAGCTGTTGCCGGGCTTGATAATTTCGAGCCTTGTCAAAAACCCAATTATTCCGTTTACGATTGTTAGTGGCATTCCGGCGTAATTAGCTATATCTGCTGCCTCAGGGATTATATTGAATCCCGAACGATTGTCGGCGATTTTTTCGTTATAAGATTCGACTTTAGATACAAATTTGTTTATGTCTCGCTGTGGCGGGTAAGTTGAATTGATAAAAAATTCTTGCAATCTCAAATCTTCGGGGTGATATATCAATGTACATTCTGCATCTAAGCTGTCTCTGCCGGCACGTCCGGCTTCTTGATAATAGGCTTCGACAGTTTGTGGCAAATCTACATGGACAACGTGGCGAACGTCGGCTTTGTCAATTCCCATTCCGAAGGCATTTGTGGCAACGATGACTTTTGTTTTGCCCGTTATGAAGCGTTCTTGTACTGATTCTCGTTGTACTGGTTTCATTCCGCCGTGGTAATATTCGGCCGGCACGTTGAGCTTTTGCAATCCTGTGCTGAATTCGATTGTTCTATTTCGAGAGCCTGCATATACAATCATTGAGCCGGAATTCATAGAACGATAAATATTAATAATTTGCTTTAGTTTGTCTTTGGTGTGAATGCAGTTATATCTTAAGTTATTACGGTCGAATCCGCGAATATAAATATCGGGCGATTGGAGTTTGAGCTGATTGATGATGTCTTGCCGGACTTCGGGTGTTGCAGTTGCGGTAAGTGCAATTATTGGGATTCGTTCTATTGAATTGAAAAGATTGTTGACTTTTAAATATGCGGGTCGGAAGTCGTGTCCCCACTCGGAAATGCAGTGAGCTTCATCCACAGCTATAAACGACAGGTTGATTTCTTGCAGCAATTTGATGAATTGCCGAGATGCGAGCCGTTCCGGAGCCACGTATATAATTTTATATCCGCCCTGCCGAGCGTGCATAAATATATCGTGAATTTCTTCTTGACTTATCGAACTATTAATGAAAGCTGAAGGGATTTCACGGAGATTTAACTGGTCAACTTGGTCCTTCATCAAAGCGATTAAAGGCGAAATCACTATTGCCGTGCCGGGCATAATAATTGCAGGAAGCTGGTAGCAAAGCGATTTACCACCACCTGTGGGCATGACGGCGAGAGTGTCCTTGCATTTCAGCACAGACTGGATTATTTCCTTTTGCCCTTTCCTAAATTCTTTTAGTCCGAAACTCGCGTTTAGTATTTTTTCCAATGTCTTATTGATTTCTTTGTGAAATTAATTCTCAAATATAGCTAAAAAGCAATGATTGGAGAATTTTGCATGACAAGAAAGCCGGAATATTTTCCCACAAATTATCAAAATATTGGCTTAAACGAGACATTTCAAGCTCAGAGGATAGAATTTGATTTATATTAAGCTAAAATTTTTTGTAATTTAACAAAATAGTGTTACTTTTGCTATTCTATACAGTTTAGAATTTACGAAAATTAACAAATATATTGGTATCACGTTATGGATATGTCAAAATTAAGAAACATCGGAATTGCCGCACACATTGATTCAGGCAAGACGACTCTTAGTGAAAGAATTTTGTTTTATACAGGCAAAATCCATCAAATAATCGAAGTAAGAAGCAAGACCGGAGCGGGTCCTACAATGGATTCGATGGACTTGGAACGCGAAAAGGGTATTACAATCCAATCAGCGGCTACTTTTGCAACTTGGAAAGATTTCAACATTAATTTGATTGACACTCCCGGACACATTGACTTTACCGTAGAGGTAGAGCGTGCTTTGAGAGTATTAGATGGAGCGGTTTTGGTGCTTTGTGCCGTAGCCGGTGTTCAGTCCCAATCTATTACAGTTGACCGCCAAATGCGTCGCTACAATGTGCCGCGTATAGCTTTTATTAACAAAGTTGACCGCGCAGGCGCAAACCCCGACCGCGTATTCGACCAACTTCGCGATAAATTGCATCTTCATCCGGTTTTGATTACGATGCCAATCGGTATCGAAGACCGTTTCGAGGGTGTTGTTGATTTGCTCAAAATGAAAGCTCTTTATTACGAGGGTGACCAAGGCGACGCAGTGATTGAGAGGGAAATCCCCGAACATTTGGTAGAAGAAGCGAAATTGCGTCGCAACACTATGGTTGAAATTTTGGCTGACCACGACGACAATATCGCTGAAAAATTCCTTATGGAAGAAGAAGTATCAGTCGAAGAATTGATGGGATCTATTCGCAGACAAACAATCGCTTTGCATGTTACTCCTGTATTTGTTGGTACTGCTAAGATGAATAAAGGCATCCAAACTTTGCTTGATGCTGTATGTGCCTATCTTCCTGCACCTCATGAAATTTCAAATTATGCCTTAGACAGAGATAAAAATGAAGAAAAGGTTGACTTATTGTCCGAACCTGATAAACCTGCTGTAGCATTAGCTTTCAAGCTTGAAGATGGACGTTATGGTCAGCTTACATATATGAGATTGTATCAAGGAACTTTGAAAAAAGGCGATACAATTATCAATACTGCAAACGGTAAAAGAGTTAAAATCCCTCGCCTTGTCAGAATGCATGCTAACGAGATGAACGATATAGAAGAAGTAGCAGCAGGGGATATCTTCGCCATGTTTGGCGTTGATTGCTCATCAGGCGACACTTTCACAGACGGAAACGTAAATTATTCTATGACTTCGATGTTCGTTGCAAGCCCTGTAATTGAGCTTTCGGTCAAACCTAAAGAAAAAACCGGGCAAGTGAATTTCTCGAAAGCTATGAACAGATTCCAAAAAGAAGACCCTACCTTCAAGGTCTCACGCGATGAAGAAAGCGGCGAGACTATTATTAAAGGTATGGGAGAGCTTCACCTCGAAATTTATATCGAACGTATCAGACGCGAATATAATTGCGAAGTCTTAGTCGGACAACCAAAAGTAGCCTATAGAGAGGCTATTTCGAGACCAATAGACTTCGATTACACTCACAAGAAGCAAACAGGTGGTTCCGGGCAATATGCACGCGTAGCAGGCAAAATAGAGCCATTATCGCTTGATTCTCCCGAACCATACGAATTTGTCAATTCAATCGTAGGCGGTTCGATACCAAAAGAATACATCCCTGCTTGTGATAAAGGATTTCACGAACAAATGTCTGATGGATTATTGATTGGGCAGCCTATAGTTGGTGTTAAAGTAACTTTGAGCGATGGTGCATTCCACGCAGTTGACTCCTCGGATATGGCATTCAAAATTGCCTCAAAACAAGCTATGAAAGAAGCTCTTGCTAAGTGCGGACCAGTATTGCTCGAACCATTTATGAAATTGGAAACATCATCACCGGAAGAATTCCAAGGTGTTATTATCGGTCAAATCAACCAACGTCGCGGTATAATCCACTCTTCGAGAGTAGATGCCGGTTATGTTGTTGTCGAAGCTGAAGTACCATTGAAAGAAATGTTTGGATATTCAAGTGATTTGCGCTCAGCAACACAAGGTAAAGGCGAATTCACAATGGAATTCCTCAAATACGTGACTGTGCCTAAGGGAATCCAAGAAGAAATCATCAAAGATTACAAAGAAAAAGAAGCAGGGAAGTAGTATATTTTCCGCAGAAATGATGCCAAAAAAAAATATTTTCAAAAATGTTGGAAAATATTTTGGTAGTAAAAAAAAAATAGTTATTTTTGTAAGCTCTATTACGATAGAGATGAAAAATTTATAAAAATCGGAGTTTATTGTGCCAACAATTTCGCAGTTAGTTAGGAAAGGAAGAAAGAGAGTAACTTACAAAAGTAAGTCTGCGGCATTGAATTCGTGCCCGCAAAGAAGAGGCGTTTGTACAAGAGTATATACAACTACTCCTAAGAAACCAAACTCTGCTTTGAGAAAAGTAGCACGTGTAAGATTGACATCAGGGTTTGAAGTTACGGCATATATTCCCGGAGAAGGCCACAATTTGCAAGAACACTCAATTGTGTACGTTCGCGGCGGAAGAGTAAAAGACCTTCCGGGTGTTCGTTATCATATTGTAAGAGGTACAGCCGATACACAAGGAGTTGACGGTCGTAAACAAGGCAGGTCGAAATACGGAACTAAGAGACCAAAACCGGGTCAACCAACTACAGCTAAAAAGAAATAAAAATAATTGAGATAAGTTAGAAATGAGAAAAAGAAGAGCAGAGAAGAAAGCGTTAATACCTGACCCAAGATACAATGATAAAATTGTAACTCGGTTTGTGAATAACATTATGTTGGACGGCAAAAAGAATGTCGCTCGCCAAGTAATTTACGAAGCGTTTGATATTATTCGCGAAAAAACTAACGAAGACCCATTAGAAATCTTCAAAAAAGCTCTTACAAATGTAGCACCAATGGTCGAAGTACGCTCGCGTAGAGTCGGTGGTGCAACTTATCAAGTGCCTGTTGATGTTCGCGAAGAAAGAAGAATAGCTTTGGCTATCAGATGGTTGAAGACTTATTCTAAATCGAGAAGAGACAAATCAATGTCACAAAAATTAGCCGCAGAATTTATGGCGGCTTCGAAAGGCGAAGGATCTAGCGTTAAAAAACGTGAAGATACTCACAGAATGGCTGAAGCCAATAAGGCTTTTGCGCATTTTAAATGGTAACTGAATCATATGTTCTTTGGCAATTGGTAACTGATTGAAGCGATGCCGCGGCAGACTGACATATCAAAATTTCGAAATATCGGTATAATGGCGCACATTGATGCCGGTAAGACGACTACCACAGAAAGAATTCTATTCTATTCCGGCTATCTGCACAAATTAGGTGCAGTTGATGACGGTACAGCGTTCATGGATTACATGGACCAAGAAAAAGAGCGTGGTATTACGATAATGTCGGCAGCAACTACATGTCTGTGGAAAGAATATTGTATTAATATAATTGATACTCCCGGACACGTTGATTTTACCGCGGAAGTGCAAAGGTCGCTCAGGGTTCTTGATGGAGCAATAGCTCTATTCTGTGGAGTAGGTGGTGTTCAGCCACAATCGGAAACAGTTTGGCGTCAGGCAGATGAATATGGAGTCCCAAGACTTGCATTCGTCAATAAAATGGACAGAGTAGGTGCTGATTTTGCAAGAGTATTGCAAATGATGCGTGACCAACTCGGCGCTTTTCCTGTAGCAATTCAAATTCCGATGGGTGCAGAAGATAAATTTGAAGGTGTTATTGATTTAATTAAAATGAAATCCTATTATTTCGATGTCGAATCTTTAGGATTGGATTTTTTAGAAAAAGAAATTCCCGCAAAGTATCTTCCCGAAGCTGAAAAATACAGAAATTCAATGATTGAATTTTTAGCTGATTTTGACGACAGTATTCTTGAACGCTTTTTGGCGGGCGAGGAAATTGACGAAAGCAGCATTAAAGTCGCACTCCGCAAAAGCACTCTTGAGCTTTTAGCCGTACCTGTTTTATGCGGTTCATCTCTCAGAAATATTGGAGTACAATTACTGATAGATTCCGTGATAGATTATCTTCCATCACCTTTGGATGTAAAATACACCGAAGGATATGATGTGGATGACCATGAAAAAAGGCTAAAACGACAACCCGATGACGATGAGCCATTCTCGGCTTTAGCGTTTAAGATTCTAAGTGATTCTTATATAGGTAAATTAACCTTTATTAGAATTTACTCAGGTTCCGTCAAGGTTGGTCAATCAGTACAGAATACTTCTTCCGATAAAAAGGAGAAGTTATTAAGGATAATGAAAGTCTATGCAAACAAGCGTGACGAGATTGATGAAGCCTTCGCAGGTGACATAATCGCAGTCCCAAGTTTGAAATTCACACGCACGGGCGACACGCTCTGCGATATCAAACATCCTATTCTTTACGAAAAAATCAACTTCAGCGAACCCGTCATTAATCAAGCGGTAGAAGCTAAAACGCTTGCTGACCAAGAAAAACTCTTAGAAACACTCGAAAAACTCAGCGATGAAGACCCAACATTTCGTTATCGTTACGACAATGATAGTGGGCAAATCATCATCTCCGGCGTAGGCGAATTACACCTCGAAATTATGGTGGATAGAATCCAACGAGAATTTAAAGTGCTTGCAAGAGTAGGCAAACCACAAGTCTCGTACCGCGAAAGTATTAATACACACGCAACCGAATCATCACTGTTCGAACGTCAAATGGGTGGCAAAAACCAATATGGTCATGCCGTTGTTAGTGTCGAACCGGCAAAAACATCTCAAGGCTTAATCTTCGAAAATCACATACCCAAGGGTAAACTTCCCGAAAACTTTGTATCGGCTCTCGAGCAAGGCATTCGTGAAGGTTTGAATGTGGGACCGCAGGGTTATCCCATGATTGATGTAATCGTAAAGTTGGTTGATTCAGAATACAAAATTGACGTAACAAGTGAAATAGGATGCAAGATTGCAGCTTCGATGGCAGTCAAAGATGCTTGTAGAAATGCAAATCCTGTACTTATGGAACCCGTCTTTAGGGTCGAAGTTACTTCACCTGAAGAATATGTCGGAGACATAATAGCGGATTTGAGCCAAAGGCACGGAAGAATAGATGGAATCGAACATAACAAAAAGCATCAGGTAGTAAAAGGTTTGGCACCACTATCACAAATGTTCGGATATGTAACAAAGCTGAGGTCAATAAGCCAAGGCAGAGCAAGTTACTCAATGGTATTCTCGCATTATGAACAATCAGTTACGAAACAGAATTTTTAACAGAAAAATAACTTTTTTATTTAATTTATCAAATTAGGAGCGATTTAGAAATGGCAAAAGAAAAATTTGATCGCAGTAAACCCCACGTCAACGTAGGAACAATTGGTCACGTTGACCACGGTAAGACTACATTAACAGCAGCCATCACAATGGCGTTGTCAAAACAACACGGTGGCGAAAAGAGAACATTTGATTCGATTGATAACGCACCGGAAGAAAAAGCACGCGGGATCACTATTGCAACAGCCCACGTAGAGTACCAAACAGAAGCAAGACACTATGCTCATGTTGATTGCCCCGGCCACGCCGATTATATCAAAAACATGATTACAGGTGCAGCTCAAATGGACGGTGCAATATTAGTATGTGCAGCAACAGATGGACCTATGCCACAAACTCGTGAACACATACTTTTGGCTCGCCAAGTTGGTGTACCTCGTATCGTAGTGTTTATGAATAAAGTGGACATCGCTGACCCTGAATTGTTGGAACTTGTCGAAATGGAATTACGTGAATTATTGACAAGCTACAATTTCCCGGGCGACGATATTCCGATTATCCCAGGTTCAGCATTGCACGCATTGGATGCCGGCGCCGAAGATGCTCCTCTTGATGACCCAAGATTTGATTGTATTTGGGGATTGATGAAAGCAGTTGATGAATATATCCCAACACCATTACGCGAAACCGAAAAACCATTCTTGATGCCCGTCGAAGACGTGTTCTCAATTACAGGTCGCGGTACAGTAGGAACAGGACGTATCGAACGCGGTATCGTTAAAGTAAACGAAGAAGTTGAAATCGTAGGTTTCGGTTTGCAAAAGAAAACAACTTGTACCGGCGTAGAAATGTTCCGTAAGTTGTTAGACGAAGGTCGTGCAGGCGATAACGTAGGTTTGTTGCTTCGCGGTGTTGACAAAAATGAACTCGAACGTGGAATGGTAATCGTAAAACCCGGTTCAATCAAACCACACCATAAATTTAATGCACAAGTTTACGTTTTGAAGAAAGAAGAAGGCGGACGTCATACTCCATTTTTCTCAGGCTATCGCCCACAATTCTACTTCAGAACAACAGACGTAACAGGCTCACTAACTATGCCCGCAGGCGTAGAAATGGTTATGCCCGGTGATAACTTAGACAGCATCGAAATCGAATTGATCACTCCCGTAGGTATGGAAGAAGGATTAAGATTCGCAATTCGCGAAGGCGGTCGTACAGTAGGCGCCGGTGTCGTAACAAAAATTTTAGAATAATATTGAATCAAGCCGGATCAAGCTGGTTGAAATAAATAATTGTCAAGGATATAAACGTGGCAACACAAAGAATTAGAATTAAGTTGAAGTCTTATGACCATAACTTAATAGACAAATCATCAGAACGTATAGTTCGTACGGTTAAGCAAACGGGAGCAGTAGTCTCCGGACCAATCCCATTGCCGACAAGAAGAAGCGTTTACACGGTAAATCGTTCTCCTCATGTTGACAAGAAATCACGTGAGCAATTTGAGACCAGGGTCCATAAAAGATTGATTGATATTTTCAGCTCGACCCAGAAGACAATTGACGCCTTGATGCGTCTTGAGCTTCCCGCAGGTGTAGATGTTGAAGTAAAAGTGTAAAGTAGAAGGAGCAGAAATGAAATCGGCAATCTTAGGAAAGAAAATAGGGATGACCAGCGTTTTTACGGAAAACGGTACTCAAGTACCTGTTACCGTAATCGAAGCCGGACCCTGCACGGTAGTTAATCTGCGTACGATAGATCGTGATGGCTACAAAGCTGTACAAATTGGTTATGGCGAAGTTCGTGAGAACAAACTAAATAAACCAAATAAGGGATATTTCGCAAAGCAAGGCGTTGACCCGGTCAAAATGTTAAAAGAATTTCGTGACCCTGTAAATCAATACGAAATTGGGCAAGAACTAACTGTCGGACAATTTATAGTCGGCGATAAAGTTAATGTTGTTGCTACAAGTAAGGGACGCGGATTCCAAGGCGTAATGAAACGCCACCACTTTGGTGGTGTCGGCATGGGAACGCACGGTCAAAGCGACAGACAACGTCACCCGGGCTCTATCGGCTCATCATCCTATCCTTCACGCGTATTCAAAGGTATGCGGATGGCAGGAAGAATGGGTGGCAAAAGAATTTCGATTCGAAATATCCAGGTCTTTGATATATTGCCAGAAAGAAACATTATCTTGTTGAAAGGCAGTATTCCCGGACCAAACAATTCAGTAATTCAAATAGTTAAGTTATAAGGCTGAAAATGACAGTAGATGTATATAATAAAGACGGTCAAATAAGCAGTCAAATCGAACTGAGCGACGACATCTTCGGGATTACTCCCAACGAGAACGCCATGCACCAAGCAGTTGTTGCTTACTTGGCTAATCGCAGACAGGGTACTCGTAAGACTAAAATTAGAAGCGAAGTTTCGGGCGGCGGTAAAAAACCATGGAGACAAAAAGGTCGCGGTACGGCTCGTGCCGGCTCGACAAGGTCGCCAATATGGGTTGGAGGCGGTACCGTACATGGTCCTAAACCTCATGACTATAAATACAAAATGCCCAAACAACTCGCACGATTGGCACGTAAGTCAGCTTTTGCTGCAAGATTGTCGGAAGATAATTTGATTGTGGTTGAAGACTTTACTTTCGAGCAAATAAAGACAAAAAATATGGCACAAGTGCTGAAAAATTTGAAAGTTGATACAGATAAATCTTTGGTACTAATGACAGATACTGACAATAACGTCTATATGTCTGCACGTAATATCCCCAATCTGACAGTTCAGCCTGTGGATAAGATTTCAACTTACGATATTTTAAATCACAAGAAGATATTGCTCTTCAAAGGTGCACTTAGTAATATCGAAAAGACTTTCAATAATTAAAGGTCAGTAGAGAAATGATACAGTTAATTAAAAAACCTTTGATAACCGAAAAAGCCATGAATTTGGCAAGCCAAAGACAATATGTTTTTGAGGTTCATCCAAGTGCAAACAAGATACAAATTCGTAAAGCACTAGAAGAAATGTTTGAAGTGAATATAATTTCAATCAGAACTACAAATATCAAAGGCAAAAACAAAACGAAAATGACGCGTCGAGGTATGATGCGTGGTAAGACTTCTCTTAAGAAGAAAGCATATATTACGCTTGCAGTAGGACAAGAGATAGAACTCGTATCAGGTGTCGGTTCAGACACTGAATAATTTTTGAAAAAAATCAAGAGATTTAAGAAATGGCAATCAGAGTACTAAAACCAATAACGCCCGGAACGAGATTTTACTCGGTAAGTGCTTTCAATGAAATCACTACTGATAAAGCCCATAAAGCGTTGACCGAGCCCTTGAAAAAATCAGGCGGTAGAAATAATACCGGCAAGATTACTTCGAGGCATCGTGGCGGCGGGCATAAAAGAAGATATAGAATAATTGACTTCAAAAGGGACAAACACGATATCAAAGCAGAAGTAAAAACGATTGAATACGATCCGAATCGTAACGCTCGCATAGCTTTAGTCGAATATACCGATGGCGATATAAGATATATTATCGCTCCCGATAAAATGAAAGTCGGACAAATAATTGAAGCAGGTCCGGACGTTGAGTTCAAAGACGGTAACGCCTTGCCACTCAGCAGAATTCCGGTAGGATTGTTCATACACAATATAGAACTCAAACCCGGCAAGGGTGCTCAAATAGCAAGAAGTGCAGGAACAGCCTCACAACTTGTGTCCAATGATGGTAAATATGCTCAGGTAAAAATGCCTTCCGGCGAAATTAGAATGATTCTTAATACATGCTATGCAACGCTCGGAACGGTATCTAACTCAGAATACGAAAACATACTTTGGGGCAAAGCAGGCAGGTTACGTTGGAAAGGCATACGCCCTCAGACTCGCGGTATGGCGATGAACCCTGTTGACCACCCAATGGGCGGCGGCGAAGGTGCATCAAAATCAGGCGGTGGTCGCCAACATCCACGCTCACCTTGGGGCAAATATGCGAAAGGTCAGAAAACCCGTAAGAAGCGTAATGCATCGGATAAGTTCATAGTTCGTTCAAGAAAATCAAAATAGTCAAGGGATAAGTAATGTCGCGTTCACTTAAAAAGGGTATTTTCATAAGCTACAAGCTGGTCGAAAAGGTTGATGCTTTGAATGCTCAAAACAAAAAACAAGTAATAAAAACTTGGTCGAGAGCCTCGACTATCACACCGGAGTTTGTGGGACATACGGTCGCTGTTCATAACGGCAAGAACTTCATCCCGGTGTATGTAACAGAAAATATGGTAGGTCATAAATTCGGCGAATTTTCTCCTACTCGCATTTACAGAGGCCATGCGGGCCACAGAAAAGAACAACGTTCTTCAAAGAAATAATAAAGGACCTGAAAAATGCAAGCCAGAGCTTTGAAAAGATATATACCGTCTTCGCCGTTGAAGATGAAAATCGTGATTGACCAAATTCGCGGCAAAAATGCAGCTGAAGCGCTCATTATACTTCGGTTCACTCCGAAACATGCAGCTAAAGTTGCTGAGCTAACTCTCAGGTCGGCTATATCTAACTTAAATAATAAAGCTGAACAAGCCGAAATAACGATTAATGACGATGAGGTCTTTGTAAAAGAAGTTTATGTAAACCAAGGACCAAGCATGAGAAGAGTACTTCCCGCACCAATGGGACGTGCTTATAGAATCAAAAAGCGCTCTAATCACTTGACAATTGTGGTTGCAACACCCGAAATCGTCGCTGATGAAGTTGCTTTGTCTGATAACAAAGATACAAACTAAGGAGTTATAAATTGGGACAAAAGACAAATCCGATAGGTCTAAGATTAGGCATAATCAGAGGTTGGGATGCCAATTGGTTCGATGAACGCAATATTGCCGAAAAATTGTCAGAAGACATCAAGGTTCGTAGCTATATTCGCAATCGAAAGAAAAAAGCGGGCATTTCGCGAATCTTAGTCGAAAGGACAGCTAAACAGTTGAGGATAACTATCAATACTTCAAGACCCGGTGTAATAATCGGTCGCTCGGGTAAAGATATTACTCAATTAGAAGAAGAATTGAAAAAATTGACAGGCAAAGATGTCAAAATCTTAATCAGCGAAATTAAACGCCCGGAATTAGATGCTTTGCTTGTAGCCGAAAACATAGCCCAACAATTGGAAGGAAGAATATCATTCCGTCGTGCGATGAAACAATCAGTTTCTTCTACAATGAGAATGGGAGCACAAGGAATCAGAATCATGTGTGCCGGACGATTAGGCGGAGCGGAAATGGCTCGTACTGAGCAATACAAAGAAGGCAGAATACCCCTTCATACTTTAAGAGCCGATATTGATTACGGCACAGCTGAAGCACTAACCATCTACGGTATCATTGGTATCAAAGTATGGATTTGCAAAGGCGAAATAATCGGAAAACAACAGTCAGATAAATAGACGGATAAAATCATGCTTTCACCAAAGAGAGTTAAAAGACGTAAGACGTTTCGCGGAAGAATGAAAGGTAAAGCTTTCAGGGGTTCGACAGTAACATTCGGTTCGTTCGGTCTCAAAGCGATGGAGCCACATTGGCTAACCAATCGCCAGATTGAATCGGCTCGTATTGCCATCAATCGTTACCTTAAACGCGACGGTAAAGTTTGGATAAGAATATTTCCCGACAAACCCTACACCAAAAAACCAGCTGAAACTCGTATGGGTAAGGGTAAAGGTAGCCCTGAAGGTTGGGTAGCAGTAGTTCGCCCGGGCAGAATATTGTTCGAAGTGGACGGCGTAAGCCGCGAAGCTGCTGAAGAAGCTATGAGATTAGCTTCGCATAAATTGCCTATTAAAACAAAATTTGTAACACGTATAGATTTGGCTTGATATGAAACAACGTAAAGCCGCTGATTTGAAAGAATTGACTCCTGAGGAACTATTGATGCTCCTCGATGAGTCACGCGAAACGCTTTCTAAGCAAACTTTTCAGCACGCTCTGAAGCAACTTCACGATACTTCGTATCTGAAAGTTCTCCGTAGAGATGTTGCAAGGATAAACACTATTTTAAATGAACGTAATAGAGCGAATCAAAATGGATAATAACGAGGAAATGTTGACAGCTACAAGCGGTAACGAAAACGCCACAACTGCTCCAACCGGTGATGCCGAGTATAAATCGCATAAGAGAATACTCCTTGGCAAAGTTAGCTCCAATAAAGCCGACAAAACTATCATCGTTAGCGTAGTTCGCCAAATCATACATCCGCTTTATAAGAAATATTATAAACGGACGAACAGATTTATGGCTCACGACCCCGAGAACACTTGCAGACCGGGTGACATCGTAAAAATTAAGGAATGCCGACCTTTGAGTGCCAAAAAAAGATGGACTCTAATTGAAATTGTTGAACGAGCTAAATAATTAGGAGTGAATAATGGTACAAGAAGAAACTAATCTGATAGTTGCTGATAACTCTGGAGCCAAAAAAATTAGAGTAATCCGCGTTTTAGGTGGTCATGGCAAACGCTATGCTTCACTCGGCGATGTGATTGTAGCAGCTGTAAAATCGGCTATCCCTAATGGAGCTGTCAAAAAAGGACAAGTCGTTAAGGCGGTAATTGTTCGTACAGCTAAAGAAGTTGGTAGACGCGATGGTTCGTACATCAGATTTGATGATAATGCAGCTGTGATTCTAAACGACAAAGGCGAACCACGCGGTACTCGTATCTTCGGACCGGTTGCACGTGAACTGCGCGAAAAAAATTATATGAAAATTGTGTCTTTAGCTCCTGAAGTAATCTAAGAAAGGTGACCCATATGAAGATAAAAATTAAGAAAAATGATACTGTAATGGTAATTACGGGCGACGACAAAGGCAAATCAGGCAGAGTTCTTGATGTGAATACTAAGAAAAAGACTGTCCTTATAGAAGGCATCAATATTCATATCAAACACCAACGTCCTAACCAACGTAACCAACAAGGTGGCAGGACAAGTATGGAATTCCCTGTTCATTACTCTAATGTAATGTTGCTCGATTCTGACAAAAATCCTACTCGCGTAGGGTTTGCCAGAGAAACTAAAGGCAATAGAACCCAAGTTGTTCGTATCGCCAAAACAAACGGTAAAGCTATTTAAGAAATAATTGAGAATGTGAATTAAAATGGCAGTAAACAAGAAAGCACAACCGGCGCAAACCGGAAAAGCCGCCGCTAAAAAAGGCGACTTCGCTCCTGAAGGCAAACGGCTCGAAGATGTTCCGGCGGGTAAGCCTCCGGTACCGAGATTATTCGAATTCTATAAAGATTCGGTGGTACCTGTATTGATGAAAAGATTTGAATTCAAATCCGTCATGCAAGTCCCCAGACTCGAAAAAATATGCCTCAACATTGGTGTCGGTGATGCCACTCAAGATTTGAAGTTGTTGCAAAATGCTATCAACGAACTTGAATTGATTGCAGGTCAACGCCCTGTAGTCCGCAAAGCTAAAAAGGCAATATCGAACTTCAAACTTCGTCAAGGCATGCCAATCGGTTGTATGGTAACATTGCGAGGACCAAGAATGTATGAATTCCTTGACAGATTCATTAATATTGCTTCACCACGTATCCGTGACTTTAGAGGGTTCCCCGATAAAAGTTTCGACGGAAGAGGCAACTACACTTTAGGTATTAAAGAACAAATCATATTTCCGGAAATAGATGTTGATAAAGTAAATCGTATCACGGGATTTGATGTAACTTTTGTAATACGCTCGGCATCGGACGAACAATCGCACGCTTTGCTCAGTGAATTCGGCTTCCCATTCAAGAAGAAACAAAATTAATAATATATAGTAATAATATTTATGGCAAAAAATTCGGTTATAGCAAGAAATCGCAAAAGACAAAAGTTGGTAGATAAATACCAAGCCAAACGCGAAGAACTTAAAGCCGCAGGAGATTGGGAAGGCTTACAAAAACTTCCTCGTAACAGCGCCCCGACAAGATTAGTCAGTCGTTGTACGGTTACAGGACGAGGCAGAGCTGTCTATCGTAAATATGGGCTTTGCAGAAATGTATTTAGACAAATGGCACTCGAAGGGAAACTCCCAGGTGTGCGTAAGGCAAGTTGGTAAAATTTATTCAGGTTAGTTAATATGCCGGTTACAGATCAAATATCAGACTTTTTAACCAGAGTCAGAAACGCAGGGCAAGCAGGGCACAAATATGTAGATGCGCCATGTTCAAAGATGAAACTTGCCATTGCCGAAATCTTGAAAGACCAAGGTTTCATTGCAGACTACGAAAAAATTGAAGAAGGTCCGCAAGGATTAGTACGTGTTCAGCTTAGATATTATAAACGAAAACACGTTATCAAAAAAGTTGTCCGCATCTCAAAACCCGGAAGGCGTGTTTACGCTCCGGTAGAGAAATTGCCCCGAGTTTACAACGGCTTAGGAATAGCTATTGTATCTACTTCCAAAGGTGTTATGACCGGAAAACAAGCTCGCAAATTTAATGTCGGTGGCGAAATTCTTTGTACTGTTTGGTAATTTTTTTAATTTAGGAGTATATTGTGTCGAGGATTGGAAAAATGCCCATACCCGTACCTCCGAAGGTACAGCTCAAAATTGATGAGCAAACCATCAGAGCCAAGGGTCCCCTGGGCGAATTGGAGTTTAAAGTGCCCGATGTAATCAAGTTCAAACTTGATGGCGACGTCTTGACGTTCGACAGAGGGAGCAACGAAAAACATGTCCGAGCTTTACACGGTTTATCACGTGCTTTGACTGCTAATATAATCGAGGGTGTTTCTAACGGATTCACAAAAACTTTGATTATAGAAGGTGTCGGCTTTAGAGCTGAGCTAAAAGGCGATAGATTGTTGTTGACATTAGGTTTTTCGCATACGATATTGGTAATTCCCCCTCCGGGTATTACCTTCGAATTGGGAAGCCCCACAAATTTGAAAATTAAGGGCATAGACAAACAATTAGTAGGGATGATAGCCGCAAAAATTAGAAAAATGCGTCCACCCGAACCATACAAAGGCAAAGGTGTTCGTTACGAAGGTGAGTTTATACGCCGTAAAGCAGGTAAAACTTCGGCTAAGTAATTGATAAATCTTAATCAATTAGCAAGAGAAAAATATGAAAATAATAAAATTAAGAGCACAACGCAAAGAAAGACGCAAAAAACACGTGCGTAAAAGTATCTTCGGTACTCCTGACAGATTAAGATTAACTGTCTATAGAAGTCTATCGAATATTTATGCCCAAGTGATTAATGACGTTGATGGCGTTACGTTAATATCGGCATCCTCAATAGACAAGGAAGTCAAGGCAAAAATTACACCCGAAATGACCAAAGTACAATTGAGTGAGTTAGTCGGTAGTGAAGTTGCAAAAAGAGCTTTAGCATCACAAATAACAAAAGTAGCATTCGACAGAAACGGCTATATTTATCATGGTAGAATCAAGGCACTTGCTGACGCCGCGAGAAAAGCCGGTTTGGAATTTTAATCAGAAAGGAGCGATAAGTGGCAAACTTTAAATTATCAGATCTTGATTTAAGCGATAAATTAGTATATGTAGGTAGAACCGCCAAGGTAGTAAAAGGTGGCAGACGTTTCAATTTCTCAGCTTTGGTTGTCGTTGGCGATGGCAAAGGGCACGTAGGTTTTGGGCTTGGCAAAGCGAGTGAAGTTGTTGACGCTGTTACTAAAGCAACTGAAGCGGCTAAAAAAAGCGTCGTTAAGGTTAGATTATCCAAAAACACTATTCCGCATGAAGTTATCGGTAAGTACGGTGCTGCGAAAGTGCTAATCAAACCAGCATCAGCAGGTACCGGTGTGATTGCCGCCGGTGGAATTCGTGCAGTCTTGGAACTTGCAGGCGTCCAAGATGTACTAACTAAGAGCATGGGTTCTTCTAATCCTCACAATACTGTCAAAGCGGCATTGCGTGCTTTAGAATCCCTCGAAGATGCAAATTCAGTTGCGGCTCGCCGTAATATTTCTGTCGAAAAAGTAATTCATGGTTGATTTATAACTAACCATAATTGAAGGTAAAATAATGAGTAAATTGAAAATAACCCAAGTGAAAAGCGTAATAAAAAGAATGTCTAAGCAGAAAAAAACAATCGAAGCTTTAGGCTTGGGACGTCCGAATTATTCCAATACACTACCCGACAATCCGCAAACACGCGGAATGATTGAAGTAGTGAAGCATTTAGTAACAATTGAAGAAGTTTCAGAGTAATAAATTAATGGCATTAAAATGAAACATATAGGAAATCTTAAATACGCCGATGGCGCTAAACACAAATCGAAAAGAATCGGCAGAGGTGTCGGATCCGGTCACGGCGGTACGGCTACTAAAGGGCACAAAGGGCAGAAATCACGCTCAGGTGCTACTGTACGTATCGGCTTCGAAGGCGGTCAAATGCCACTTAACAGAAGACTCCCGAAATTCGGATTCTTCAACAGATTCAGAATCGAATACCAAATCGTCAACCTTGATACGCTTCAACGTTTGGCTGACGAAAACAAATTCGAATCTAACAAAGTTGATTTCGATACTTTGATTAATCTCGGCGTCATATCCAAAAAGCGTGTTCCGCTTAAAATTTTGGGTAACGGCGAATTGACTGTAGCTTTGGAAGTTACCGCACACGGATTCTCGCGTACGGCAAAAGAAAAAATCGAGTCAGTCGGAGGAAAGGTAACGGTAAATGAGTAAATTCATACAATCAATTCAGAACATCTTTAAAATCGAAGAGTTAAGAGATAGAATTCTCTTTACTCTTGGGATTTTAGTAGTGGTGAGAATAGGTGCGCACATCACGCTTCCGGGCGTTGATGTTGTTGCTCTAAAGATGTCTATTGCAAATTCCGACTCTAATACTTTATTCGGATTGTTTGACCTCTTTGTTGGCGGTGCGTTTTCGAACGCCGCAATTTTTGCTTTAGGGATTATGCCCTACATCACCTCTTCGATTATATTCCAATTGGCTGGTGTGGTTATTCCCGAAATCCAAAAAATTCAGAAAGAAGGTGAAGACGGTAGAAAAAAAATAACACAATATACGCGTATTTTGACTGTATTTATAGCATTGTTGCAAGGCTGGGGGATAGCCGTAAAACTGTCCTATCAACAAGCCGGGGCAGGTTTGCCCGTCGTGCCCGATGCCGGAACAATGTTCTTTATCTCTACTATGATACTCTTATCCGGTGGTACAATATTTATGATGTGGCTCGGCGAGCAAATCACCGAACGTGGTATTGGTAATGGCATTTCGTTGATTATCATGATTGGTATCATCGCCCAATTGCCGGCTGCTTTGATGAATGAATGGAATTTAATTTGGGCGGGTTCGCGTTTGTGGCCTGTTGAATTGGTTGTCATTGCACTCTTGCTCGGAATTATTGCATCAATTGTATTAATGACACAAGGAGCAAGACGAATACCTGTACAATATGCTAAAAGGCAAATCGGCAAAAAAGTTTTCGGAGGTACTACTCAATATATTCCTCTTAGAATTAATACAGCAGGCGTAATGCCTATCATCTTTGCTCAATCGTTGATGTTCATCCCGAATACTATTGCAAGCTTTTTTCCGGAAAGTTCCTTCTTCTTGACAGTTTCAAGATTGTTCGACTTCCAATCGTATTTCTATGCAGCAGTATTCTTCACTATGATTGTGTTCTTTACATATTTCTATACGGCGATTATTTTCAATCCGAAAGATATTGCCGATAACATGAAAAAGCAAGGTGGTTTTATTCCCGGTATCAGACCCGGAAATCATACTTCTGAATACATCGAAACTGTGCTTACTCGAATTACTTTGCCTGGTTCACTCTTTTTGGGATTAGTTGCAATTATTCCGACATTCGTGTCCAATTTCTTCAACGTCAATCCCCTATTTGCATCGTTTTTTGGTGGTACGAGTTTGTTGATTATCGTAGGTGTTGCATTGGATACATTGCAACAAATCGAATCTCATTTACTCATGCGTCATTATGACGGTTTCATGAAGAGCGGAAAAATTAGAGGTAGAGCCGGCAGTGTTGGCGGTTTTTAATCATTGACAATTATGCAGAATTTCAGGATACCCAAGGGTGCAATCAAAAAGGCTGACGAAATACGCAAAATCGAAGAATCTTGCAGAATAGTCGCCGATACTTTGAGCTTAGTCGAAAAGTATGTTGCTCCCGGAGTCGAGACAATCGAACTTGACAAAATTGCTGAAGATTATATCAGAAGCAAAGACGGTTTCCCGGCATTCAAAGGTTATGGACCTTCAAACAATCCATTTCCGAATTCTTTGTGTATCTCGGTCAACGAGGTGATTATTCACGGAATTCCCGGAAATAGAAAGTTGGTAGAAGGAGATATTGTCTCCGTAGATTGCGGAGTGTTGAAAAACGAATATTACGGCGATAGTGCTACAACGTTTTCTGTAGGCAAGATAAGCAAAGAAGATGAAAAATTGTTGGAAATAACAAAAAATGCACTTGAAATTGGTATTGATAACGCTGTTCATCAAAATAAAGTTTATGATATAGCAGGTTCGATACAAAGTTATGTAGAATTGAAAGGCTACAGTCTGACAAGGGAGTTTACAGGGCACGGATTAGGTAAAAGTTTACATGAGTATCCGTCCGTACCAAATTTTGTACCACCCTTGTTGCACCGAAAATCTATGCCGAATGCAACTTTGCTTGACGGTATGGTAATCGCAATCGAACCGATGGTACATATTGGGAGCAAAACAATTGAAGTACTAAAAGACGGTTGGACGGTAGTGACGAAGGATAGGAAAAAGGCAGCTCATTTTGAGCATACGGTTATGATAGATGGCAATAAAGCTGTTATATTCACATTAAGAAGTTAATTATTTTATGGCAAAGCAAGATTTAATAAGAGTTGACGGAGTAATAGACGAGACTTTACCAAACACTCAGTTTGTAGTAAAACTGGAAAATGGTCATAAAGTTTTGGCACATATCTCCGGCAAAATGAGAATGAATTTCATAAAAATCTTGCAAGGTGATAAGGTTACAGTAGAACTTTCACCATACGATTTGTCCAAAGGTAGAATTGTTTACAGATATAAGTAAAGGGGTTTTGAGATGAAAGTACAAGCATCAGTGAAAAAAAGGCACCCCGACGACAAGATAGTACGTCGCAAGGGTCGGGTTTATGTAATTAACAAAAAGAACCCAAGATATAAACAAAGACAAGGTTAAAATTTAGGAGTGATGTTGTGGCTCGTATAGCTGGTATTGATTTGCCAAAAAATAAGAAAGGATTTGTAGGGCTGACTTATATTTTCGGAGTAGGTCCAACTACAAGCAAGAAAGTTCTGACCGAAGTCGGGATAGAATTCGACAAAAGAGTTTCGGATTGGACTGACGATGAAGTAGCCCGTATCAGACAGGCACTTGACCATTTCAAAACAGAAGGTCAACTGAGGTCTGAAATTCAGATGAACATCAAACGATTGATGGACATCGGTTGCTATCGCGGATTGCGTCATCGCAGAGGATTGCCCGTAAGAGGTCAACGTACAAGAACTAATGCTCGTACCCGTAAGGGACGTAAGAAAACTGTAGCCGGAAAGAAAAAAGCTACTAAATAATAAATAAATAAGTAATTAATTATTATTACAGGTATTTACTGTGGCAAAAAAGAAAATTAAGAAAAAGACGGTTTCCGACGTACACGGGAAAGCTTTCATCAGAGCGACGTTTAATAACGTTCAGGTGACTATCACCGATATGTACGGCAATGCACTTTGCTGGTCAACTGCAGGTAAAAACGGATTCAGAGGCTCCAAAAAGAACACTCCTTATGCGGCTCAAGTATCAGCCGAAAAGTCAGCGAAGGATGCTTTTGATATGGGATTACGCAAAGTTGATGTGTTTGTCAAAGGTCCGGGTTCAGGTCGTGAAGCTGCTATTAGGGCATTATCCCAAGCAGGACTTGAGATTCATACAATCATTGACAAAACACCGATTCCGCATAATGGATGTCGTCCGCCTAAGCGACGTAGAGTTTAATTTCTCTCTTAGGTATTAAAAATTTGTTGAAAAAAAGATATAATAATTTATGAATACTCAGATGCAAATGCCCGAGAGGGTAATAATCGAAGAGACATCTTCGGAATATCACGGCAGATTTATACTTCAGCCGTTAGAACCCGGCTACGGAGTGACCATTGGTAATTCGCTAAGACGAATTCTTTTGTCATCAATTCCGGGGCTTGCAATCATTGGAGTTAAAATTTCCGACGTACTACACGAATTTCAGACGATTAACGGAGTAGTAGAAGATTTGTCGGAAATTATTCTGAATCTAAAAGAAGTTCGAATGAGGGCTGAGGATAAGAAATTATCTAAGGTGAATTTACAATTCAAAGGTCCCGGAACATGGACTGCTAAAGATATTCAAGATGCAGCACCTCTCCTTGAGGTTATGAATCCCGACCATCACATTTGCACAATAGCCGAAGACGGAGAATTTGATGTTGAACTCAGACTTGGTAGAGGCAAAGGATACGTTCCGGCTGACGAGCAAGTTATTACTGATTTCCCGCTTGGTATGTTGCCATTAGACAGTATTTTCACTCCTATTCAAAATGTGATTTATACAATCGAACCTTATCGCGTTGGTCAACGTACCGACTACGATAAATTGATCATGGACGTCAGAACTGACGGTACGATAACTGCTCAAGAAGCCGTTCACTTATCTGCAAAAATTATGCAAGACCACGTGAAGTACTTCATCAATATCGAAACTGTTGAAGAAGAGCCACCAACTGTCGAATCACAAGAAGAAGAATTGAAGAATCAAGAACGCAATAAAATCAGAAAAATCCTCTTGACTCCTGTTGACGAACTCGAACTTTCGGTTAGGGCGCACAATTGCTTGAAAGCAGCAAACATTAAGACTTTAGCTGAATTGGTTCAGCTCCAAGAATCAGAATTGCTCAAATTCCGTAATTTCGGCAGAAAATCTTTGGCAGAATTAGCCGAAGTTGTTCTGAATAGCGGACTGGAATTTGGCATGAGCGTCGAGCAATATCTGAAAGAAGACGCAAAACCAATTATTAACATTGATTAGAAATTATAAAAAATTAAGTGATAGAGAAAAGATATGAGACACCAAGTATCGGGCAGAAAACTCAATAGGACCAGCAGTCACAGAAAGGCACTGCTTCACAATTTGGCAACTGCTCTTTTCGAACATAAAAAAGTTCATACTACCGAAGCAAAAGCTAAGGAATTAAGACCATTTGCCGAAAAACTTATAACAAAAGCTATTCATGCTTTGCAAAATGAGCAACAAGGCAATTTGCACGAAGGTCAAACCATTGATATTCATAATAGAAGAGTAGTCGGCAAATTTATTCGCAGTAAAGCCGTTTTGCAAGAATTATTCGATAGTATTGCTCCAGCAGTAGGTACTCGCAATGGTGGATATACAAGAATAGTCAAAACCGGAATCCGTAGAGGTGACGCTGCAAGAACTGCAATCATTGAATTGGTTGACTTCTCGACTCCTCAAGATGGTTCATTTTCACTTTCTAAGAAAAAGAAAGTAAAAGGAGTTGCTAAACCTGCTGCTAAAGTTACGCCTAAAGTTGTCGCTCCAGTAGCTAAAACTGAAGAAGTTGCGCCTATTGCAGTTGCAGAAGAAGCAATCATCGTAACTGAAGAAGTTGCTCCAGTTGAAGAAACTGTAGTAGCTGAAGAAGTTGTAGCAGTTGAAGAAGCAGTTGCAACAGAAGAGACAACTGCTGAAGTAGTTGTCGAAGAAGCTCCTGCTGCTGAAACTGAAGCTCCTCAAGAAGAGGCTAAGACTGAAGACGAAGCCCCGAGCGAAGACGAAGCTAAAAAAGATTAGTAAATTCTGTTAAAAAATTATAGGGACTTTCTATTTCAGAAATGGAAAGTCTTTTTTTATGTTATTGACATCAAAAAATATAACCAAATCTTTCAAGATCAAAGCAGACACAAGCATAGATGTGCTGCGAGGCTTAGATTTTAATGTTGAAACAGGCGAATCTGTGGCTTTGATGGGACCGTCCGGTGCAGGCAAAAGCACTTTGCTTTACATCTTAGGTGCTTTGGACAAACCGGATTATGGCAGCATTAACTATTTCGCCGAATCAGGAGTTACAGATATTTTAGCGTTGAATGATGATAAATTGTCTAAGTTTCGGAACAAATTTATTGGCTTTATTTTTCAATTCCACCACCTTCTGCCTGAATTTACTACTCTCGAAAATGTCATGATCCCTGGGATTATTGCCGGTAATAATCGAAAAAATGTGAAAGAAAAGGCGATTGAACTTTTAGAAAAAGTTTCGATGCAACATCGCTTGGAACATAAACCTTCGGAACTATCCGGAGGCGAACAACAACGCGTTGCGATTGCCAGAGCCTTGATAAATAATCCTGTTGTGATGCTTGCCGACGAGCCTACAGGCAATCTTGATTCTGCTAATTCTATTGCCGTTCTTGATTTGCTTTCTCAAATCAGACAGGAATATAAGCTAACAATGATAATTGCCACTCATAGCCTCGAAGTTGCCAATTTTGCAGATAGAATTTGTACTATGGGCGATGGCATTATCGTTTCCGAGCATCGTAATTCTGTTTCTTGAGGGATTTCCTAAAAAGCATATTATCAATGAATCTCACAATGTAGGTCACGACTAATGCTACGATAGTTCCAAAAGCAGCACCTGCCAAAATGTCCATCGGATAGTGAACACCGACATATACACGCGAAAGAGCCATAAGCGATGCTACCAAAAACAAGATGAATGCCTCGCGACGAAAGAATGAAAACAATACTACAGCAGCTGCAAAATTATTTGTGGCATGGGATGAAGGGAATGATTTCCCCCCACCGCATGGAACTAAAAGCCGAACTTCATCTAAAACGTGGCAGGGTCTGATTCTTCCAAATAATTCTTTAAGAAATGAACTATTAATTTGGTCGCTTGCGACGATTGTGAGTATCAAAGCGACTGCGGCAACTCGTCCGGCACGACCTGCTCTGAATAGTAGTATGTAAAATCCTAACAAATACAGTAGTAGCCAGCTATCGACTTCAGTTATGAAGGGCATCATTTTATCGAATATTGGGTTTGCCCATCCATTATTGATTGCATAAAAAAGCCATTCGTCGAATTGTTGAAACATTTATTTTTTGTGTATAATTGTATAAATCTTTAGAACTAAAATAATTAAAAAAGAGTTTTGCGAGCTGTGGAAAAGTAAAATTTTGCAGCATAAAATATTATGCTTAGATTTATTTCTATGAATGTCACTGAAACAAAATTTTTGTGATAATCAGGGCAGTGCAAACAATTTTTTTAGTACAAGCTATTTCATTTGCTTATTTTCAAATTATTTCTTAATTTGCATATAAGCATAAAGACAAAGTCACAAAAGATACGAAATATCATAAACGGGGGGAACCGCTGATTCACACTGCATTCTTACACCCCTCTCAGAACTAAGCAACTTAAATACATTATAAATTTGGATGTTCTATGAAAATCTTAAGAAGATTTACAAAAGAAGGGACTAGCCCCTTCGACATGTTCACATACACGAAACGAGCTTCTGTTTTGCGTAATCCGGACGGCTCTTTGGTGTTCGAAATGAACGACATCGAGGTGCCGTCGCAATGGTCGCAACTTGCAACAGATATTTTGGCACAAAAATACTTCCGCAAAACAGGCGTTCCGCAATTTGATGTGGACGGCAAGCCTTTACTCGATACCAAAGGTAACGCTGTACTTGGTCCCGAAAAATCTGTCAAACAAGTAGTTCACCGTTTAGCCGGTGCTTGGAGACATTGGGGCGAAAAATACAAGTATTTCGATTCGGAGAAAGATGCACGTATTTTTTATGATGAAATTTCGTTCATGCTATTGAAACAGATGTGTGCTCCAAATTCGCCACAATGGTTCAATACGGGTTTGAATTATGCTTACGGCATTACAGGAGGTAAGCAAGGACATTATTATATTGACCCCGCAACCGATAAATTGACTGAATCCTCTGATGCATATACACGCCCACAACCTCACGCTTGTTTCATTCAATCAATTGATGATGATTTGCTTGGCGAAGGTGGAATTTTTGATTTAGCAACTCGCGAAGCCCGTATCTTTAAGTATGGAAGCGGTACAGGAACTAATTTTTCTAATCTTCGCGGTGGCGGCGAAAAACTTTCCGGAGGTGGATATTCCTCCGGGCTGATGAGTTTTCTGAAAATATTTGACCGCGCTGCAGGAGCGATTAAATCCGGCGGGACTACTCGTAGAGCCGCTAAAATGGTTATCGTTAACATTGACCATCCCGATATTGAAGAATTTATCGAATGGAAAGCAAAAGAAGAAGAAAAAGTCGCTGCTTTAGTTGCAGGCTCTCGGATTAATGCGGCATTCATGCAAGCTATTATGGAAGAAGCTATTACAAATGGCGCTGATATAAACACTAATAAAGTTCTTCGAGACTTAATACAGAAAACTCTTAATCGCGGCACTCCTCTTAATCATATTCAACGCGTTTTGGATTTGGTCAACCAAGGTTTCACTTCGCTTGATTTCCCTGTTTTTGATACTCATTACGAAGGCGAAGGTTATATCACTGTTAGCGGACAAAATTCAAACAATTCCGTCCGAGTTACAAACCAATTTATGTATGCCGTTGAAAACGACGAAATGTGGGAACTGAAATGGCGAGCAAAAAATGATACTGCAAGAGTAGTGCGTGCAAGAGATTTATGGGATAAAATCAATTTGTCGGCATGGAAAAGCGCAGACCCTGGTTTGCAATTCGATACAACTATTAACGAATGGCACACCTGCCCTAATTCAGGTAGAATCAATGCAAGCAACCCTTGCAGCGAGTATATGTTCCTCGATGACACAGCTTGTAATTTGGCAAGTTTGAATCTTATGAAATTTTACGATGAAGAAACTTCGACTTTCAAAATTGAAGACTTCCGTCATGGTGTCCGACTTTGGACTATAGTTCTGGAAATTTCTGTATTGATGGCACAATTCCCCTCTGCTCGAATTGCAGAATTGAGTTACAAATTCCGTACTCTCGGACTCGGATATGCCAATCTTGGTACTTTGATGATGGTGAACGGTATTCCGTATGATTCGCCTGAATCATTAAGTTGGGCTGGTGCAATTACTGCAATCTTGACCGGCCAATCCTATGCTACTTCTGCCGAAATGGCTAAAGAGTTGGGTGCATTCCCCGGATATGAGGAAAATCGCGATGCTATGCTCCGCGTAATCAGAAATCATCGTCGCGCCGCTTACAATGCTCCTCCGGCTGAATACGAGGATTTGACAGTTCGCCCGATGGGAATAAACCCCAAATATTGTCCGGCTGAATTAGTAGAAGCTGCAAAGGAATCATGGGACGAAGCTTTGGAAATCGGCACAAACTTTGGTTACCGTAATGCTCAAGTTTCTGTTATCGCTCCGACCGGAACGATTGGCTTGGTGATGGATTGCGATACAACGGGCATAGAGCCTGATTTTGCAATCATCAAATACAAGAAACTTGCCGGCGGCGGATATTTTAAAATAGTAAATCAATCCGTCCGCAAAGCTTTGGCTAAACTTGGCTACTCGGAGCAACAAATTGAAGATATCGAAAAATACAGCAAAGGTAGCGGTACATTATTAGGATGCCCCGCGATTAACAAAAAATCGCTTAAAGAAAAGGGCTTTACTGACGAAAAAATCGAAATCGTTGAAAAACAACTCGACAATGTATTCGATATTAAATTTGCCTTGAATAAATGGTCATTGGGCGAAGATTTCTTGCAAAAAATTGGCATTACGAAAGATGAATACGAAGACACTGGATTTGACTTGCTGAAAAGAATCGGGTTTACGGAAGCAGAAATTGATGCAGCAAATGATTATGTTTGCGGAACTATGATGATTGAGGGTGCTCCTCACTTGAAAAATGAACATCTACCTATATTTGATACTGCAAACAAGTGCGGCAAAAAAGGCACAAGATATATTGACTATATGGCACATATTCGTATTATGGCAGCAGCACAGCCATTTATTTCGGGCGCAATATCCAAAACTGTAAATATGCCTGCTCATGCTACTGTTGGTCAAATCAGCGAAGTTCATGTCAAATCATGGAAAATGATGCTTAAAGCAATTGCTATTTATCGAGATGGCTCGAAATTGTCCCAACCGCTCAATTCATCAAATTACAAAGGTTTAGATGAAGTGGTTACTTTGGGAGACGAATACACTCTTGACGAAACCAAAGGTCCAAAAGAAGTGCAAGAAATCATTGCTGATAGCCAAAGATACAAACTTGTGCGACATAAATTACCCAAAAAACGCGACGGACATATTCGTGAAGCAGTCGTTGGCGGTCACAAAGTATTCTTGCGTACAGGCGAATACGAAGACGGAAAAATCGGCGAACTTTTCATTGATATGTACAAAGAGGGCGCATCGTTCCGCGGATTATTGAATAGTTTCGCAATTTTGGCTTCTAAGGCTTTGCAATATGGCGTGCCGCTGGATGACCTTGTGGATACATTCACATTCACAAGGTTCGAACCGGCAGGAATCGTCGAAGGTCACGAAGCGATTAAAAATTCAACTTCTATTCTGGATTACGTATTCCGCTCACTCGGATATGACTATCTCGGAAGAAATGATTTTGTTCACGTCAAAGCTATTGACGAAGTTCCCGAGCCGAACGGTGGAAATAAAACTCTACCGGCAGAAAGCAAAGTCGCCCCGATTGACGATATTTTCGAAGCAAAACCCGAAATTGCTCCTAATAATATTGATTCATCACCTGAAATGTCGGATATAGCAGTTGGTGCAAGTGGCAATACAGTTTCCAATGGCAATGGCTCGATGCTCAAAATCAAAGTCGGCTCGGTCTCCGAAGCTCAATCATTTGGCTATACAGGCGAACATTGCTCGAATTGCGGCTCGATGAGAGTTAAACGAAATGGTAGTTGCACGGTTTGCGAAGATTGTGGTTCGACAAGCGGTTGCTCGTAAGGAATTTTACTAAATTAAGTAATTTCTTTGTAATTTTGTAATCGGTATTTGTGCTAAAAACACAAAACCGATTATTTCTTTTTATATTGGAGAAACAAAATGGCTTTGAAAAAAATTATTCCCGCACACAAGACTAATGATGTTAAATATGCGATTCGTGATATTATTGCTTTGGCTGATTCGGTAGCAAAAACAGGCAAGCAAATGTATTATCTAAATATTGGCGACCCGAATATTTATGATTTCGTTACTCCTAATACTGTTGTAAATGCCGCTTGCGAGGCTATCAGAAGCAATAAAAACGGTTACGCACCATCATCAGGCATCAAAGATGCTCTCGAAGCTATAAGGCTGGATGCTAACAATAAGGGCATTTTCAATATTCTGGACGCATTTGTTACTAATGGTGCAAGTGAAGCAATCGAAATTTGCTTGACAGCATTGCTCAATCAAGGCGAAAATTTCTTGATGCCGACACCGGGCTACCCACTTTATACGGCTGTCCAAAGCAAATTGGAATTAGAACCCAATCCATACTACTTGGACGAATCTAACGGCTGGCAACCGGATATCGAGGACATCAGAAGCAAAATCAATTCACGTACTCGTGCAATTGTGCTTATCAATCCGAACAATCCAACAGGCTCAATTTGCAAACCGGAAACTTTGCTAGAAATCGTAAAATTGGCAAAAGAGCATAATCTTGTGATACTTGCAGATGAAATTTACGACAAATTAATTTTTGACGGTGCAAAAATGACTTCTATTGCTGCTCTTGATGATGAAGTTTCTTGCATCACTTTTTCGGGATTATCCAAGAATTACGTCGCTCCGGGATTTAGAATCGGCTGGGGTGTTGTGAGTGGCAAGCAAGAGTATTTGAGCGAATACGTTGAGGCTATTAACAAATTATTGCGCTCGCGAGTTTCGTCGAATCATCCCGAACAATACGCAATTGTACCTGCTCTTCAAGGCGACCAATCGCATCTTGTGGATATGGTAACGCGACTTGAACGCCGTCGCAATTTGATGATTGATGCTTTGGCGAAAATTGATGGAATTGACCTTGTGCCACCCGAAGGCGCCTTTTATGCTTTCCCGACAATCAAAGTGCGAGATGACAATCACTTCGTAACTCAGCTAATCAAAGAAACAGGGGTAATCGTCGTTCCGGGCTCAGGTTTTGGGCAACGTCCGGGCACTTCGCATTTCAGAATTGTAACTTTGCCTCAAGAAGAAGTTCTGACAAAAGCTTTTGCGCTAATAGCCGAATTTTACGCTTACTACCGCAATAACAATTAATATTTTTAGAATGAAAAATAGGAGAGGCTGTCTCATAAAGGCAGCCTCTTTTTTATTCATTGTCTGAACTATGATTTATATGATTCATTTGATTATCATGAATACTTTCGCAAAGTAAAAATCATAAAATTCATATAAATCAAATAGGCCATAGTTAAGACAGTTACATCTTCACAAACATCTGTGTCTGGCTCCCAATGCGGATGTAATATATGCCACGAGGCAGATAGGAGACGTCAATTCTTGAATTCCCGCTCCCTGAGCCTGTCGAAGTGAGAGGCGAAGTTGATAATACCTCCAATCCGAGAACGTCGAATATCTGTACATTTTGAGCAAAGGTTTGCAACCCACTGTTCAGTTCAGATATTGATATCTCAATATACTCCGTTGCAGGATTAGGTGAAATTGCAATTTCTACGCCTGAAAAATCTGCTACGCTTGCAGGGTCCATATATTTGAATGAAAAATATCCATCAGGTGCAGTAATCGGATAATTGGCAATTTTACCATTTATGGTTTCGGCTGTCAAATAATATTCAATTTCAAGCCCGTCTTGAACGCCATTTGCAATAAATCCAACATAAAGCGAATCCAATGCTTGCATTGATGCTATAAACCAAACAGGATGGCCTTTGATTCGCCAATGACAATTTACTTTCACAAGACTGTCGCGATGTTCAACGACTGCCGCAATTTCGTAAGGTGCTTTTGTTGACACTATCCCACGAATAGCTTTGTGCTTGATATAAACAGGATTTTCTGCCGGGATTTGCATTGTTATGCAATGAATTGCTCCACCCAAAGGGGATAACACTCTGCTATCAATCGGTACTATTCTATATCCGGGCAAATATGACTTCAGAAGCTCTACTACTTCTTGCGTTTGTTGCGAATTGCCATCAATATCGTTAGAATATGAAGGGAAAATAAATGACTTATTGACTATTAAACCATTGATAAATCCGCGTGCATCTTGTTGGAATGTTTCGCATCTAACTCTGTTTTGAGTTCCGTTGTCATCTGTGGGCAATGGCAATTCTAAGAATTTATATGGAGTATTATATGCTGATTTCAGCTCGCTTATTGCTTTTCTATTATTGGTTATCAAAGCATAATCAGGAAAATTGACAGAATTGTATTTATCAGGAAATTTTGTAATAATAAATGTTTCATCGTCAATTAGTTTTAGGTATATATCCAAATGCCCTGTTCCGCCATCACAATTCAGCGAATTTAAAATATATCTGTTTTTTAAATTGAATGCTTTTGTAATTTCTGCGCGAGTTCTGTCTGTACTCCATTTTTCTTTTAGAATCAAACCGGGACCAACGCTATCGGCATTATTCCAATATACTACATCGCCCAGAAAAGCACTGCCTTTACCATCAGCAATAATGTTGCCACCTTCGGTCTCAAGTTGTGAACTATAAAATTTATACCCTTTATTTGATACAAGCAATTCCGGATAATCATTGTCCATTGGGCGCCATGGGTAATATTGAGCATTGATAAAAAACAAACTGTCATTGGAATTATCGTAAGCACCATAAGGACCAAAGTCACGTGCCCAAAAAGCATTCTCGCCATCAGGGTCGTTTAGAAATTCGTAATTATACAAAGGTTTACCAAGGGAATTCATATATTCATGCAGTGCTACAGTATCTTCCAAATTAGAAACACGTATCCATGCCGTACATTCGTATTGGATTGCATCTACTAATTCTGCCCATATTATAGGAAACGGACTATCCTCGAATAAATCAAGTACATAGCCTTCGATGTCAACTAATTCAAATCCGCCGTTTTGTTTATACTTCATACCAACTCCCGGAGTAAATGGCTCGACAGGGTCCCCTTTCGAATCAAATGCATAAGAGGGCCAAGACACAAAAACGGCTTGTGACTCTTCAAATTCGCCAGGGACGCGGAATGACGCCGGCAGAGTATCTATTTCAAATTCTTCTTTTGATTGAAGGCGATTATTATCACCCTTTGAAGAAATTAACTTGGTAGCTTCCTTGTACATTAATAATTTTTGTTCGCTGGGGCGTTTCGGTTGGTGGAATTGTTGGAATTCGTCTGATTTAAGAGATTTCAGTTTTTGGATTGCTTTTTGTTTCGCTTCGTTTGGGTTACTTTCACCAAAAAGTGTGACAGCTGAAAGCAAAACAAAAGCCACTAATAAAGGAGTAATATATCGTCGCATAAAGTTCTCAAATTGTTCAAAAAAGATAGTGACGGAGCGACTTCAATATTAGTACGGTAGTTTTTGCTAAATTTTTCAATTGATGTGAAATATTTAAATCAAGAACTTATAATTTAATAATATGTGCGGAAAGTAACAAAAAAAAGCTGCTCCATAATTGAAGCAGCTTTTAAAATCTAAATTCTGAGAATATTTACTTTGCCATTGCAACGCTACGACGTTCGCGAACGACAGTAACTTTGATTTGACCCGGAAATTCCATTTCGCTTTCGATTTTTTGTGCAATTTCAAAAGCTGTTTGGTCTGCCAAAGCGTCGTCCACTTTATCCGGCTCGACGATAACGCGAATTTCTCTACCGGCTTGGATAGCAAAAGTTTTTGATACTCCTATGAAACTCATAGCGATTTCTTCAAGTTTTTGCAATCTCTTCACATAATTTTCGAGTGATTCGCGACGTGCTCCCGGACGTGCCCCGCTGATACTGTCGGCTGCCTGCACCAATACTGCTATCGGTGATTCCATTTCGATATCTTCGTGGTGGGCACCAATAGCATTGCAAACAAGGTGTTTTTCCTTGTACTTTTTGGCAAGGTCGAAGCCTATCAATGCGTGAGGACTTGGGTCTTGTTCGATACATTTACCCATGTCATGCAACAATCCGGCGCGTTTTGCTAATTGCACGTCCAAACCTAATTCTGCTGCCATAATGGCACATAAGTGCGACACTTCAATAGAGTGATTGAGCAAATTTTGCCCGTAACTTGTACGGTATTTCATTTTGCCGATTAATTTGAGCAATTCAGGATGCATAGTTTGAATGCCTAATTCCATAATTGTCGATTCGCCGATGTTTCCGAGCTCGGATTCGAGCTCTTTACGAGTTTTTTCGACAACTTCTTCAATTCTGGTCGGGTGAATCCGCCCGTCAAGCATCAATTTTTCGAGCGACACTTTTGCTACATGACGACGGAATGGGTCGAATCCTGAAATAACAACTGCTTCAGGTGTATCATCAATAATCAAGTCAATGCCGGTTGCGGCTTCGAAGGCACGAATATTTCGACCTTCTCGACCAATTATACGCCCTTTCATTTCATCGCTATCAAGTGTTACTACCGAGACGGTATTTTCTGCACTATGGTCAGAAGCTGTCCTCTGAATCGCTTGTACTATGATATTTTGCGATTCTCTTGTTGCTTTCAACTTGGTTTCTTCTCGAATCTGTTTGACCTGAACTGCGGACTGTGACTTAGCATCGTTAATAATGCTGTCCATAAGTTGGCGTTTGGCTTCATCTCGCGACAATCCGGCAACTTGTTCCAATTTTTTGGCTTGTTCTTCAACAAGTAAGTCAACTTCTTTGAATTTATCCTTAATTCGTTCTTCGCGTTTTTTCAATTCTTCGTCGAAAGCTTGAGTTTGTTTTTCCTTTTTTAAGATTGTGTCCAATTTTTGGTCAATCCCTTCTTCGCGTTTTTTGACTGCCCTTTCGGTTTCCTGTAGCTTAAGTCTCTTTTGTTGGGCTTCGTTTTCGAATTCTTGCTTACGCCTATGCCATTCTTCCTTCGCTTCCAATGCCTTTTCTTTCAAAATTGACTTAGCTTCATTTTCGGCGTCTCTTACAATATTCTTGGCTGTTGATTCTGCTTCGGCGATTTTCGCTTTTGTCACTTTTGCACCAAAGAAATTCCCTAAGAGATAGGCTATCACAAAGCCCGCAATACTACTTACAATAATAACTGTTATATCCATTTGTTAAACACTCCTCCCTAAAAACTATTCTTGTAACTATTAAAATTTAACTAAAAAAAAAGCCGCAAAATACTATCTTCCGTATCGGCATCTTGCGATACAAATATCGGGTCTTGAGAAGAAGAGAACCTCTCATGTCATTTTTGGGTAAAATAGCCCGACTATCTCTAACTTCCACTGAGCCTACACGAGGCTTACGCCTAAGCGTCTGAGGCCTGTTATTAATAATCTGAGACTAATCCCTCTAAGTAAAGCTATAGTTCTAACATACTGTTGACAACGATAGTATAATGCAGCAAAAATCCAGCTTTTATATTTCAAATAACGTACGGTAAACCGTCTATACTTATAAATGTTCTTAGAGCACATTTATTTTAATACTTGCTCCAATGTATCACACATACGATTCAATTCTGTTTTCAGATATTCGCTATCAGATTTCAGTTTTTCTTCTGATTTGATCTTATTCTCCGCAATATTCAATGCCGACAATACCGACAGTGTATTTACTGATACCGACACGCTATATTGCTCACGGATTTGGCTGAAATGAGTATCTACTTCGGAAGCAGCACGACGCAACAAATCTTCGTTGTCTCCCGTCAACTTGTACTCTATCCCGCCAATTGTTACTTTAAAACTTTTCTCAGCCATTTTTCGTTGTCAATTATTATAAAAAATTCAAAATTATTTTTGATACCAATACATGTTCGTCAAAAATAGTGCAAATTTGATAAAAGAAAAATTATTAACTATTCATTAATTCTATTTTATGATTTCATCAATTTGCATTATGTAGTTGTCAATTTTGTTTGTCAAGCCCGCAAGCTTGGATTTGTTTCTATTCGCCTTGTCGTAAATCTCATTCAATTCCGATTCCAATATTTTTATTTGTTCGTATCTTTTCTTGAGCAATTTTTCCAATTCCTCAACTTGTTCACGTGATTGGGTCAAAGCAATGTCTTTCACAGTTAATTCGTTGGTCAACTTATTCAGTTTTTCGTTCAATTCATTAAATCGTTTTTCAATAGTATTTGAATGAATGATTTGCTCACTCATTTTGCTGATTACCGCTTTCAATTCTTCAACTTTTGCTTCGTATTCTTCGATTTTCGCTTCATTTTCGATGATTGATTGCTCGATTAAACCACTATCTTCCGGTGACTGAAGTTTTCCGCGAATTGTTTCGACTTCTTTTGTCAATTCGTCAATCACATCTAATTTCTCGTTCAATGATGTACGAGTTCTTTCCAAATCATCGCCCATGCCTTGGTTCAGCTTCTTAAGTCTGTCTCGCTCTTTCTGGAGCAAAATCATAGCAGCTTCTGTTTCTTCGATTTTCTGAACGAGTTCGGAATTGTGTCTGTCTTTCATCAAATTCAGTTGTTGTTGCTCTTTCAGTACGCTTAACATTCTTGCCATTTCAGCATTTTTGCTTTTCAATCTGTTGATTTCGGTAATATTTGTTTCAATAGTTGCTTGTAATGACGATAGTTTTGATTCGGAAGCCGACGCATTTTCACCCAGTTTTTTCAACAAAACGTCTTTATTGTTACTCGAATTTCGCAATTGGTCAATCAAATTTTCTGCCTCTTGTATTTTGGAGCCGAGTTCGTTGATATTATTGTTCTTATCCTCAATTTCAACTGTCAGCATTTGCAAATCTTCGCTTTGCCTATTTCTCAACATCCGGTATTCTTCTTCGAGTCTGTCGTATTTCTCGGATAATTCGTTGCGCTCGGATTCAATATTTTTGAGATTAATTACCTTGCTCTTGTTGATTTCGAGTTGTTCTTTTAGTTGCTCGATTTTCTCGGATTTTTCTTTAATCACAAAATTCTTGTGAGCGAGTTCTTTTTGAACTATGCTGAAACTTGCATTTAGCGAAGTTAATTCTTTGATTTTTTTGTTCATTTCCATCAAAGTAAGCTCATTTTTCCTATTTGCTAATCTTTCAGCTTCGAGTTCCTCAGTTAATTTTGGAAGAAATGCTGCTTTTTCTTTAAGCAAAGTATTTTTTTGGGTTACTTGGCTCAATTGGCTTTCCATTTCGGATAATTTAGCTTTCAGGTCTGTGATTTCCTGAGCACTTTCGGAAAGCATCTGAATGTGGTTATCCTTCGCAAATAGTTGTGAGTTCAATTCTTCGACTTTTTTCTCGAGCGAATTGAGCTTTTGTTCCGATTTTTCGTGATAATTATTTCGGTCGGTCAGACTTCTTTCGGCGTTCCGATATTTTGAATCTAATTCGGCATACTTTGAGCGCAAGTCCGTAATTCCTTCGCTTGCGTTTCTGACCAATTCCCAAAGTTTTACAACCAAATTATTCAATTCGGGGTCAGCTGAAGAGGCTTTGCTACTTTCAATATGAATGTTTTCTATGCTCATGCTATCTATTTTTATAAGTTCAACTTCTTCTCAATATTCCCGAAAACTCGGATTCTATCACTTGACATACTTTCAAAATGTCCTGTTCAATGTCTTCGTCCGTTAATGTCCTATTCATAGAGGCAAAATCCAATGTGAATGCAAGACTTTTTTTGTTGTCGCCTAATTTTTTGTCAATAAATTGGTCGAAAACATCTAAACTGACAAGAAATTCACCGCCGTTTTTGTTTATTGAATTCAATACATCGGCAGATTTAACTTCAGACTCGAATATAAATGCCAAATCGCGACTAATTCCAGGATAAGGGCTGACTTTGTTATATTTATATTTTGTGTTTTCAGTGCCATAAATTAAACGTAAATTCAATATACCTACAAATACTTGCTGTTCCAAATCATAGTTTTGAGCAAATTTGGGGTCAATCTGACCGAATGTACCTATTATTCTCTCTCCGATTTTTATATTCAGCGACATTGAAGTTAATCCGGTTGTGCTATTGGCGTCTTCAAATTTGTATTTTTGAATTTTCATAGCAGCCATTAAATCCTGCATTGTACCTTTTATGTCGAAAAAATCGCTCGAATTGCGATTCTGAGTCCATTGAATTGGAGCCGGGCTTCCGCTAATCGCTATTATCAATTCTTCATTTTCTATAATATTTTCCAAAAATGAATCGGTATCATTGCCATATCTGAAAGTTTTCCCGATTTCGAAGATTTTCAAATCCTTAGTGCCTTTGCGGATATTATTGGAAATGACTTTGAGTACAGATGGTAATAGAGAAGTTCTCATTCTGCTCAGTTCTTCTCCTAATGGATTTGCTAAAACAATTGGCGAATCTGAAAACATTTCTGCCGATTTCGGGTCAATTTGATTTTGTGTTAAAATTTCATTAAATCCGCTATTGACCAAGTATTTGCGTATTTTATTACGTAAAGGCGGTACCGAGAGATGAGTCGCAATGCTTTCGTGTTCAAAATCAATCATCGAATTGTAGTTCGGTTCGATATTGTCGTAATTGTGCAATCTCGCAATATCTTCTATCAAATCTACATCATAGCTGACATCTACCCGATATGACGGAACACGAAAAGTTCCGATTTCATCATTTCGCGAAATTGTTGCAAAATTCAATTTGTTCAGAATGTCGCAAATTTTGTCATTACTGATGTCAATTCCAATCAAGCGCCGTGCTTTGCCGAAATTCAAGTTGATTTCAAGTGGAATATGCTTCTTGGGATATGCATCAACATAGCCCTTTAGAAGTTTACCACCGGAATGTTCAGCTATTAAAGCGGCTGCTCGCATCAAAGCAAAGGGAACATTTTCTATATCAACTCCACGCTCAAATCGGTATGATGATTCGCTTTGAAGTGCGAGTTTTTTCGATGTCTTGCGAACTGAAGATGGATTGAAAAATGCAGATTCGAGCAAAATATCGCTTGTTGTAAGCGAAATTTCACTATTCATTCCTCCCATTACTCCACCAATTGCTACCGGGCGTTCCTCATCGCAAATCATGAGCATTTGAGCGTCAAGAGAGCGTTCTTTTTCGTCAAGAGTTGTGAATTTTTCACCCTCTTCCGCCGAGCGAACAATGATTTTATTTCCATTTATTTTTGACAAATCAAATGCGTGCAGAGGTTGTCCCATTTCGATTAGTACGTAATTTGTCACATCTACGGCAATATTAATCGGGCGAAAACCAAGATTCAGCAACATTTTTTGCATCCAATCCGGCGAAGGACCGATTGTGCAATTTTTGATTACGGCACATGTGTAACGATTGCATAAATCAGCATCAACTATTTCGACTGAAATTTCGCTGTTAACTTCATTTTCATTTTCGTGCATTTCAATTTTCGGCATATTAACCGGCACACCGTAATATGCTGCTAATTCTCTTGCAACACCCAAATGGCTCAGGCAATCTGCTTTATTCGGGGTAATGCTGATTTCGAAAATTACATCGTTCAAGCCGTAGTAATCTGCGAAAGACATACCAACGGTTGCATCTTCGGGCAATACCCAAATCCCTGCGGCATCTTCGCCCATTTCAAGTTCAATTTGCGAACAAATCATCCCATTGGATTCCACTCCGCGAATTTTTCGTTTTTCGAGTTTGAATCCCCCGTTTGGCACAACTGCACCTTTTTTGCCGAAAACTACTTTTTGACCTGATTCTACATTTGGTGCTCCGCACACAACTTGCAAATTTTCTGTTCCGTCATAAACTTCACAAACGGATAATTTATCTGCGTCGGGGTGTTTTTCCTTTTTCACTACTTCGGCTACAACGAACCCTGCGTATTTGGCGGATAAATCATTTATTGCGTCCACTTCCAATCCTAACATCGTCAAGATGCCCTCTAATTCAAGCGGACTCGATTTTATATCAACAAATTCTTTTAACCAATTAAACGATAAAAGCATAAAATGAACTTCTCATATATATTATTAATCTCTAACCTAATTCAGACTTGCAATTTAATCATTTTTCTAAAAAAAATATATTATGTTTGTCATTCTTTTTAATATTTTTTTGGAGTTTTTTATGAAATCATACAGAAAGGAACTTTGGTTTAATGCAAATTCGCGTCGAGCTTACTTAAACATCACTCCGGAAGTAGAAAAATGTGTATCTGATAGTGGCATAAAAGAGGGGCTTGTGCTTGTGAATGCGATGCACATCACTGCTTCAGTCTTTATCAATGATGACGAAAGCGGCTTGCATAGCGATTTTGAAGTATGGTTAGAGCGTTTAGCTCCCGAAAAGCCACATTCGCAATACCGTCACAACGGATTTGAGGACAATGCTGATGCTCATCTAAAACGCCAGATTATGGGACGCGAAGTCACGGTTGCTATAACAGCCGGGAAACTCGACTTTGGTCCATGGGAACAAATTTTTTACGGCGAATACGACGGGATGCGACGCAAACGCGTATTAGTAAAAATTATCGGCGAATAACATTACTCAGATTCTATCAAAATATAAGCTATTGCATTGGTATCAGTATGCGATAACGACACATGAATTTTGTATTGACCGTATCTTTCGAGCATTTCGCCTTCGAGCATCATTATTGGTTTGCCGCTTACTTCGTTTTTGATTCCCACTTCACGGAATTTGAAACCTTTGGTGATGCCTGTGCCGATTGCCTTGCTGAAAGATTCTTTAGCTGCGAATCGCGCTGCATAATGAACATATTTTTTGTCATTAAAACTTTCGGAATATTCTTGTTCTGTTTCTGTGTAAATCCTATCCAAAAATCGTTTACCATAGCTTTCAATTGCCTGTTTGATTCTATCAACATCTACAATATCAGTTCCTATTCCATATATCATAAGTTTTGGACTCCTAATTTTAATTTTTCTACAATTAAAGGCAATACCTGAGACGAAGTACCCCGAATCACAAAATCCATGCTATTGCTGACTGCGGTATGATTGGGATTGATTTCCACTATTTTGGCGCCATAGTTTTGTGCTACAAAAGGCAAACTTGCAGCAGGGTAAACTTCACCTGAAGTGCCAACGCTGAAGAAGACATCGCATTGCATTGCTGCCACTTCGCTTTGTCTGAATGCCTCTTCGGGCAACATTTCACCAAACCATACCACGCAAGGTCTGATTAAGCCCCCGCAATGAGTGCATCGAGGTACAACTTTGTCCGACAATGCTGTTTCGCCCTCGAAATCACGATTGCAATCCAAGCAACGATTATCAATTATGTTGCCATGAAGTTCCAGCACTTTTGTCGCCCCGGCTCTTTGGTGCAATCGGTCAACGTTTTGGGTGATTAAGGTAAAGTTATCGAACAGTTTTTCCATTTCTGCAATTGCATAATGTCCCGGATTTGGTTTAGCACCAAATACTACTGCTCTGCGGTGTTGGTACCACTCCCAAACGAGTTCGGGATTGGACATGAAACCGTCTATGCTTGCCAATTCGGCAGGATTGAACTTTGTCCACAATCCGTCGGGGTCGCGAAAAGTTTTAATTCCACTTTCAGCACTCACTCCTGCACCTGTCAACATAGCGACAGTCTTGGCTTTCTTCAATATTTCGATTAAATTTTCAGGTATATTCATTTTCTCTTCCTTTTGATTACAAATATAAACATTCCAATCAAATTTTGAATTGATTATGAAATCAGCATGAAAATTTATAATTTCTACGATTTTTGTTAAAAATCTGAAAAGAATTTCATAAATTTATGTTATGAAATTTACATAATAACAAAATGTTCTTGAAAAAATGAAAAATGTTGCTGTAATTGGTTGTGGATATTGGGGAAATCACATAGTTAGGAACTTCAATTCATCTGAGAATTGGGATTTAAAATATATTTGTGACATAGATGCCGAGCATTTGAATAAGATTGCCAAATCTTACCCGAATGCAAAAGCTGTCATTGACGCCGGAATAATTTTTGCCGACGAATCTATTGATGCTGTTGCTATTGCCACTCCGGTAAATACACACTTTGATTTGGCAAAGCGTTCGCTCGAATCCGGCAAACACACTTGGGTAGAAAAGCCTCTAACGTCAGATGCAGCAAGCTCGCAAGTTCTTGTCGAAGCCGCCAAGCGAAAAGGCGTTATTCTGCATGTGGACCATACTTTTATCTACACTCCGGCAGTTCGCAAAATTAAATCTATAATCGAAAGCGGCGAACTCGGCGAAATCTACTATTTCGATTCCGTCAGAATAAATTTGGGGCTTTTCCAACACGACGTCAACGTACTTTGGGATTTGGCACCGCACGATTTATCAATTTTGCAATATTTATTAGACCGAAAGCCGGTTGCGGTGTCGGCACATGGCATTTCGCCTTATAAATATAATAATAATGATATCGAATCTATAGCTTACTTAAATATTCGGTTCGAGCAAGGCATGATGGCAAATTTGCACGTCAATTGGCTGTCTCCGGTCAAAATACGCAAAATCATCATCGGCGGAAATCGTAAGATGCTAGTGTTTGATGATATGGAGCCTATCGAAAAGATTAAAATTTTCGACAGTGGAATTGAAATGAAATCTCGCGAAGATGTTTACGAATCACTTATCCAATATCGTATCGGCGATATGATGTCGCCAGCGATTAAAAACTACGAAGCCCTGAAAGAGGAATGTAACCATTTCTATGATTGTATCGTCAAAGATGTGGATACTGATACTGATGGAAAATCAGGATTGTACGTGGTAGCAATACTCGAAGCCGCCGATAAATCAATGAAGTCCGGCGGAATTCCAATAGAAATTGATTTTTAGAATTTAATATTGAGGTATATTATGAAAAACTTTTTTACAAATTCGATTTTAATATCATTTTTTTGCATCATACTTTTCGCTCCTTCATTGATTGCGCAAGACGATTGGCGCGGTTCGACAATCGAAACAAAGGACAACTTTCCTTATCTTAAAGAAAAGTATGAAATGACTCTCGACCAAACGTTTGATACCGTGTGGGAAGCTGCTAAGAAATCTATCGAAGAAATCAACTGTTCAATCATTACTGCTAACACCAGACAAGATGACGAAGGATTGTATCGCGGTACAATTCAAAGCGACTTTTGTATTTTTGCCGTTGGCGACACAACTCTCCAGAACATGAGATATTACTCAATTGATTTGCCATTTATTCGCGGTGGGGTTTGGGCTAATGGACGTATGCAATATAAAATAATAGTTCGCGAAACTCAGGATAACAAGGTTTATGTGCTTTTGACTGGCGAAATCAGCGGAATGGAATCCCACGTTACAAGCAAAGTTCATTTTTGGAAATCAAATGGATTCAAAGAATCAATGATGATAGAAAGAATCAAAATGAATCTTGGGTTGCCGCATGAACTCAAGGAAAAATTATAGTTCCTCACATTGTGAATCTAGAAATTTTTAAGTAGTTAAATAATAACGATAATTTATTGGTTTATAACATAATCAAAAAGTGCTGATTATGGTAATAGCAGGCATAATGAGCGGTACATCTTTGGATGGTATTGATGTAGCGCTATGTGATTTTAATACCGAAGCCGATTCGATGGAATTCAAGCTTTTGGTGGCTAATACCTATCCATTCCAAAGGACTACACGCCAATTTATTGAAAAAGTCATAAACCAAGAAATCAGCGTTTCACTTATTTCTAATTTATCGGCATTACTCTCGGAACTTTACGCTCAATCAGTAATTGAATTATGCGTTTCAGCCGGAATATCTCTAAGCAAAATTGATGCTATTGCCGTTCATGGGCAAACAGTCTATCACCAGCCCACAGCAGTCACAATGGGCGAACACAGAGTACGTTCGACGCTTCAGTTGCTCGATGCACCCTTGCTTTCTCACCGGACCGGTATCAAAGTTCTGTTCGATTTTCGCTCCGCAGACATTGCATTAGGAGGTCAAGGGGCGCCATTAGTCCCGATTTTTGACAAAGCTTATTTCCGCAATCGAGACAAAGACATGATTTGCCTCAATATTGGAGGAATTGCAAATATCACTTGTTTACCTGCAAAACCCGAACAACGAATTAAAGCCTTCGATACAGGTCCCGGTAATATGCTCATAGATTTGGCTATGAAATATTATTTCAGTAAAAATTTTGACGATAAAGGGCACGTAGCTGAAACAGGCACTTTGCAACATGATTTATTAATGGAATTACTCTCTAATGGTTTCATTTTCAAAATCCCACCTAAATCAACCGGTAGCGAGAGCTTCGGGCAGCACTTTTTAGCAAAAATCGTTTCACAACATTACTTGGCTGAAGATGTTATCACCACATTGACGCATTTCACAGTCGAATCCATCGCGCACAATATCGAATCCTTTTGCACAGAAAGCGGAATTATCATAGTGTCCGGCGGCGGTGCGGCAAACAAATTCATGCTCAAATTATTGCACAAACGTTTACCGGATTTCGCAATATCAACAAGTGATACTTGGGGCATTCATCCCGACTACAAGGAAGCGATTGCCTTCGCCTATCTTGGGCTTCTGAATATAATGCGATTGCCCGCCAATTTACCCGAAGTAACGGGCGCCTCTCGCCGCACCATTCTTGGCAGCAGGTATGAGATGTAGTTTGTAGGGACCGCAACAGCGTTCTGTCCAAAACATAGGAGGCTGTCTCATAAGGGCAGCCACTTTTGTTATTTTTGTGGAAAAAAAAGAGAAAATACTAGGTGTAAATCGGCGTCATAACAGCTGTAATCAACAATAAGTTAGCGATGCAATGAGACCAAAGTT
>Ga0208244_100161_pt1 | contig 84460 bp, 62 predicted proteins | sample SubbioCR12Aug_5A_FD_184828 | JGI IMG/M metagenome (GOLD analysis project Ga0208244, IMG submission 184828) | Serpentinite rock and fluid subsurface biosphere microbial communities from McLaughlin Reserve, California, USA - CR12Aug_5A (SPAdes) | ecosystem: Environmental > Terrestrial > Deep... | reverse complement strand
TACAGTATTTATTTTAAATTCTTTGTCGTATGTTCTTTTTACTTTTTCCATTTTTGACCTCCGTTTTTCTCAAATCTAACTAGTTTTCATCTCTTTTCCTAATGTCCACTCTATTAGGGGAAGGTCATTTCAACCTTCTTTATTACTAGAAACGAATTAGAAAAAAGTATACTTGAAAAGGATAGTTACTTCTTATACCGTGTTTATGAATATGATGAAGAAAAAGATAAAGGTAAAATTTTGAAAATAAAAGGAGAATTGACAAAAATATGTACTACTCCAGTAAATTATAAAGTAATATTGAAATAACTAAACATTATGGAAAAATTTTATACTGCTAAGCAGATATATGCCGCAACTTTTTTCGGAGGACCAATTCCCCCGGGTATTTTGATTTATATAAACTTCAAAAGAATTGGTGATGATAGCAAGGCTTCAATGTCATTAATTTTGACTTTCGTGTTTACAATTGTGTTGTTTTATGGAATGATGCAGATTCCTGATGAAATATCTGATAAACTTCCAAATATTCTATTTACATCCTTATATACCGGAATTGTTTACTTGATATATAATAGGTATCTATCTGATACAATTAATGACAAAATTGTTGCCCCTGAAAATAAAATGTCAAATTGGAATGTAGCAGGTATTACAATTATTGGAATGATATTTACTGTTATTATAGTTTTCATATTTGCATACTCAGAACCTGCTTTCCCGGGCGAAAAAATTGAATATGGAAATCTAAAACACGAAATTTTTTATGACAAAGGTGACATTGTTGAACAGGACTTACAAAGTATAGGGCAAATTTTAGCTGATTTCGAGTATTTTAATGATGTTGTCCAACATGCAGTAAGGGTTGAAAAGAAGGATAGTAAGTATATGTTAAGTTTACCATTGAGTAAAGATTTTTGGAATGATTCAGCGTTAATAATTGAATTAAACAATCTTAAGTCTGCACTACACACAAAAATTGGAAAGGAGTTTAGACTGATATTACTTCATTACGAGTTTTCAGGGGAAACATTGGAAAAGGAAATATAAAATAAACTGCTAGCGCGATATAAAGCTAGTGCCTTTTTAATGGTAATTCAATTGTCACTCCCACCTCCCCTAATACAACTGCCCGGTGTGGTATTTGATGGATTCGACGATTGAATAGGGAATGTAGAAGTTGCCGAAGTTGAGTTCGTCTTGTTCGCGGTTGCCGTGGAAGTCGGAGCCGCCCGTTTCGAGTAGCCAATATTGTGCTGCTATCGAGCGGTAGAATTCGCGTTGGGATTGGTTATGCATCGGGTGAATGACCTCGATGCCGTCCAAACCGCTTTGAATCATCTTGTAGAGTGTCGGCTGGTCAACAAAATTTGCCGGATGCGCCAACACTGCGACGCCATTTGCCTGGTTAATCAATTTTATAGCCTGGCTCACCGGAAATACTGCTTTGGGGTGGAATGCAGGTCCGCTGTCGCCTATAAATTTATCAAAAGCCTGTCGTAAAGTCTCTACATAGCCTTTTTCGAGCAATATCTGAGCGATGTGCGGACGGGTGATTGGCGCTTGGTCAGCCTTGATTAAAATGTCGTCAAAATCAATCATCATACCCATGTTGCGCAATTTCTTGTGTATTTGCTTGGCGCGCACAAGTCTGGCATTACGGAAGTTATGAAGATGGAATTTGAGGTGCTTATTGTCGGGGTCAACGTTATAGCCGAGTACGTGAAATTCGCGCTCGGCGTCGTTACAACTGAACTCGCAGCCTGTAATAATCTCAATTCCATATTTGGGTGCAAGACTCATAGCATTGATGCACCCGTCAAGTGTATCGTGGTCAGTAATACTGATTACGGAAAGTCCGACTGATTGTGCCTTAACCAATAGCTCCTCCGGAGACAAAGCTCCGTCGGAGTAATAGGTGTGCATATGTAGGTCAACTTTCTTTGTCATATTATCATAAGGGGAAATTGTGCTGACAATCTCCCCTACTATTATTTATAAAATTCTTGTATTTCCGTTATAACATTACTAATCGAAATAGATTTCCTGTCGCCTGTCTGGCGGTCTTTAATTTCGATATTGCCATCTTTTAGATTCTTGTTGCCAACGATGATTTGAATCGGTAAACCAATCAAATCTGCGTCGTTGAACTTAATTCCGGGTGATTCGTCGCGGTCGTCATATAGCACATCAAATCCTGCTTTTACCAAATCGGAATAAATTCCTTCGGCAGCAGCCTTGACTTCGGGGAATTTCGGTTCGTTGATGCCAATCAAATGAACGTGGAAAGGAGTTAATGGCGATGACCAGATTATACCTTTTTCATCGTGATGTTGCTCAATATAGCATGCCATAACCCTTTCAACGCCTATGCCATAGCTACCCATGATAATTGGGTGTTCTTTGCCTTCGGAATCAAGATAGTTTGCGCCCAAAGCCACAGAATATTTTGTGCCGAGTTTGAAAATATGTCCTAATTCGATAGCTTTTACAACTCTCAATGGTTGACCACTGATGGGGCATGGTTCGCCCGCTTGAACGGTTCGCAAATCGTGGTAATCCATAATTGTGGTATCGCGAACAAAATCTATGTTTTTGTAATGGTAGCCGTCTTCATTTGCACCACTGACCATTCCACTGGCATCTTTGAGCAAATTATCGGCAATAATTTTAATTTTTGATTTGAGATTAATCGGACCAATCGAACCGTGGTCTGCACCTGTGAATTGAATTAACTCTTCGGAAACAGCCGGGCGGACGTTTGCAGTGCCAAGAACAGATTGCAATTTGGATTCGTTCAATTCATCATTGCCACGCATAAAAATCAATACAGGCGATTCGTCAGCCATATAAACAACAGATTTGGCACAACGATGTTCGGGTATATTGAATTGTTCAATCAAATCATCAATTGTTTTGGCATTTGGAGTAGCAAATTTTTCGAGCGGCAAATCTTGGTCAATTCTGCCAACAGGTGGTAGATTGGAAGTCGCTACTTCTATATTTGCAGCGTAACCCGCATCGCTGATTGCGCAAGTGTCCTCGCCGGAATCGGATTCGACCATAAATTCTTGGGATTTGCTGCCACCCATTGCACCGCTCGAAGCACCAACATCGAAGAATTTAATCTTGCATTTGTTGAAAATTGCCTTATATGCTTCGTAATGCTTATCATAGCTTGCATCCAATCCTTCCCAAGTAGTATCGAGAGAGTAAGCATCTTTCATGATGAACTGTCTGCCGCGAAGAACACCGGATTTTGGACGAGGTTCGTTGCGGAATTTAGTTTGAATTTGATACCAAATTTGTGGCATGTCGCGATATGATTTTACGTGTTGGCGAGCATGGTAAGTGATAATTTCCTCGTGAGTGGGAGCTAATACGAGCCCTTCCCTGTTCTTAATATGGAACATGACATCACCCATAGCCTCGACTCTGCCGGTTTGTTCCCAAATTTCAATCGGGTTGAGTGCCGGAAGCAAAAACTCCTGCCCTCCGATTGCATTCATTTCATCTCTAATGATGTTAATCACTTTGTTCAGAACGCGGAATCCCATTGGCAGGAAGGAGAATATCCCGGAAGCCAAAGGACGCACTAAGCCTGCACGTAGCATCAGTTGGTGCGACGGAATCGTTGCGTCAGCAGGCGTCTCTTTCAGAGTAGGTACAAAAAATTCAGTTTGTTTCATTTTCTATTTTATTCCAAATGCAATTTTCTAAAGTCTGCAAAGGTAACTAAAAATCAGGACAAAAGTCCAATTATTAAGTATAAAGAAACGAAATAACATCAAATATTGTGTTTGAGCTTATAAATAAAAAAACTGCACCTTCAATTAAAAAGGTGCAGTTATATTAAATTAAAATTCTAAACTATTCTTTGATGAATGGCTTAACGAAAGTATTATTTTCAGTTTCGACAACTAAGTTGTAGAATCCTTTAGTCAAATGACGAAGGCTGATTTCAGTTTCGATACTCTTCATCGAACCAAGATTAATATAAAGAACTTCTTCTCCTAACAAATTCATAACTCTTAAAGTAGTGTATGATTGTTCGTCAAATTCGGCAATGATATTCATATTGTCAACAACAGGGTTCGGATAAGTGAACATGTAACCTGTACCTGAAACACCGGCAACGACATCTTCAGGAATAGCATCTTTCGAAGCTGAACGGAATACGATGAATCTTTTTTCGACAGACAAACATCCATTATCGTCAATTATAGTCAAATAATATGAAGTCGAGCCTACCGGAGGATTAACGTTGGTCGGGTCAACTTCTTGACCATTTGCATCAACCCATCTGTGAATATAAGGAGCTTGACCACCTGAAACGGAAACAACTAAAATTGAAGGGTCAGTCAAATCAATCGAGCCCATTCCCTTGACGACAACAAATCCTTTACTTAAAGATGCACTTGGTGAAGCCAATACTTTAAGATAAGGATAAGTAACTAATGTTTCGTCGCTTTCGTTGTCAAATATTGTAAGTTTATATTCTTTCGAGAAAACTGCTCTTTTGAGAGTTGCATTAAGGACTGTTGCATTAACGAAGTCAGCTGCAGGAGCCCAAATAAATGAATAATCTCCCGAACCCCCAAATACTACACTTTGGAATGTAGGTGAAGTTTCTTTACATGATTCAAGTTCAGCATCTCTGAGTATAGTTAGCGGGCAATCATCGCGAACTTCAATGTCGTAAGTTTCTTCGCCACGTTCGCAGAACACACCGTTTGTAACAGTAAGAGTGACAGTATAATCACCCGGAGTTGCATAAACGTGCGATACGATTTTGCCTGATTTCATAGTACCGTCGCCCATATTCCAACTCCAAACTACAGGATTTTCACTGCTTGTAGTTCCTGTAAATTTAATTGTTTCGTTCATACAAGCGTTGCCTTCGTAATAATGTTCAGCATCAATACCAACGGCAATCGAGGCAATTGGAGTCAATGATACATTCATTGTTGCGTTGTCTGTATAAGTACCCCATTCAGCAGAACTACGAGTAACTTTAACAGTACCGGAAGCATTTGTTCCCCAGTTGACAGTAACCGTTGATAGTGTCGAAGGACCAACGATAGTACCGCCTGTGACAGTCCATTGATAATCAATGAAATCGAAGAATTCTGTCGAATACATTCCTTGGCTGCTTTGGCAAACAGCATTCGGACCTGAAACGATTGGAGCTTTGATTGTTGTGAAATTGAATGCAGTTGACCAGTTTGAAACACCTTGCAAACCGACTGTTTGGACTTGCCAATAGTATTTTCTGTCTTTGAATAACCCTGTAACGTTGAATGATGTAGTGCCTAAGTTATTACCTGAAGCAACGATATTAGTAAATCCGGCATCAGATGCTAAACGGAAGTTATAACCTGTTGCATCAGTAACGGCTTCCCATGTGAAAGTTACGTCAAGAAATTGATTCAATTTTCCATTAACCGGTGATAAAAGTACAGGAGCTGCGAGGCTCATAGTTTCGAAAGTAAATACAGATGACCAATCACCGAAACCTCCGTTTTTGATTCCTCTTACCCTCCAGAAATGTTGTTTGTTATTTTCCAAACCGGAATAATTATAAGTCGTAGTAGCGTTAGTAGCGCTAATAACTGTTGAAGAGAAATTGTTAACCAATGAAACTTGAACTTGGTATGAATCAGCGCCTGTGACAGCTGTCCAAGTCATTTGACCATCAAGAATTACATCCGTTTCATTATTAACCGGAGTAAGCAAAGTCGGAGCAGCGACTTTCGTTTGGAATGAACGTGAATCACTTACAGGACCTTCTCCATTATTAGTATTTTGAGCATTTGCTCTCCAATAGTATGTTTTGTTGTACATTAAGCCATTAATTACAGTTGAAGTTCCTGCAATTCCGCCAGTGTTGACAACAAAAGCTGAGAAGTCAGCTTGTTCTGAAATTTGAAGTCTGTATGATTCAGCACCATTCACAGAAGTCCAAGAGAAATTCACGCCGTTCAATTCAACGCCGACTGCATTATTAGCAGGTGCAACAAGTGCAACTTTGCCAAGAGAAGTCAAGAATTGGAATACTGCAGAATTTTGTCCTGCATCGTTTGCATTATAACCAATTACTCTCCAGAAATAAGTTGTAACACTATTCAAGTTTGTATAATTGAAATTGGTAGCTGCAATACCGTCTTGGTTGATAACAATGTTAGCGAAATTAACATCTGTTGCAACTTGAATGCGATAATTTGTAGCGCCCGATAATGCAGTCCAAGTAAAGGTTCCACTCAAAGGCGAAACACCGGTAGCATTATTAGCAGGAGTATTCAATACAACTTGACCTAACAAAGTAGTGAAACTTGTATGAGCAGAGAATGAATTGAAAACACCACCACCTTCGCCGGCTCTAACTCTCCAGAAATATTGAGTGTTGTTATTCAAACCTGCATAAGCATAAGTTGTAGTTGCATTATTGGCATCAACTATGATATTTGTAAATGTAGCATTGGTAGAAATTTGAACATTATAAGTAGTAGCACCAGTTACAGCACTCCATGTCAAATTGCCTGCCAAAGGACGAGCAAAAGAACCGTTTGCAGGAGTAAGGTTAGTCGGGATACCAAGTATAGTTCTAAATGTAACAGTAGCCGAAACAATTCCTTCGCCATCAGCATCACCTGCAAATACTCTAATGAAATAATTAGTATAGTTGCTCAAACCTGTATAATTTTGGTTTGTAAGAGTGATATTATTTACTTCTTGAATAACGTTCGCAAATGCTGCGTCAGTTGCAATTTGCATACGATATTTTGTAGCGCCGGTAACAGCAGTCCACGCAGCATTGCCATTTAAAGCTAATCCTGTCGAACCGTTAGCCGGAGCTGTGATTACGGGGCTTCCCACTCTTATTCTGAAGTTTCTAGTAGCTGACACATCGCCTGTGTTGGAGCCGTCTTTAGCTTGAACTTTCCAGTAATAAGTCTGATAATTGTTAAAGTTTGAATAGTTATATGAAGTACCTGCAACATTTGTGCTGACCACAACATTTGTAAATCCTGCATCTGTAGCAATTGTAAGGTCATAGTTGGCAGCACCGGAAACTGAGTTCCAAGATAAAGTACCGCTTTCCATCAAACCTGTAGCGCCATTAGCCGGGCTAATAAGTGTAACTTGACCTAATTTAGTTTTCCAGGAAACTTCGTCCCATGCACCTGCACCAACGTCATTATTTCCTCTTACGCGTACGTAATACATTGTATTAAAATTCAAACCTGAGTAAGCTAAGCTTGTGTTAGTCGTGTTTGAGTTTATAATTGGGCTTGAAAAATTACTGTTTGCCGATAATACAACGTCATAATCGTCTGCTCCGCTCGCAGCATCCCATACAATATTACCACTCAATGCATTTCCAACAGAATTATCTGCAGGAGCTGTGATATTTGGCTGAGCAGGAACTGAGAAAGCCTGAAGTGTTGCTACGTTTGGAGAAAAAGAACCAGCTGAGTATGTACGAGTTCCGCCGCCGACCCATGTAGCCGTAACGACTGAATATTCAATATCTTCTGATTTATCCCAAATTCTAAAATGTACAGCTTGACCGGCAACCATTCCGTCAACTACCGCAGTTTGGTCATTGTCGCCCCAAACAGTTATTGAACGATTGTTTGTACCTGTCCATACAGTTGCACCTACGCAAAGTCCATTGGGAGTATAAACACCAATTTCATCACCCGCTGATAATGGTACTCCGCTGATAGTCGGGTTAACCGCTAAAGGCACGACAACTGTCATATTATTACCCGTTACACTTGTAAAAGTAAAGTGTACCGGATTTTGACTAAATAAAACCGCAGGTAGCAAGAACATTACTACCAAAACCAAAAGTTTCATAATTTTCATAAAAACCCCTATTAAAATAAAGAATGTTATTTTCAAATTGTTATAAACAATACCGTAATTATAATTACAATACCATATTTAAATAGAATTTAGTTACACTTAAAACTCTTATTCTAATATACTAAAATAAACACAATTTTTGATTTTTGCAAATAAAATCTCATTATTAAAAAAAATTAACGATATACACATAAATGTTCTCTACGAATTACGTAAGCAATAATTGCTTATGTGGATGAAAATGCTTAAAATTGTAATTGAAAAATTTGCAAAAAAAATAAATTAGGAAAGATTAATGAAATTGCGCCTTGCATTGATAGTGTTGATGCTTATACCCGCTACTGTTTTAGCCGGTACAAGGATGTTGAGATTCCCTGATATTCATAACGACAAAATAGCCTTTGTATACGGTGGTGATATTTATATTAGCTCTTCGACCGGAGGTACAGCCCGCCAATTAACTTCACATAAGGGTAAAGAACTATTCCCGAAATTCTCGCCCGATGGGAAATGGATTGCCTTCTCGGCAGAATATACAGGGACTCGCCAAGTTTATGTAATACCTGCTGAGGGTGGAATGCCTACTCAACTTACTTATTACAATGATGTGGGTGTAATGCCACCGAGAGGCGGTTACGATAATCAAGTTCTAGGTTGGACACCCGACGGAAAAAATATTTTATTCATCGCCAATCGCACTCCTTGGAGCGAACGTAACGGGAAATACTATACAGTCCCTTTTAATGGTGGTTTGGAAACTCCCTTGCCATTAATCGAGGGCGGATATGCAGACTACTCTCCTGACGGTTCAAAATTGGCATTCACACCTATCGCACGAGAATGGCGTACTTGGAAGCGTTATCGCGGTGGCAGAGCTCAAGATGTTTGGATTTATGATATAAAAAATGTAACTGCAGAGCAAATCACCAAACATACAATGACAGATAATATGCCCGTCTGGCATGGCGACAAAGTTTATTTCACTTCCGACAGAGATTATACGCTTAACTTATTTGCTTATGATACTAAAACGAAATCTACCGAAAAAATCACAAATCATGAAGATTTTGACGTTTTATGGCCCTCAAGCGGTCCCGGAGGAATTGTTTATCAATGCGGTGGCAGGATTTGGAAACTCAATCCCGAAACAAAAGCAACCCAAGCCTTGACAATCAACATTGCAAATGACGGCGGATTATCAGTTCCATACTTTAAAAATGTAAAAAGCAATATTCAATCTGCTTCAATATCTGCAAATGGCAAACGAGCAGTTTTTGATGCACGCGGGGATTTATTTTCCGTTCCGGCAAAAATCGGCGAAACTTATAATTTGACGAAAACTTCAGGAGTAAGGGAAATTTATCCTACATGTTCACCGGATGGTAAAACGATTGCATACTATTCAGATGCTACAGGAGAATACGAACTTTACACAATTAATAATGATGGCTCGGAAAAACCCAAGCAAATAACAAAAAATTCAATTCGTTGGCGATTCGCCCCCACATGGTCTCCCGACAGCAAGAAAATGGCTTTCGGCGATAAAGACCAAATGCTCAGATGGATAGATATGTCAAGTGGCAAAATTACTGATGTTGACCATGGACTCTATACAGACATGACTTTCTATCGTTGGTCGCCCGATAGCAAATGGATTGTATATGTAAAGGAAAGCGAAAACTTCCTGACACAAATTTACGTTTACTCTCTCGACCAAAACAAAACATTTATGCTTACAGACGGATTTGCCAATAATTACGACCCTGTATTTTCTGATGACGGTAAATACATGTTCTTTTTGTCCAATCGTGATTTCAACATGACTTTTTCCGGCTACGAATTTGATTATTTTTATACTAATCCAACTAAAATCTATTATGCCGCTCTTGACGATGGCATTCCGGCAGTAATAGAATATAAAATTGATGAAGATGAGAAAAAAGAAGATGACAAAAAAGCTGACACTCCTGTCGTAGTTAAAATCAAGCAAGAGAATTTTGCTCGCCGAATCCAAAGTCTGCCACTCGCAAATGCAGGATACGGGAATTTATCGTTCTCAAAGGGAAAATTATATTATCAGAAAAATTCTTCACTGATGCAATATGATTTATCCGAAAACAAAGAAAGTGAAATCATATCAAGCATTCAAACTTACGAAATCTCCGCTGATGGTTCAACGATACTTTATTTATCAGGTGGCACTTGGGGAATTTGCAAAAATAGCCCGGGTCAAAAAGCCGATGACGGTAAACTTAATTTCGACGGCATGATATTGCGAATCGAACCGCAAGCAGAATGGAATCAGATTTACGCAGATGCATGGAGATTGATGAGAGATTGGTTCTACGACCCAAATATGCACGGTTATGATTGGGAACAAATGCGTAAAAAATACGAGCAATTATTGCCTTCAGTGTCTCATCGAAATGATTTGGACTTTATCTTGGGCGAATTAATCGGCGAAGTCAATGCAGGTCATACTTATGTCAATTCAGGCGATGAAGCTCAAGTCGAGAGATTCGAAGGCGGAATGTTGGGTTGCGAATTTGCAAATGATGGCAGTAAATATTACAAAATCGAGAAAATTTTCACAGGAGAAAACTGGCACGAAGTTTGGCGTTCACCGCTTACCGAAATAGGCGTTGATGTCAAAAAGGGTGAATATTTAATCAGTATTGATGGCGAAGAAATCTCTACAAAAGAGAATCCTTACAAATATTTGCAAAATAAAGCAGGACAGGTAATTACAATCCAAGTAAACAACAAGCCTGACAAAGCCGGAGCACGGGAATACAAAATAAAGACAATCAATTCCGAATCCGAACTTCGCTTTTTGGATTGGGTTACTAAAAATCGTGAATATGTAGCTGAAAAATCCGGTGGCAAAATTGGTTATATTTGGTTGCCAAACACTCATATTGAAGGTAATCGCGAGCTTTATCGTTGGTTCTATCCACAGGTGGACAAAGACGCTTTAATATTTGACGACCGATGGAATGGTGGTGGATTTATCCCAAGCATGATGATAAAACTACTCGAACGTCGCGTATTGAATTATTGGGCGAGACGCGGATTAGACCCATTGCCCGACCCGACATTTTCGCACAAGGGTCCGAAAGCATGTTTGATTAATGGTTATTCGAGTTCAGGTGGTGATGCATTCCCCTATTATTTCAAATCATTAGGACTTGGCAAATTAATCGGAACTCGAACATGGGGCGGATTAATCGGCATATCAGGAAATCCTGCTTTCGTTGACGGCGGGTTTTTGAACATCCCAACTTTCAGAATCATGGACCCAGACGGGAATTGGATAATCGAGAATTACGGCGTCGAACCCGACATCGAAGTTGTTGACCGCCCGGAGCTAACAGCAAAAGGTATAGACCCATCGCTTGATAAAGCGATTGAAATATTGCTTGAGGAACTTAAGTTAAATCCGGTTAAAAAAATTACAGTACCTCCTGCTCCTGATGAATCAAAATAATAAATTGTAAAAACGTTAATAGTCTTTTTGAGTAATATATTTTTGAGGATAAATATGAAAAATTTACTGATTTTATTTGCAACAATCGCCTTAATCATTTCTTGTGGTGAAAAGGAGAAAGAAGCAGAAACAGACCCAAATGCAGAAATGACCAATGTTGACCCACATCTTGGTGTTATGCCCGACCATACTATGATGCTCGACCAATTAGCAACAGGCGACCCTGATTTCGACCCAGAAGACCCATCTTTGAAATTATCAAACTTGACTTTCACAGCTCCGAGCACTTGGATTCGCGAAGCTCCATCATCTTCAATGAGAGTCGTGCAGTATGCCTTGAAAGCGGATAATTCGCTTAAAGTTACAGGATTCTTCTTCGGAGAACAAGATTTGGCAGCCGATAATATAGAACGTTGGAAAAATGAATTCAACAAACTCGATAATTCGTCTGTAATCAAAATGAAAGATGGCAAGACAGATTTCGTGATTTTGGAAGGGACATATAATTTGAAGCCTTTCCCAATGGCACAAGAATTTGTTCCTACGCCTGATTATATGGTTCTTGCTGCAATTGTTCCATCATCGGAAGGACCTTATTATTTCAAAGTCTTCGGACCAAAATCTATTTTAAGTAAGGAAATTGACACTTTCAAATCATTTTTGAATAGCGTCAGAGTCGAAAGCATGTAATCGCATTTTTATACAAGTTTACAAAATAGCTACTCCGAAAGGGTAGCTATTTTTTTTTGGGGAGGGATTATTAAAACATTTAGAAATGTAAAAAAAAGAGATTGCTATTTTAAATCTTTTGTCGGGAAATGGTATTGATTCAGTTATTAAGAATTACTTAACAACTGCTTATTAACTGCTCTCACAAAAAGCGTGACATACTTCGGAGAAGAATCGGCTCTACCGATACGAAAGGTTCGGCATATTTTACTCCGCATAATCCACCGAAATATCGAGCACGGGCGATTAATTCCTCCATAAATTCTGGGCTTGATAATCGTGTTCGTGGTTCGTTTTCGTACTGTCCGGGCACAAACACCTGTGACGAAAACGCTTTTATAGCCTGAATTTTAATCTCATGAACATCAGAAATGTCCACGAAAAAGTCTGGCAGACGCGGTAATTGATAGGCTTGTTGGTAGCAAAAAATTCGGCGAGTACGGAAAATTTCCTGCACATTGCCTTCATCTTCAGTTGCGAATTTGCGTAAGCCACTTTTGAACATTGCATCACGAAATAGTCTGTGCATATTTTCGTGGTCGGGATGCCGTTCGAACCAAGGGTGCACAAGAATAATTTTAGGACGATACTTCCGAATAGTTTTAACCATAGCGTAAAGATGCTCTTCATCAATCTTTATGAATCCGTCGCGAAATCCGAGATTGATTCTGTTATAGACGCCGAGTATCTTAGCCGCATCTTGAGCCTCGCGAAGACGTAGTTCATCACTGCCGCGAGTACCCATTTCACCTTTAGTGCAATCCACAAGTACAACTTTTTTACCTTCCGATGTCATCTTGGCAATTGTGCCGCCACAACATAACTCTGCATCGTCAGGATGCGCACCGATAACCATGCAATCATAATCACCGGGGAATTGGTCTGTCATATATAATGCCTATTCTCTTTTTTCTGATATTTTTTCGGGTTTCGGCGACCTAATATAAGCTCGGAGCAAATTTTCAATTTCCTTCGAATTGCCAAATTCGTCCGATAGTATATAGTTGCCGGAATAATGATTCTCTTTGTTCTTATCTTGTTCGGTCTCGTTATCGCTTCTGCTGTACATGACCGAAAATGCGTATGTTAGCAAAACGGAAAATTCCAGCCCGAGAGCGAAAAAAACAAGCGAAGGCTGAGTCGAAGGAATGAATTTTAGCCCTCTCATACCAATTATAATGATCAGTACTGCTGCACCAATATATACTAAGCCTAAAATTACATTACTATATTTTTCAGTAAAATAAAATCTGAGGTAGAATTTAAGTCCGCTCCATGGGTGAAATAATTTGTAACTTAGACTTCCATGCAACCAAAACAATACTTTTTGGAGCGAAGCAATATCTTCGTGAAGAATATTCCACCTTTCGGCAAAATCATGCGCTGCTCGAGTATCTGCGGTTTTTATTTCATTCATCAATTCTCGGTTTTCATCAGTTGAATAAAAACCATGGATTTTATAGTGAATAGTATCAAGTACGTGAATGATTTCTCGCTCAATTTTATGCCGAATTAGCCCTAAACTTGTCGGCATAAATGAAGAGATTATCAAAGTGACCCATACTGAAAATAAGGAGATTGGTAAAATTAGCGATAAAGTCGGGTTGAACCAATATCGCGATTCTTGTGGAGTGCCAATATATATATCAATTGCCCAAGAAGAATAGTAAGATGTAGTTTTATCGGTGCTACGGCTATCTTTCAAGATACTAATAGGCTGACCAGAATTATAAACTTTTCCTTCGAGATATTTTTCTATTACATTTTCTTCCATTATTTTCAAAGTTCCATGGAAAGCAAAGAATTGAATGATTGAAAATATTATCAAAAATATCAAATACTGACCAAGGTTGTGGTCAGTTAATTTGTAATATAATTGCCTGTCTGTTTTAGAATTTTCCATATATATTTTGTTTTAACGTATGAGCCGTAATTACCGTGCCAAAATAATAAAATTATCTAAATCATGTCCAATAAAATATCGTATTTTGGTATAATAGTAACAAAGACACATATGAAAATCTATCTTAATAACGGTTCGACTAGTTTTCCAAAGCCACTTGAGGTGACAAATGCAATTAATGAACATTTGCAAGCATTACCCGGAAATTACGGCAGAAGTGGTATAGACAAAAGCAAAGGCTCGATTGTAAGTAGCACAAGGAAACTGATTTCAGATTTCTTCAACGGCTCGGAATCACATAATCTCGTATTTACATCTGGCAGCACAGAAGCACTAAATTTGGCAATTCTCGGCTCAATTAAAGAAAAATGCCACATTGTGACTACAGCTATCGAGCATAATTCAGTATATAGACCTTTAGACAAGCTTAAGCAAGTTTATGGAATTGAATTAACAATTGTTGCTTGTGATGAGTTTGGAAATGTTTCGCTTAATGATATAGAAAAAGCTATCAAAGCAGACACAAACATGATTGCCATCAATCATTGCTCCAATATCACCGGTGCAATGACTGATATTCAAGCTATCTCGGAAATTGCCGAACGACATGATTGCATCTTAGTTATAGACGGCTCGCAAACAGCTGGTGTAATCCCAATTGACTTGCAGAAATTGAACTGCCACTATTTTGCATTTACAGGTCATAAATCATTGTATGGTTTGCAAGGGTGCGGCGGATTGTTCATACGGAAAGACCAAAATCCCGAGCCTCTCAAATTTGGCGGAACAGGATTCAAGAGCGATTCGCTGAGCCAACCACATGAGCTACCATATAAGTACGAATCCGGTACACTGAACATTCCCGGGATTATATCGCTAAATGCGGGAATTGAGTGGATAATGGCTACCGGAATTGATAAAATTCACGAAAGAAAAGATACTATAATCAAAAAAATCGTTGATTCCATTTCAGGCTATCGCGGAATAAGGCTGTATTATTCGAGCATAAACAATAGTGGCACACTTTTGAGTTTTAATATCGGACAATTGCCACCGGAAGAAACGCATTACTGGCTCGAGACAAATTATGATATAATCGCACGGTCCGGCTTGATGTGTTCACCCGTTATACGAAAATATATCGGAACTGAGCCTCTCGGAGCAGTCAGAATCAGCCCATCCTATTTCACAACCGATGAAGAGGTTGATTATACAATCAATGCAATTAAAGCTATTGCCTATAACGAAGAAAAATTGATATGAAAGTAATGTATTTTGAATATGAGGAAGGGTGCCTCGAAGGTCGCAACGTTCATTCAGCTTATTTGAACGATACAATCAACAAGAATTTTATTGATTATTTGGCAAAATTAGGCAAACTCGTGTATATCACAGAAATGAACAAACCTGCATTCAGAGTAATAGTACGTGGAAAATACACCATGAAGGGCAACGAAAGTGACGACCACTTTATGGTCATTTTACCAGAGGGCGATGACATTAGTCCTCTTGCAGAATTAAAAGAATTTATATCTCATTATGTCGGATAAATCATTTTTTTTCTTAAATTAGCAATTATAAAAAAACAATCGGTTGAATACTTATGCTCGCAATATACTTGGCAGCTTTGATATTTGGCGGTATATTTCTCGGATTCACCCTATTTTCGGGTTCAGACAGCGATTCGTCGGATGTCTCTCATGATACGGATTTGAGCCATGACACCGGTGACTTGGGACATGGTGATATTCCCTCGCACGGCTTGATGGCTGAAGCAGCTCAGTTTTTTAGTATCAGAAATATCATCTTCTTCCTGACATTTTTCGGATTGACCGGCTCAGTTTTGAGTTGGCTCGACACCAACTCTATTGTCACTTTTCTGTCGTCAATGACGATGGGCGTGTTTTCTGCCGGATTTGGATTTGCTTTTATGAAATATATCAAAAATTCAGAGTCCGGTGAATCAATTTCTATCAGAAGCCTTGCCGGCAGAGTAGGCAAAGTAGTATTGCCAGCTACAAAAAATAAACGTGGAAAAGTATTGATAAGCACATCATCCGGGACGATAGAACTGACTGCAATTGTATCCGAAGCCTCAGATGAAGATGAATTGAAAATCGGCGAGACAATCCTTGTGATTGATTTCTCCGGCAATGATGCGATAATCACTAAATCAGATTTATAAATATTTTAAGGATAAACAATGCTTGAATTAATTTTAACTTTAGTTGCGATTGGTGCAGTTTCCATAGTCACAATACTTTTTATGATAAGCAGAATGCTGTTAATTGCTCACCCGAACGAAGTAATCATACTTTCGGGCAGGAAACGTAAAATCGAAACTGGCGAAACTGTAGGCTATCGGGCGATTCGTGGCGGAAGAACTTTCAAAATTCCATTGCTCGAAAAAGCAACACGTATGTCTCTCGAAACAATTCCTATTGAACTTCAAGTTAGCAATGCCTACTCAAAAGGCGGTATCCCCTTGCGTGTAGAAGCAATTGCAAATATTAAAATCGCTTCTTCGGAACCTGCATTCGGCAATGCTGTCGAAAGATTTTTGACTCGCAGTGACAGTGAAATTCATGCAATTGCCAAAGATACTCTCGAAGGGAACTTACGTGGAATATTGGCATCACTGACTCCGGAAGAAGTCAACGAAGATAGATTGAAATTTGCGGAAAGTTTGATGGACGAAGCCGAAATAGACCTTCAAAAACTTGGTCTGCAACTTGACACATTAAAAATCACAAATATTTCTGATGATAACGATTATTTGAATTCAATCGGTCGTGGTAAAACGGCAGAAGTGATTGCTCGTGCCAAGAAAATCGAAGCTGAACAAATGGCAGAATCAAGCGAAGCCGAAGCCACTTCATTGGAACGTTCCGAAAAAGCTAAAGCTATTGCCAAACAAAACATCGAAAAAGCTCAAATAGAGTCGCAACAAAACATTGCAATTGCACAAGCTATGAAAGATGCCGTAACTTTCGAAGCGCAAGCCCAAAGTGGCGAAAGAGCCGAAATTGCGAAAGCAAAAGCGAAATTGGAAATTGAGCAAGCTCAGATTTTAACCGCACAAAACATTTACATTGCCGAAGCAAATAAGAAAGCAGCCTCTGAAGAAGCCGAAGCGTTATCTCGCGAGCGCTCAGAAAAAGCGAGAGCAAGTGCTAAACTCAATATCGAACAAGCTCAAATCAGTACTGACCAAAATGTTAAAATTACACGTGCCCAAGCCGACCAACAAATCGAAATAGAGAACAATCAATATCGTATCAAAAAAGCCGAACTCGAAAAAACTGCTGTTGTAAAAGAGCAAGAAGCCGTTGTCGCAGGTCACAAAGCGAAAGTGAAATTTGAGCAAGAGCTTGAAGAAGAACGAATTATACTCCAGAAAAAAAGACTCATGGCAGATGTTATAGAACCTGCTAAAGCTAAGATGGAAGCTATGGAATTGGAAGCAAAGGGTAAAGCATCGAGCATTTTGGCTGATGGCGATGCAACAATACATGTAATCAACCAAAAAATTGCAGCTTATTTATCAGCAAAAGAACAAGGCGATAAAATATTCATGCTCAATATGTTGCCGGATATCATCAGCCAATTAGTAAGCACTGTGAAAGACGTGAAGATTGACAAAATCAGCATCATTGACTCGGGCAATTCTGATTCGACTCCAATGTCTCGAGTAGTTAATCAAATTCCGGGAGCAGTTGTGAACTTGAGCGAAATGATTGAAAATGCGACTGGTGTAGATATTCTATCTCAATTTAAGAAGTCAAACCTAAACAATCAAGACTAATCCTTTAGCTTGTGCTTGAATAGTTTTTCCAATTTCTGAATCTTTGGTGTAATGACAAAGGAGCAGTATGGTTGATTGCCATTTTCGTTATAATAATTTTGGTGATAATCTTCGGCTTCGTAGAAATTTATCATGGGACTAATTTCGGTCACAATGGGTGAATCGAAAGTTTCAGCGTCGTTAAGTTGCTTTTTGTATCTTTCGGCAATTTCCTGCTGCGATTCATTATGATAAAAGATAACAGAGCGATATTGAGTACCGACATCTGCACCCTGTCTGTTTAGAGTGGTTGGGTCGTGAGTCATCCAAAATACTTCGAGTAATTCCTCGAAACCGATAATTTCGGGATTATAGAATATTCTGATAACTTCAGCATGACCTGTAGTACCTGTGGTGATTTGTTTATAAGTCGGGTTTTCAATTTTACCGCCTGAATACCCCGACATAACTTTTTCTACACCATCAAGACGTTGGAAAACAGCTTCGACGCACCAAAAGCATCCACCGCCTAAAGTTACGGAATCTAATTTGTCGTAAGACATTTTGCCACCTTTAACCTCAGTTTTTTGTGGGTTTTTTTCGGCATTGCACGAATTTAGAGTCACAAAAACAAGGAAAATAATATATATTGACATCTTCATGAATATAATGACGTTAGAATGGTATAAATCTTACGAAAAAAGAAGTGAGAATTACGATTCTCTTTTGCTATAAGACACAGATTAATTATATTTAAAGTCTATGATTTTACATATTTGTACAGAAAGTAATTTTTAACGATAAATTTGGATTTTTAGATGGATATGAAAACCCTTCACAGGATATTTGCGGTTGCGTCATTTACACTTGCAGCAATCGTATATCTGATGACAGTACAACCGACAGTGCCATTTTGGGATTGCGGTGAATTTTCTGCCGCTGCTATCTGGCAACAAGTTCCACATCCTCCGGGAGCACCTGCATTTTTGCTCATAGGCAATGTATTCCATACTTTGATTCCTTTTGGCGACCCGGGCTGGAAAGTCAACCTTGCAGCAGTATTTTCAAGTGCTTTCACAGTACTGTTTATGTATTTAATTACTGTAAAGGTGATTAATAATTTCTACAAAAAAGCAGAAAATATCGGCGAAGCTATAGCTGTTTACGGCTCTGCCTTCTTAGCTGCAGCCGCTTTGACCTTCAGCGATACGATGTGGTTCAACTCCGTCGAATCCGAAGTTTATGCCACGTCTCTGACATTTGTGGCAGCTATCGTCTGGCTAATGATGATTTGGAACGAGAAATACAACGAGCCCGGCAACGAGCGATACTTATTGCTGATAGCGTATTTGATAGGTCTATCAATCGGGGTCCACTTGCTCAGTATTTTGACGGTATTCTCGATTGCAATGGTAGTTTACTATCGTAAGTACAAATTCAGTATTGGCTCATTTCTACTAATGGGTGTAATTGCAGTATTAGTCTTCTACTTAATTTATCCTATCATTGTAAAATGGATTCCGGCATTTTTAGCAGGTCATACAGCCGGAAGGTCGCAAGCTCGTGAATATGCAATCGAGAACTCGTTATTCCTGCAAATAGTAGCAATTGGCTCAGTTGTGGCTGCGGCTTATGCATTATTCTACGGTTGGAAGAAAAAAATAAATTGGTTAAATCTTGTAGCAAGCGCATTTTTGTTGATGATATTTGGGTATTCTACATATACGCAAATATTGCTCCGCTCAAATGCTAACCCACCGATGAATGAAAACGAACCCAAAGATATGACAAGATTGACTTCGTATCTTGGTCGAGAACAATATGGCGACGCACCGACATGGCCTCGTAGATACCAAACCGACGATATGTTTGTTCGCAATTACACCAGCCGCGACGACCAAGGCAATTATATTTACGGCGAATGGTTTCCACCTTCAAGAGGGGAAGCTCGCAGAAAAGACGGAACGGCAATAGGTACAAATGAATGGACAAAAGTGAATTCATCGGGCGAAATCAACTATTTGGTAAAGTACCAGATGAATCATATGTATTGGCGATATTTCGGTTGGAACTTCATAGGTAGGAAGAGCGACGTTCAAGACGCTCGAACGGCATGGTTCTCAAACGAATCAGACCAAGACATTCAAACGATGAACTACAAATCCGGCTATGCAGACCAATTCCCTATTCGATTTTTTGCATTGCCGCTACTATTCGGGCTAATCGGTCTTCTGTTCCATTTCAAGAAAGACCCGAAAATGGCATTCGTTTATCTTATAATGTTTTTATTGATGGGTGTATTGACGGCATTAGCCCAAAATCAACAAGACCCTCAACCGCGTGAACGAGATTATTTCTATGCAGGCTCATTCTTTGTCTGGTGTATTTGGATAGGTATGGGAGCATTTAGTTTGAAAGAATCGCTCGGCAAAAGCAAAATTACTACAGCCATTGCTGTCCCCGTGCTTATTCTCTCATTATTATTAGTTCCGGTCAATATGGCAATCGGCGGATGGAAAATTCATAGTCGTGCAGGAAATTATTTACCATTTGATTATTCTTACAACATTTTGCAAAGCGTTGAACCAAATGCCATTTTATTTACAAATGGCGATAACGATACATTCCCATTGTGGTTTATACAAGATGTTGTTGGTGTGCGTCGTGATGTTAGAGTAGTGAATCTTAGCCTTGGAAATACATTATGGTACGTTGACCAATTGAAAAACCGCCAACCATGGGGAACTGAAAAAATTCCATTAACCTTTGCTGACGATAGTTTGCAGGTTGAAGATGAAGCAGACCCAAAAGCTCTGTCGTATGATTTTGGAGAGGCAATAAATGTTGCAATTCCCGTGAAACGTGAAATACTCGAAAAATATACTAACGACCCTGCAATTCTCGCAGATGGACATTTCAGATTTAAATGGACAGGCAAAAGTTACACTCAAATGGAAGGCAAAGAAGTTTTCCTTTTCAGAGTCCAAGACAAACTTATTTTGAATATTTTGCAAAATACAAGATTTGAACGTCCTGTTTATTTCTCAAATACAGTGGGTCCTGATGCTTACTCAGGTTTAGAACCATTCTTCCGTTACGAAGGAATGGCGATGCGAATTTGCCCTGTGCCCCAAAATGCAAGCAATTCAATTTCGATGGATACAGAAGTCATGGAAAAATGCTTGATGAACGTTGACAATAGTGATAATTACAGTACTGATTTTGCATATGGATTCAAAATGCGTAATTTGAATGACCCGAGTATCTATTATGATGAAGTGCATCGCAGATTGATGAATACATATCGCAGTCTCTATTTGACTTATGCATCTTATATGTTACAAAATCAAAATCAACCCGAAAAAGCTATCGCCATCTTAGACAAAATGGACGAGTTAATTTCGACAGAACAATTCCCAATGGAACTAGATTTTGAAATGCGTATAGCCAAAATGTACGAAACAGCCGGAAAGAAAGAACAAGCTTTCAAATATGCTGATTTGTGTATAGCTACTTCGATGGAATTAATCAACAAACCATATCTAAATCCGAATGTTTTCTATTTCGAAGCTCTTGGACGACGCATAGGTCCACACCAAGCAGCAGCTTATATGTACGAACTCAAAGGCGAGTACAATAATGCTATAGAGATTATGAATAGACTTGGGGCATACATGGAAGGTATTATTTCCAGAGGAGACGTTAATTTGAGCCAACAAGAACGTGACCAAATCCGTTACAATCTAATAGAAGTATTCCGATTTAACGATGAAATGACAGTAAAAAATGTGCTTGACAACAAAGGCAAAGAAGCCGCAATAGATACTGTGGAAAAGATGATTCAAAATCTTTCCCCGGATAAAATCGAAGACCAATATCGAAACCAAGCCCTAAGAGCAAAACTAATGGAATTGCAACAAGGGACTCCAGACAGCACACCAGACTTATTGGATTTTTGATTTGAGGCTTAGTATTTGAAGATGTGGCTGTTCTCTGACGAATATCGTGAACAGCCATATTTATTTTTTAGACCGAGCAAGAAATTATTACTATATTTGCCTTTTATATATATTAATATGGAAAAGAACCAAATGAGCGTTGACTTAAGTTTCGTAATACCGGCCTACAACGAGGAATACCGTATTGGGATGACACTAAAAACGGTTATTGAGTATTTTGCGGAACAAGATTATTCAACGGAAATAATCGTGGTTGATGACGGTTCAAATGACAAGACGACTGAAATTTGTGCTAAATTCCCGCAGGTTAGATTGCTATGCCAACCCCAAAATATGGGCAAGGGAGCGGCCGTTCGACGTGGAATGCTTGAAGCAAACGGGGAATATTGCCTATTTTCGGATGCCGACTTATCAACTCCGATTTATGAAACTTCAAGAATTTTGAACGAGCTAAGCAATGGTTATGATGTTTGTATTGGCAGCCGTGCCATCGAAAGTGATTTGATTAGGAAACACCAGCCATTTTACCGTGAATTCATGGGTAAAACCTTTAACAAAATAGTCCAGATGCTCGTTTTCAAAGGCATTAACGATACACAATGCGGTTTCAAAGGTTTTTCGAAACTATCAGTTCAAGCTATATTTCCACTAACGAAAATTGATGGCTTTGGGTTCGATGTTGAAATTTTATACCTTGCCACGAAATTTCAATTCAAGATTAAAGAATTGCCAGTAGAGTGGTACAATGATGAGCGAAGCAAAGTGAATCCGATTACGGATTCGCTCAAAATGTTTTTGGAAGTACTAAAAATACGAAGAATCCATAAATAAGTCTAAACGCCACGTTTATCGGGATGCCAAATGTATTTGTGCATCTGAACTTGCATCCTGACATTTAATCGGTCTGCCAAAATCCATTCAGCTAATTGTAAATTATCCAATTTGCCAAAAACAGGCGAAAATAGAATTGAATCGCATTTGCTTCCGAGTGAATATTTGTCACAAATACCTTTTGCAAAGTCATAGTCTGCCCTATCGGCAATCACGAATTTAACTTCATCAATTTTAGTCAAATATTCGAAATTTTCGTATTTATTTTTCTTAGACATCCCCGAACCCGGGCATTTGACATCTAATATTTTGATAATTCTCTTGTCTGCAAACGCCAAATCAATATAGCCCGAAGTTTCAACTGCTACTACAAATCCTAAGTCAACTAAATGTTTCATCACTTGATGAATTTCAGCTTGTTCAAAAGGTTCACCACCGGTGAATTCGACAAAATGGCAATCATAAGATTTGATTTTCTCAATAATTTCAGCACCGTTCATCAAAGTTTCAGTTTGATTAATTTCGAGAGCATAAGGAGTATCGCACCACGAACATCGCAATCTGCATCCTTGCAATCGAACGAAAACACATGGCAAGCCGGCGCGGGTGCCTTCACCTTGAATCGAATAGAAGATTTCCGAAACATTGAAATTATATTTGCTTAGCCCTTTCATTGAATTCGGTCTAAAATTGCGATTGATTCAATATGATAAGTTTGAGGAAACATATCAACAGGCAAAATTGAAGTTACTTTGTATTTTTCTGTTAGCAAGGCACAGTCTCGAGCTTGAGTCGCGGGATTGCAACTTACATAAACAATTCTTCTGCAATCGCTGTTGAGCAAAATATCGATAATATTTTGTGCTATTCCGGCTCGTGGCGGGTCAACGATGATAACATCCGGCGACGGCAATTGAGAAATAGACTCAGTCGCATTTTTGCCATGTAAATCAATTACCGAGAAGACGCAATTTTCAATTCCGTTGAATTCCGCATTAGCTTTAGCGTCTGCAATAGATGATTCGGATAATTCCAAGCCAAAAACTGATTTTGCCGATTTTGATGCCGGCAATGAAATTGAGCCTGTTCCGCAATATAAATCCCAAACAATATCGTCGGGGCGAATTGCAGCCGATTCGACGATTTTGCCGATGAAAGGATTCAGCATATATGAATTTGTTTGGAAAAATGAAAATGGTGAGATTCGGAAATCCACACCACAAACTGATTCTACAAGATATTCATCACCATGAAGAATCTTGTAGGAATCTATCATTACAGCATTATGAGAAATATTGAGAGCATGAACAAAAGATTTCATATTGGGGATGATTTCGATTAAACGCCGGCAGATATCATTCACAAACTTCATTTCGGAATCATTTGTAATTTCAGCCGTAGTCAAAATTACCATGAAAGCATCTTGTGCTAATGAATAACGAATTGTAAGATGTCGCAGGAAACCATGGTGTTTTGTGACGTGATAGGCGCTCATACCGACAGCATAACCTTGCGTTCTTACCTCATTTAATATAATATTTGCAGCATTTTGTTGCAAATAGCAATTTTCGATATTCAGAATTTTATCAAATCTACCGGGTAAATGCAAGCCCAAAGCGAAATATTTGTCGGAAATTTCATCATCCTTTGCGATTTCCTCATCAGTAAGCCATCTGTTAGCCGAAAAGGAAAATTCCATTTTGTTACGATAGCCGTACTTGTATTCGGAGAATAGATAAGGTAAATATTCACCAACTTCGATTTTTGCTATTCTGCGGAATAAATCCTCAATATTACGGCGTTTCCAAAACAGTTGTTTGTCATAATCAAGTTGTTGCCAAGTGCATCCTCCGCAAACACCAAAATGACTGCATGGTGGTTCGACCCTATCAGCTGAAAATTCGTGGATTTGCTCCACGCGACATTCGTAATATTTTTTCTTTTTGCGTTTGACTTTAGCATCAATCACATCACCGGGAACAGCACCCTTGACAAAACAAACGATTTCTTCGTGTCGCCCAACAGCGACACCTTCGAATCCGATCGCTTCGATGCTCAAATCCCTTATGATTATATCTTTTTTTCTTTTAGAAGGCATTAAAATCCAATTATGTTATTTAGAGCTTTTAGGAGTTAATAGTACGGCGGACGGCTTGAAATATGGCATCAACGGATAAATAATCCATGCAAAAATATTCAGTATTTTTACATTTCGGGCTGAAATAACATTCGCAAGGCTTCGAGGGCATAACGATTTCGCCTCTACCGTATAATTCGAATTCAGCGGGATTGAAAATATTATTCATCAAAACGAGGTTCTTTTTGAGCCCCATAGCAATGTGCATGCCCATAGTCACCGCCGAAACGACCGTATCGCAATGGTTGACTAAGGAAATGAAATTCGGCAAAGAAAAATATCCGAGATAGGCACAATTAGTTTTTGAAGCAAAGAATTCGTTCTTTTCGTGTTCTTGCTTGCCGCCAAGTAATAATGGGAAATACCCTGCATCTTGAAGTTTTTCGATGAGAGCGACCCAATTAGCATCAGACCACAATCGCGAAACCCAGCGGGCTCCACAGCCCGTATTTAAGCCGATAACGGGCTTACCTTGGTTGTGCAATTCCCATTTGACTGTTGGGTCGCAATCCATGATATACTCTTCACCAGCGAACTTCCAGCCGCATATTTCGAATATTTCTTCTAAGTAGGACTTGGTATTTGCTTTACTGACGTCATCGAAAAGTCCTGTGAGGAATTTACCTTGTGCTAATTCATCAATTGGTGCCGGGACAGCATTACCCATAATGAAGCCGCGTTTGACGGTAGATTGGACAGATGAAGCAAGAGCACAAGCCTGCAAGTCCTTATCCAAATTGATTAATAAATCAAATTTAATCGATTTCAAAATTTCGACAGATTCCGCATCAAAGTTCAGCACTCTGTCCACAGAAGCCGGAATAATATCGGGGCTGTAAGTGAGCCACCAAATACGATGATTGGGGAATTCAGCCCATAATCTGTGCAATAAAGGAGTAGTGCGAATTACGTCGCCAATTGCTCCGAGTTTGATTATGAGTATATTTCCTTCGACTTTTGAATAGTGTTCGCATTCGTCACAATGAACACCGTAGAGTTTGTGGGGTTTGCAAGGAATGTAGCCAAGGAAATGCTTACAATCACTTTTGTAAATTGTCAAATTCATTTTTAAATATTAAATTGAAGAAGAATAAATACTTGGAATGTAGTCACTGTAGATTCTTTAACTTCCAAAACTTTAATAGGTGTAAATAACTCGCCTCTTTCATTATCTTTTCCAATTAAATTCATTGCAGAAAAAGCAAAACCTGCATTAACGTGAAATACATCACGTAGTTTCCCTTCTACACCTAATCTAAGAGTTCCGCCAATTCTGGTCGCATTTTCTTTCGGAGGCACAATCCATGTTTCATCCTCAAGTAAATTTTCAAGATAATCACGTTCTGCACGAGTATCAATATTACCGATGAAAGAAACACGCCCTTCAATTCCGGCATAAATTTGAGCATTTGCAAAGTCCATCTTATAGAAATTCATGTTCAATCCGGTACTTAAGCTAATTACATCTAAAGAATGAGTCCAGATATCCACAATAAATTGACTTGTATTTATACGTTCACGACCTGTAAAGAAAGCGTATTCAAAACTTAATGGGACATAATATGTTTGTTCATCATCAACAGGCATAATTAACCTAAATTCAAATCCCGGTTGAGCATGAGTTAAAGCACCACCTGTAACTGCATCTTCCTCATCAGTCATCGGCACCATCGGCAGTTTTGCAGGGTTATCACCCAAAAGCGAAGTGGTTGTCAATCCGGTCGCAATTTTTAATCCGCTTGGGAATTGCGCCTCAGAAATTGAGACCGTCAATAAAAGTATTGCGATTAGTGTGAGTATGTTTTTTAACATTTTTCCCCTTTTTAAGTATTTGTTCTATATATTAAGTATAGACAATCAAAATTGCAGTTTGTTACACTTATAAAATTTTTTCTTTAATACTATAGTTAATTGACTGAGATTCGTTCATACCTTTGGTTATTATTTCCGCAATCAAGCCTATTGATATGAATTGAACACCTACAATTATCATACCGATTCCAAACAAAGCCAATGGACGATTACTAAGATAAGTATTGCCCAAGACCCATTCAATTGTCAAATATATATTGATACAAAGCCCAAGCATCGCAATCAAAGAGCCTGTAGCTCCGAAGAAATGAAGTGGTCGCTTCATATATCGAGTAGTAAGCAAGACAGTCAGCAAATCTAAAAAACCGTTGACAAATCTCGACAAACCGAATTTTGTTTTGCCATATTGCCTGGGGTGATGACTAACGGGCAATTCTGTGACCTTGAAACCTTCCCAATGTGCTAATGCGGGAATGTAACGGTGCATTTCGCCATAAACATTGACCGTTTTGACAACTTCACGCCTATATAATTTCAAGCCACAATTAAAGTCGTGCAATTTGATTCCACTTGCAATCGAAGTGACAAAATTAAAAAACTTAGAAGGTATTGTTTTAGATATTGGGTCGTAACGTTTCTTTTTCCAACCCGACACTAAATCGTAGCCTTCCTTCATTTTATTAAGCAAATTCACAAGTTCCTTAGGGTCGTCTTGCAAATCGGCATCCATAGTTGCGACATATTTGCCGCGGGCCTGTCTGAAACCAACAGCAAGAGCGGCAGATTTGCCATAATTGCGTCTGAATCTGATGCATTTGAATCTCTTGTTTCGAGCGTTAATTTCCTTGATAACCGCGAAAGATTTATCTTTAGAGCCATCATCAATAAAAATGACTTCCCATCTACTCCCGGCTATTTTGCGTAATTCAGATTCGAGCATAGTAGATAATTCAGGCAAAGACTCTTCTTCGTCTAATAATGGAATAACTACAGACATTAGAATGTCTTTATCGGCATTATTATTTGGAGCATTTTCACGGTTCCCGTAGCCTTTCTTTTTCTTTGCAATCGGTTCAGAAGCAATCGGAATGCCCGAGATATCCTTTGGTTTTGTCTTAGTTTCTTCGGTTTTGTCAGCCATTTGGACTTATTGTTTTATAAATTTTCCGTAATGAATACCATCAATTAAATAAAAATAAATTCCTGTTTGTAGATGTTTGAGTGAAATCAATTCATTCTTCTCAAAACGTGCAATCATTCTGCCATCACTTGAGTAAACGATTAAATCGTTAAAATCCTTTTTTCCTATAGATAAAATATCATCAACAGGATTAGGAAATACTTGATAGTCTTTTAGATTTTCATAACCATCAACGATACTTGCAGGATTTTTAGAATAATAAACATGAATGTAGAAGACGGTAAATGCACTATTCCGGAGTAAAATCGAATCCTTTTGCTTCATATCAGCTTTGATGAATTGCCCATCAAATGGGTCTTTGATAAAGACAGAATCAACATGTGCCGAAAAAGAAAGATTATTCCATTTTATATAAACTTCCTTAGAAAATCCCCATTTTATATTCAATTTATGCTTAATATAAAAATGTTCTTCATCAGGAACAGCCTTAATGTCCATATTAGTGGAAATGATTTCATCCATTCCATCTCTGTTGTAGATATATTCAAAATACACATATAAACCCTCGGGTGGAGCAGGCGGCAAATCAAATTCGCCTAATTCTTTATCAACTCCGTCGGTTGCCATATGCGATGCACCAAACCCGTAATTCCAACTGAGTTTAGCTCCACGGTCGTTCGTAATGTTCAAATTAGTAACTGAATGAACTTGAGATTTCAAATTTTCAGCTAATAATATGAATAGTAAGATTAAGATAATATACTTTTTCATATCCAATTCCAATATTTAAAATAAAAGGGCAACAGGATAAATCCGGTTGCCCATATTAAAAGCATGAATACTTATTATTTCACGATGTTCAATTTGGCAGCTGTGCTAAATTGACCTGCTACAATTTTCAAAGTGTAGCTTCCTGAAGCATAAGCAGTCAAATCAACATTGTGAATGTATTGACCGGCAGCAATTTCTTGGTTCAATAAAACAGCAACTTGATTACCTAATGCATCATATAATCCAACAACGACGTTACCGCTTTCAGGTAAATTAATAGTCATTGTAGCATTATGAGTAGCAGGATTAGGATAAGTACTAAATTCAAATGAACTGATATCACTACTTGTTGGCTTCATGATTTTCACAGAGTTAAACGGAAGATTTCTAATTTGGACCGAACCTGATTTACCGGCTTCGATTGTACCATAAACCTCTCCTGTTACAGGGTCAATAAATGTCAAATTAGTTTCTGCGTTGTTAACTGTGAATGATACCGGATATGTAGCACCTTGAAGAGTTATTACATTTTCCAATGCATTGGTCAAGTAACTATTATCTTTAAATCTAACATCAAACAGACCTAACGGAGGAGTTGGTGGCAATTCAAAATTGTCAACTTCCAAATTGGAATTATTCGATATGTATAATTGAGTAGATTTCTGTGCATTATCACGAACACTAATCATTTGTGATTTGTCAAGAATGTTTTGTTTTGTTAATTGAGCTGAACTACCACCGATTACTTTATTATTTGGTGTTTCAATCAATCTAAGGAAACCATCGCCTGAAGTTTTAATCCAATATCCAAAGCCGGGAGTTAAAATAGAAACTGCATGGTAGCCTAAGTCAGTTCTGTAACCCCAAACATCATAACGTTTCGTATAATCAGTATTAGGTAAAGAACCGTCAGGTGTTGGAGTGAATAATATTCCATCAGTGCTTGTTTCTACCGAAAGAGCACCAATTAGATTCCAACCACCTCTGTATTGTTGGTCACCCGGATCTGGAGCGTCGCCACCAAATACACGAATTTGATCAACAGGAGCACCAATTTGGGTAACAAAAGCACCTGCAAATTTTGTATCAACAGTTTTGGGATATTTTACAAAATATCCTTCACCAAATTTCAAAATTTCTCTTGGTTGATATTGAGTATTAACAAAAGCATAAGGGATATTAATTGCGTTTTTGTAAACGACATCCCATTTGCTGTTAGTTGGTTTCAAAGGCATCGAAAGCAAATTCCAACCATATTTGATGATAGGATTGCCTTCTGAATCAAGAAAATCAATAGCACTTGGTAAAGTATATTCAATTCTAAATTCTTTGACTCTTGGGTCTTGAATTGTAAACGCACGTGTAAAATCGCCTGTAGAAGTAGCCGATCTCATATCAGTAGCCGGTAACAATTCACCTTGAAGAACCGAACGAATAAACAATTGTGCTCCATCGGGGAAGTCACGAGTATCCCATTCAACAATAATCGGATAATCCGCAGCAGCATTGTTGAAACGAGCAAGATAAATATAAGAGTTAATACTATCAGGCATATTGTGATTTCTGATGTCACGTGAAATAGTTCTTGGTCCATTTACGTTAGGTGCAAAATCTCCAAAACCATAAGGAATTGCAGGATTAGCAGGGAATGGGAAGAAACGAACATCAAAGTTAGATGCTGACAAAGGAAATGTATAAGCTCTTTCACCATAAAGTAAATCAACACCGTCAGTAGCTCTATTGCCAGTACCGAATACCATATTTAAAGACGTACCTGCTGCACCTTGAGAATTAGTAACTTTTAGGTTAATACCACCAGGAGAAGTCTTAGTTAATGAAGGTTCAAACGGATTTGCCAAGAAGTAGAATAATACTCTAACCCTTACCGGACTTACGATTGAATAATCGGAATGGATAGTTACAAAACCTTCATGAAGTCCCCAAGGTTCATCACCTTTATTTGTCAATCTTTTTGGGTCAGCCGATATTCTTAAGAAAATATCACCATCGTCTTGTGTAGTTTTGAGTATAGGATCTAATTCAAAACCTAAAATCCCATTATCAAGCCATTTTGCATTAGCGTCACGAGGTCTAGTACGTAGAGTTCTATTTTGATTAAGCTCATCTGTATTCAATCTTAACCAATCGTTATCAGTTTCGATACGAATATTATTAAGTCTTGATTTGGTTGTACTGTTAGTGATTTTAATTCTAGCTATACCAATCACTTCAGGTGAATTATCATCAACTGTGACAACCTGAGGCAAATAGTAAAGACTGCCATTATCGAATGACTCATATTCATCATCTGTAACTGATGCTACTCTAAATTTAGGCACCGCATCAGAAATCTTCAATGTAATTACACCCGGAAGTACAGGTTCGGATTTCCACATCGCATCATCTTGTAATGGACCCGGAAGAAGTATATTGTTATCATCTTCGGAAATTGGAGCATTGTTCAACCCATCTAAGTATGATTCGGGAACAAACAAATTGCCATCTAATCTACCTCTGTTTGGACCTATCAAAACGCGATTGTAAAGATTACGATAGTTATTTATATCATAGTCTGTCATATGTTGCCATGCTAAATCTGTAGCAACATCCATCTCGTTGTATTTGACTTTTCTGTTGTCAATGTACATAGGTGATGTTTGTAACAATTGGAAACCAGGGTCTCCGGGTTTGCTTGTTGCAATAACTCTAAATCTTACATACAACATAACTTTGTATTCTTTGAATTGTCTATCAGTGTTAGGAAGATATTTAGCAGAAGCGCCTGTAATATTTATCCTACGTCCATTTTCATTGTCACGTGCATCATTCCATTTATTCGGGTTGATGTAGTACCAATAATAATCGTCTTCGAAGTCATCGGTTTTTATTTCGAAGGTGCTTGCTAAAGGTTCATAATCCAAATCATTTACAAATGATGGATGTGCCTTTTCGACGCCAATCGCGCGAACTGCTTCACCATTATAGAAAATCGAAAACTCAAAACTTGTAATCGGATTCACCGAATACAATGCAACGCCTTGTGCGTTAGTATAGCTATACCAGTTGTTTGTGATAAACACAGGTACTAAAAATTCTCGTGCGCCAGTTGTGGTTGGCGGAACCCAAATTCTTCCATCCGGATAGAAATCAGTGTCATAGGATTCGTCTTGTCCCATTAAACTCAATTTCGGTATCTCAGGACGGTTAGATTGTGAGTAAGAATCAGTAATAGTCAAGGCTATAAAACCAATAACCAGAGACAGTAAAAAGGCATTTCTGATTTTACCTAAACGTAGTAAGAGTTTCATAATAACCCCCATAATAATTGAAAATTAACTAATTGTATATTAAAACTGTTTTTTTTACAAATTCCAAATCTGACATAAGTATATTTAAAAAATATACACCGGGAGTCAGATTGCTTTTATCAATGCTATATCTCTTCTGAGCTATGTCAGTAAATGATTTCACCAATTTACCTTCATAATTGAATAAATGCACTGCTTTCATAGTCGTTGCTGATTGATTGTCTATAGTAATATAAACATCATCAGTCAATACTTGTATATGATTTGAGTAATATTTGTCATCTATTGCTGAAACAGTGGTATCTTGACCATCTATTACAGTTTTTATTTCAACAAAATCACCATTATACATTGAAACGCAATTACATTCGCTCAATTGTAAAGGTACTACATCCAGCTTGTAAGTTTGGTTGGAATCTTTTCTAAGTTCACGCAATAATATTGAAAATTCAATATTATCAGTAAGCTCAATATTCAGTTTCACTTTAAGATTCAATCCATTTTGCAAGACATTTTGCTCCAAAATCTCAAATGAAGAATTTATAGGTTGGATTGACTCAATCAAGTAATTATCCGTATCAACCCTAATTTCAAACCCCAATTCTTCACTACTGGCGTTTGATACATATTCAATTTCGGCTCTGAATAATTTAGTATCTTCTTTTTCAAAAACAAATACTTCTTCTTCAAGAGAGATGTTGTAAAAATAGTCAGGATTTTCAACTATATTAGGCTTTACCCAAAGAGTATCAGATGCAATTACACTTTTTTTGAAGTCATCCGTAAATTCAAGATATTCCAAAACAAGTGGAGTTGCCACGTCACAGTCGTGTATATATTTACCCAGAAAACCAATCAAAGGCTTATTACCGCCAAAAGGCAAATTAGCTAAAGCATAGCCTTTTACTTTTCCATAATCCAATCCAAAACTTATGTCTTTCCATTCAAAAAATTCGGACAATGTATTAATATAAATTGGAGTTTCAAACTTAATCATGCTTGGGTCATAAGCAACAGAAAAATCAAATCCGTACAATGAGTCCTTAAGACTAACACTACCAATTTCTATCAATATCAAAATCTCTTTGTTACGTTCGGTTCCACAAAGTCTTGTATTATAAAAGTTAGTAAGTGCAGGTTTAATTTCATTTTGCGAAAATAATGAGCTACTGTTGCCGATGGTAATCATCGGCAACAGTAACAACATCATATATATCGTAAAACGATTCTTCATTTTATCTGTTTAAAATCATTGTTTCTGAGACATTAATACCGTTTCCACGCAATTTGTAGATATAGACTCCGTTAGCAACACTGTTGCCATTTATATCAGAGCCATTCCACAAGTATGAATGAACATCAGCTGTCAAGTCAGCGTTAAAGATTTCTTTTACCAAATTGCCTTGCAAATCATATACGTTTAGCGAATAGTTGCCTGATTGGGCAATATTAACATTGATAAGTGTATTTTCGGCAAATGGATTTGGAGTATTCGATAATGTAAGAACCGTAGCATCACTTGTTTCAACTTTATTAACAACAAGGCTTAAGTCGCCAACGACATTATCGTTAAATCTGATATTTGTTAAATTCAAAGCTGCATCGTTTAATCTTAAGGTAAGAATAACAACGGGGTCAGTATTTGAGAATTTGCCATCACCAGATATAACTACAGTATTAGCATTGGACATAACCATAATATTTGACGCTTCCGTCTCGTATTTGATTACATCAAGGATTTCGGCATTTACATTAAATTTGATACCAAGCGCGTTATTCAAAGTTCCATTCAAATAGACAGGAACTTGAATTGTACCATTACCTAAATTAGTAATATTTCCTAACTTAATATGGTTAGCATGTTCTTCAGCAGCTAATTTACCATAGTTAACTGAAGTATCAATCAACCAAGGCAATTCAACGATCCTTGCACCAATATAACGCAAAATCCAAGCTGCATCATATTCGTTTGCTTCAAAAAGAACTTGCTTAATAGAACTGATTTCATTTGGCAAATCATCAGTAAATACTTTGCTTCTTCTAGTTATATTAACTTTATCGCCAGAAGTATTGTAATAATATCTACCATTATGGTTTACATCAGCGTGGTAAGCTGCACGACGTCTTACGGGATCCAAAGGAATACCGGTAGCAACGGATTTCATAATTAATCTAACATCGTTAACAGTTACAAATCTACTTTGTGGCATATTGTAATGCTTGTTACCAACTGCTTTTGAAAAGTCAACGTCACCATCGCCCCACCATTCTGCAACATTAAATCTGATGCTTGCAGTAAAGAGGATTCTCTTGTCGGAACCGGTTGAAGGTTGCCAATTTTGAGTAACGTCAGTTCTTGTGCTTGCCAATTGAAGATCTCTATCAAAAAACAAACCGTTCAAAAAGTCTGCACCTTCGCCAACGATTTTGCCTTCGCCTTTGATACCCGCGACAGCGCCGCGTGTGATAACGCGTGTGTCAGTTATATCAGGACGATTGCGTGGTCCGATGGAACCATATGCAAATTCGATATCGCCTTGTTTTGAATATTCATCGTATGACTCGTATAATCTAACTTGGAAATTACCAACGCTTGATTTGACAGGGTCACCGTCAAGTATATAATTGATATTTAAATCTTTCCATTGTACGATAAAAACTTTTCTTTCTTTGCCATCTTCGTCAAATTCAGAAATAGTTTTGTAAGAAATTCCTGAAACAACATATCCGTTTGTGAAGAAGTCTGTTTCATCTCTATAATAGTGGTCACCCCAAAATGGAGCAATTACGTTAGTTGGATAGCTATTTGCATCCAAAAATAGAGCTTGTGGATTTGGTGATGGCAAGAATGGAGGAGGTGACAAGGTAATATACCCATTCACTGAAATCCACGCTTGGTTAAATATTTCTCCGTTAAACTCGAAATCGAATCCGAGATTAACACGATAGTATCCATCTTTCTTGTTTGTTTCGTTAAAGTTTGGACCTAACGAGAACGCACTGGCAGGTATTAAAGTTCCATCAGAAAATTCATCATATGGTTTATTTTCGACCAATGTGATGCTATTGAATTCACCGAACACCTGAGCAATTGCTGTTTGAGGCAGATTGACGACAACAGCAATTACTGTCATCATTATCGCACTCAATAGAAATTTTTTCATGATTATCTCCTATTTTTTATATTTATTTTCAATGTTTAATTTTGAGCAAGCTCCTCAAAAGAGAAGCCTGCTCAATAATTGAATTATTTAACTATTACAATCGGATAAACGCTGGTAGCTTTACCTGAAACTAATCTAAGCATGTATTGACCGCTTGAGATTTTGTTACCGTCAGTTAAATTACCATCCCAATTAATTTGGTATGTACCGCTTGTCATAACATCGTTAGTAAGTGTCATCAACTCATTACCGATAAGGTCAACCAATTGAATGGTTACATTACCGCTATTAAGCAATTCGAATTCGATTGTAGTGTTTTCGTTGACCGGATTAGGTGAAACGCTAACGATACGAGTTGCGCTTGCATTAGGATTAACTTCTATAACAGAGTTAGTCCAGTCGTGCATAATTACAAAACCATCAATAGCATTGTCAGTCACAGTTACAACAGCTTTACCATCAATCATTGCGAATTGAACGGAACTTGTGTAATAGTTTTGCATTGGGTCTCTCATATTGAAAGTAAAGAGATTACCATCAGAGAATCTGTCTCTTAAGTGCCATGAAGAACCCGCAGGATTCTTAGTAACATCATTGAGAGCAGGGATTTGGTTCGGGTCCCAAGAAATCTTAACAGGATATAGTGCTGATGTTCCGCCTGCGAGACCGCCTGCTTGGAATTTAGCTTTATAAATATATACTCTATTATTGTTGCTAATTGCAGTTGGGAAGATGTTTGTATGAACACCCTGTCTGTTTGCAATTTCCCATCTTGAGTCAAATACGTCAGCAAATGGGACAGGTGGTAATTCATATTCGCAAAGTTCTGCGTCAAGTTTACCAACATATTCACCATCGTTTCCATCGCCTGTCGAAGTACCGGGTATGCTTGAAGTACCAAAAGTCAAATCTTGGTATGCACCATTAACGTTTTCTACTCTTACCGAAGCAATGAAGTTAGTTTCGAGTGATACGTGCAACTTGAAGATTTTTTCAAACTTATTACCAAATATATCTTCAACAATAACTTTTATAGTAACTTTACCATCTGCATCAGGTTGAATATTGCCTGTTTTTGAAATTGTAATTTCAAAATTATCAGTAGTCCCATTACCTGAGTAGGTACTTGGAGTTACTGTAAATCCTTGCAATGGTAAGCCTTCAGAATTCAATAATTTAATTGTTATTGTTTCAGCAGGATTAGTTCTTAGTAAGTCAATATCATATATAGTCATCTTAGTACTCCATGGTAGATTTGGATAAATACAATCTACTTCAGGGACACCGGTTATGTAAGGATTATGAGAAACACCTTGGACTGTAAGAGGAATTTGAGCATAAGTTGAAAGCCCGTTTTCGTCTGTTACAACTACAGTAACTAATACATCTTTAGGTGCATCTTTTACTCTTGGAGTTCCATACAATACGCCTGTATTTGGATTAATTTTCAACCAAAGTGGAGTCGTCTTCTTATCAGTCAAATCAATATTTCCTGCATCTTCAAAGCAAGGGTCAATTGGAATTGAATTTTCAGGAGTATTAACATAAATCAACTTGTAAGTATGTTTTTGTCCGAAGTTAGGATCAGTAACTACAATTCTACGAGTTTGATCTAACAAAGTTGGATTGTAATCTCTATCTTCAATAGCAGCAGGTAACGAATTTGTTACGATAGTCGGAACAATATTTATCATTACATTATATTGTTTTGAGGCAATACCACTATGACCGTCATTAACTACGATTGTGAATATAGTATCAGTATGGAATGCGCCATGATATTGAGGATCAGGCGTAATCATTTCTAATGCTTCGTCTGCAGGAATTCTGATATTGATCTTACCAAAAGCAGTGAAATCAGTACCAAAAGCATCTGAATCAGTTTCACTGTCGTATAGATACATATATTTAGCATCCATCCATTGAGGTCTTGATTGAACTAAGTAAACGCCTTCTACCCATTCAAAGTCACCTTCATATTCAATTTCATCAAATATGGCTGAATCTGCCGGGTTCATGCGTATAGCCTTGCTTATATATCCATAAGATGTTCTACCATAACGGAAATCCCAACCTGCAGCTGCAGGAGAATGGTCTTCTAATTCGTCGTCAGTATTTATATCAATTTGGAATCTAAGCTTATCAGTTAAGTTTGCAAGCAATCTATCTTCTCTATCAGTTCCACAAGGATATACTGAAGGTACGTAATCTACATATACTTCATTTGGTTTATCAATTCTGTAGATTGTTTCAATACCGCCATCTCCATCTTCCAAGAATCTGGGGACGCTATCAACAACAAAGATATGGAATTGGTATGAATTAGTATATCTTGGACCTACGTTAATTGTATCTTGTTGCAAGTATCTTGCATTTGCAATATCGTACATTTCAGCATGCATATATGCAGGGAATGATTCGATATATTGTGCAATCACATCTGCATCTAACGGCGGTTGGAAAGCTAACAATGAATCAAGCGTTCTGTAATGAGGAGGATAATTATCAGAGTAAACTCTGACCCATTCTCCGCCTGGTACTACGAACGGATTGATTGGACGACCTGCTAATTCTAAGTAACCATACGCACCATCTTTTACTGGTGACGAAGCTGATTTTCTATTAACAACTAACCAATGTTTTAAACCTGAATTTGGTTCAAGCTCAATTCTATAGCCTAATTGTGAATAGTTAGCCGGATCTTCCAAAAATCTTGGATCCCAGAATCTATTAGTGTCAACTGCAGTAATATTTAAGATTGAGTCTCTTCCACGTCCACCAGCAATTTCCATAGCAGGGTCGCCTTCGACGTCTAATCCGCTATAAGTACGGAAATCAACAGGATAAGGTCTATCTTCAGTAACAAACACTTTGTTTAAGAATTCAGTAATAACAACTTCTTCTTTAACATCAGGGTTATCATAAGATGGAAGCATTTTGAAAATAGTGTCAGTTTGTAATTTCACGATATCGCCTGTAAATACAGGAGGTACTGTTGATTCTACGATTCTGAATGCAGTTCCTTTCAAAGCTGCTTCATGAACGCCTTCTCTCCAGAGAATAGTTCTTGAAACGATTTGTACTGAGTCACCAACTCTTACCGGTAATGAACGATATCTTTCGCCACCAAAGTAAGTAGTTCTTGATTCTGAACCAATTAAGTTTGATGCAGGCATACCCGGGCGGTTGCTGAATAAATCAGGAACTCTACCGAGTAATCTGTGAGTTTGTGCTGTATAACGACGACCTTGGAGGACACCGAAATCTTCATCATATGGGTCTAAGTATAGTCTCTTTAACAATTCAGGACCTGAACCTAAGTTAGCCAAACCTTCTGAAGAACGTCTCCAAGTTGGGTCGCGTCTTTCTGAAGAGTCAGGAATCATTTCGATTGTAGCTCTGAAAGTTTCTCTATGAGGAGCATTTTCACTTACTTGTTCGAGATTAGCACGAACATAGTCACCTGTATTCAAGTTGATTACAAAGTAAACTGTATGGTTCAATAATCTCGGGTCATGATTGCTTCTTCTTGTTAAATCTTCATAGTTAGCTCTTGCTTCAAGATACAGAGGATAACCGATTGGATGATAGTTTACACCATTCATATCAGGTTTGAATTCTGTAAGAAGTGCAGCAATACCAGGATATTTCAAGTTGTTTGATTCATCTCTTGCTTCTGCAATAAATGGATCGCGAGTCCAACGTTTGATTACCTTACCATATGAAGGTTGGTTAACGTTATCGAAAGTTCTTAACTTAGGTGGAATACCTACAGCAAAGTCTTCAATTGGGCTCATTCTTCTGTTTGAATAATCAGCAGTTTTAATGTCAGTGTTTTTGTCGTATAAATCATAAACGTGACCTGACATGAGTAATTTTTCAGGAATACTCATTGCGTCATGTGTATTTTGTGTTCCGGCTTCATTTTTCAATACTATAGGAACGTACATAACGTCGCCTCTTGCAATTGATTCAAATGGACCTTTTTGTCTTGGGTCAGCAGGATTTGGATTAATCAATTCAGGGTATAAGAATTGTAACCAAGTATTGCCATCGCCTGAAACGAAGAAAGTTTCCATTCTTGCAAATTGAGGATTTTGTTGCATATGAGGCAAAGTAAAATGAACATTTGCTTCAGTAGCACCCCAGAAGTTACCGCGTAATGTATCAGTACCACCATAACCAAGACCTGTAGTACCTGCCAATATACCTTTTGAATTCGGTGCATCAGGCAATCTAATCAAGAATCTTGCATTATTGTTGTAAATACTATTTGCGGCTTCTGAATATGTATAAGCGGGCAATGGACCTTGAACTTCACCATAAATCGTAGTACCTACGAGGTCTGATGATGCTTCGTTAAAGTTAATATTACCACCGTTGTCTCTTGAAAGAGCACCTGTGATGACATTTTGTTCCATTCCAACCATTGAATAAGCATTATTGCCTGTTACCAATGAACGAGTTAAGATAAGTTTCAAATCATAGTTATCTGAATAGATTGCAGAACCTGAATAAGCCATGTTATCTTGAATTCTAACACGGTTAAAGTTAACTGAATCAATTCTTCCAATTTTAGAAGATGAAACGCTATCAAGAATATAAAGAGCACCACCAAGACCAATACCATTTTCTGGTAACCATGAATCAAGGTTGTAACGTTTTACGTCTGTAAAGCTCATATTTGTAGGATTAGCTTTAGTCCAGTTTGCACCGGCATCCATAGTTCTTAATACCAATCCGGCATCGCCGACAATATAACCAACATTTGGAGTTGGGAAGCTAAGTCCATGATAGTTCAATTCAGTATTAGTAACCATTGGAGTCCAATTAGTACCACCGTCAACTGATTTCCAAGCCAAACCGCCTGTACCAATCATATAGCCGTTAGTTTGACCAATGAAAGTAATATCTTTCAAGTGATTCATGATACCAAAGTCAACCAAATTCCAAGTATTACCTGCATTTTCAGTTACTAAGAATGTACCGTTTTGACCTAAGATAAAGCCTTTATTTGAATTAACAAAATGAACTGAATTCAAATCTTGGTATGTTCCTGCTAAGTCAATAAATTCCCAAGTAACGCCATCAGAAGTTCTTAAAACTTCAGCATTGTTACCAACTGCGAAACCGACATTTGTAGAAACAAAGAATACGCTCTTCAAATCAAGGATACCAGGTTTTGTAACAGACCAAGTAGCGCCGGCATTAACAGTTCTTAAGATGTAACCATCATCACAAACTGCATAACCAACGTTTGAACCTACAAAGAATACGTCATTGATTCTCTTGTCAGTATTTGTATTTAGCATTTGGAAAGTAGCACCACCGTCAATAGTTTTAACGATAATACCACGGTCGCCACCAAAGTAGCCAACCATTTCTGAAGTAAATGCAACTGTAGTGAATCTAAATGGAACACCTGTGTTTAAGTATTGCCAATTGTCACCGCTATTTGTAAATTTAATAGCTACACCATTCATACCAACAGCATAACCGGTAGTATTAGTAACCCATTTTGTTGCTAACAAATCTAAAGTAGTAACAGGAGTGCCTTGACCAACTTGAGTTGTTCCTGTACCCATTTGAGCTTGTACAAGCTCATTTTCAGTATCAAGAACGACTTTATTGTCAATGAATCTTGTTAACATTCTGACGTCAGCCGGGAAAGTTTGGTCAGCACCTGTAAATGCATCATCATTTGAATGATAGCCAACAGGTAAACCGTTTTGATAATGAATTTCATCTAAGTCAGTAAGGAAATAGCGTTTTGAAGCTTCATCTTGCAGATTAACCAAAGATACCGCACCACCATTACCATTATATACAGTGTTGTTCAAAAAGTCAACACCTTTGATAACGTTTAATTCGCCATTGAATGAATAAACTGCACCACCACCACGAATTTGAGTAATGTTATCGCCTTCCATACCTTCACCGACAACGTTGCCAATGAATTCTGCACGGATAAGAGAAACAACTCTCTTAATTGGAGGAACCGGAGGAATTGCATTAGGTATTCTGATGTCAATCGCACCACCGGAGAAACCGGCTGTATTATTCCAGAATCTGACAGTATATTTACCATCATAACCTAATAAAGCATTTGCTTCAACACCACCTGAGCCATTAACAGACATATTTCTCTTAGTGAGAATTGCACCGCCATGAGTCAAAGCCATATTGCCTTCGAATTTAATATCGAAGCCATAATCTCTTGTTTCAAGTTTCGCATCCGAACCACCAACGATAGGTGAAGGATGAGCTGAAGTATTACCATCAACAAAAATTGCTCCACCGGCAGCTGATTTGTTACCTGTGAAATAAGTTTCGTTGACGTTTTCACGAGAAGGACCACCTCTTACTTGAAGTCTTGCAAGAGTGTTTTCCATGAAAATCGCGCCACCTTGTGAGTAACCTGCAGAAGTAACACCGAATAATGAGTCATCTTCGAAATACTTAGCATATGTGTTATTTTCAGTATATTCACCTGCAACAATCATAGAAGTGTAGTTTGCAATGTATAAAGCACCACCGCGAGCACCATGTGAATTCATTGACTGTTGGAAGTTTCTTGAAGAGTTATTTTTTGCAATGAATGTATCGGGGGTATCAAAGAATACAACTTCGCCACCGATATTAATGCTATTGTTGAAACCTAAAGCAACTTCAATTTGTCTTTCTTTATATTCAGGCATACCCGAAATGTAAATCGCACCACCATAAGCATGATTGCCTGCTTGCATTGGATAGTTAGCAGGTTCATCAGTTACGTCACGAGTAATTTGGCGACCATCTTGCATTTCAACTCTAACATTCGCTAATTGAACCATGTTATTGTCAAATTCAAGGTTACGCATTCTTCCTAAGAAAAGAGCTAAACGACCATCATCAAAAGCTTGACGATAAGTTGCGTTATTGCTTCCCCAAGGTTCAGCCAAATTCATATTTTCGTCAACATTATCAATTCTCAAAATTGGATTTTGAGTATTAATAATAGAAGGAGTACCATCAGGATTTGTTATGTGTGGGTTTTTAGTAGCAGGATAATAGCCCAAACCTTGAGTGCTTCCGTTAAAAGTAGAAGCAAGTTCGATAGGTGAGGACAAAATGTTTAGAGCACCGCCACGAAGACGAGCCATGTTATTAGAAAATTTACAATCAATCAACCAAGTTCTTGATGAGAAAGTAGTAAGAGCACCACCTGCACCATTAGTTAATTGTTTCATTCTCATGTTAAGAGCAGTTGAAGCACCACCCGGATAAAGCGGAACTCTATCAACAGTAGTATCTTTTTTGAATGATTCAAATTCTACATTTCTGAAGAAAGCAGCTCTTGCACCTGGTAAAACTATAATATGACCCCATTCACGGGACATATCAAATGCTTGACCGATGAATTTAATCGTTGCGGGAGCGATAGTAGCGACTTTACCGCCAACTCTTCTCCAAGGCATAGTTTTAAGATTTGGATCGTAAGTTTCCGGGTCAAAATTCAAACGTGCAGCTTGATACATCAATGCTTGCTCGTACGATAGTACGATGTGATTCGAATTATTTTGAGCCGCAGAATTACGGAATCTTGGGTAATTGCTACTGCTGGGGTCAGCAATATCAACTATCTGCCTTGTTGATTTATTCAACAATACATGGAAAATATGATTATACTTATCCATGTGGACCGTCGGGTCCTTAGGTGATTCAACTCTGATAGTGCGAGCAGCACCAGAGTTGTCATTGTATTGGTCAACAGCATTGTAGAAGAAATACTCGTAGCTGGCGTGACCAAGCGGCTCATATGTCAAAACCGGATTTAAACCACCCGGTCTTTCAGTATAAGAAGCTTTTGCAAGCCCATCGGCTAAAACTCTGCCGCCTGCGGCGACAATCAATCTGCCATTGGGATGCATGTAGAGTGTTGTTCCGGGTTCTATTATAAGAGTTCCGTTTACAGTGTAATCCTTATTGAATATGTAAACAGAGTCTTTCATGAAAACCCTTACTTGACCCGGCTCAATAGAACCGGATACGTAAACTTGGTTTGACTGAGCGTATCCGTATGACAGGATGCCCAATAGTACCACCAAAAAACTCAAACGAATCAATCGTTTCATGATACCTCCAAAAATTTAATACTTATGTACAAAAAATTATATATTAACATCTATTTCAATCTTATAAAAAACAAAAATATCGGGTATGAACCCAATCAACTTATTCAATAATCGTGCCAATTCTAATCAACCCCGCCTTTGCTAAAGGTGTAAATTCTGTTAACTGATTCTCTTCAATGATAGTTCTGAAAATTTTCTCGGCATTGGCTTTATCGCCTGTTTTTTCAAAACATAAAGCGGCATAAAATGAGTAACGCGATTTAGTGTTATCATCTTCGGCTAATTCTGATGCAGACAAGTAGTTCTGGGCTGCATCTTTTAGGTTGCCTTTGTGTTCGTGTACAGAAGCAATTCCTGCCATTCCACCCATTTTTATTATATTGGCATCTGCTTTTGCAGCTTTTTCAAAATAATTCAAAGCGTTATCATAATCAGCTGTATCAGCGTATATTGTTGCTACATATAAAGATGCAATCTTCCCTTGGGAAGTACTCTGATATTCATCAGCTATTTGCTTTAGTCCCACTACTTTTTCTCCTAAATAGGTTTTATCGGGGTCGCCATTAAGCGCCTTTTCAAAATCACCTGCTTGGAAGTATGGTACAATACGTGTCATCAAGGTTGATGCCTTGATTTCATTTTCTTCAGCTTGATACTTCATATAGATAAGCAAAGCCACTAAGGCGATAACTACTATTGATACAATGATTATTGGTTTACTGTATTTTTGAATGAAGCCTTCCGCCGGGTTGCTATTTTCAGAGACTTCATCAGTTGATGAATCGCCTTCATTCTTGTAGTTTTCTTTGTCTAATTCTGTTCTCTTTTTCATCTACCCTTTCTGACAATAAGTTAATAACTATCTTAGTTTGCACGCCCGAAGGGAATCGAACCCCCAACCTTTGGAACCGGAATCCAATACTCTATCCAATTGAGCTACGGGCGCAAAAATTTTTCCCGCTCAATAGTACGCAAAAATATGCTAAGTTTGCCGAATAAACAATTATTATTTCGGCAACTCTCTGCATATCAAATATAATAAATAAACTTTATATAAAATGCTTGTGTGTGATATTTCACACTGTCAACTAAATTCCACACAATTTTCAAAATTGTAAGGTCTCCTTAACTGCAAGGACAACATCATTTTTATTTGGCAAAGTTGCACTTTCATAACTTTTAGCAAAACCAACAGGTACGTCCTTTGACCCTACTCTCAAAATCGGAGCATCCAATGAACGAAATGCTTCTTTTGAAACAGTAGCAACAATCTCACCGCCAAATCCACCTGTGACTTTGTCCTCGTGAACTACTACCAAACGATTTGTCCTTCTAACTGATTCGAGTACAGCTTCTTTATCCCAAGGGATTATCGAACGAAGGTCTATTACCTCAACCGAAATCCCTTCATTTGCAAGCTCTTCAGCTGCCATCATGCTTAGATGAACAGTTGTACCAAATGATACAATTGTTAAATCACTGCCAGAGCGACGTGTTTTCGCTTTCCCAAAGGGAATAACAAAATCGTCGTCAGGAGTAGGCGCTGATGCTGCTTTGAAATTATACAAAAATTTTGGTTCTAAAAATAGTGTTGTCCCGCGTGAACGAATTGCATTACGCAAAAGTCCAACTGCGTCATCGGCAAAGGAAGGCATTACGATACGAATTCCGGGAATAGTGCTTAAAGTACCTTCAAGGTTTTGAGAATGATACAAACCTCCTTGGATATAGCCACCACTCGCAATTCTAATTACAACATTAGGAGAAAATTGCCCACGAGTACGCCAATAATCATGCGAACATTCGATTAATTGCTCCATTGCTGGCCAAAAATAATCAGCAAATTCAGCACCTTCTACCACAACGCGGATTTTGTCGTTGTAACGAGTAAATCCATTAGCTGTGCCTACGATACAATCTTCAGCAATAGCGGCGTTGAAGACACGTTCTTTGCCAAATTCTTGCGGCATACCTTTGACAACATTGAAAACGCCACCCTTGCCGATGTCCTGCCCCCATAGGAATGTATCAGGATTTCTGTGGAATTCTTCTTTCAAGGTATGATTTATACCTTCTATAAATTGAATTCGCGGAGCATCAGGATTAATAGCAGTTTCTGTGTTATCAGAGATTTTCACATATGGTTCTGGAATAATAAATTGGTCCCAACTTTTTCCGTTTGCATCAGGAGCAGCTTCAGCCTTATCCGCAGCAGCAAAGATCAACTCCTTGTTGTTTTCTTCAATTTCTTCAATTTCTTTTAGCGTTAGAATTTGTTTGTCAAGTAAATGCCAACGGAATTGCATCAACGGGTCGCGTCGTTTGAGCAATGTTCTCTCTTCTTCCGAACGGTAAAGTTCGTGCCTGTCGGAATTGGAATGTGAACCAATTCTGTCGCAATCTGCATGAATCATTGCCGGACCGTTTCCAGCACGGATATGCTCGACAGCCAAATTGAGAGCTTTATAGCAATCAAATGGGTCTCTACCGTCACATTCGATGATTTTCATGTTTTTAAAGCCTTTGAAGTTATCGCTGACAACCATGTTGCCCGAAACTTCGTGGAGCGGAACAGAGATACCGAATTTGTTATTTTGAATAACAAATACAACAGGCAATTTATCGAGATTAGCGGCACTTATAGCCTCGTAGAAGTAACCTTCGGCTGTAGCAGATTCGCCACCTGAATAGTATGCTATCTCATCGCCATTATATTTTTTAATGGCACGAGCGACGCCAACTGCATGAAGGCTGTGATTGCCTGTGCAAGAAGATACATTTTGGATACGAATCGAAGGTTTGGCAAAGTGATTGCTCATATGGCGTCCACCACCGGCTACATCAGTATCTTTGCTCAACCCATTCAAAATAATTTCTTCTACCGTGATACCTCCCGCTAAAGATGTCAACAAGTCACGATAATAAGGAAATAAGAAATCGTGATTTTGGCGAAACATTAAGCCCAATGCAAGCTGAATACCATCATGACCCGCAAAAGGTGCATGATAGGACCAACCCTTCGCCATTTTCAGATACAAAGCAGCTTTGTCATCTAATCTTCTGCCTAAGTGATTGAGTTTGTACCAGTCAATGACTGTCTCTTTGTCAAATTCGCCAAAGTCGAAGGCACTATACAAGTCAACTTCGATTTCGTGGTCTTGATAATTCATGGTAACAGAAGCAGATTTTTTACCTGACCCGTTTTTCGTCGTTTTAACATCTATTTTTGAAGCGGTTGCATTAACTGCCATCAAAATCTCCATCATTATAATCAAAAATAATAAAAATTAACCTATTATGGTTAAGATTTGCTTGGACGCTTATACTTTTATTTTATTTGCAAAATGTCGAATTTAGCTACAAATCTGAATGTGTGATTGAATAACTTGATTTTTGGATAGATTATTGCTTTATATAATATGGTATAAGACCAAAAGTGTTATTTTTGTGTGAAGTATCATTAAGAAATGAGGTTGTCATGACTAAAATCATGTCCGTGTTTATCATTATGTTGTCTATTATGGCGATGTCGAGTCATGCACTTGCTCAATCGTGTTTGCCCGAAGGTGTCACATTTAATACACAACAGTCTGTTGAAGATTTTCTTGCCAATTACCCAAATTGCTCAGAAATTGAAGGAAATGTACGTGTAACAGGAAAAGTCACCAACTTAGAGCCTTTGAATAAGATATTGAAAATCGGCGGAAATTTAAGTTTCGATTATACAGAACAATTGATAGACCTGAGAGGTTTAGAATCTTTAGAAGTGATAGGAGGCAATTTCCTTTTGCTGGGAAATCAAAAGTTAGAAAGTTTGAATGGTTTGGATAAACTTCAGAGAATCAACGGCGATGCAATGCTTACTTCGAATATCAATTTAATTTCTATTGCAGGATTCAAATCACTTAAACGAATCGGTGGATATTTTTGGATAAAATCAAATAACAAACTCTCATCGTTGAAAGGATTAGAAGGGATTGATTCGCTCAAAAGCGACTTTGTCATTTCCGATAATAAAGAATTAATAGAGTTGGAAGGTTTAAATGGATTGAAACATATCAATGGTTCATTAGAAATTGATAAAAACCCGGCTTTAACAAATTTGAAGGGATTGGATTCGCTCAAATCAATTTATTGGAATTTTCGATTAATCACACTAAATCTTGCAAATCTAGATGGAATTCAATCCCTTAAAACCATAGGCGGATTTTTCGAATCCCGATTTAACTTCAAAATAGCTTCATTAGAAGGATTAGATGGATTAGAATCTATTGGCGGAAGGGTTACAATTGCAACAAATAACAGTCTGCTTTCATTCAAATCTTTTGCTAATCTAAAAACAATTGGCGGAGACCTGAGAATTGAAAATAATGAATTACTGCAATCTATTGATGGATTTAGAAACATTGAATCTATAAACGGCTATCTTGTCATAAGGGAAAATCCAACTTTAAAAGAGTTTGACGCTTTCAATAGATTAAAATCATTAGGAGGCGGACTCTATTTCGCTGATAACATATCATTAGAAAATTGTACAGGACTCGATTCTTTAAGATCTATTGGTAGTATATTTTACCTATCGAACCATAAAAATTTGGAAAACTTCAACGCATTTCAGTCTTTGAAAAGCGTTGGAGGCAGCATAAGTCTGTTGAACTTGGATAAGATTGAAAGTTTGTCAGGATTGGATAGTATTGATTACCAAAGCATTGATACTTTATTCATCCAATCGTGTCCTAAATTATCCGAATGTAATATTTGGAGCGTTTGCATGCACCTGGCAACTTCTGAATTATCATTTATACAATATAACAATATAGGATGCAATAGTCCAACCGAAATTCACAATATTTGCAAAGTTACATCAGTAGAATTGATTGAATCAGACCATATTGAAGTATATCCAAACCCGAGTACAGGAATTATATTTATAAGCGGTATCGAATCCGCAATGATGACAATCAGCGATGCCTTGGGCAAAAACATTATGAAACAGAGTATATTCGGAGCTACAGAAATTAATTTGAGCAATCAAGCAGTCGGAACATATTATTTGACGCTAACAACGAAAAATCAAGTCTTCACTAAAATAATCGTAAAAGAATGATAAAAACGGGCAGAAGCATTGTAATAGGCGACGTTCATGGATGTTCCAATACATTGAATAAATTATTGGATGATGTATGCGAAATCAGCATTGATGATACATTAATCTTCTTGGGCGATTATATAGACAGAGGTCCGCACCCAAAAGCCGTTGTGGACAGAATATTGAATCTTCGAAAAGCCGGATTTGAAGTAATTACACTTAAGGGCAATCATGAGCAAATGCTGATTGATGCTATCAATCAGCCCAAATCTCTCCGGAATTGGCTCCGTAACGGAGCTCAGAGTACATTGGATGATTTTGAAATCATGAGTTCGGGATTCCTTGACGAAGAGTATTTAGATTTTTTCCTCAATTTGAAAATGTTCCATCTGACAGATGATTTTGCAATCACACATGCAGGTTTCAACTTTGAAATCAAAAACCCATACTCAGATTTTCATGCAATGCTATGGTCGCGACCCTCAAAAATAAATCGCGAAAAAATCGGTGAGCGTAGAATGGTAATTGGGCACACACCAACACCAATTTCTGCTATAAAAGAAAGCATTCACAACGACATAATCAGACTTGACGGAGGATGCGTTTACCACCGCCAAGTCAAAGATTTGGGCTATCTCTGTGCATTCGATTTGATTTCCAAAGAGCTATTTTATACTGAAAATTGCGAGTTAGAATAGATGTGCTATCTACTAAATCTTCACTTTTGTAAAATAAAGTAAAATAATATGAACGAACCCACGATATAAAGATAAAATTGAGATTCTTTGTAACTAAAGCGAAATAGTATTGTTATAATCAGTAAAAATATGCTAATTTTGCAAAATTGTTAAACGATTAAAACCAAAAGACTGGAGAGCATTATGTTTTGGACACCTGAATTAGCCATATCCTTAGAAGATGCGCCATTTCCGGCAACTAAAGAAGAGTTAATAGATTATGCCAATAGAGCCGGATGTCCACAAGAAGTATTGGATAACTTGGCTGAATTAGATGATACAGACGAGCTAATTGAAGGTATGGAAGACTTATGGCCTGAGTATGAAGACCTCAATTCTGAAGAGTATTTTTATAACGATGACGAAGAAGAGCAATATATCTAAGTTTTCGGAAATTACGGAACTAAGCGAGAAATTTCTCTTTTTTCTCGCTTTTTTCTTTATTTAAAACCTTAATAGCAGTATAACGTCTGTGCCATTTGAAAAATGGTGTAGGAAATGGGTTCAAAAAAATATTCAATATCTGCGGTACTTGTCCTGATTATATCGGTGTTCTACTCCGATTTTTCAGCACTTGCTGTCGAGAATTTTATTTCGCCCGGGCTATATCCATCACGTCGTCTTCAAAAGCAATTCGAAATTCACAAGATCCGGTTTGAGAACAATGATTCTTTCAGTTCCAACTTACTCAAGGAGCTTATTAATACGAAAGAGACCAACATGAGTCCTCAGCACAGAACAGCTGAGTATTATTACGACAATGTTAAACTAATACCATGGACACCGGCTATTCTCGATACTTCACTCGGTGTCTTTTTGAAAAATCATAATCATGAAATCAGCCATTTCAATGAATTAGACGTGAATATGGACACCGAAACATTATGGAGTTACTACAACACAAACGGTTTCCATTTCGCAGAGATTAGCTACAGATTCGAACCCGATTCGGCTAGCAAAATCAATGTTTTGACTTTCACTATCAACGAGGGCACTCGATATACGATTGATACCGTTATGTACCTTGGGCTTGAAAGTATAGACACTTTAACAAGACAAAGAATTGAAGCTGCGAGACAAGTCAAAAGCAATGAATTTTTTAACGAAGAAAAGGTATTGGGTGAAATTGGCAATATTTTTAACATTTTACAAAATTCCGGCTATTACTATTCCAAATTTGAAATATTACCTGTCTCCATAAATACAGAGACTGCTACTGACAGTGTTACGGCGGTTTTCACTACAGGGAAGCGTCAGAAAATTGAATCAATTGAATATATTGATAGCCTTAACAATCAGAATATTGTGGTTAAGGAAATGAAACGATTGCAGATGGACATAAAAGAAAACGATTGGTATAGCAGACGAAAAGTGCAGCGTTCACTCAATAATCTGAACTCTCTCGGTACTTTTACATCCGTCAATATAGATACAAGTTCAATTTTCAAAATGCAAACTGATACAACTCTTTCATTGGTTGTTACTTCCGATTACCGCAAACAAAAGGAATGGAGTGTAGGTTTGTTTGTCAATAATACTCAAATAGACAACTTAACCAATATAGGTGCCGAAGCTTCAATATCGCATCGGAATTGGGGTGGTGCTGCACAATCCGGCACTTTTTACGCAAATGTGAAAGCCAAAGACATAAGCAGCATAATTTCCGGCGAACGTGCCGAATACGAAGGGCAAATAGGTATCAGGCTTGCTCAACCTCTAATATGGGCAATTGAGAATATGAGAATAGGTGGTGCAAGCAGAATCTATTATTCGTATCTTACGGTCGAACAGTTATTCGATATTTCGGCTTGGTTTGCAAATTTCAGGATTCCAATAAGTTTGACAAACGAAACATATATAAATCAGATTATCATAGATTTCAACTTTGAATTGCAGAATTTGGTTAATTATGAGGAAGTACAAGCGAAATACATATCCGGAGACAATATAGATGCCAGAATAAAGCGTTCGATAGACTTTTACAGCCAATTGTACCATTATTTGCAAGAACCGGATTTAAAACTAACAACTGCAAATTTGCTTGGGATTACACTCATTGGCGACAGCCGCAATCATCCTTTCAACCCTACAAATGGTGATTATTTCTACGGGTCTGTTGATGGTTGGAATTTCTTCTTGGCACATCCCGTTGTATCAGGTATTGCGAGATTTGTACGTTTGCAAACTGCATATTCCATGTTCGAACCTTTGTCAGATAACACTGTATTTGCGACAAAATTTAGGACGGGTGTCATATTCAGGTTCGATACTGAAAATTCATATGTCCCGTTTGAACGTCAATTTTTCGCCGGTGGTGCAAATAGTGTTCGTGGTTGGAGTTCACGTGAATTGCATTATTCTCGAAATGAACCCGATTCATTTCATCCTAAAGATTCGTCATATAGAAACGACTATTTGTTGTATTCAAATTTGATTGGTAGCCGCGTTTTATTAGAAGGTAGCATCGAGTTCAGATATACATTCCCATTTTATCAGAGCATTAATGAAGTGCTTGCTGAACAGATTTCCAAATTTGGAATAACGACGTTTCTTGATTATGGAAATGCTTATCATTGGTTCGCAGAAGGAGATAATGATATTTCGCAAATTAGCTTTGTGGAATATTTCACTAAATTGGCTTGGTCTGCCGGACTTGGAATAAGATATGAAACTCCGATAGGACCTATAAGATTAGATTTTGCAATGCCAATATACAAACCAAACTATAATTTGCCCGATTATAAAATTTGGACTGAGTATGATTCGATAAAGGATTTGCGATTCCACTTCAGTATCGGTCACGCATTCTAATTTTAACAGGAGTTTTTTTGTATGCTTGATTTCAAACCTTCATTGCCAAAACGAATTGTTTGCCTAACTGAAGAGACCACAGAGACTTTATACAAACTCGGTGCAGACGACAGTATTGTCGGAATTACTGCATATACAGTTCGTCCACCGGAAGCGAAATTGACAAAGGCGATTATAGCGAGATATATTGATGCTGAAATTGATGAAATAATCAAACTCAAACCCGATGTAGTATTTGCATGGTCAGATTTGCAGTCAAAAATTGCGGAAGAATTAATCCGTAACGGCATTGAAGTATTCACATTCAATCATCGGTCTATCGAAGGAATCCTGAACATGATTCTTAAAGTCGGTGCAATAGTGGGCAAACAAAATGACGCCGAGAAACTAGTGAGCGAATATATGAGCAAAATCGAAAATTTGAGCAATCGCACCCAAAATTATCAATCCAAACCTATTGTATATTTTGAAGAATGGTATAATCCTCTGATAACGGGAATATGTTGGGTGAGCGAAATAATTGAACTTTGCGGTGGGATAGACCCATTTGCACATCATCGCAAATTTTTCGATGCTAAACGCCGAATTTTGGAAAGCACAGACATAATCATCGAGAAAAATCCCGATATAATAATAGCATCTTGGTGCGGTAAGCCCTTCAAACGTGAACGCATGTTGAAAAGAGAGGGTTGGGCGGAAATAAATGCAATCAAAAATGATGAAATTCACGAAATTGATTCGGCAATTATACTCCAACCCGGACCCGCTGCCCTAACAGACGGAATTGATATTATTGATTCGATTATTTCAGCATATCTGAATCGGAGTAAATAATAAATGTCCTTCTCGCAATTTTATAAAAATGTTGAGCTAATCTCCGAACTTGTTGCTCATGTCAAAAACCGAATAAACAATCAAGCCGAAATAAGGATTTGGGATGCCGGATGCGGAATGTGCCAAAGTACATACACAATGGCGATACTATTGGCGGAGTCAATCGGACTCCAATCATATTCGGACAAAATCACAATTATAGCTACTGATATTGACGAATTGCGAACTTTCAAATCAAGTGCTGAGAAAGGGATTTACCCAAAAAATAATTTACTCAATATACCCGAAGCCATATTAGACAAGTATTTCAGCGAAAATAATGCACATTATCAAGTTTCGGAAATCATACGCAGCAAAGTACAATTCAAACGACATGACTTGCTGACATTTAAAAGCGTCGGTACAGATTTTGATGCTATAATTTGTTCGAATGTTATGCATCATTTCAGTCAGATTGAGCAATTCAAAGTCTTGGATATGTTCACTTCAAGTTTGAAACCCGGCGCAATGATTTTTAGGATTTAATTCCCCAATAATTCCCAATCAAATCTCATTTACCTTTAGAAGCAATATATTCCTTCCAAGTCTTATAATCCGATTTCATCGGAGGGCGATTCGCCGGCACTTGCCGCAGCGGCTCACAAGGGCGAAGAGAATCTCTGCAATCTTGTGGCAGCCCGACGTAAAGCTCAGTGCCTTCTGTTTTCCAATCTACCATATCAGGCACAATATCTTTCACGATTTTTGCCGGATTGCCCACAACGATTTTACGTTCCGGAATAATCATATCTGCGGGAACAAAACATAAGGCTCCAACGATGGATTCAGCTCCGACGACAGCTCCGTCCATCACGACAGCATTCATTCCAACCAGCGAATTCCGGCAAATGCGCGCCCCATGAATGATAGCTCCATGACCAATATGAGCCTTGCTTTCCAGCACTACGGTGACTCCCGGGAACATGTGAATAACACAATTTTCCTGCACATTGCAATCATCTTCGATGATAATTTGTCCCCAATCACCACGCACCGATGCACCGGGACCGATATAAACATTTTTCCCGATGATAACATTCCCCGTTACATTCGCTTGCGGATGCACAAATGCAGATTCGTCAATTACCGGAATGTAGCCGTCAAATTCATAAATATTACTCATTTTATGCTCATTTATTTCATGAATTCTTTTATTGAATTATAATCGGGCAATATATTCATAATTGCCGAAAATCCGGACATATCGAAAACATCCTTAATATTGTCTTGCATCGAAAAAATCGCAAGTTTGCCTTCTTTCTTCGTGATTTCCTTGACTGACGCGAGAATAGCTCTCAATCCGGCGCTGCTGATATAAGTTACTTCCGAGAAATCAATCGCTAATTTCGTAGCTCCCGAATTGATTTTGCCGAGCAATTCACTTTGAACCTCGTCAGAATTTGTCGTGTCAATTCTGCCGGATAACTTTGCTATATTAATTTCGTTTTCACTAGAAAAAACAATATTCATTTCTGACTCCAATTTGTTATTTTTAAATTTGTATTATTTCAAAAGCAAATTTAGATTATTTCGGCAAGACTAACAAAGCAAAGATATATGAAATTGAACTTAGACATAAAACTGAAAAACGAAATCTCCGAACTCCGTACCTTGGCTTCGGAATTAGAAACTTTTGCCGAGCAAGCCGAATTAGCTCCAAAAGTCGCATACAATCTGTCTTTGTGCCTTGACGAACTTGTCACAAACATTATAAACTACGGATACCCAAAGCACGAAAGTGGCGAAATAGATATATATATCAAATACGAAAATAACACTATGACAATAGTAATTATCGATAGCGGAATCGAATTTAATCCGCTCGACCGCGAATCACCAAACGTCGAAGCACCATTGGAAGAACGAACCGTCGGTGGTTTGGGAATCTTCATTGTGAAAAAACTTTGCGATTCAATTACTTATCGCCGTTCACATGGACAGAATATACTGACTTTGACGATGAAGATGTAGTCATAAAGCGTTAATATTTTGTCATTTACCAAGTATTTCATTAGTTTTACGTTATTATTCTTTTGTAAATTTACGAAGATTATAATATGTTGAACATAGCACTATTTGGACCTCCGGGTGCAGGGAAAGGAACACAGTCAGAGTATTTAATTAAGAAATACAATTTATTCTACATTTCGACAGGCGATTTGCTCCGAAATGAAATCTCACTCGATACGCCAATCGGCAAAGAAGTTAAAAGCGTCATCGCGTCCGGCGGCTTGGTTTCTGACGAAATCATAGTCCAAATAATTGAAAAGACAATCACCGAAAATACCTCATTCAACGGCTTTCTTTTCGACGGCTTCCCGCGTACCTACGTCCAAGCCTATATACTCGAAGGCTTGATGCTCAAGCTCAACACCTCGCTAAATTGCCTAATCAGCATTGATGTGCCTGAAGAAGAATCCGTCAAAAGGCTTCTCGGCAGAGGAAAATCTTCGAGCCGCTCCGACGACAACGAAAGCGTAATCCGAACACGATTGCAAGAATACAACCAAAAAACGTTGCCCGTGCTCAAATTTTTCAAAGACCGCGGCAATTACAAAGAGGTCAATGGACTTTTGGACATCAAAGGTGTCAAAGACCAAATCACCGAAATCGTCAAAGAAGAACTCAGCAAGAGCTTGCTCAATGTCGTTCTATTCGGCTATCCGGGCTCGGGACGTAGCGCCCAAGGCAGAGCATTAGCCGAAAAATTCGGTCTCGAATACCTTTCAGCCGGCGATATGTTAGAAAGCGAAGTTGAAATGCAAACTGAATACGGAATCCAAATTAAAAAGCTTTATGATAGTGGCACTCTAAACCCCGACCAAATCGGTCAATTAGTCCCCGATGAAATAGTTGTCCAATTGATTGAAGAAAAAATCTCTAAATCGCAGGACATGAAGGGTTTCATTTTCAAAGGATTCCCGAGAACATTGGTTCAATCATATATTCTGGACGGATTGCTCAAGAAATACACATCGTCCATCACAAAAGTAATCGAAATCGAAGTCCCTACCTTAGAATTGATTCGCAGATTAAATGTACGTGGCAAAACCGATGGCAGCCGACCCTATGATTCCAATTACGAAAAAATCATCCAACGTTTGCAAGACCACGAAACAAGAACAGTCCCCGTAATTTCAAAATACATGAAATTGCATAATGGTGTCAAAATTGACGGTAGCGGCACATTCGACCAAGTCAACAAAAAATTAGCTCACGAAATCGAAATCGTACTAAAAGACATGCGGTAAGGGGTTTTGGGGTTCGGGGTTTGGGGTAAATTAATAATAAAAATATTCATAAATTAAATATGAGTTTATTTCAAAAGTCAGTTGAGAAAAAATATCTAAATGAGTTGGATTCCACACTCATTGATGTCAAGTATTCCGCATTTATGGAATATTTCGGCAATAAGCTGATTCAGCTAAATATTAAATCTGCCAAAGAAGAACAATTTCAGGAAGGTTTCCTTCGGGAATTATTCGTCAAAATTTTGGGCTATACACTACAGCCCGAGCCGGATTACAACCTAATTTCCGAATATAAAAATATCACCAACAGCCGCAAAGCCGACGGTGCTATCTTACGCGGTGATGAAGCCCTTGCCGTCATCGAACTGAAATCGCTCTCCACTACCGACCTTGACACTATCGAATCCCAGGCGTTCGGCTACAAAAATCATCATCCAAAATGTATTTATGTCATCACTTCAAATTTCGGCAAATTGCGTTTTTATATCCAAAATGCCGTTGATTACATTGATTTTGATTTGTTCAATCTTTCGCGTAATCAATTTTCTCTGCTGTGGCTCTGTCTAGGCAAAGATAATCTGCTAAATGATGTGCCGCTCAAAATCAAGGAATCTTCCCTATTGCAGGAAGAAGACATTACCAAAAAGCTTTATGCCGATTACTCCAAATTCCGCAACGCTATTTATAATAATCTGATAAAAAATAATCCCGAGCTCGACAAACTTCTGCTTTTCAAGAAGACGCAAAAACTTCTCGATCGATTTTTATTCGTATTTTTCGCTGAGGACCGACTGCTTCTGCCACCAAATTCCATCAGGGAAATTATAAATCATTGGGAAACTCTGCGTGATGTACTTGATGAATACGTGCCGCTCTACGACAGATTCAAAAAATATTTCGGCTACCTGAACACCGGATACAAAAATAAGCACATGGAGGTTTTTGCCTATAATGGCGGGCTTTTCGCTGAAGATGAAATTTTGGACAACATCACAATTGATGATGAAATCCTATACAGTCATACCCTGAAACTATCCCAATACGATTTCGATACAGAAGTCGATGTCAATATTCTCGGGCATATTTTCGAGCATTCACTTGGTGAAATTGAAAACGTGCAGGCGGAAATCATGGGCGAAAAAGTCGAAACCCAAAAATCCAAACGCAAAAAAGACGGCATCTACTATACTCCCAAATACATCACAAAATATATCGTTGAAAATACTGTCGGTAAATTATGTGCTGAAAAACGCGTCCAATTCGGCATCAACCCCGAAGATTATGCAATCGAAAGAACCAAAAAAGATAAAAACATAATCATTGCACTCGACGCAAAAATCACAAATTATCGCAACTGGCTACTTACCATCACAATACTTGACCCCGCTTGCGGCTCCGGAGCATTTTTGAATCAGGCGCTCGAATTTTTAATTGAAGAACACAGAAAGCTCGATGAACTGCGGGCATTGCTATTTGGTGGTGGCTTAGTTTTTGCCGATATTACCACCGACATACTCGAAAATAATATATTCGGTGTGGATATAAATGAAGAATCCGTCGAAATCGCAAAACTTTCCTTATGGCTGCGGACTGCACAAAAAGGCAGAAAACTAAACACGCTCACAAGTAATATCAAATGCGGCAACTCACTGATAGACGACCCCGAAGTAGCAGGCGAGAAAGCATTTGATTGGGCGAAGGAATTTCCGCAGGTGTTTAAAGTTAAAAAGTCATATCCCCCTAACCCCCTTAAAAAGGGGGAACTTAATCGTTATTTGGGCGAAATCCCCCTTTCCAAGGGAGAATTAAAGGGGGATTCTTATAATTTGAATTCAAAATTAAGCGCATATCCCAAAATAGATGAGAAGTCATATCCCCCTAACCCCCTTAAAAAGGGGGAATTAAATCAAGAAATGGGCGAAATCCCCCTTTCCAAGGGGGAATTAAAGGGGGATTCTTATAATTCTAATTCAAAATCAGGCGCATATCCCAAAATAGATGAGAAGTCATATCCCCCTAACCCCCTTTCCAAGGGGGAATTAAATCAAAATATGGACGAATTTGATGAAGATATGGACGAAATCCCGCTTCCCAAGGGGGAATTAAATCATGAAATGGGCGAAATCCCCCTTTCCAAGGGGGAATTAAATAAAAATATGGACGAATTTGATGAAGATATGGACGAAATTCCGCTTCCCAAGGGGGAATTAAATCATGATATGGGCGAAATCCCCCTTTCCAAGGGGGAATTAAAGGGGGATTCTTATGCGCATATGAAAGATTGGATTATCAAAAGAGGGCTGCTTTATTCGCAATATTATTTGCCGTATAATCCGAAACTCATTGATAGGGCGAAAGAGTTGAGGAAAAATATGACAGCGCCCGAGAAAAAGCTTTGGTATCACTTTCTGCATGATTTCAAATTCAGAGTTTTAAGGCAGAGAACTATTGACAATTATATCGTTGATTTTTATATTGCCGAGGTGAAGTTGGCAATCGAAATTGACGGCGATTCGCATTTTAGTGATGAGGGGCTTGAATACGACAGTGTCCGTTCCGAAATATTAAATCATTATGGCATTAAAGTTATAAGATTCAATAATTTAGAAGTGATGAACAGTTTTGAGGGTGTGTGTAATTCTATAATGGATGAAGTTGACCGTTTGTATTTATTGATAAATAAGGATAATGCACAAGCCGATGCTCAAATAAATGATAAATTAGAATATTCCGGCGGCTTCGATGTCGTTATTGGCAATCCACCGTATGTTACTAATATTGATAATAAAGATATATCAATTCAAAGTGATTATTTAAGTTTAAAGTATAATCTTCAAAAAAATCAATTAGATTTATACCTTTTATTTACAAAACTTTCATTTGATTTGTTATCATTAAATGGAACTCTTGGGTTAATTATTCCAAACTCTTGGATAAATAATTTAACATTAGTTAATTTTAGAACATCAATACTATCAGAACATACGATTAATGATTTAGTAATATTACCAATGGGAGTATTCGAAGGAATTAAGGTTGATAATTCAATAATTATAGCTAAAAAGTTGTACGTTGAAAATAATATAATTCAGACATCCGAACTAATAAATAATAATATTACTAAATCATCCGAGATTATACAAGATAACATCAAAGAACATGGAGATTTTCAATTATTTCAAAATGACTCAACAAAAAAGCTAATTGAAAAAGTAAATCAAAATAGCATAAAGTTAAATTCTATATGTAATCTTTATAGTGGTTTGAAAGAATATGAGATTGGGAAAGGTATTCCAAAACAAACCTCATCCGATGTAATTAATAAAGTATTTAATTCAAATTATAAAATATCTGATGATTATTTGAAACATCTATCTGGGAATAATATTAAAAGGTATCAAATTGATTGGATGAATGAGTACATTAAATATGGTGAATGGTTAGCGGCTCCTAGAAAGAAAGATATTTTTATTGGAGATCGAATAATTATTAGAGAAATACCTGATACAAGGGGTATTATTGCTACATTTGTAAGTGATGACTACACCACAAAAAATACTGCTCATGTTTGCAAATTAATTTCAGAAGATTCAAATTATGATTATAGATTTATTCTTACAATATTGAATTCAACTTTATTAGGTTATTACTTTAAATTCAATTTTTCAGAATTCGACAATGTTTTTCCAAAAGCAAAACTTGGACAATGTAAAGAATTACCCATTCCAAACATATCTCCTGAAGCACAAGTCCCATTCATAGAGCTTGCCGATATTATGCTTGAGAAAAATAAAGAGCTGCAGGATGTAAAGAATAAATTTCTTGACCTACTGAAAGCAGATTTCAGCATCGAAAAACTAAGCACCAAACTGCAAAATTGGTACGAACTCAGTTGGGCAGACTTCACCGCCGAACTCCGCAAGCTAAAAATCGAACTCAAAGGCGTACACAAAGAAGACTGGTCGGAACGCCTAACCCGAATGACATCGAAAGCGCAGGAAATCAAAGCAATTATCAACCAAACCGACCGCACAATAGACCAACTCGTCTATCAGCTCTACGAATTGAGCGATGAAGAAATAAGGATTGTGGAGGGAGAATAATGGCTAAAGTAGTCGTAAGAAATAGGCGAAAAGTTTACGCTGTTGATGAATTGACCCTTCATGAAAAATGGGATTTAATATGGATAGAAAAACTAAATAAATGGCAAGAAATTGTTCGCAAAAACGGACATCAAAGAATAGCTTGTGAGCCGGAAAGTCCAAGATTTACTCCCGAAATAGGAATTATTGCAAGATGGGCAAATACTCAAAGAGTACAAGCAAGAAGAGGATTGCTGAAAGACTGGAGATTTAAACAACTCCAGGATGCAGGTTTTTTATTTGAACCACTTGATACTTACTGGCATAGAAGATATGAGGAATTATTAGATTATAAAAATAAATTTGGTCATAGTAATGTTCCAAAATATGATAATGAATATTTTAAGCTTGGCAAATGGGTCGGAGAACAGCGCTATCACAAGAAAAGACTTTCTGATGAGAGAATTAGACTTCTTGATGAACTTGAATTTGACTGGGGAATTAAACGGCATAAATGGGATGAAATGTATGGTTGGCTGAAAGATTACTATGAAGAACACGGTGTTGCCTACGTTCAACGGGATATGACGCAAGGCTATAATGGGCAAAGTTTGAATCGGTTAAACAGATGGTGTTGCAAACAAATTTGGTATTATAATCGCAATATGCTGAGTAAAGATAAAATTTTATTACTCAATAACATTAATTTTAATTTTAACCTTAAAGAATCAATTCTCGAGAATGATTGGGAATTAAATTTTAATAAAATGTTAGAATTTAAAAATAAGTATGGTCACTGTCATGTTCCTGTAAATTACGAAGACAGATTATTCTATTATTGGGTACATCGTCAACGTACGAAAAGAGGTGAATTGCCGGAAGATAAAAAACGAAGATTAAATGAAATTGGATTTATATGGCATTGGGAGGAACACAATTGGGAATTGAACTTTAAATTACTTAAAAAGTTTTATGAGGAAAATGGCAACATTTCAATTCCGAATGAAAATAGAAAATTATCAGAGTGGGTGCGTTATATAAGGAAAGTTAAAAAAGGACATTTTAATTATCAATTAACAGAAGAACAAATCAGACAGTTAAATAGTATAAATTTTAATTGGTCACCGGGTCGTGGTGGTCATAACATTCATAAAAAAGAAAAGAAGGAAGTTTAGGGGTTGGGGACCTTTTTTCCTATAAACATGTTACCCCTTCGGGGTAAAGACACGAGACGGGAGAACCTTTTCCTATAAATATGTTACCCCTTCGGGGTAAAGACACAGACATGAGACCCATTTTTTCCTATAAACATGTTACCCCTTCGGGGTAAAGACCCCTAACCCCTATCCCCCAACCCCACAGAAAAAAAAAATGGACTGCCCTTGGTGGACAGCCCATTTTGAAAATTATGCCAAAAATAAACTACAATCTTTCGAAGCGGGCTTGGAAGAATCTTAGGTATTTTGGTTCGTAAACCATTTTTAAGCCTTTGGCTTCGTGGCGCTTTTTGTAGAGTTCTTCTACGTAGTAGGCGACGACGTCGAAATGCGCTTGTGTATAGACGCGTCTCGGGATTGTCAAGCGAACGAGTTCCAATTTGGGTTTGTGGTTTTTGCCTGTGACTATGTCGCGTCCTGCGGATACGATGCCACGTTCCATTGCTCTAACGCCGGATTCGACGTAGAGGTCGGCGGCTAAGACTTGTGCCGGGAATTGCTCTTGGTCAATGTGCGGATAGAACTGTTTCGCATCTAAGAAAATCGCATGTCCGCCGACGGGCTTGATGAATGGCACTTCTGCTTTTTCCAATAGCTTGCCGAAATATTCAACTTGGCGAACTCTGGCGCTGATGTTTTGGTCTTGGACAGCTTCTTCGAGCCCAATCGCCATTGCTTCCATGTCGCGACCTGCCAATCCGCCGTAAGTGTGGAGCCCTTCGTAAACTACGACCATGTTCCGCAATTCTTCGAATAAGTCCCAATCGTTGACGGCTACAAATCCGCCGATATTCACGAGCAAGTCTTTTTTGCCGGACATTGTGGCGCCGTCTGAATAGCCGGACAATTCGAGCAGGATTGCAGCAACGGATTTGTCGCTGTAGCCATCTTCGCGTTGTTGGATAAAGTAGGCGTTTTCGACGGCACGAGTTGCATCGAGCATGACTTTGATGCCGTGTTTGTCGGATAATTCTTTGACCGCACGAATGTTTTCCATAGAAATTGGCTGTCCGCCTGCCATATTGACAGTAGCAGCAACGCAAATGTATGGGATTTTGTCTGCACCAACGCGATTAATCAAATCTTCGTATTTCTGGAGGTCAATATTGCCTTTGAAAGGATGGAGTGATGCGGTATCGTGGGCTTCGTCAATAATGACATCTATAAAAGTAGCACCGGCTTTCTCTTGATGAAATCTAGTAGTAGTGAAATACATATTTCCGGGGACGTAATCGCCGGGTTTAATCATTGCTTGCGAGAGCAAATTTTCGGCTCCGCGACCTTGGTGAGTTGGAACTAAATGCTTGTAACCATAATATTTTTGGACAGCTGCCTCAAGTCTATAGAAATTCTTGGAGCCTGCATAGGCTTCGTCACCCATCATCATTCCTGCCCATTGGGCATCGCTCATGGCATTGGTGCCACTGTCAGTCAAGAAATCTATGTAAACGTCTTCCGACCTCAACAAAAATGTATTGTATCCGGCTTCGTGAATCGCTTTCAGTCTGTCTTCACGGCTTGTCATTTTCAAGGGCTCTACGACCTTGATTTTGTAGGGTTCTGCCCATGGGATGTGTTTTTTGAACATCACACAATTCCTTATTATATTTTTAAATGTTATTTAGTTTTTCAAAATCTGTTAAATCTTCAATTAAATTTTCAAAATATGACTAATAATTAATTTACGAAATTACTTAAATTTAGCTGTTTTACCAAATTTATTAAGCAAAATTGCACAAAAACATCCGTTTTTTTCAAAATTTCCTTATTTTAGTCTTGATTATGGGACAAAATTTTCTAATATTGTTTGCGTTTTGTTTGCTTTGTGTATCGTGTAGCGAAACACAAAGACAGCACCGTGACCAATTCCAGAATGTGGATTCACTTTCGATATCAGCCCAAAAGTCTGATACCTTGATTTTCATTCATCGCACCTTTGCCGATACAAGTGCTACCCCAAATTACATTATCGAGGCGCAATTCCCCGAATTAGTCCACTATGAGCGAGAAGGTATCAGAAAACAGTTTAATGCTGAAATCAAGAATATTCTTGATGGCTCAATATCATCGTTCAAGATTTTCCTGGGTGGTCAATCACCTGAAACCGGCTACAAGAATGATAGTGTTCCACTTTTCTCCAAATTAAGCATTGATTATGATTTGGCTTATAATTCGAGGCTGATTTCATCGTTGATTTTTCATTTCGAGCAACTTGATTTGCCATCAGATAATATTCTGAGATTCAACAAAGTGCTCAATTTCAACTTGTTGAATGGAGAAACGATTTTCATCGAGGATTTGCTTCAAGCGGATACTACGCTACTCAAGCGGCTCTCAGACCTTACTTTTAATAAGTTATCAACCCAAATGCCGGATGCTGATACAACGTGGATACGGAATGGCACGGAGCCTGTATTGGAAAATTTCAAAAACTTTTTGTTTATGTTAGATAGTGGTTCGGTGATATTCAATATTTTTCAGGTGGCACCCGCAGAAGTTGGCACCGTCCGCGTAAATTTTGCTTGGAAGGAACTTTTCCCCGATTCATTGGGAATCAATCCTTTGAATGCTAAACCGAGATAAGGCTTATATCATAAATGGGGGATTCGTCCAAATCCATCATCGAATTAATTAACATAAATTCATCATATTCAGAAATGTCTTCAAATAGGATTGGCACTTCATGGATTAGTCCGTTTTTTAACAATGACTGCCTCATCGTACCAGCCAAAAGAGGTGTTGAGGGTGTAAACATTTTGCCGTCTTTGAAAAACACAAGATTTGCATAGCTTGTATCGGTAACGCAGCCGTTTTTGATGATTAGCACATCTGTGAAATTTGGATTGACTTCGAGAAGTTTTGTCAAATCTGAACGGTCGGCATATTTGAATGAGTAATCCAAATCATTAGCTTCAACAACTTTGATTGCAGTTTGATGTTTGATATTATACTTTTCAAATTCAATTTTCTCGATTGATTTACCATAAGTGACCCTGCATTTGTACGCGTTGTCGGCTTGGAGCTTCTCAGCTCGGTCAAGAATTGCATCGGCTAATAACGTCGAAATATCCGAATTGAAGTGCTCGAGCATAGTGTAACTCATACGGCTTTGGTGGTAAGCAATATTGCGGATTTCGCCGTTTCTGATTCTAAGTGTTTCTATGAATAGGGACATAAATTTTATCAATTAGTTCTTGATATTCGCTTTCCAAATCGCTCAAAGACGTAATACCACCGCCCGAACGAAAATATATTTTGCCGTCACGATTTTCAATATATCTGATTAAGACGCAAGATGTCAAATTTTTTCCATTAAAAATGCCGGATATACCTGTGTAATATCCACGTTTGCCACTTTCGGCTTGGGCAATGATTTCCAATGTTCTTTTTTTGGGAGCACCGCTGACCGAGCCTGCCGGAAGCAATGCGGCAAGAAGATTCCCGATTCGGCTTTGCCAATTGTCGGATAAAGAGCCGCAAATTTCGGAACTTATTTGGATTAGAATTTTTGAATTTGTTTGCAAATAATCAGGATAGCGAAAGCGAAGAACCTCCACTTTTTCGGAAACGATGGATAAATCATTTCGAATCAAATCCACAATTGTGTTATGCTCGGCTTCTTCTTTTTCATCAGCCATGATGATTTCCAAAGCATTGGGAATTTCGGTGGAAATTGTGCCTTTCATAGGAAATGAAAAGATTTTGTCCCCAATAATTTTGACAAAAATTTCCGGCGAAAAGCAAACAAATTCGTCGCGGAAAAGCAATTTGAATTTTGCTTCAGAATTGGCAAAAATGGTTTCGAATTCCAAATCACATTCTATTTCTGATGCAAAAGTAAGATTTGTCAGATATGAATTGCCGTAGTTGATGTTTTCGAGTACTTTATTGAATGCTCCGGTAAATACTTCGCGACTGACGGGATGCTTTACGAAAGTAAATTCCTCGTTTAAATTCTTCGTCTTAGTTGAATTTGTCTGTCCTTCGAAATCGAAAAATATTCCTTCATCAGCTAATTGGTCCAAGGGCAAGATTATCGGCTTTTCGAGTTCAAAATCAATCATAAAGAAAAATGGCAGCCCGATGCTGCCAAATTCATTTGCTTTATGAACAAAATCTTTCATTTTTGTTTATCTTTGGATTGCTATCGAGCGGAATTTGCTTCTACTACCGTTTGTATTGACCAAATTCAAATGATAGATGCCTTGCGAAAGGTTGCTAACATTAATATTTGCATAATTACCAATTCCCATCATATTTACAGATTCGACCAAATTGCCAATTGAATCATAAATCTCAATTTTAGAAGCAGTTTGAGCTTGAACTTCATCAAGAGTAACGCCTACGAAGTATGAAGCAGGGTTAGGTGCAATTTTTACAATTTCGATTGCTGCATCTTCCACATTTCCGGCATTAAGGACTTTGAACATTATCTCGTAAACACAAACATCGCCCGGGTCTGAAGTATTAACAAATTCAAACCTGATAAGGCTTTCACCGGCAACAGGTTCAGAATATATTGGATTCAAATTTTCGTCTAAGCCTAAGAATTTGTAGGGTTGCAGATGGGCACTAAAATCACCAAAAAAAGAAGTTTGAAGTGCATCTAAAGAATATGCTTGTGGAGATTCGAAATTTTCATCTGTATATTCGTAGCAAACTTCCCAGCATAATGCTGCAGTATGACCTACGGTGATTCCTTCTGTGTACATGAAGATTTTGAACCACACAGGTTGCTCAGTTACGTTTTTAAAAGTTGCATAAGCTGCAATGTCGCCATCTTGTATAGTTCCTTCTTTGACTTCAGTTCCTTCAACAAGTTGAATTGATTGACCGAAAAGTGAAGGTGAAAGTATCAAAAACGAAAGAAAAATCGCAATTTGTCGTAAAATATTCATAATTTTGTCCTTTAAAAAATAAACTTTTATACTTTTATATCGTTCTAAAATAACACAATTAAATTAAAAAAGTTACAGTTTCGGGAGAAAAAAATGAAAAATGCTCAAATATTCTTAATAAGTGTCATATTTCTGGCATTGGGATTCACATTAATTGCGAACGCTCAAGAATCAGGCAAAAAATTACCATCTGCAAAGGTCAAAGACATGCGTGGTCAAACCATCAATACAGCAGACTTCGAAAATGACGGCAAGCCTATGATTGTTAATTTTTGGGCTACATGGTGCAAGCCATGCCTTCAAGAACTTAATAATATTGCAGACGTTTACCCTGAATGGCAGGAGCAAACCGGAGTCAAAATCATCGCCATTTCGATTGATGATTCGCGAAACAGCAAGAAGGTCGCACCTTTCGTACGCGGACGTAATTGGAAATTTGAAGTATATATTGACGAAAATTCAGACTTCAAACGCGCCATGAATGTTGCAAACCCACCTCATACTTTTTTGCTCAACGGCAAAGGTGAAATTGTTTGGGAACATAACGGCTACGCTCCCGGAGACGAAAAGAAGCTTTTACAAGAAGTGAAAAAATTAGTCGGCAAAAAGTAGTTTAGCCGAACTAATCAAGCTTTAATAATATATGAGAAAATTCAATAACCCTTTTAAAGACTTAGCCTACCTTGTTTATAGGTGGCTAAGTCAATTTTTTGAGCCGATAAGATTTGTAGGTGCATTCCCACGCTATATACGGTTCTTTGGTGATTGGATTCGATATAGTAACGCTTCAGGAGCTGAGAAAATTCGGTTTATTGATACATACCCTAATCTACATGACCGGATAGAGACAACTCCTTTTGACAGGCATTACTTTTACCAAGACATTTGGGCATATAAGAAAATTTATGAGTCGAAAACAATTGAGCATATTGATGTCGGCTCGTCAATTAAAACAATCGGATTGCTTACGGCTGTGACTCACGTTACATTTGTGGACATTCGCCCCTTGAATGCTAATCTTAGTAATTATAAATCAGTCGCGGGAAGTATTCTCGAAATGCCATACGAAAAGAATTCAGTAAATTCACTTTCGTGTTTGCATGTTGCCGAGCATATAGGCTTGGGACGTTATGGCGACCCGCTTGACCCGTTAGGCACAAAGAAGGCTTGTAAAGAATTACAAAGAATATTGGCTCCAAATGGTAATCTATATTTTTCATTGCCTGTCGGCAAGCCAAGGTTATGCTTCAATGCACATCGGATTCATTCTCCCACTCAAATTATCGAATATTTTGATGAACTACATTTAGTTGAGTTATCCGGAATAGACGACGACGGCAATTTCATCCAGAACATAGACACTTCGATTCTCGAAAATTCTGACTATGCCTGTGGATTGTTTCAGTTTACGAAAAAATAGTTGAAGACAATTCTTATTGGTAGAACATTAGTGGAAATGGAATTAATTCTATGTCTAAATCAATTCTTTTAGCTCTTTTCCAAAATTTTCAAATTTGAGTGATTTGCTCAATTTATTTGCAGCTTCATAATACCCCGCAGCTTTTTCGGCTGAAGAATTTTTAGTAATAATGGCAATTGCAGACAGTAAAAGCAATTTCACTTCCGATGGCAAGTTAGTTGAAATTGATGCTGCTTTGTCTAAATAATAATAAGCTTTGCTTAAATTGTTTCGGTGGAAATTGTACAATGCAATATTGGTATATACAATAGACTCTGCTACAGGGTCTGTATAAGTAGAAAGCAAAGCCGAAGCTTTCTGTAAATTATCATCAGCTACATCAAAATCGCCCTTTGCAAGATTGGATTTAGCCGAAAGTGTAAGTATTTGAATTTTTTCTAAATGGGTCAAATCGTCGTAGTGTGTTGAGAGAACTTGCTTAGATTTCAAAGTAGCAGAATCGTAATCATTTTTGAGCAAATCATTGATTATTGATTTTCGTATGGATTTGAATTCGGCAGTTTCAAAAGATTGCAACGATGATGAATCATCACCATTTGTAATTTTCGTTGAATTATCAGTAGTCACGTCTGTCTGTCGGAGCAATTCTCCAAATTCGTATTCGAAGTTCTCACTTTCAGATGCCTCCGCCAACTCAGAATATTCAGCGACTGCATCTTTTATAATGTCGGCACTACCATATTTGTTAGCGGCAGATTTTGCAGCAATCATCAACATATCGCGAGTTGTGATTTCATCCCCTGATTCGGAACTATGAGCTGCGAGATAAGGAGCTATTTCGCTCCGCAAATTTTCATCTTCGGTTGCTTCAAATTTTTGCTTGAGTAGTGCAGCAATTTGCCCATGCAAGGCTGTATATTCTTCGTATTCGAGCGAATTTTCGAAAAACGAATGATAAAACGCCTGTGTAAATTTGTAAACTGTTGTTTTGACTCCGTACCGAACTTGTGCACCTATACTTTTGATTATTCCGGTATTATTTTGGAGTGAGCGCAATTTTTTGATTGTGCTCAGAACGTCAAGATTAAACAATTGGGAAACAATATTAGCGGTAAATTCTCGCCCTTCGGCACTACATATCGCCAATAAATTTCGGTCTTCGTCCGATAGTGATTCGAGATGCTGTGCAAAAACTGATTGTACAGTCGAGGGCAAAAATTCGTTACCCTCGAAATTCATAACCAAATTGCCTTGGTTATCGAATGGCGGAAATTGGCTGAAATATTTCAGATATTCGACAATGACACCGGGAACTCCGTAAGAATGGTCAAAAATCCATTTTTCGAATTCGTTATTACCACGATAATTAGCAAAATAATCTTTTGATAAATCGCGGATATAATCCAAAATGAAAGGTTCGAGAGCAAATTTTGTGATTGCAGGATATTCTTCAGCTTTGTTCACATAATTATAAAATGGTAACGCTTGAGATTGGAGGTCGCTTTCTTTATAACTCGCAACTATCATTATAGGAAAATCAGTAATCTTTTCGGACATCAAACTGAGCAACTCAACTGATTGAGCATCGCTCCAGTGCATATCATCCATCAGGATTATCAGAGGCTTTTTGTCTGCAAATGCGAGGAATGTATCATAGTAATCTGCGGCAACATTACTCACTTTACGGACACTTTCTGAAGATTTTTCCTTCTTGAACTGTCTCCAATCTTTGCCCATTTCCTTGACTGCATAAAATACATCTCCAATCAGAGGGATAACAGCCAATGCAGTCAATCCCACATTTTTTGCTAAGCGTCGCTCAGGTGAAAGTTCCTTAGATTCGAGCAGATATTCTACAGCTTTGCTAAATGAATATAGTGGCTGCAATTTGCCGATTTTAAAATCGCCGATTGGAGTATTGCTTTCGGTCATTATAGATGTGATAGAGCGTTCGGTTTTCTTGGTGAACTCGTCGAAATACTCTAAAAGTGCTGATTTGCCCATGCCGGATTCGCCACTAAACAAAATAACACTTCCGTTTCCCTTTTTTAACTTGGCAATACTATTACGATAGACATCGAGGTATTGCTCAATTCCAACCAATGAATGTTTCGATTTCACAGCTTATTCATACCGAATTTTATCAAATCAAACTTATTTCCGTCAAAAACTCCGTAATGAGGTTCACGAATCCATTCGCCCAAATTAACGTACAAACCACTCTTGTAGGTAGTTATTTCGGCTTTGTGACGATGTCCCATGATGACATAATCAAAGCCGGTATCAATTTTATGTTTAGCGAAATCCAACATTGCATTCTCGTCCCCAAAATCTTTTTTACTAGTATAATCACGACTCGTCTTTGAACTGCTTGACGCAAGTTTTATACCAATATTTGGATGTAGCTTCAAATACAATGCCAATGAAGCTTGTGCACGCATGATTTTTTTTAGAAGCAAATAGCCTTTATCCTTTGGGTCCTTGCCGTCACCATGCGAAATATAGAACTTTTTGCCGTGATGAAGCCTTTCGATGTCACTTCCATAAATAGGAATATCCAATTCATTGACAAAGAAACCATTATGACCGAAATCGTGATTACCAATTACAAACTCTATTTCGCAAATTTTTCTCAAATCATATAATGCAGAAAGTGTCCGATAAAAAAACTTTGGGATTACAGTTTTATAATCAAACCAATAATCGAAAATATCACCTACCAGATAGAGTTTATCACAGTCATCTTTGATTTTTGTCAAAAATTCCAAGAACAAATCCTCTCGTTTTATGTCTTGTTTTCTGTCGAATAATCCAAGATGAATATCTGAAACAAAATAAATCATTTGTTATTCATTCTATTAGTATATTTTAAAATTTTATTTAAAGGTCTTCAAAAAATGTCTACAACAAATATGTTAAGAAAAAATGACTTAACGAAGATTTTTTTTATAGTCATGATTGTAGCTATGTTTAGTAGCTGCTTGAACTTGAAGAAAGAATACCCTGAAATCACCTACTATGGCTTGACTCCAGACAAAAGGCTGATTGATTCTCTTAATACTCAAGACGTGGCGGTACTTCTCAGAAATGTTGAAGTACCTGAAGCATTTTCGGTGCGTTCGATAATAGCGAATGTTGATAATAAGACCATTCAGCGTTACTTCTATTTCCGCTGGATAAACGATTTAAGCTATTTGGTAACAGATTTTGTAGAATCGATACTGATCGAATACAAGCTATTTGGGAGAGGAGTTGTCAGGAATTCGTCTATTACTTTGCCTGATTATTTCTTAGAAAGTAGGATTATCGAAATGGACATACGCAATTCTACGATTAATCCGGATTCAAATTTCGTAGCATTGTCTGTCAATTTCAACTTTTTCAAACGAACAGAAACTAAAGAAGGCAACAAACTTATATTTAGTAAAACGTTTGACCATAAAGTTAAACGCCCTAATAATTTTGCAGAAAGCATTCCACCTGCCGTGTCTAAGTCTTTATCAGTTATTTGTGATTATGCAGTTGCTGAAATGTCAAAAGCAATTATTCTCGAATCCGTTGAATAGCAGCTTGATGAAACATATTCATTACGATAGCCTTAATTCAACAAATGAGCAAGCCAAATTGTTACTCAATGAGCATGATTCGATTATTATTACTGCCGATGAGCAGTCAGGCGGCAAAGGACGTAAAAATAGAACTTGGGTCGGCGATAAAGGCAAAAATCTATATTGTTCGATTGGAATCAGACATAGAATTCATTCCAAAACCCTTGAACCGCATTCTTATCAGTTTGCAGGAGCTATAATTGCTTATAAGGCTATCACACGAATCGTTCCCAAAGAGCAAGTCAGACTAAAGTTCCCGAACGATATTATGGTGAAAGATGCAGACGGGAAATTCCGCAAAATCTGCGGTATATTGACCGAGCATATCTTTTACGGCAATACACTCCAAGCTACCATTATCGGAATTGGCATAAACGTCGAACAAAAAGAATTTCCCGATGAAGTCAAGGACATTGCCACATCTCTGAGTCGTATGGGTTATGGTGTCACAGTGCACGACATTTTCAATTTCCTATTCGATATCGCAAGTGATTACAAATTCGATAGCGATAGCGTAATTTATGAGGAATGGCATGATTTGGTGGGAATCGAAGGGCGAATCGTAAGACTTGTTTCAGACGGTCAAGAATATCTGATTACCGAAGTTTTTGATGATGGCAGATTACAAGCTGAAAATATCAGTGATTCGTCAATAAAAATTATAGACGACGGAGACAGCATTAGGTATGAGTACGAATAGACCGCTTATAGCAATTGATATCGGCAACAGTAGAATCAAAATCGCCAATAACGGCGAATTTTACGCAAGCGAATACGACACAAATTGGCAATCACTAATCAAAAAAGTTCTCGATGATGCCCCCGATGCCATTGTGGGTTATTCATCGGTAAATACAACAATCGAAATCCAACTGTTGAAATTTCTCGAAGACTACAATTCAATAATCCGTATCAATGCAGTCGAATTGCTCAGTCGGCAAAATATTTTGGACTATCGCGAAATATCCGGCATCGGTTCCGATAGGCTGTTGGGTATGATTCGCGCTTTGGATAATTCCAAACCACCACTCGTAACAGTTGATTGTGGCACATCAGTTACATTCAACGTCATTGACGAAACAGGCAAATGCAGAGGTGGAGCGATTTTCCCGGGAGTATTTACACAGTTTCATGCTCTGGGAAATATTTCCAACGTTTTGAAAGCAATCAAAATCAATTTCCAATCAGACAGTATCGGCACATCAACTGCCTCAGCAGTAAATATAGGCGTGATAAGTTCTGTAATTGGCGGAATTGAACGATTGTTGAAGCTAACAATGAATGAAGGAATCACAGTAATCGAAAGCCCGATTTATGTCACAGGTGGATATGCCCATCATTTGGGGCACTATTTAAGCGCCGAGTATCCAAATGTAATTCTGAAGCAAGATTTGGTATTGCAAGGAATTATAAGATTGCTCAAAGATTTCGCTATAGAGTGAGGCTGCGTCCTGTCTTTGTTACAAAGATAAAACATAGCCCATGAATTTATTCGTGGGTGAAGTTTTTAATGCAACCACCCAGTCTGCTGCGCAGACACCCCTCAAGAGGGGAATTCAAGAATTTAAAAATATTTTCAATTTTTATTTGGAGGTTTACTCGTCCCGTCAGTTGTTACAAAGTTAGTGTATCGTTAATTATCACAAAAGACGACTATAATTCAGATTCATCCCTACTATCAATTATAACAACTGACGGGACAAAATCAAATCTTGATTCTTCGCTTCGCTCAGAATGACGCAGCTTCTTACGACTTTGCAACAAAGTGATTGAAATTTTTTGGGAAAATTTTTTCAATTTTTATTTGGAAATGAGAAAAATTAATTATATTAGCTATGTACAATCATTCAAAATGGAATTTTGATGTTGAAAATTTGTAAAATAGGAATTTATATAGAGCTACAGAGGTACAGAGGTACAGAGGTACAGAGGTACAGAGGTACAGAGGAATGACGAGACACGAAAGTCTTATTGTATCATATTGCTCAAAACTTATCCACAAGCATCAGACCAAACATACCAAAACAAAAATCAACAAGTACATTCAAGTTCATTGACATACCATAAATCGTATCCGCTAACGAACAAGCGAGGTATGATTTGATTCAGGAATGACACCCAGAGCACGGGGAGCTTTGGGGGTGGTCTGAATACCCAACGCGGGAAATTCTAAATGCATTTTTATTAATTAAATTTGTAAATTATTATAAAGGATTTAAACATGAAAAAGATAATAGCAGCAATTTTCGTAATAGCATTTTTATTTGCAAGTATTGACATACAAAGTGCCATTTATTATTCACCAACGGGCAAATGGTATGGTCCCGATGGTCAAACAGTTGGAAGAGGGAGACATGCAGGGCATACAGTCACTGTCGGAACTGGTGGAATTGAAAGCGTTTCTGTAAGCTGTAATGACGAAACTGAATGGATATGTTGGTCAATAAATGGTGATGAATTGTGGATTGACCCAATTCAAACAGGACCCGGTGACAGAATTGATATGATTTTTACAAATTAACATACAACGGTTTATATAATCACTCATACCTGTTAATCTATTCAGGTTTTTCAGGTATGAGTGGTAATTTTTCACTCATAAATAGGATTCAAAATGTTAAAAATAACAGTTATATTTTTTATATTATTTACATATTCATGTGATTCCAAATCACCAATTCCTAATAATTGGACATTGACAAATGACAGGCAATTTGTGCTTCAGGAAGAAGATAATCAGTTAATCACAGATATCGCAAAATTCAAAGCATTTGAGAATGGTACGATAAGTATAGTTAGTAGCAAAGACGGTAGTTGCAAATTATACGATACAACGGGCAAACTTCTTTGGCACTATTTACCGGATTGGAAATTGATTGATACATTTTTAGCTGTTGTCGCTGACAACAAAAAGAATTATAATCCGAATTGGAAAATAATGAATAGCGAAGAATTAATTGAAAGGCAAAAGGAGCTACATGGAGATATTGATGAAAACATTTGGTCAAGATTTATGGGTTATTATAAGCATAGTGTTGAAAATGTAGCGTATAATCATGAACTCGGGTTTTATTTAATAAACATTAAAGTACACATGAATGGAAGCGAACTCGAAAATAATAAGACAAATTATTTTAGTGCATATAATCCATTAATCTTGAAGATTTCTGACGATTTCCAAGTGTTGGAATATCTTCCTATTATCAATTTTACTATTGATTCAACAAATTATACAATAATTAGAAACGATATGGTTTCAACAACTGATAATTCCGGAGACGTTTTAAATTATACTACCTGCAATGCAAGCTATCATCCTGTCTATAGCAAAATTGACCCTTCAAAAGTGGACTTTTATTCCATTACTGCAATAGATATAAAAAGTAACATGAAATCATATGGAGCTAAATTACCTGATAAAAACATTAAAAACAAAGTATTTTTAAATTTTTCATTCCCACTATTCTCATTAGATACCAAAAAAGAATTATGGTATTTATTCCCACTAAATGATACTCTGTATAACTATCATACAAATAAAATATTGCCGCTGCAATTAGAAATAAATAATGATGAATTTTATAATAATTTCGCTGATGAAAGTGATTATTTGACAAAAGCAAAAAGACTGAATTTCATAATTGAAGACCTTAGTATTAGTAATGATAATGATATCTTGATTTTTGCAGTTTTTCCAAAACGAGATGGGAACAATTTTGGTGGAACAAGTTTAGTTCAAACCTACAATCAAGAAGGAAAATTGAATAAACATTATAGATTTAAAGATGACAAATTCGACAACAAAAAGGTTCATGGAATAGTGTCGAACCCATCTTCTGAAAATGAAGTGGTTGTGATTACAAATGATGATGATAATTATTATCTTAACTATTGCAAATGGGTAGAAGTGAAATGAGACTGATATTTATCATATCGTTATTTGTAGGATTGACCTTTATTAGTGCGTTCTCGCAAAATAATTTCGAAAAGTTGAAATCAAAATGCAATTTGCAAAAGTATGAATATATGGTTGTAGTATTTATTGACCCAGGGAATTGCGTCAAATGTGAAATCATTCCTCAATGGTTGATTCAATGCGTCAGCCAGCGTGTGCACTACCGTAAATTCAAACCTATAGCAATGGTGAAAGTAAATCGCGAAAAAGAGCTGAAGCAAGTTTCAAGCAGAATTAGTTGGGACGGTCCACTTGCAAGAGATGATAATGAATTGAAAAAGCAATTGAAAATAAATGCTTCAACGGACTTTGTTATAATTGATTACAAAGGAAAATTAATTTTTGAAGTAAATACATCCAACTCAAACGTAAAATCTGATGACATGTGCGAAGAAGCGTTCAAAGCAGTAGTGAAATAGAATGGCACTATAACTATGTAATTGTAAATTTAATTGATGTGAGAATCAAAAAACACATCTCCTGTAAGATGTTTTTTCTGATTATCCTTTCTTAAAATATTCTATCAAGAAGAGGCTGCCTTTTAGTCAGCCTCTACTGTTTAGAAGCATTCTCTAAATATAAAATTTATAATTCAATCGCAAATTTCTGCCCGGTTCGGGCATTATTGAGCGAATTTTCGATAAATGATTTGCGTATTCCGCATTGAAAATATTATCAATATTTAGCGATAAATCGTGCAAAATCCCCAAACTCACAAATGAATATCCTGCATATAACCCTGCAATCCAATAAGACGCGGTAGCTTGCTCGAATGAATCAATCCGATTTTGGGCAGATGCTACTTCGAGGCGGACTCCTGCGGTTAGAGACGAATTGCTCCACCGCAAATCAGAATGAAACTTAAAGGGTGGCATTGAGGGCAATGGCTGATTGTCCGTTTTGTTCGTAGCATTCACAAAAGATGCCACATTATTCAAACTTATCTTGTCGGTGAAATTGAACTTCACGACTGCATCAACGCCATAAAGCAATGCTTTCACTCCATCTGATTTGTAAATTGGCAAGAATTGTGCCCAATTAGTATCACCAGTCGGGCGAAAAGTAATATAATGAGCATAATCATACGCAAATGCACCAATTTTCACATCTAGAAAAGATTTACTATAAAAAGTATTTAGTTCGGCGCCAATTCCGCTTTCAATTCCCAAATATGGATGGCCGACTTCGTAAGAATATGCCGCCAAATGTGGACCCGCCGAGTACAATTCCTCACTCATTGGGCTGCGTCTCGAATTTGAAATCGTAAATGCGACTTTGAAATAATCAGTAATCGGGAATAATGTCGATAGTGCAAAACTCAAGCCCGAAAAAGTACGCTCAATAAGCATATCTTTATCAATTCCAATCCTCTCTTCAGGAGCTATTTTCGTGTATTCGTACCTGAGAGAAGTGGCTAATGACATAAAATCGAAATCGTGTTCGCGGAATAAATATGCAGCAAAATTATGTTTGTCAGTATTTGGTGTAAATTCATATCCCCCACTTTTTCGATTTGTGAAATTATATTCAAAACCGTAATTTCCATTATCGAAAAAACTATTGCCAAAATTTGCGAAATCAATATTAATTCTATTATCATTTTTAATAAATTGCGCCCCAATTATTCCGCTGCTCTCATACTCAGTATGCTTATAAAATGAGTGCAGTATATTTAATGTAATAATATCAAAAAGATTTTTATGAGCGTGATATGCAGAAAAAACTCTAAAATTTCGGGAAAATAGCTCGATATTAATTCCGTTGGGATGAGCGCCCACAAATCCGCCTGGAATTCCATAATCGTTGGCATAATAATCAACCGAAGCCCCTATAGTAAAATCATCTTTAATATAAGCAGAACCCAGCGAAAAAGTATAATTACGGAAAGCAGTATTATCCAATGTTTTGTTGGCAGAGCTGTAATTATCAGCATTTCGGAAATTACCCATTGCATTAAAAGCCAATCCTGCAAGTGGGAAATCTGTTCGCAATCCGACGTTGTAGCCTGTGTTCATACTTTCGAGGAACAAATTACCTTCGTAAATCGCTTCGGCAGGCATGATTAGTGGAATTCTATTGTTTTTAATATTAATAATACTTCCAAAAGCTGAAGAAGTTTTAGTCAGCATTTTCGCCCCTGACATAAACTCAATTGATTCTATGCCCGAAGTTTCAGTTGCTTGAGCGTGGTCTGCAGATGTGGCGGACAAATCGTTTATTTTGTTGCCATTTTCGAGCACTGTAATCCGAGTTGGATTTAGACCACGTATCACCGGTGCAGCTACCGCCGGTCCCATGCTCCTGATTTCGATACCGGGCATAGACAATAGCGTTTGGGCTAAAGTGTTTGCAGTGGCAATTCTTAGCTCCTTTGCTTCTAAATCGGGTTGAATTTTGCTAATCTCAAGTGGCGAAACATATGGATGGCTCGATACGACGATAGACGCTGAGCTTATATCAGCCGGAACAATCTCAAAAACATTGCGACTTCCGCCATTTGCCTGAATAAAAGTTTCAAAAGATTTATAGCCAATTCTTCCAATCATCAAGGTGTAATTCCCGACAGGTACGTCAAGCACCTCGAATTCTCCGAAATCGTTGGTATAGCAAGTGCTTTTCAATTCTTTGATTCGGACATATGCAGAGACAACGGGCTCACCCGAACGAGCATCAAGCACGACTCCGCTGATTTTCACAGTCAACGGAGCCGAAATTGATTCATTAAATGTCGCAAATATAAATAAAAGCAATATGAATGATAATTTAGTCCACATCTTCAACTTTTACTTTAATAAATCCTGACCTTACGTCAGAATGTCCCTCATGATATACATGGAATTGAATTTCGGTTTCGCCGAGTTTCAAGCCTTCGAGATGAAATTCCCATTCTTCACCGTCATGCCGCTCCAATTCTATTTTATCGGCGTCTTTGATTTCCCACGAAAGAGTGTATTCTTCAGAAGTGGGTGGGTCTATTTCAGCGCCGTTTTTGTCGAAAAATTTAATCTTAATATGGTCTGTGTCATCTCCCAAAGGCACTATGAATTCCTCGTTTGAGCCGGATTTGAATTTTCCTTGAAAAATTTGAATAAATCTTGCCCCCGTACCGTCAATGAAAACCCAACCTTCGGGGGCGAAATGGTCTGCGGGCGAATGAATATCATCTGAACAGCTATTTAAGAATATCAAAACTGATAAGGCGAGAATTAACATTGAAATATTTTTCATTTTATTTTCCTTTGATTAAAATAATATATCATATAAGTATGTTAGCCATTATAATTTATAGGCTTACAATTTATTTGATTAAAATTGCTAATTTAAATTGCTAAAATATTAATTTAAGCTAAGGGTGGAGCTCTGCCACTATTTACACGATTTTGTTTAATAGTAGGATTGGTAATTTCTGATGAAAAAGTAAAATTTTCTTCGATTAAATTTTTTGGCGAATCATTAGATTGGAAATATTTCGCAAATTGGAACTTTACTGCCAAGCAAAGCGAACAATCATTAGATTGACAATCTGTCCATTTACCTTGACTTAAAGTGCTGCCCGTTTCATCGGGACTGTTGGTATGTGAATCGCAACAAGTTGAATGTGCACAATTTTCGTCCCTATCATGATCATGCGAATGCCACAAATCAACAGAAAGTATTGAAAGCATGGACAAAATCACAGAAAATGCTAATAATCTGTGAAAGAATTTTTTCGATATTTGTATTGCATCATTCATCTAAAATAAAAACGTTGAATACTATTCTATATTTCATGTGTTTTTAGTAAAGAAAATTTTATCTACAATATTTAAATATAATGAAAATTTACAGATTAAATAGAAAGCAGTTGATTAAGCATGACATTAACTTTGTATGGAACTTCTTTTCCAACCCGACTAATTTAAAAGAAATAACACCGAAGGACATGGGTTTTATTGTTACGAGTGAACTACCAACAGAAGTGTACGCAGGATTGGTGATCACATACAAAATTTCTCCTATAGCCGGATTGCCCGTCAATTGGGTGACCGAAATAACTCACCTCGATAGGCTAAATTATTTTGTTGATGAGCAACGATTCGGACCCTATAAATTTTGGCATCATACACATAAATTCAAACTTACAGACGAAGGTGTGATTATGGAAGATACAGTTTATTATGGTTTGCCTTTCGGGATTTTGGGACGAATCGCCCACTCAATCTTTGTCCGTAAGAAATTGGAGCAAATTTTCGACTACCGCTTCAAAGTACTTGAAAATTATTTCAATACAATCAATTCCTAAGGCAAGCATCAAGTTGGGGAACTGCGTTAATCCCGGGTCATCAAAATGTATGTTGCCAATACCTTCGGAACCGGCTAACATACCCACGATTAGAAAAATGAGCAAAGACGGAATCCCGAATTTGCCCGATGACTTGCTCGCAAAAATACTGATGAACAGCAAAATCGAACCAATTAACAATATATTTTCGGGACTCAATGTCATATCAATTTTAAATATAGCTATAATTATATAAAAATGAAAACTGAAAAGAGCGAACAGATTAAAAAAATGTTTGACGAAATCGCAAAAAAATACGATATCGCCAATAATATACTCTCATTCGGGCGACACTACAGTTGGAAAAAGTATTTCATTAAGCAACTCGGACCCACGCTCGGCAATGCAATCCTTGATGTAGCAACAGGCACTGGAGACCTCGCTTTTGCTTTTGCGAAGGCTTTGGATTATGATTGCACAATCAAAGGAGTTGATTTTTCTGAGGTAATGATTGAAGTAGCAAAATCGCGAAATACATCAAATTGCATCGAATTCAAAATCGGAGATGCCACAAAACTCGACTTCGCTACTGATACTTTCGATTTCGTTACAATCACATTCGGCATTCGGAACATACCGGAAATCGAAAAAGCCATAGCCGAAATGACACGAGTACTCAAAAGCGGCGGCAAATTGGGAATAATGGAATTTGGAACGCCGGACGCCGGATTTTACGGTATTTACAAATTTTACGCCAAGTACATAATGCCCGCAATCGGCAAATTACTAACCAAACACCCCGATGCTTATACATATTTACCGCAAACATCGCTTGAGTTCCCTTACGGAAAGCGTTTCGTTGAAATCATGCAAACGTCACCCGAACTGAAAAACATCAATTTTACTAAACTGCAATTCGGAGTCGTTTATATCTACATTGCTGAGAAAGGGTAGGGCTTTGGGGCTTGGGGACAAAACACAAAAGATATTTAATCAATATCCCCGAATTCCTAACCCCCAGACTCTAACCCCCAAACCCTATCCCCTAACCCCAAGACCCAATTTATTTTTTAAATGCCTGTATGTTTTTGACTTGCTTTATGCCATGGCAATCGGAACAAAGTCTGTTCTCGATGTTGAGATTTTCGCCACCGGGATGCCTAAATTCTAAGTCTAAACCACGTTTTTCTTCAATCTGTCCGGGCGCTTTTTGCGAAATTATTGTATGGCACACGTTGCAATCGTGGCTTACTACTTTACCGTCGGCAGATTTGTGTTTACCGTCATGACATCTGAAGCAGCCATCGGAATACATATGCCCCAAATTATTCGGGAATCGTTTCCAATTTGTGTGCATTTCGGGGAAATAATTACGCAAATAAATTGTGTTAATATGATGGATAGATTGTTGAATTTGATTCTTTTTCGCCTTAGATGTTTCGGGATAATATTTATTATAGAAATTATTTATATAATTACTAATTTCAGCTAAAGAATTATCGCGATTGATTGAATATGATTCGAGAATTTGAACAGCGAGATTTTTTATAAAAGGCAATGAATTATCTATTTTGTTGTTGGACATATATGTATTGACTTCCTTGTATGGAATCTTGTAAATGTGCGACGGGCGGTTATGGCAATCTATACAATCCATTTTACGTAAATTATCGGGTTTAAGCATATCTTGTGAGATATCGTCACCTTCACGAATGTATATAGTCGTATCGCCTGTCAATTTTGAAACTACTCGTACCCAAGGGATGTCTTGGCGTTCATAGTCATTTGCAATATAATGTATTTCGTTAGCAATATTCATATGCCAATGAATCCCGGATTGGCTACCACTTTCAGGCGTACCACCACCGGTTTTGACCAACATCGTCAACATCGTTTCGGTATTATCTTCGTCCGATTGGAAAAAATCATACACGATTTTCTTTTCGCTGTTGAAATTTGAGGGCCAATGGCATTGCTCGCAGGTCTCTTGTGCTGGTCGTAAATGTGCAACAGGCACTTGAATCGGCTTTGAATACAAATCAAACATAACTGAAATTAGCTGCCAACTACCCGATAATTTTGCTTTAACAAACCAATCCGCTCCCGAGCCGATGTGGCATTTTACGCATCCCACATTTGAGTGCGGAGAATCCTGATATGCCAAATATTCCGGGTGCATAACCTGATGACATGCCTCGCCGCAGAACTCGTCAGATTCTGTATATTCGTAAGCCTTAAACGAGCCGAATACTGTGAATAACAACAAAATCACCCCAATAATTGACATAAATGCTATAATTCTTTGTGTTTGGGGACTATTTAAATCTATTATTGGCAGTGGTTTTTCTTTCTTTTGAGCAAGAAAACGTTTTTTACTTTCCCATAAAGCACCGAGAAATATCAAAACAATACCGACACCAAGAATCGCGGGCAAGAAAATGAAAGTAACAATGCCGATATACGGGTTGTCAAATCCGGCAATTATATCTACAAATAAAAGTCCGATAATTACCACAAACGCCATTAATGCTAACAATGAGCCGAGCATTGTAAGCGGATTATAAAATGATGTCGGGAAAAACTTTTTTTGTTTTACTAAATCAGATGGCAATTCTTGCTCCGGCATTTTTTCTTCGTATTCGAGGCTACCGGTTGCAATTGCTTTGTAAAATTGCCCTACTGTTTTGCCTGTCGTGCCCAAATATAAGTGCAAAAGGAAGAATGCTGTCAAGAAGAAGCCCATAATCGTATGAATCAATGTGATAAACCAAACATCCGACGTTCCAAAAATAGTTTCGGGCATCAGATTTGGTATCAAAATAATTAATCCTGTAATAATAATACATGGAATTACCACGTACATTATTTTCAAATATAGTAATTGTTTGAAAACACCAAATTTATTTACCGACGGGTCGTATGCCAATTCTTGCTGAATAAATATATTCCAGAAATAATATTTTAATTCTGCAAAAAATTTCTTTACAATTCCTTTTTGAATTTTGAAATAATGTTTTGCATTCCCGGTTGCGAAATTCATTACGAAAAATAGTATATATAGTACCGACATCGTGATACCGGAATAAATATGGATTGGCAATGACGTGCTAATCGGTACAAGCCCAAAATGCATACCAACACCGGAAATCAATAAAAGAAGAAATAAAATACCTTGCAAAATATGCCATATTCTAATCCAAATCGGGTATAATTCTAACTTTTTCATTTTGACTCCTTTTTGCTTCTGAAATACCATCTAATATAGCCATGAGCCAGTAAACCTATAAATACGCCACCCAAAAGTATAAAACTCAGATAATCAAGAATCACACTTCTGGATAATCCTATATAACTTCCTCCACTTATAGTACCGTCAATTATTCCTGATTCTCCGGTTTTACTTGTTTTATAATAATTAGCCAATTTCGTTTTTAAATTCATATCTTGCTCGTGGCAAGGATTGCAAGTTTTTACACTTTTTTCCAATGGCAATATATTATGCGACAAATACGGCACAGTATAGCTCGAATGACAATCGAAACAAGATACTGCGGCAAAGTGGCTTTCGAGTTCGGGCAACCACGAATGAGATTCAACTAATGATTTAAGCTTGCTTTTGCCCATTAAATCGGAATCACCATGGCAAGATACACAATAAATCATTTTGCTATCTATGGCAAATTTTTTGTTCAATTTATTACTTTTGAAAATCGCTTCATCAACGTGTGGAACCTTTTTCAAATCATGCTCAAAATGGCAACTAACGCAAGATGCGGCATCCATATTCCCTATAATTTGAGCCAAACCGTGAATACTGTTTTGATATTCTTGGGCGATATGAACGTGGCATTTGCCACACGCTGAGAAAGAATTTTTGACGCTAAGTCGAGCCTCAAAATCCTCATTTTTTTTGATATTATGAAATCCATGACAGTCAGTACATACAGCAGCATGCTCTTTACCTTCTGTTTTAAGCTGAAAATGTCGTGAATTAGAATTTGTAATTGTTTTAATAACAGATGGATTTTTTGTGTCATGACTATGACAATCAGTACAGACTTGATTCTGGTTTGCTTTTCTCTGAATATAATTTCCAATCCAGCCCTTAGTGATGGGTTTTCGATGGCAATAATTGCAATCAGGTGCATTTTCGTCGGAAATGTTCAGTAATGCTTTGTAATGCTCCGATTTCATATATTCGTCAACGACATCTTGATGGCAAGTCCCGCATTGATTAAGAGAATGAATGCCGGAAACCTTGCTTCCCTTACCCTTTGCCGGAGTTGCGTAATGGTATCCATGACATTTTTTGCAATCGTTCTGCAAAGGTGCATCTGCCATCCATGGGTGGAAGGTATGCTTTTTTTCGACTCCTTGATGACATGAGTTGCAATCAATCTTCCCGATATTTTTTTTATGAGGGATATCATCAGGGTCGAATCCCTTGTGGCAGTCTACGCATTTCACATTTTTATGGACAGAAAAGATAAACTTTGAATTATCCACCCATAGAGAAATTTTTGAACGCCCCTTTTCCATATACATATCGGGGTCAGAATGACACATCATGCAATCATCGTTCTCTACCGAACTTAAAGTCCCATAATTGGCGATTATCAACATGAAAGTAACAACAAAGTATAGTATTTTCATATATTAGCACTCTTAATATGTAAACAATTATCAATTTCCAACATGACACTAAGACATTATTCAAATTACACAAAATATCTTAATTTACCAAACAGAATCGGTGTGGTGAGAGTAATGATTGAACGGAAATTTTTAAAGCTATTGGGAGCGATATGCAGATTTTCGATAAGCTCGTAGCAAATCAAAATCTTACACTTGTTCAAGCCGCATCATTCGATTGTGGGATTGTCCTGCTCAACTACAATGTTAATCGGCTCCCCTAAGAATTTAGGGTCAATATTTAGGATTAAATCTACAAAAACCTTTACTCTTGCGAACATACTCCTCCCGTCAGTTGTTACACGGAAGGGAGGAATTGAAATCATTCAAATATTAGACTTCGGAAGTCTTTATAATTAACTTCAGGATGCTTATTAAATTCATCTCTTTTGAAAATTAGACTTCCGAAGTCTTCATCTGTCAAACTTTCACAAACATCTGCGTCCTATTGCCAATACGGACATAATACACCCCACGAGAAAGATGCGATACATCAATGCGTTGTAGATGTCCAACATCTCCAAGATGTTGGACATCTGCAAATTCAATCACGC
>Ga0208244_100160_pt1 | contig 84881 bp, 92 predicted proteins | sample SubbioCR12Aug_5A_FD_184828 | JGI IMG/M metagenome (GOLD analysis project Ga0208244, IMG submission 184828) | Serpentinite rock and fluid subsurface biosphere microbial communities from McLaughlin Reserve, California, USA - CR12Aug_5A (SPAdes) | ecosystem: Environmental > Terrestrial > Deep... | reverse complement strand
ACTGCGCGCGAAAGTCAGCGCCGAAGGCGCCAATGACGGAAGCGAGCCGGATCATTTGACCTGCCCCCAGGCTAGGCGGAAGCCATCCATCAGGCCGTTGATGCGGTCGATGGCGCAGTGCACCCAGGGTCAGGTCTTGCAATCACGCATGCAATCAATGGAAAACCACGCCCACTAGCCGTCCCGCCAGCGCCGACTTTTGATTACCCCGACCGGTCAAGTTTTACCGCTGCTCAAGCGCAGCATCAACGTCAGCGGATGCTGCGGCGATTCCTGGAAACCATAGTGCGCATAGAACTGCCTGGCTCGGTCGTGAAGCGCGTGCACAAGCAGGGCACGGACTCCTGCGTTCCGGGATACGTTCTCAGCCCGATTGACAGCGTCTTGCAGCAAGGCAGCCCCGAGTTTGATGCCCTGCGCGCGATGATCGACCGCCAGCCGAGCCAGCACCATCACAGGCACGGGGTCGGGCATATTCCGTCGGACGCTGCTCGTGGCCATCTGGTGCGCAACGGCGCCGGCCGCCAATGCGTAGTAGCCGTAGGCACGGCCCGCTTGATCCGCGACGACGAACGTGCGGCTGGCGCCGCTCAACTGGTTGGCCAGGGCGCGGCGTTTGAGCCATTCATCGAGAACGGCCTCGCCACAAGTGAAGTCACCCAGTCGATGGGCCGTGGTCAGCGGCTGCGGCGAACCGAACTGCAAGCTCATGCAGCGCCGGAACTCCAAGGCGCCTTGATGGCCAGGAGGCGCTCAAGACCGGGGTTGGGAGCAGGTGGTGCGTCAAGCATTGCGGTGAACTGCCGAAACTTGTCGGCATCCAGACTGAAGAACACCTGATCGAGCATGACCGCCTGCGCCCTATCGCAAGCCGCCTCAAGCATGAAGTCAGAGCGGTTCTTGCCCAGCAGGCCGGCAGCGTGGTCGATCAAGTCCCGTTGTTCGGGCAGGGCTCGCAGATTGATAGCAGCGTCACGCATCGGTCTCTCCTATTTGCGAATACACAACAGATACGCACATTCTGCTGCGTCGTGTAGCTGTTGTCAATACGTACCGTGCTTGCCGCCAGCGCCGACTTTTGCCGCGGCGATGCCCTCAGATACCGAGGTAAGCGGCCCGCACCTGCTCGTTGTCGAGCAGTTCCTGCCCGGTTCCGGTAAGTGTGATTGACCCGGTTTCCATGACGTAGCCGCGGTCGGCGATTTCGAGGGCGGCGTAGGCATTTTGTTCGACCAGGAAAATGGTCATGCCCTGCGATTTCAGGGTGCGCACGACGTTGAACACCTCCTCGACCAGCAGTGGCGCCAGGCCCATCGACGGCTCGTCCAGCAACAGCAGCTTCGGCCGCCCCATCAGGGCGCGGCCGATCGACAACATCTGCTGTTGGCCGCCAGAGAGCGTGCCGGCGGGCAGGAGGCGTTTTTCCTTGAGCACCGGAAAAGTTTCATAGACGCGCTCCAGTCCGACGACGAGCCGACCTTTGGATTGCGTGATGGCGCCCAGTCGGAGGTTGTCCTCGACCGTCAGCGGACCGAAAACCTGACGCCCCTCGGGCACCTGGCAGATGCCCAGGCCGACGCGCCGGTCGGGACTGAGCTGCGTGATGTCTTCGCCGTCAAAGATGATGGTTCCGGCGACCACCGGCTGCACGCCGGAGATCGCCCTGAGCAGGGTCGTCTTGCCCGCGCCGTTGGCGCCCACCAGGGCGACCAGTTCGCCGCCGCGAATCTCCAGACTAATCTCCTTGATCGCCCGAATCCGCCCATAACAGCTTTCGACGCCTCGCACGGTGAGGACGGATTCGCGCACCGGGGCGGCGGCGCCGCGCATCAGTTGCCCGGCTGTCGACCCGCCCAGGCCGACCGATTCCGGGGCCAGATTGACCACGCGATGGTAGAGCTCGCGGAATTCCGCCTGACGCTTGGTGCCGAACTGTGGATGATCCGCGTCGGCGAGCACCGCATCGAGTTTGGCAATATCTTCGGCCGTCAGCACCTTGTGGGCGCGGGGCATCAGCTTGCCCTCTTCCTTGCCGATGTGGCTGCGAATTTCGGCGACCAACTCGCGCAACGCCTCGGCAAACAGCGGCCGACCCGCTTCACTGTGGGATTCCGCCAGCGCGGCGCGCAGGCGGGCAATCAGGGAGGCGCCGTCGAGATGTTCCAGAGACAACTCGTCGATGAGCGGAATCAGCGACGGGTCGCGCTCGCGCAGCAGCCCAAACAGAAGCGCCTCCTCGCGCGGGTTGTGCATGTGGTTCGAGTATTCGTCGATGTAGGTGAATACCGCCTCGAAGAAACGGGCATCGGGCTGCGCGCCATGCTCGATCTCCTCGGCCAGATCGGCCAGCGCATGGCCGAGCTGCCACTGGTTGCGGTGTTCGTCGGTAATGGTTCGCAATGTCAGGCTGCGCATCGTCGTCTGCCTTACTGGTGGGTGCCGAGATAGGCGGCGATCACGTCGGGATTGCGCCGCACCTCGGCGGCCGCGCCCTCGGCGAGCTTCTTGCCATAGTCAAGCACCAGAATCTGGTCGGAAATGTTCATCACCATCTTCATGTCATGCTCCACCAGGACCACCGTCACGCCCGAGTCGGCGACCTTGCGGATCAGGCTGTCGACCTCGCCGGTTTCCGTCGGGTTCAATCCGGCGGCGGGTTCGTCGAGAAACAGCACGCGCGGCTTGGCGGCCAGCGCGCGGGCGATTTCCAGCCGTTTGAGGGCGCCGTAGGGCATCGCATCGGCGTGGGCGTCGATGAAGGCGGCCAGTCCGACCAGGCGCATCAATTCAGCCGCCTCGTCGCGGAGCTGCGCATCGCGCCGGGCGATACCGGGCAGCCGCAGCGCGCCCTTGAAGAGATTGCGATCGAGCCGGAGATGCGCACCGACCATGACATTTTCAAGCGCTGTCATGTTCATGCACACCTGCAGATTCTGGAAGGTGCGCGCCATGCCGAAACGCGCCAGTTCATGCGGCGCAATACCGGCAATATCGCGTCCGTCCAGGCGAATCTGTCCTTCACTCGGCGTATAGATGCCGGTGATGAGGTTGAACAGTGTCGTCTTGCCGGCGCCATTCGGGCCGATGACCGAATAGACGATCCCCGCCTCGACGGCAAAGCTGACGTTTTGCACGGCGCGCACGCCGCCGAAAATCTTGGTGAGGTTGCTGACTTCGAGAAGCGCCATTCACCGCCTCCCGAATTTTGCCGCCAGGGTCGGCACCAGCCCCTTGGGCATGAAGATCATGCAGAACATCAGGATTGAACCAAAGGCAACGGTTTCCCAGCCTTCGAAACCAGCCAAGGCTTGCGGCAAGGCCGTCAAGAGGACGGCGCCGATCACCGAACCATAAATCGAGGCCATGCCGCCGATGACCACCATCGTCACCAGTTCGATCGAATGGAAAAAGTCGGCCACGTTGGGCGTCACGAAGCCGACATAGTGCGCCGTCACCGAGCCCATCAGGCTGGCGAAGACGGCGGAGAGCACGAAGATCGCCAACTTGTACTTCGCCACGTCGACACCGGCCACCTGGGCAGCCACCTCGGAACCATGGAGGGCGCGCAAAGCCCGGCCGAAGGGGGAGTCAATCAGATTGAGTGAGGCCCACAGGCTGAGCAGCAAGATACCGGAAACCACCCAGTACCACTGCTTTTCCCCGGCGATTTCAAAATTGAACAACGCCAGCGCCGGCACCGGCATGCCATCCGGCCCGCCGGTCAGCGCCGCCTCGTTCCTGACGATGATCGAGATGATGATGCCGAGTCCCAGCGTCGCCATCGCCAGATAGTGGCCCTTCAGCTTGAAAATCGGGCGTGCCACCAGCGCCGCCAGCACGCCCGCTGCCAGCGCGCCTGCCAGCATGGCGCCCAGCGGCGACCAACTGTAGTGCGTCGTCAAAACCGCCGAGGCGTAGGCGCCAATGCCGACAAAGCCGGCGTGGCCAAGGCTGATCTGGCCGGCAAAGCCGATCAGCAGATTGAGTCCGAGCACGATGCAGGCATTGATCAGCATGCGGATCGCCAGATCGAGATAAAAGTTGTTCGGCAGCACAAACGGCAGCACGGCCAGAATGACGGCCAGAATCATCAACCCGAAAAATTTTGATCTATGCATGCTCACACCCGATCAGTGACCTTGCCACCGAACAATCCGCGCGGCATGAAGAACAGGATGAGCAGAATCAGCGCGAAGGGAATCGCGTCCTTGTAAGCCGAGGAAATGTAGCCGGCGCCCATGGCTTCGAGAATGCCCACCAGCAGACCGCCCACCACGGCGCCCAGCCCGCTGCCGAGGCCGCCGACCACGGCGGCGACGAAGCCCTTGAGCCCGAGCATGATGCCGACATCGTAGGAAGTCAGGGTGATCGGCGTCAGCAAAATGCCGCCGATCGCGCCGAGCGCGCCCGACAGCGCGTAACTGATGAACAGCACGCGGCTGGTGTTGATGCCGACCAGTTGGGCGGCCAGCCGGTTGTAGGAGGTGGCGAGAATTGCCTTGCCCATCAGGGTGCGGCTGAAAAACCAGCCCAGCGCGACGACCACCAGCGCCGCCACGCCCAGCACCCACAGGCTTTGCGGCAGCAGCGTGGCGCCGGCAATCGCGATGGGCTCAGCGCTCGAAAACGGCGGGAAGCTGTGCGTCCCCTTGCCGAGGAAAATCTGCACCAAGCCGCGAATCACCAGCGCGGCGCCGATGGTGATGATGATCAGCGTCGTGACCTCGGCGTTCTTCACCGGCTCGATGGCCAGCTTCTCGATCAGGATGCCGACCAGGGCCGGGATGAAAATCGCCAGCAGCACGGCCAGCGGCATCGGCAGGCCGGCCTGCAAAAAGAACACCGTCAGCATCCCGCCCAGCATGATGAATTCGCCCTGGGCGAAATTGATCACGTTGCTGGCGTTGTAAATCAGCGTAAAGCCCAATGCCGCCAGGGCATAGGCGGCGCCGACCGTAATGCCGGAAAACAGAAATTGCAGAAACTGCGGCAACCACTCACCGTGCATGAAGTCCCCTCCTCCCGGGAATCTGGATGATCCGCAGCCTCTTTTCGCCATGCGGGCCGACGCATCAAAACCGCCATTATGCCTTGATCCGTTTTCACAACCCCTGCCTTGATGTGGTAATTTTCAGGCTTTGCACAAAAATACCGGCACGGGGAGAAGAGCATGGCGGCCAGCAGACCGCAAGCGGCAGCTTATGCAAGCATCGAGACCGCCAGTCGTGACGAGATCGTCGCGCTGCAAACGGACCGATTGAAAAAGACGCTACAGCACGTCTACGCCAACGTGCCGCACTATCGCAACCAGTTCGCCGCCGCCGGCGTGCATCCGGACGACCTGCACAGCTTGCAGGATCTGGCGAAATTCCCCTTCACCACCAAATCCGATTTGCGCGCCAACTATCCTTTCGGCATGTTCGCGGTGCCGCGCGCACAGGTCGTGCGGGTGCACGCCTCGTCCGGCACGACCGGCAAGCCGACCGTCGTCGGCTATACCAAAAACGACATCGCCACCTGGGCCGACCTGATGGCGCGCTCGATTTTTGCTGCCGGCGGGCGGCCCGGCGACATCGTCCAGGTGGGTTACGGCTACGGCCTGTTCACCGGCGGTCTGGGCGCCCACTACGGCGCCGAACACCTCGGCTGCACGGTCATCCCGATGAGCGGCGGGCAGACCGAAAAACAGATCCAGATCATCAACGATTTTCGCCCCGACATCATCATGGTGACGCCTTCATACATGCTGGTGCTGGCGGAAGAGTTCGAGAAACAGGGCCTGGATGCGCGCGCCTCGTCGCTGCGCATGGGCATGTTCGGCGCCGAACCGTGGACCGAGGCAATGCGCGGCGAGATCGAGGCCAAGATGAACATCGATGCCGTTGACGTGTACGGCCTCTCCGAGGTGCTCGGCCCCGGCGTCGCCTGCGAATGCTTCGAATCCAAGGACGGCCCGGTAATCTGGGAAGACCATTTTTACCCCGAGATCATCAACCCGGAAACCGGCGCGGTCGTGCCGGATGGCGAGGCAGGCGAACTCGTGTTTACCTCGCTGACCAAGGAAGCCTTTCCGGTCATCCGTTACCGCACGCGCGACCTCACCCGCCTGTTGCCGCCGACCTCGCGCGCGATGCGCCGCATCGGCAAGATTGTCGGGCGTTCCGATGACATGCTGATCATCCGTGGCGTGAATATCTTTCCGACACAGGTCGAGGAACTGATCCTCAAGGACCCGCGCCTCTCGGGAAATTATCAACTGATCGTTACCCGCGAAGGCCATCTCGATGCGCTCGAAGTGAAATGCGAACTACAGCGCGAGGCGAGTTTCAAGGTCACCGGCACGGAACGCCAGGAAGTCGCCCATCTGCTGCGTCACCACATCAAGTCGCTGATTGGCGTATCGACGGAAGTCCGGGTAATGGATTTTGGCGCCATTCCGCGCATCCAGGGCGGCAAGGCCCAGCGCGTTATCGATCAACGCGGCAAACCATAAGTTTTATTAAAACAAGGAGGAGATAAATCAAATGAAGCAATTATTCAAAAAGCTTGGCCTGGCCGTTGCCGGCGCCACCATCGCCGGCGCCCTGACGTTCTCCAGCGCCTTCGCCAGCGAGCCGATCAAGCTCGGTTCGGTTTTGTCCGTCACCGGCCCCGCCGCGTTTCTCGGCGACCCGGAGCTCAAGACGCTGCAAATGTATGTCGAGAAGATCAACAAGGAAGGTGGCGTGCTCGGTCGGCAGATCCAGCTCACCCACTACGACGACGGCAGCGATGCCGGCAAGGCGAACGGTTTTGCCAAGCGACTGATCGAAGAGGACAAGGTCGACCTGATCGTCGGTGGCACGACCACCGGCAGCACCATGTCGATGGTGCCGCTGGTTGAAAAGGCCGGCCTGCCCTTCATTTCCCTGGCCGGCGCGGTCGTCATCATCGAGCCGGTGAAAAAATGGGTCTTCAAGACGCCGCACACCGACCGCATGGCGGCCGAAAAGGTGTTCGAGGACATGAAGAAACGCAACCTGACCCAGGTCGCCCTGCTCTCCGAAACCTCCGGCTTCGGCCAGTCGGGCAAGCGGGAAACCGAGGCCATGGCCGCCAAAATGGGCATCACGCTGGTCGCCAACGAAACCTACGGCCCCAAGGACACCGACATGAGCCCGCAACTGACCAAGATTCGCAATGCGCCGGGCGTGCAGGCCGTCTTCGTCTTCGGCCTCGGCCAGGGTCCGGCGATCGTGACCAAGAACTACCAGCAGCTCGGCATCAAGCTGCCGCTCTATCACGCGCACGGCGTCGCTTCCGAGGAGTTCATCAAGCTCGCCGGGGCGGCGGCTGAAGGCGTGCGCCTGCCCGCCGCGGCATTGTTGGTCGCCGACAAGCTCGATGCCAAGGACCCGCAAAAGCCGGTCGCCGTGGCCTACAAGAAAGCCTACAACGAGCGCTACAAGGAAGACGTCTCCACCTTCGGCGGCCACGCCTACGACGGCCTGATGATAGTGGTCGAAGCCATCAAGCGGGCGGGCGGCACGGACAAGGCCAAGGTGCGCGACGAGATTGAAAAAACCAGGGACTTCATCGGCACCGCCGGCAAGGTCAACATGTCACCCACCGATCACATGGGGCTCGACCTGTCGGCATTCCGCATGCTCGAAGTCAAAAATGGCGACTGGGCGCTGGTAAACTAGGCCCGCCCTCCCCCAACCCCTCCCGCGCGGGAGGGGTGACTGTTGTTCGCTGCGCTCATCCATTACGGGGTGCCCCCGCTCATGCTTGGGCGCGGATTGCGCCTGGCGGCGCGTACCGCCTTGCCTTGGGACGGCCCGGCGGCAAGGCTAAAGCGGTAGTGATTGCTCTACGCCGTCCCGCCAGCGCCGACTTTCAATACGAGCCGGGCGACGCGAAATTCTCGAAGCGGGTGTATTCGCCGAGGAAGGTCAGCTTGGTGACGCCGGTCGGGCCGTTGCGGTGTTTGCCGATGATGATTTCGGCAACGCCTTTTTCCGTGGTGTCGGGTTTGTAGTACTCCTCGCGGTACATCATCATGATGATGTCGGCATCCTGCTCGATGGCGCCCGATTCGCGCAGGTCGCTCATCAGGGGGCGCTTGTCGTTACGCTCCTCGACCTTGCGCGAGAGCTGTGAGAGCGCGATGATCGGCACCTGCAACTCCTTCGCCAAGGCCTTGATGGAACGCGAGATTTCCGAAATTTCGGTGGCGCGGTTTTCGTTGTTTTTCACCGAGCTCATCAGTTGCAGGTAGTCGACCACGATCAGGCCCAGTTGGCCGCATTGGCGGTGCAGGCGCCGCGCCCGCGCGCGCAGGTCGGAAGCGTTGAGCATGCCGCTTTCGTCGATATGGATGGGCGCGTCGTGCAGTTTGCCGAGCGCCATCGACATTTTTTCCCAATCCTCGTCGGTCAATTTGCCGGTGCGAATCTTGGTCTGGTCAAGTCGGCCGGCCGATGAAAGAAAGCGCATCGCCAGTTGCGGCCCCGACATTTCCATGCTGAAAATCGCCACGGGTTTTCTGAGTTCCATGCCGACGTGTTCGGCAATGTTGAGCGCAAAGGCGGTCTTGCCCATCGACGGCCGACCGGCCACGACAATCATGTCGCCGGGCTGCAGCCCGCTGGTCATGCGGTCGAGGTCGTGAAAACCCGTTGCCAGTCCGGTGATGTCGGAAGGATTCTCGCGATTGAAGAGCACCTCGATGCGCTCGACCACGCCCCCCAGAATCGGCGCGATTGCCTGAAAACCCTGCAGCGAACGGTTGCCCGCCTCGGCAATTTCAAACACCTTCTGTTCGGCGGCATCGAGCAGTTGCTTGACGTCGCGCCCGGCGGGATTGAGGGCCGAACCGGCGATTTCGTCGCCGACCGTCACCAGTTTGCGCAACACCGCCCGCTCGCGCACGATCTCGGCGTAACGGCGAATGTTGGCGGCGGAGGGCGTGGCATTGGCGATTTCGCCCAGATAGGCCAGCCCGCCGGTCTGGTCGGCCTGGTTGGCGTGTTCGATCGACTCGAACACGGTCACCACGTCGGCCGGACGCCCGGCTTCGACCAGCTTGCGGATGTGCGCGAAGATGCGCCGGTGATCGTCGCGATAAAAATCCGCCTCATTGACCTGATCGGCGATGCGGTCCCAGGCCTGATTGTCGAGCAACAGGCCGCCCAGCAGCGACTGCTCGGCCTCGATCGAATGCGGCGGCAACTTGAGCGCGGCGACCTGGGCGTCCATGTGTCCGGTCAGGTAAGTCTGTGTGTGCGGCGGGTTACCGAGCATCTGGCCCATTGTTATCTCCTCACGGCATTTTTTGCCAAGCTGCGGAGTCTACTCGCGGACCCGGACGGTGGGGAGTGGACAAGCTGTGGAATTGCTGTGCAAAAGCTGTGCGCAAGCTGTGCAGATGCTTGCCTTATACATCGAATATAACGATGTGTTTGTTGTTTATATTCGAATTGTCGGATGAGTCAGCCTGCCCTAACATCGCCCCTTGCAGTAAATGATGCCTGCCTGCATATATAGTGCGGATCGGGCACTCACGACAGAGCACCCGAACCAGCATACCGGTCCATTTGAAAAGGAGAGCACCATGAGTTCCATTCACTCCCAGCCCACGGGCAACGCCAGCCAAACTGCCATCGAATCCGTACTGGCCAGCAACCGGGTGATCCGCAACACCTACATGTTGCTGTCGATGACGCTGCTGTTTGCCGCCGTCACGGCTGCCGCGTCGGTGGCGCTGAGGCTACCGCATCCCGGCCTGATCATCACCCTGGTCGGTTATTTCGGCCTGCTGTTCCTGACCGCCAAATTGCGCAACAGCGGCTGGGGCATCGTCTCCGTCTTCGCGCTCACCGGCTTCATGGGCTACACGCTCGGCCCCATCGTCAGCCATTACCTCGGCCTGCCCAACGGCGGCCAGACGGTGATGACGGCCATGGGCGGCACGGCCGCGATCTTCCTCGGCCTGTCCGGCTATGCGCTGACGACGAAGAAGGACTTCAGCTTCATGGGCGGTTTCCTGATGGTCGGCATCCTGGTTGCCTTCCTGGCGGGTCTGGGGGCCATCTTCTTCGAAATCCCGGCGCTGTCGCTGACGGTTTCAGCCGCCTTCGTCCTGCTGATGTCCGGCCTGATCCTCTACGAGACCAGCAACATCATCCACGGCGGGGAAACCAACTATGTAATGGCGACGGTCACCCTGTTCGTCGCCATCTTCAACCTCTTCACCAGCCTGCTGCATCTGCTCGGCTTCATGAACAGCAGCGACTGAAATAGATCAAGGAGACCTCATGAAACGCACCCTGCTCTTCCTCGGCACCAACATGGCGATTTTGCTGGTGCTGTCCGTCACCATGCGCCTGTTGGGCGTGGAGCCCTATCTGACGGCCCAGGGCCTGAACCTGACTTCGCTGCTGATTTTTGCGGCGGTGATGGGCTTCGGCGGTGCGTTCATTTCGCTGGCCATCTCCAAATGGTCGGTCAAGCGGTCGATGGGTGTGCAGGTGATCGAGGCGCCGGCGAATTCGACGGAGTTCTGGCTGGTGGAAACCGTCCGGAAATATTCGACGACAGCCGGCATCAAGATGCCCGAAGTCGGGATTTTCGATTCGCCCGACGTCAACGCCTTCGCCACCGGCATGACCAAGAACAGCTCGCTGATCGCCGTGTCGACGGGACTGCTCCAGCAGATGACCCGGCCGGAAGCCGAGGCGGTGCTGGGCCATGAAGTGGCCCACGCCGCCAACGGCGACATGGTGACGATGGCGCTGATCCAGGGCGTGGTGAATACCTTCGTCATGTTCCTCTCGCGGGTGATCGGTCACACCGTGGACCGGGTGGTGTTCAAGAACGAGCGCGGCAACGGCCCGGCCTTTTTCGTCACCATGATCATCGCCGAGCTGATACTGGGCGTCCTCGCCTCGATCATCGTCATGTGGTTCTCGCGCCAGCGCGAATTCCGCGCCGATCGCGGCGGCGCCAGCCTGGCCGGACGACGCAACATGATCGCCGCGCTGGAACGGCTTAACGCGCTGCATCCGCAGCCGCTGCCCGACAAGATGGCTGCCTTCGGCATCGCCGGCGGCGGCAACGGCGGCATCAAGCGCCTGTTCATGACCCATCCGCCCCTCGAAGAACGCATCGCCGCGCTCAAGGCAGCACAGTAAATCATGACGGAGTCCACCGGGCCTGCCGCAGCGCCGGACGGGCGTGAACGTCTGCGCGCCTTCATCGAACATCCCCGCGTGCAGGGCGCGATTATCGCCCTGATCATGCTCAATGCGGCACTGCTCGGCATGGAGACCTGGCCCGCCGCGATGGCGGCAGCGGGCGGATTGATTCTCGGGGTCGACCAGCTCATTCTTGGCGTGTTCGTGGTGGAAATCGCTGTCCGGCTCTACGTGCACCGCCAGGCTTTCTGGCGCGACCCATGGAGCGTGTTCGACTTCAGCGTCGTTGCCATTGCACTGATGCCGGCCACCGGCCCGCTCGCCGTGCTGCGGGCGTTGCGGGTACTGCGCGTGTTGCGGCTCCTGACCATGGTGCCGTCGATGCGGCGGGTGGTCGGGGCGCTGCTGGCGGCGATACCTGGACTGGGATCGATCGCCATGGTGCTGATGATCATCTACTATGTGTTCGCCGTCATCGCCACCAAGTTGTTCGCCGCCGCCCATCCGGAATGGTTCGGCGACATCGGCCTGTCGCTCTACACTTTGTTTCAGGTGATGACGCTGGAAAGCTGGTCGATGGGCATCGCCCGCCCGGTGATGGAAAACTTCCCCTACGCCTGGGCCTTCTTCGTGCCGTTCATCCTGGTGGCGACCTTCACCATGCTCAACCTGTTCATCGCCATCATCGTCAATGCGATGCAAACCTACAACGAGCAGGAACAGGCGGAGACCGTGGCGGCGGTGGAACAGGCGCAGGAGCACATCAAGGCCGATCTGCACACCGAGGTGCGCGCCCTGCGCGATGAAATCCGCGAACTGAAAACGCTGCTGTCCTCGGCTAAAACCTGACCGACCTGCCCGATTACCCTGGAGCCAAACCATGAACCCCGAACAACAGCGCGCCATCCTCGCCATTGCCCTTTATGCGGCCTTCGCCGATGGCGCCAAGCACGACCGCGAGCGCGATGAAATCCGCCGCATTGCCGATGCCCTGGCCAGCGCTGCCGGCGCACCCGACCTGACGCGCCTGTATCAGGACGTATTGCTCAAGCGCACCAGCCTGCCAAGCGCCGCCGCCGCGCTGACCGACGCGGGCGAACGCCAGTTGGCCTACGAGATGGCGGTGGGCGTATGCGAGGCCGACGGCCACATGAGCGCGGCGGAGCGCCGCTTTCTGGATGAACTGAAAGGGCTGCTCAAACTCGCCGCGCCACAGGCGGAACGGATCGAAAGCGAGGCCGATGCCATCGTCGAACTCTCTGCGGCGGCGGCGCCGGCCCTGGCCGCCGCGCCCGGCCCGGTGGTTGCGGCGCAGGCCAATGTGTCCGCGGCAGAACTGGACAAGTCCATTCTCAACTACGCCATGCTCAACGGGGCGCTCGAACTGCTGCCGCAGTCCTGGGCGTCGATGGCGATCATCCCGCTGCAGATCAAGATGGTCTACGGCATCGGCAAGGCGCACGGCGTCTCGCTCGATCAGGGGCACATCAAGGAATTCATCGCCGCCGTCGGCGTCGGCCTGACCTCGCAATATCTCGAACAGTTCGGCCGCAAGCTGCTCGGCGGGCTGCTGGGCAAGATGGCGGGAAAAACCTTCGGCAAGGCGGGCGGCGCCGCCACCGGCATGGCCTTCTCCTTCGCCACCACCTACGCGCTCGGCCAGCTTGCCAAACGCTACTACGCGGGCGGGCGGACGATGAACACGGCCCTGCTGAAGGACACCTTCCAGAACCTGTTGGGGCCGGCCAAGCAGATGCAGACGCAATATCTGCCGCAAATCCAGCAGCAGGCCAAGACACTCGACATGGGACAGGTCATGGCCATGGTGCGCGGCGGCTGAACCGAAGCGCAGTTTTCTCATGTCCATCGCCGCCAGCGACCTCCTTGCCCTTGGCGGCGCCGTATTGTTGGCGGGCGTCGGCGGCGAAGCTTTTCTCAAGTCCATCCTCGGCGCCGCCGCGCATTTGCGGGTGCCCAAGGCAGTGGTCGCCACGATACTGGCGGCGTTTGCGACCTCCAGTCCCGAACTGACCGTCGCCACCGTCGCGGCGCTCGCCGGCCGCCCCGAACTCGGCTTGGGCAACGCGCTGGGCAGCAACGTCATCAACATCGCCCTGATCTTCGGCCTGGCCCTGCTGTTCGGGGCGATCCGCTTCACGCGCAAGGAATTCGGCCACAATTACGTGCTGGCGCTGGCCGTGCCGGTCCTGACGCTGGTTTTCGCGCTGGATGGGCAGATCGGGCGCGGCGCGGGCGCGACGCTGCTGGTGCTGTTCGCGGCCTGGCTCGGCCTCAGCCTGCACGCGGCGCGGCGCCATCGGGAGCGCGTACCGGATCGGCAGCCCGCGGACCTCGGGCCCTGGCCGACCCTGCTCCTGGGCATTGGCGGCCTGGGCGCCCTGATCGCGGCGGGGCGGCTGTTCGTCGGCGGCGCCACCGGCCTCGCGGCGGCTTTCCAGATCGATACCTATGTCGTCGGCGTGCTCATCGTCGCCATCGGCACCACCTTGCCGGAACTGGTCACGGTTATCCTGTCGCGGCTGCGCGGGCACGACGAGGTGGGGATCGGCACGCTGATCGGCAGCAACCTGTTCAACGGTCTGGCGATTGTCGGCGTGGCGGCGAGCATTCATCCGATCACCGTGCCGCCGACTGAAGTCATGGTCACCCTGGCCTGCGGCGTTGCCGCGCTGCTGCTATTGCTGCCCAACCGCGCCGGAATGATTCCGCGCGGGCGCGGCCCGTGGCTCCTCGCGCTGTATGGCGCTTTCATTTTTGCTACCCTGGCGACTGTCTGATGCACACACCCATGAACACCGTTCCTGCTTCTCCATCCTGGCACGCCCTCCCGGCCGATCGGGCCGCGGCCGAACTCGACTGCGATCCTGCCCGCGGTCTGACCGCCGCCGCCGCCGCCGCGCGCCTGGCGCAACATGGCCCGAACCAGCTTGCCAGCAAGCCGCCGCGCCCGGCCTGGCTCAAGTTTCTCGACCAGTTCAAGAACTTCCTGGTCATCGTACTGATCGGCGCCGCCGTGCTGGCCGGCGCGGTGGGGGAGCTCAAGGATTCCATCGTCATCGCGATTGTGGTGCTGCTCAACGCCACGCTCGGCTTCTTTCAGGAACACCGCGCCGAAGCGGCGCTGGCGGCGCTCAAGAACATGCTGGCGCCGATCGCGCGGGTGCGCCGCGACGGCCACGCCGCGCTGATCCCGGCGGTCAATCTGGCGCCGGGCGATATCCTGTTGCTCGAAGCGGGCGACCGCATCCCGGCCGACGCGCGCGTGCTCCACGCCCATGCGGCCGAGGTGGCGGAGGCCGCGCTCACCGGCGAATCGCACGCCGTCGGCAAAACCCCGCAAGCGGTCGATGCAAAGTCGGCGCTGGCGGAACGGCGCGGCATGGTCTTCATGAACACCGTGGTGACGCGCGGCCGCATCGAGGCCATCGTCACCGCCACCGGCATGACCACGGAGATGGGCAAAATCGCCGGTCTGCTGGCCGAGGCCGCCGAATCGGCGACACCCTTGCAGGTGCAGCTCGACCGGCTGGGCAAGCGCCTCGCCGCGATCGCCGGCGTGGTCGTCAGCCTGATCTTCGTCATCGGCATCCTGCGCGGCGACGACCTGGTGAAGACCGCCATGACCGCGATTGCGCTGGCGGTGGCGGCGATCCCCGAAGGCTTGCCCGCCGTGGTGACGGTTACGCTGGCGCTGGGCATGCACCGCATGGCGAAGCGCCACGCCATCGTCAAAAAACTGGCGGCGGTGGAAACGCTGGGCTGCACGACGGTGATCTGTTCCGACAAGACCGGCACGCTGACCTTGAACCAGATGACGGCGCGCCGCGTTTTTTACAGAGGCCGCAACTTTACCGTGAGCGGCGAAGGCTACCGGGGGATCGGCCAAATCACCGCCGAGGACGGCCAGCCCGCGCCTGAAATGGACAGCCTGCGCAACCCGGCGGTGCTGTGCGCCGATGCGCGCATCAATTACGGCGAACTGATCGGCGACCCGACAGAAGGCGCGCTGCTGGCGCTGGCCGCGAAGGCAGGGGCGGACGCGAATTCCCCGCATGCCCGGGAAGGAATCGTCGATGCGCTGCACGATCGCCATCCGCGCATTGCTGAAATTCCCTTTGATCCGGCCAACAAGTTCATGGCCACCTTCCACTTTGACCATGACGGCGCTGGCGTTCCCGTGGTGCGCATGTGGGTCAAGGGTGCGCCCGACGTGCTGCTGGCGCGCGCCAGCCGTTGGCTCGCCGCGCCGGGAGAGCAAGCCCTTGACGACGCTGCCAGCGCCGAATTCGCGGCGCAAAACACCGCCTTCGCCGCACAGGCCTTGCGCGTGCTGGCGCTCGCCGGCCGCGCCATTCCCGCCGCAGAATTCGATCCGGCCGCCGGTCCGGATAGGCTGCTGCGCTGGGCCGACGAGCTGACCCTCATCGGTCTGGTCGGCATCATCGACCCGCCGCGCCCCGAGGCGAAGGAGGCCATCCACGTCTGCCACACCGCCGGCGTCGCGGTAAAAATGATCACCGGCGATCATCGGGTCACCGCCGCCGCGATCGCGCGCGACCTCGGGCTCGACGGCGAAGTGCGCGAAGGCCGCGAAATCGAAGGCCTGGAAGGCGCGGCGCTGGCCGAACTGGTCGAGCGTACCGCCGTGTTCGCGCGCGTCTCGCCCGAGCACAAGCTGCGCATCGTCGCAGCGCTGCAGGCGCGCGGCCACGTCGTCGCGATGACCGGCGACGGCGTCAACGACGCGTCGGCGCTGAAGACCGCCAACATCGGCGTGGCCATGGGCATCACCGGCACCGAGGTCACCAAGGAGGCCGCCACGCTGGTGCTCACCGACGACAACTTTGCCAGCATCGTGCACGCGGTCGAGGAAGGCCGCACCATCTACGACAACATCGTCAAGTTCGTGCGCTTCCAGCTCTCCACCAACATCGGGGCGATTCTGACGGTACTGGGAGCGCCGCTCTTCGGCATGCCGACACCCTTCACCGCCATCCAGATCCTCTGGGTCAACATCATCATGGACGGCCCGCCGGCGATGACCCTCGGCGTCGAACCGGCGCGCCCCGGCATCATGCGCGCGAAGCCGCGCCAACCCGAGGCCAACATCCTGACGGGTCCGCGTCTGGGGCGCCTGGGGTTCTACGGCTTCACCATGGCGGTCGGCACGCTCGCCGCCTACTATTGGGGCGAGCAAACGGGCGGCCATGACTACGCGGTGACGCTGGCCTTCACCACCTTTGTGCTGTTCCAGTTCTTCAATATCTTCAATGCCCGGAACGAACACGGCAGCGCCTTCAACCGCCAGCTCTTCGCCAACGACAAGCTCTGGCTGGCGCTCGCCGCGGTCGTCGGCTTGCAAGTCGTCGCCGTGCATTGGGGGCCGGCGCAGACGATCTTCGACACCGTCGACCTCAGCCTTGCCGACTGGTTGCTGGCGACGGCGATTGCATCGAGCGTCCTGGTACTGGAAGAGCTGCGCAAGCTTGGGCTGCGCCTCATCGCCGGCCGGCGCGGGAAAACCTGAGGCCACCGGATGTTTTCAATTTATGGCATGTCCGGGCCGGTCTTCAAAGGCTCGCTGGAAGAACTCAAGCAGGTGCGCCAGCTCCACAGCTTGCGCGCGGTGCGTCCCATCGCCAAAGAGGGCGAAGAACCCGGCGTTGAGGTGATGGCGAGTCCGCCCCGCACGGAGGCAATCCGCGCCTACCAGGAGATGATTCATCACGACCAGGAACGCGGCCCGCTCTATCACGCCGGTCAGGTCATGCAGCGCCAGGTCATCACCGTCGCCGCCGGCGATGATGTGGCGCAAGCCTGGCGCACCCTGCGCGATCACCGCATCCATCAAGCGCCCGTGCAGGACGATGCGGCGCGGCTCGTCGGCATCGTCAGCGAGCGCGACCTGCTGACCGCGATCAATATCGACGCCGGCCGGATCGTCGAATCACTCAGCCGGCGGGTGCGCGATGTCATGACCACGCCGGTGGTCGCCGCTGCGGCGCTGACCGACCTCCGCCGCATCGCCACCGTCATGCTCGACCATGACGTCGACGGCGTGCCGATCACGAACGACAGCGGGCACCTGATCGGCTTCCTCTCGCGCAGCGACATCCTGCGGGCGGTAATCGCCGATCCGCCGCTGAGCCTGTGGCGATGAATCTGCTGCTGGCCATCCTCACCCCCTTTCTGGGCGCGGCGCTGGTCGCCTGGGCCTCTCGGCGCGGCAACCGGACGGCCGCCTGGAGCGCCGGCGCGATCGCCGCGCTCACCCTGCTCTGGCTGGCACCCCTCCTGTCGGCTGCCGGCGCCGGCGACACCACGATCCAGCGGCTGGCCTGGATTCCCGCCGCCGGGCTCGACCTGGCCTTCCGCCTCGACGGGCTCGGTCTGTTGTTCACGCTCTTGATTGTCGGCATCGGCCTACTGGTCATTCTTTACGCCCGCTACTATCTGTCGCCGCGGGACAGCCTCGGCCGGCTGTATGCCTACCTGCTGCTGTTCATGGGCTCGATGCTCGGCGTGGTGCTGTCCGAGAACCTGATCCAGTTACTGGTTTTCTGGGAACTGACCAGCCTGTCATCCTTCCTGCTGATCGCCTACTGGCGGCGGCGCGCGGCAGCGCGGCGCGGCGCGCGCCTGGCGCTGACCATCACCGGCGCGGGCGGGCTGGCGCTCCTGGCCGGCTTCGTCCTGCTCGGGGAGATGGTGGGGAGTTATGACCTCTCGGTCGTGCTGGCGAGCGGCGACCTGGTGCGCGCGCATCCGCTCTACCTGCCGACGCTGCTCCTGATCCTGCTCGGCGCCTTCACCAAATCGGCGCAGTTTCCCTTCCATTTCTGGCTGCCGCACGCGATGGCGGCACCCACGCCGGTGTCGGCCTACCTGCACTCGGCGACCATGGTGAAGGCCGGCGTATTCCTGCTGGCGCGGCTGTTTCCGGTGCTCTCGGGCACGCCGGAATGGACCTGGCTGGTCGGCGGCGTCGGCATCATCACCTTGCTGGTCGGCGCGGTGATCGCGCTCTTCCAGCATGACTTCAAGGGCCTGCTGGCCTATTCGACGATCAGCCATCTCGGCCTGATCGTCGCGCTGTTCGGCATCGGCACGCCGCTCGCCGCCGTGGCCGGCGTGTTCCACATCATCAACCACGCCATCTTCAAGGCCGGGCTGTTCATGGCCGCCGGCATCATCGACCACGAATGCGGCACGCGCGACATGCGGCGCATCAACGGCCTGTGGAAGTTCATGCCCCACACGGCCACGCTGGCGATGGTGGCGGCGGCGGCGATGGCCGGCGTGCCGCTGTTCAACGGCTTTCTCTCCAAGGAGATGTTCTTCGCCGAGGCGATCGGCGCGGGCGGGCAGATGCGCCTGGGCTGGCTGCTGCCGGCGGCCGTCACCCTGGCCGGCATCTTCGCCGTGGCCTATTCACTGCGCTTCATTCACAACGTGTTCTTCAACGGCGCACCCATCGACCTGCCCAAAACCCCGCACGAACCGCCGCGCTGGATGAAGGTGCCGGTGGAAATTCTGGTGGTCTTGTGTCTCGTGGTCGGCATCTTTCCGGCGCAGACCGTGGGGCCGATCCTCGCCGTGGCGGCGGGCGCGGTGCTGCAAGGCCCGCTGCCCGAATATGACCTGGCAATCTGGCATGGCGTCAGCCCGGCGCTGTGGATGAGCGCAATCGCGCTCTGCGGCGGCGGGCTGCTGTATTTCTGGCGCAAGCCGCTGTTCGCCCTGCACAACCGCATCGAAGGCCAGCTTGATGCACGCGCGATCCACGAGCGCCAACTCGAAGGCGCGCTGGTTTTCGCGCGCCGCGTTGTTTCCCGGGTCGACACCGGCTCCTTGCAACGCCAGGTGCTGATCCTCGTGCTCGCCGTGCTGGTGCTGGGCGCCGTCGGCATGCTGGGCGGACAGGGAGAAAATGCGGCCTCCCTGACCGGCACGCGCCCACAGCTGCCGCTCGACGGCCTCAGCCTGATGGCCGGGCTGGCGCTGATCCTCGTCACCCTCGCCGCCACCGCGCTGCATCGCCGCCGCCTGACCGCGCTGATCCTGATCGGCGCGGTCGGTCTGGTCGTCGCACTCGTCTTCGTCAAGTTTTCCGCGCCCGACCTGGCGCTCACGCAACTGTCCGTCGAAGTCGTCACCATTATCCTGCTGCTCCTTGCCCTCTATTTTCTGCCGCCGGAAAGTCCCGCTGAATCCGGCAAAAGTCGGCGCTGGCGGGACGGCACGATTGCCGCGTTGGCCGGCGCCGGCGCGGCGCTGCTGGCCTGGGCGGTGCTCACCCGACCCGCCGACTCGCTCGCCGACTGGTTCCTCGCCAACAGCGTGCCGGGCGGCGGCGGCACCAACGTGGTGAACGTCATCCTCGTCGATTTCCGCGGCTTCGACACTTTCGGCGAGATCACCGTGCTGGCCATCGCCGCGCTCGGCATCTTCGCGCTGCTGGAGAACCTGCGCCTGCGCGGACCGACGCATGACAGCCATGGCCGCGACTGGGACGTCGACGTCCACCCGCTCATCCTGGCCACCTTCGCACGCCTGCTGTTGCCGCTGGCGCTGCTGGTGTCGGCCTTTATCTTCCTGCGCGGTCACAATCTCCCCGGCGGCGGCTTTATCGCCGGCCTCGTCACCGCCATCGCGCTAGTCATGCAATACCTCGCCAACGGCGTCGCCTGGACGCACGCGCACCTGCCCGCGCGCACTCACCCGTGGATCGTGTTCGGACTGAGCATCGCTTTGCTGACCGGCCTGGCGAGTTGGCTGTTCGGCCGCCCCTTCCTCACCTCCGCTTTCGGCCATTTTGAAGTGCCGCTGATCGGCCCCATCGAACTGGCCTCCGTCATAGCCTTCGACCTGGGCGTCTATCTGGTGGTGGTCGGCGCAACCTTGCTGATCCTCATCAACCTCGGCCTGGCGCACCAGGCCAGCCACTTTGACCGCGCCCGGAAGGACACCTGATGGAAGCCCTGCTCGCCCTGGTTATCGGCGTCCTGACCGGCTGCGGCGTCTATCTGGTGCTGCGCGCGCGCAGCTTCCCCGTGGTGCTGGGGCTGACTTTGCTGTCCTACGCGGTCAACCTGTTCCTGTTCGCCAGCGGCCGTCTGGTCATCGGCCAGCCGCCGGTGATCGGCGCCGCAACGAGCTACACCGACCCGCTGCCGCAGGCGCTGGTGCTCACCGCCATCGTCATCGGCTTCGCCATGATCGCCTTCGTCATCATGCTCAGCTTGCGCGCACGCGCCGAGCTGGGCAACGACCACGTGGATGGACGCAGCGACACATGAGCGCGCATCTCGTCATCGCCCCGCTGATCGCGCCCTGCGTGGCCGGCGTCCTGCTACTCGCGCTGCGCGACCTGCCGATGCCCGTGCGGCGGCGCCTTGCCGTGCTTGCGGTACTGGTACAGATCGGCATCGCCATCGCCCTGCTGGTCGCCGTGAGCGGCGGCGATATTCGCGTCTATCGGCTCGGCGACTGGCCGGCGCCCTGGGGCATCGTGCTGGTGGCCGACCGGCTCGCCGCCTGGCTGGTGCTGATCACCACCTTGCTGGCCCTGTTCGCCGTCATCCATGCCGGCGACGGCCTCGACCGGCGCGGCCGGCATTTCCACGTGCTGTTCCAGATGCAGCTGTTCGGGCTGGCCGGCGCCTTTCTCACCGGCGACCTGTTCAACCTGTTCGTCTTTTTCGAGATCCTGCTGATCGCCTCCTACGGCTTGCTGCTGCATGGCGGCGGCCCGGAGCGGGTGCGCGCCGGATTGCACTATGTGGTGATCAACCTCCTCGGCTCGACAGTCTTCCTGTTCGCCGCCGGATTGATTTACGCGTCGCTGGGCAGTCTCAACTTGGCCGACCTCGCCGCCAGGGCCGCCGCCGTGCCGCCGGAAAATCTTGGCCTGGCGCGCACCGGCGGCCTGCTGCTGCTGGCGGTGTTCGCCCTCAAGGCCGCGCTCTTGCCGCTCTTCCTCTGGCTGCCGGCGGCCTATACCCATACCGCCGCGCCGATGGCGGCCCTGTTCGCCATCATGACCAAGGTCGGCGCCTACGCCATCTTGCGTGTCGACACCCTGCTCTTCGGCGAGTCGGCCGGCGCGCTGGCCAATCTATTCACTCCCTGGCTGCTGCCGCTGGCGCTGGCCACGCTGGCCTTCGGCATGCTGGGCGCGCTGGCGGCGCAAAATCTTCGCCGGCTCGCCGCCTGGCTGGTCGTGGCTTCCATCGGCACGCTGCTGACGGCCTTCGCGCTCGGCACGGCGGGCATCGCCGCCGGGCTCTACTACCTGCCGCACGGCACCTTCGCGGCGGCGTTGCTGTTTTTGCTGGCCGAAGCCATCGCCCGCCGCCGTCCCGCCAGCGCCGACTTTTTCACGCCGGACCACGACCTGCCACGCCACGCGCTCTGGGGCGGGCTGTATTTCGTCGCGGCGGTGGCGATCGTCGGCCTGCCGCCGCTTTCCGGCTTCATTGGCAAGTTTCTCCTCTTGCGCGCCGCGCCGGATCATCCCGTGGTCTGGGTCATCATCCTGCTCGCCGCGCTGGCCAGCATAATTGCGCTCGCCCGCGCCGGCAGTCGGCTGCTCTTCAGGACAAGCTCGCTCGAACCCGTCGGCATTCCCGCCACCGCTGGCGGGCCCGACCATTTGCGGGACGAACCGCCTGATCCGCCCACCGGCCCGCGCGAGTTGACCGCCATCCTCGGCCTGCTGGGCCTGATTCTCGCCCTCACCGTGGCGGCCGGACCGGCGGTCGACTTCACGCAAGCCACCGCCATGCAACTGGCCGATCCCGCCGCCTACATCGCCGCCGTGCTGGGAGGCACACCATGACACCAAGGAAAAGCTGGCTGCCGCACCCCATCCTCACGCCGATCCTCACCGCCATCTGGCTCCTGCTCAACAACAGCATCGCGCCGGGGCAGATTCTGCTTGGCCTCTTGCTCGGCTGGGCAATTCCGCGCTTCACCCTGGCGTTCTGGCCGGAACGCGTGCGCATCCACGCGCCCGGTCGTCTGCTGCATTTCGTGAGCGTCTTTCTGTATGACGTGCTGGTCGCCAACCTGGCCGTCGCCCGCCTGATCCTCGCCGGACCGCGCGCGTTGCGGCCGGCCTTTGTCGTCGTGCCGCTCGACCTTTCCAACGAACTCGCCATCAGCCTGCTCGCCAACACCATCTGTCTCACGCCGGGCACCGTCTCGGCGCGGTTGTCGGTGGACCGCCGCCATCTGCTGGTGCATGGCCTCGACGTCGAGTCGCCGGAAGAACTCGTCGCGACGATCAAAACGCGCTTCGAGGCGCCACTCAAGGCAATCTTCGAGGGGTCGCTCAAATGCTGAGTTTCGCCCTGACCATTGGTTTTGCGCTCGTGGGCGCCGCCTTCGCCCTGAGCTTTTTGCGGCTGCTCAAGGGGCCGGACGCCACAGATCGCATCCTCGCGCTCGACACCCTCTCCATCAACGCCATCGCCCTGCTGGTGCTGCTCGGCATCCACCTCGCCAGCCCGCTGTATTTCGAGGTGGCGCTGCTGATCGCGCTGATGGGCTTTGTCGGCACCGTGGCGCTGGCGAAATTCCTGCTGCGCGGAGATATCATCGAATGAACATCTTTGTCGAAATCCTGTTGTCTTTTCTCGTGCTCGCCGGCGCGGCCTTCACCTTCATCGGCTCGCTGGGGCTTTACCGCCTGCGCGATTTCTACACGCGCCTGCATGGCCCGACCAAGGCGACCACTCTGGGGGTCGGTTGCCTGCTGGTCGCCTCGGCCACCTTCTTCAGCCAGAGTGGCGCGGGGCTCAGCCTGCATGAGATACTGGTCACCCTGTTCCTCTTCATCACCGCGCCGATCTCGGCGCACCTCCTGGCGAAGGCAGCGCTGCACCGCAAGCTGCCCGCACTGGTGCCGCCGCCGGGTGAAGATTGCGTAACAGGGATAATCCGGCGATGAAGCGTCGACGGATGCCGACCGGAGGATAGGGACATGATGGACTTGAAACGAATTCTCGCCGCCACCGATTTTTCCGCGCTGGGCAATGGCGCCATTTCACGCGCCGCGTTGCTGGCGGCACGCGAGGACAGTGAGTTGCTGATCGTCCACGCGATACCGCGGGCGTCCGTTTTGCAGGGCGTCTTCGGGGCGGATGACGCATTGCCGCTCCGCATGCGCGCAATCGCCGCGGCCAGTCTCGCCGCGCTGGTCGAGAGCGCGACGCAGGCGGGCGTCCGGCGGGTGCGCGGAGAAATCGTCGAAGGCTCCGCCCGTCGGGCGGTCGCCGATGCCGCCGACAGCTTTCATCCCGATCTGCTGGTGATCGGGGCCCACGGCAAGGGTCTGGTCCAACAGTTTTTTCTCGGCGGCACGGCCTCGCGGATTATCGCCCATGCCGCCTGCCCCGTGCTGGTCGTGCGGCACGCGCCGGAAGGCGATTACCGCCAGGCGCTGATCGCGGTCGATCTGCTGGCGCGCGCGGAGGACGTGCTGCGCGCCGGCCTGGTGACGGCGGCACAAGCGCGCATCACGGTGATCCATGCCTACCAGTCGCCCTTCGAGGCGAAGTTGCGCTACAAGGGGTTCCCCGAAAAAGACCTCGCCCGCTATGCGGAACCGGAAGCGCAAGCCGCGCAACGAAACATGCAGGCGCTGCTCGCCGACCCCGATCTGGCGGGGCTGGTGCTGGAGATCCAGATCGTTCACGGCCATCCCAACCCGGTGCTGCCCGATGCCGCAAGCGCCCTGGGCGCCGACCTCATCGTCGCGGGCAGACATGCGGGTTCGCGTCTGGGCGAGGCGGTCATGGGCAGCGTGAGCAGGTTCCTCGTTTACTACGCGCCCTGCGATGTGCTGGTGGTGTAATGAGCCTGATCGATATTTTGCTTTGGCAACCCGGCGCGCACGCGCGCCTCGGTCTTGTCGCGTGCGCGGTGGTACTGGTGGCAGGCATCGGCTATCTGCACACACTGACCGGGCTGGGCTACGAGTTCCACGTATTTTTCATCGCGCCGGTTCTGTTCGTTGCATGGTATATCGGCAAGCGGGCGGGTTACGGACTGGCACTTCTCTCCGTCGGCATCTGGTTTCTGGCGGATCGCTTGCTGCAGGGCGAACAGGCCGACCCGTTTCCTTTGCTGTTCAACTCCGCCATGCGTCTGACGATGTTTCTTTGCGGCGCCTGGCTCATGGCACGGATGCGTCGCGTATTGCATCGCGAATCGCGATTGGCGCGCGAGGATGCGCTGACGCGGTTGCCGAACCGCCGGGCATTCCAAGAGCGGGGACGACGTGCCTTCGCGCAGGCGCAACGGCAAGCCGCGCCACTCACGGCGATCGTCTTCGATGTCGACCGGTTCAAGGATGTCAATGACCGCCTGGGCCATGAAGTCGGCGACCGGCTGCTGGCCACGGTCGCCCAGGTCGTGCGCCGGCATGCGCGCGCGAGCGACATACCCGGCCGCCTCGGCGGCGACGAATTCGCGCTGCTGCTGCCGAACATGGATGCGGCCGCCGCCGCGCCCTATAGCGAAAACCTGCGCCAGCAATTGCTGGCGGCGATGCGCGAACACGACTGGCCGGTGACCTTCAGCATCGGCGTCGCGAGTTATCGACAGGCGCCACGCGATTTCGCTATCGCCCTGGCGCATGCCGATGCCCTGATGTACGAAGCCAAGAACTGCGGTCGCGACCGTATCCTTCTGCGCAGCCAGGAAGACGAGCCAATTCGAAAGTCGGCGCTGGCGAGACGGCAACTCCATGATCGTTCGGTACGCTGAAGAGCATTTGGATCATCATCTGAGTTTTTGAACTACGCCGTCGCGGCACTTGCCGATATCATTCGCGCAAAGTAAGATGGCCTGTCATGAAACCGCTCGCCCGCATTCTTGCCGCCACCGGCGCACGTTACACCGCGCTGCACGCAGCCGAAGAACTGTTGCTCGGCAGCGCCACCAAACACGTACTCGCCGAATCGCAATGCGCTGTGCTGGTGATTGCCGACAGCCGGGGGCCCCGGGATGCAGACGGCAATGCTTGAGCGTCTGCGGCGGTACATCCCGACGCGCGAGCAGTTGGCCGACAAGCGCTGGCTGCGCTGGCTGGGGCCAGTGCTGCTCGAGCCGCGACTCTGGCACTGGTCACGGCGCGGCGTCGCGCTGGGCGTCGGCATCGGCGTGTTTTTCGGGCTACTGATCCCGCTCGTCCAGATTCCCTTCTCGGCCGTCGCTGCGGTCGTCCTGCGCGCCAACGTTCCCGTCGCAGCCGCGAGCACCCTCATCACCAATCCGGTCACCTTCGGCCCGATCTACTATGCCGCCTACCGGCTCGGCGCATGGGTCACCGGCGGAGACGCCCCGACCAAAGTGCAAACGCCATTGCCGCGACAAACCAGTGCGGATGAAAGCCTCTGGGAAAGTCTGGCCAACATCGGGCTACCCTTGTTCGTTGGACTGTCCATCGCCGCGGTCAGCTGCGGTATCGGCAGCTACGCCCTGATCAGCATGGTCTGGTACTGGCGCGTCATGCGCAAACGCAGGAAGCGTCTGATGCCGGCGTAAAAACGCTTGCCAACGCTCTGCTAACATGCGCGCTCTTCGCGTGCGCCCACCTCGGACGTACGGACTGCAGCAGGGTCTTCCGTGAAAATATTCTCTCCCCTATATCGCCGCGCCATGGCCTGGTCCCGACATCCCCATGCCCCCTGGTATTTGGGCGGAATGAGTTTTGCGGAATCGTCATTCTTCCCGGTGCCACCGGATGTGATGCTGGCGCCGATGTGCCTCGCCAACCCGCAACGGGCTTGGTGGCTCGCCCTCCTGACCACGCTGACGTCGGTGGCGGGCGGGCTCCTCGGCTATGCCATCGGCTACTTCGCGATTGACGCACTACTGCCATGGCTGCAGGAAAGCCGGTATTGGGCCGCGTACCAGACCGCGGTCGAATGGTTCGGGATCTGGGGTTTCTGGGCGGTTTTCGTCGCCGGCTTTTCACCCATTCCCTACAAGGTCTTCACCATCGCCGCCGGCGCCCTGTCAATGGCGCTGCTGCCCTTCACCATCGCCTCCATCATCGGCCGCGGCGCACGCTTTTTCATGGTCGCCGGCCTGATGGCCTGGGGCGGCACACGCATGGAAGCGGCCTTGCACCGCTATGTAGACCGCCTGGGCTGGGCAACCGTCGTGCTGGCCGCGCTGGCTGTGCTCTGGTTCAAAAACGGTTGAACTGCACCGTTTTCGCCGATTGAGGACGAGGTCTTCCATGCTCCGGCGCCTGCGGGCACTGGCGCCGTTTCTCGTCGATCCGAAACTATGGCACTGGTCGGGCGAGTAGAGGACTTTAACCTCCAAGTGAGTGCGCCCAGCCGGGCGCACAACGAAAAACCCCGCACAGACTGGCGCCTGGCGGGGTCCAACGTCCGGTCAGAGACCGGATTTGCCAATATTTGGCGGGCCAGAAGGTATGCCATGGCAAACCGTCTACACTGCAGTGGCAACTTCTCTGAGCACATCCGGGCGTAGCTCAGCTATTGAAATCAGTGTCTTAGCCGCACGTGACGGAGAACGGCGCCCCTGCTCCCACTCCTGCAGCGTTCGGACAGAAACTCCGAGCAGTTCGGCAAACTGTGACTGACTCAGCCCGGACTTGATGCGTGCCGAGACAACCGGAGAAACCTCAACCCTGGTTCCCTTCTTGGCAATCATCTCTTTGATCGACTTGCGCAACTCCGCCGCGATATCAAGAGAAGACTCGAAGGCCTCCAAGGTTTCGTCAGTCAATGGCTTTTTCGATTTCATCTTTCATCTCCCGCAGAACCTCGCCCGCAATGGAATCAAGTTCCGCTTTCGCATACATAAACAGCAACCACACCTCACCGTTTGCTAGCCGGTTGAAGTAAACAACACGAACTCCCCCGGACTTCCCCGAGCCAGCGCGTGTCCAGCGAACCTTCCGAACCCCGCCAGACTTACGAACGACATCTCCAGACTCCGGATTCTCTGCCAGCCACGCTGCAAACTCACCCCGCTCCTCTTCAGTCCAATAATGTGGCCAGAGGCGGGAAAAGGTAGGAGTTTCAACAATCGTCAGCATGCTTGATTATACGTCAAAGACGTATAGTTTCTTGGATATGTTTATCGCTGCCGATTTTGTACCCCATCGTTAGATAGCCCCGTTGCCGCTTTCCTCACATTCGCAACAACGCCGAAAGCCCTGTGTCAACAAAGTTGGTTTTGCCTTGCCACCACCGATGGCACCGACCACGCCTTTGCCAATCAGGCTGGCGTTTTCTGTCTGTAGTTCGTGAGGAGTATTTTTCTCGGACAGGCAAGGAGCAATGGGTTTCAGCGGTTTGATACGCCAATTTCAGAGAGTTCGCGTTGGCGTATCTCTTGGTGTTTGGCGGAGACGCAGGGATTCGAACCCTGGATCCAGGTTTTGCCCAGATGCGCCCTTAGCAGGGGCGTGCCTTCGACCACTCGGCCACGTCTCCAAAGGAGGCGGATGATACCCGTCATCCCCGCCACCGGTCAAACTCAGGTAGGCGCCTTGTCGAGTCCGAACGCCTGATGCAATGCCCGGACGGCGAGTTCGAGATATTTCTCGTCCACCACGACGGAGATCTTGATTTCGGAAGTCGAGATCATCCGGATGTTGATGCCCTCTTCGGCCAGCGCACGGAACATCTGGCTGGCGACGCCGGGGTGCGAGCGCATGCCGACACCGACGGCGGAGACTTTGCAAATCTTGTTGTCGCCTTCGATGGCGCGCGCGCCGATGTGGGGCTTGATCTGCTCGTCGAGAATCTTGAAGGCGCGCTCGTAATCGCCACGATTCACGGTGAATGAAAAATCTGTCGTGCCGTCATGGCCGACGTTCTGGATGATGACGTCGACGTCGATGTTGGCTTCGGCGATCGGGCCGAGGATTTGTGAAGCGATGCCCGGACGATCCGGCGCGCCCTGCACGGTGAGCTTGGCTTCGTCGCGATTGAAGGCGATTCCAGAGATGATGGGTTGTTCCATTTGCTTGTCTTCCTCAACGGTGATCAGGGTGCCGACGGTTTCCTTGCCTTCTACTTCGAAGCTGGAGAGCACGCGCAACTTGACTTTGTATTTTCCGGCAAATTCGACCGAGCGAATCTGCAACACTTTGGAGCCGAGGCTCGCCATTTCGAGCATTTCCTCAAAGGTGATGCGATCGAGCTTGCGCGCCTCCGGCACGATGCGCGGGTCGGTGGTGTAGACACCATCGACGTCGGTATAGATCTGGCATTCGTCGGCCGTGAGGGCGGCAGCCAGCGCGACGGCCGTGGTATCCGAGCCGCCGCGGCCCAGCGTCGTGATGTTGCCGAATTCATCGACGCCCTGGAAACCGGCGACGATGATGACCGTGTCGTTATCGAGGTCGCGCCGCATGTGCTCTTCGTCGATCGACAGGATGCGCGCCTTGGTGAACACGCTGTCGGTTAGCACCTTGACCTGGGCGCCGGTGTAGCTTTTGGCATTGACGCCGGCGTCCTGCAGCGCCATCGCCAGGAGCGCGATGGTGACCTGCTCGCCGGTGGAGATCATGACATCAAGCTCGCGCGGGTGCGGGTGCGGGGAAATGCTCTTCGCCAGGGCGATCAGGCGATTGGTTTCGCCGCTCATGGCGGACACCACCACGACCACCTGGTTGCCCTGCGACTTCCAGCGCTTGACGCGCCGGGCCACATCGCGGATGCGTTCCGGGGTGCCCATCGAGGTGCCACCGTATTTCTGAACAATTAGCGCCATTTTCTGTCCACAGACTTACAAAGAAAGCCGCGCATTTTATCCGATCGGTTCAAGTGCTGAAAATTTTATTGCCGATGGTCTTGTATGGCGCACAAATATCCGATATGCTTGGCCGCTATGACTTGAGTTGTAGCTGATAACTGACTCGTCATATCCGAAAAAGTATCTCATTAAAGGATAACCACATGAAAAACACGGAAAAGGTTGATGCTCGCGAAATTCGCCGCAAGCTGGGCCTGAACCAGCAGCAATTCTGGTCGAAGCTGGGCGTCACCCAAAGCGGCGGGTCGCGCTACGAAAGTGGTCGCAACATGCCCCGCCCGGTCCAGCATCTGCTGCGCCTGGTGCATGTCGAGCAAGTCGATATTCAAAAAATCAAGCGCGAGGATTACGAGGTCGTCGAATTCCTGCGGGCGAAGAACGCCGAGCTGTTCAAGGACCTGAAAAAGCAGGCCAAGGTCTGGAAAAAGGGTTGAGCGGACAGCACTGCCGCATCAAGGGCTGACCCGCACGGTCAGCCCGGTTTTACCCCGGATGCGTCCGGCCAGTTCTTCCAGCCATTCACCTGGCAGGCGCGCGAGACGCGGCGCTTCCGGCTGAAACGAAGGGCGTGCCAAGCCATAGAGATGTACGCCGTCGATGCTGCCTTTCGCCTGGTACAGCAAGTCAAGATAAGCCGCCAGCGCATCCGGTTCGGGCGGTTTGCCGTCAAGGGCGAACAGGCAGGTCTGCACCCAGGTCGAGCACAATTCACCGCATTGCCGCAAGCGGCGCAGCACCGTGGCCGGTTGCAGCGCCACGCCGTTAATGCGCCGCATGGTCGCGGCGTCGCCGGCATCGACCTTGAACCACACCTCCCCCGCCCGCGCGCCGAGCAGGGCGATACCACGCCGCACCGCCACCCGCCCGAGCATGCTGCCATTGGTGATGAGGCGCAGCCGGGGCGGTTCGTTCGGAGCCTGCGCATCGATGCAGCGACCCACGCACTCCACGGCCTCGGCAAATTCGGCGGCGGTAGTGGGTTCGCCATTGCCGGAAAAGGCGATATCGACGACCTTCCTTGCCTCGGGCGGGGCATGGCGCTCCAGAAAATCACCCGCATAAAGCTGCACCAGCATTTCCCGCAACTCGGCCTCCAGTTGCTCAAGGTCAATGGGCGGCGGACCGCCGCGCTTGAGGTCGGGCACCTGGCAGTAGACGCAACGCCAGTTGCAGGCATTATTGGGATTGAGATTGATGCCGACGGAAACCCCGCCGGCGCGACGGGAAATCACCGCATAGACATACTTCATTGCGGTGCTATCGCGGCTGTGATCCTGAACAGTGAGGCGGCCGGGCGGAGAGGGCATGGGCGAAAGCGCTGGAGGTGGCTGGGATATACTGCGACGGAAACAAACCTCCCCGGATTATCGCCCATCCCATGCAGATCACGCGCCGCCTTGAATTTGACGCCGGGCATCGTATCCCCGACCATCAAAGCCAGTGCCGTCATCTGCACGGGCATCGTTATGCGCTCGAAATTACGCTCGCCGGCGCAGTCATCGAGGCTGACGGCGCCCCGGCCAACGGCATGGTGATGGACTTCTCGGAGGTCAAGGCGATCGCCATGCGCCATGTCGTCGCGGTTTGGGATCACGCCTTTCTGGTCTATCGCCACGACACGCCGGTCGCCGATTTTCTCGCCAGCCTGCCCGGCCACAAGACCGTCATGCTCGACCGCGTGCCGACCGCCGAAAATCTGGCGCGGATTGCCTTCGAATTGCTTGACCCGGTCTATCGCGACGTTTATGGCAACCACCTGCATCTCGAACGGGTGCGTCTCTACGAAACCCCCAACTGCTGGGCCGATTGCCGGCGCAGCGATTTTTCTCCGGTCAAACCATGATCCAGCGCACCCCCCTTTACGACAGCCATCGCGCCGCCCACGGCCGCATCGTCAACTTCGCCGACTGGGAAATGCCCATCAACTACGGCTCGCAGATCGAGGAGCATCACGCCGTCCGCCAGGATGCCGGCATGTTCGACGTCTCGCACATGCTCGCGATCGACCTCACCGGCGGCGAATCGCAAGCCTTTCTGCGCCATCTGCTGGCCAACGATGTCGCCAAATTGACCGTGCCCGGCAAGGCGCTCTATTCCTGCCTGCTCCAGGAAGATGGCGGCGTCATTGACGACCTGATCGTTTATTTTTTCACCCCGACGCATTACCGCATCGTCGTCAATGTCGGCACGGCCGAAAAAGATCTTGGCTGGATCCAACTCCAGGCCGCCGACTACGCCGTCAGCCTCAAGCCGCGCCGTGACTTGGGCGTGATCGCCGTGCAGGGCCCGCAGGCGCGCGAGCGCTTCTGGACGGCCTTTCCGGCCAGCCGCGCCGCCAGCGAAGCGCTCGTGCCGTTTCAGGCGGCGGAGTGGAATGACTGGTTGATCGCCCGCACCGGCTACACCGGCGAGGATGGTTTTGAAATCGCCGTGCCGGCCACGGCCGCCGCCGGCGTCTGGGAAAAACTGGTCGCCGTCGGCATCCGCCCCTGCGGCCTGGGCGCCCGCGATACCCTGCGGCTAGAAGCCGGCATGAACCTCTACGGTCAGGACATGGACGAGGCGCAAAACCCGCTTGAATCGGGCCTGGCCTGGACCGTCGATTTCAAGGATGCCGCCCGCGACTTCATTGGAAAGTCGGCGCTGGCGAGACGGCGTTCGGCTGGAAATTTGCGCGAATTTCTCGGTCTCGTGCTCATCGACAAGGGCGTACTGCGCGCCCATCAAAGAGTAATCACCGCCCAGGGCGATGGCGAAATCACCAGCGGCAGTTTTTCGCCAACGCTCAACCAGTCGATCGCCCTGGCGCGTCTGCCCGTCGGCGTCGTCATTGGCGATACCGTCGAAGTGGCGGTCCGCGACAAATTGTTGCGGGCCAAGGTCGTCAAACCGACTTTCGTGCGTCACGGCAAATCCCTCATCTGAACTCACTACTCAATCGGAGCCCATCATGAACATCCCCGCCGATCTCAAATACACCCCATCCCATGAATGGATCAAGCAGGAAGCCGACGGCACCGTCACCATCGGCATCACCGATCACGCCCAGGAAGCGCTTGGCGACATCGTTTTTCTCGAACTCCCCGAGCCCGGTCTGCTGGTGAAAGTCGGCGAGGAATGCGCGGTGGTTGAATCGGTCAAGGCCGCATCCGACATCTATGCGCCGCTCGCCGGCGAGGTCGTCGCCAGAAACGAAGACGCCATGGGCGCGCCCGAGAGCGTGAATCAGGATGCCTATGCTGCCTGGCTGTTCAGGCTGAAGCCCGCCAATCCGGCCGACCTGGGTTTGCTGCTCGATGCCGCCGCCTACGAGAAAGTTGCCGCCGAATGACACCCGCCCCCTCTCCCCCAACCCCTCTCCCGCAGGGGGAGAGGGGAGCGTCGCGAGGCGCTGACGCGACTTTGACGCTATGCGAACTCGAATACCGCGACGAATTCATCGCGCGCCACATCGGTCCTGCGCCTGCCGAGCAGGCGGCGATGCTGGCGGTGCTGGGCGTCGCCAGTCTCGATGAACTGATCGCGCAGACCGTGCCCGCCTCGATTCGTTTGCCGGCCGAGCTGCCCCTGCCCCGCCCCCAGACCGAGCACGCGGCGCTGGCGCAACTCAAGGCGCTGGCCGAACAGAATCAGGTCAGGAAATCCTGCATCGGCCTCGGCTACTACGGCACCCACACGCCGCCGGTGATCTTGCGCAACCTGTTCGAAAATCCCGGCTGGTACACCGCCTACACGCCCTATCAGGCCGAAATCGCCCAGGGGCGGCTGGCCGCGCTGCTCAATTACCAGCAGATGGTGATCGACCTCACCGGCCTGCAGCTCGCCAACGCCTCGCTGCTTGACGAAGCCACCGCCGCCGCCGAAGCGATGGCCATGGCGCGCCGCGTCGGCAAGTCGGCCAGCAACGCCTTCTTCGTCGATGCCGATGCGTATCCCCAGACCCTCGATGTCATGCGCACGCGGGCAGCCTTGTTCGGTTTCGAACTGATCGTCGGCCCGAGCGACACTGCCGCCAGTCACGACGTGTTCGGCGCGCTACTACAAACCCCCAACGCCCGTGGCGAGATCAAGGACTTCAGCGCGGTCAGCGCCGCGTTGAAAGCGAAAAATGCCATCTGCGCCATTGCTTGCGATCTGCTGGCGCTGGTGCTGACGAAGTCGCCCGGTGAAATGGGCGCCGACATCGCGCTGGGATCAAGCCAGCGCTTCGGCGTACCGATGGGCTATGGCGGCCCGCACGCCGCCTTTTTCGCCTGCAAGGACGAGCACAAGCGCGCCGTGCCCGGCCGCATCATCGGCGTCTCGAAAGACGTGCGCGGCAAGACGGCCCTGCGCATGGCCCTGCAAACGCGCGAACAGCATATCCGCCGCGAGAAGGCCAATTCGAACATCTGCACCTCGCAGGTGCTGCTCGCCAACATGGCCGGCATGTATGCCGTCTGGCACGGACCGGTCGGCCTGCAACGCATCGCCCAGCGCGTCCACCGTCTGACCTGCCTGTTCGCCAAGGCACTGAATGTCACCGGCAGCTTCTTCGACACCATCGTTGTAAAAGTCGGCGCTGGCGGGACGGCGGCATTGAAGAATTCCGCCTTCAACGTCCGCCATATTGACGCAGAAACCGTCGGCATCAGTTTCGACGAGACGACGACGCGCGCAGATGTCGCCGCGCTGCTGGCCGTGCTCGGCAAGACGGCGGACCTCGACGCGCCCTGCCCCGACGCCATTCCCGAAAATCTGCGCCGCACTTCACCCATTCTCACCCATCCGGCATTCAACACGCATCACACCGAGCACGCCATGCTGCGCTATCTCAAGGCGCTGCAGAACAAGGACCTGGCGCTCGACCACGCGATGATTCCGCTCGGCAGTTGCACCATGAAACTCAACGCCGCCGCCGAGATGATGCCGGTTAGCTGGCCCGCCTTTGGCGGCATGCATCCTTTCGCTCCGGCCGAACAGGCGGCGGGTTACCAACAGATGATCGACCAACTGGCCGGCTGGCTCACCGTCATCACCGGCTTTGATGCGCTGTGCGTCCAGCCCAACTCCGGCGCGCAGGGCGAATACGCCGGTCTGGTCTCGATCCGCCGCTATCAGGCAGCACAGGGTGAAAGCCACCGCGACATCTGCCTGATCCCGAAATCCGCCCATGGCACCAACCCCGCCACGGCGCAAATGTGCGGGCTGCAAGTTGTCGTCGTCGATTGCGACGAAAACGGCAACGTCGACGTCGCCGACTTGAAAGCCAAGGCGGCGCAGCACGCGGCCAATCTCTCCTGTTTGATGATCACCTATCCCTCCACCCACGGCGTGTTCGAAGAAGCCGTCAGGGAGATGTGCGAGATCACCCATGCCCACGGCGGCCAGGTCTATATGGACGGCGCCAACCTCAACGCCCAGCTGGGGCTGACTTCACCGGGCTTTGTCGGCGCCGATGTCTCGCACATCAACCTGCACAAGACCTTCGCCATTCCTCACGGCGGCGGCGGACCGGGCATGGGACCAATCGGCTTGAAAGCACATCTGGCGCCTTTCGCGCCCGGCCATGTGCTGGCGGCGGATCGTGTCGGCAAGCAAGGCGCGGTATCCGCCGCGCCATTCGGCTCGGCCTCGATCCTGCCGATCTCGTGGATGTTCATCGCCATGATGGGCGGCACGGGACTGCGGCAGGCCACGCAGGTCGCCATCCTCAATGCCAACTACATCGCCACGCGGCTCCAGGACTACTACCCGGTGCTCTACACCGGCGCCCACGGGCGCGTCGCGCACGAGTGCATCCTCGACATCCGCGCCATCAAGGCGGCCACGGGGATAGCGGAAATCGACATCGCCAAGCGCCTGATGGACTACGGTTTTCACGCACCGACGGTGAGCTTCCCGGTCGCCGGCACGCTGATGGTCGAACCGACCGAATCGGAGAACCAGGCCGAACTCGACCGCTTTGTCGACGCCATGATCGGCATCCGCAACGAGATTCGCAAAATCGAAGCGGGCGAATGGCCGGCGGACGACAATCCGCTCAAACACGCTCCGCATACCCAAGCCGACATCATCGGCGAGTGGCAGCGCCCCTACTCACGCGAAACGGCGGTATTCCCGCTGCCCTGGGTGGCGGCCAACAAGTTCTGGCCGTCGGTGAATCGCATCGACGACGTCTGGGGCGACCGCAACCTGTTCTGCGCCTGCGTGCCCATGGAGGATTATGCAAATGGCTGACCAGCATCTCATCCTCACCGTCATCGGCGACGACCGGCCTGGTCTCGTCGAGGAACTCGCCACTGCAGTATCCGCGCACGGCGGCAACTGGCTTGAAGCATCGATGGCGCACCTGTCCGGCAAGTTCGCCGGCATCGTCAGGGTGGCCGCACCCGCCAATCAGATCGAGCCGCTCAAGGCCGCGCTGGCAAAACTCGTCGGACTTAAAGTGAGCGCGGAAGTTGCTTCGGGCGAAAAGTCGGCGCTGGCGGGACGGCGCTTGACACTCAACCTCGTCGGCCACGACCGCATCGGCATCGTCCGCGAGGTCTCGCAGGTGCTGGCGCGCCATGCCGTCAACGTCGAAGAACTGGCCACGCACACCAGCAGCGCGCCGATGTCGGCGGAAGTGCTTTTTCATGCCAAAGCCGAACTCTTCACCGCGCCCGACTTCGATGCCCGCGCGCTGAAAGCCGAATTGGAAAGACTCTCCGACGACCTGATGGTCGACATTACGCTTGGGGAAATCCTGTAATGCCGATCTATCGCCTCGGCGAAAAAATTCCGCAACTCGCCGCCTCGGTCTGGGTCGCCCCCAACGCCACCGTGATCGGCGACGTACATCTGGCCGAAAATGTCAGCATCTGGTGGAACGCCGTGCTGCGCGGCGACAACGATCCAATCACCATCGGCGCAAACACCAACATCCAGGACGGCGCGGCGCTGCACACCGACGATGGCATCCCGCTGACGCTCGGCCGCGACATCACCGTCGGCCACCTGGTCATGCTGCACGGCTGCACGGTGGGCGACGGTTCGCTGATCGGCATCGGCAGCATCGTCCTCAACGGCGCGCTGATCGGCAAACAGTGCCTGATCGGCGCCGGCGCGCTGATTCCCGAAGGCAAGGCGATTCCCGACCGTTCGCTGGTCGTCGGTTCGCCCGGCAGGGTGATACGCGAACTTTCCGACGAGCAGATCGCCCGCATCGCCTGGTCCGCCCGGCACTACGTGCAGAATGCGCAGCGTTACCAGCACTCACTGGAGGAAATCACACGATGAAACGCACCCTGCTGCTGGCTTTTCTTGCACTGCCCGTCTGGGCGGTGGAGCAGCCCAAGCCCGCCGGCACGCTGATCGACTTCCGCATCGAAGTGCAGAAGAGCGTGCCCAACGATCTCGGCCGTGCCAGCGCCTACGCCGAAATGACTGGCGCAGACCCGGGCGAAGTGGCGCGCAAGGTCAAGGCTGTCATCGCCGACGGCCTGACAACCGCCAAGGCCCAGCCGGGCATCACGGTGAAGAGCGGCGGCACGCACACCTGGCCGATCTACAGCAAGACCGGCCGCGTCATCGAGAACTGGCGCATGCGCTCGGAACTGCTGCTCGAAAGCCGTGATGCCGGCGCCCTATCGACCGCCGTCGGCAAGCTGCAAGGCGCGCTGGCGGTCGGCAACATCAACTTCTCCCCCGCGCCGGAAACCCGCCGCAAGGCCGAGGATGATGCCACCCTCGAAGCCATCGAGGCCTTCAAAACCAAGGCCGAGCGCATCGCCGGGTCGATGAAGAAACCCTACCGCATCCGTCAGATGAGCGTGAATGGCAGCGGCAACTTCCCGCAGCCCCACCCCATGGCCCGCACCACCATGATGGCCGCCGAAGCCGTGCCGATGCCCGTCGAGGCCGGCGAATCGAACGTCACGGTGAATGTTAACGGGCAGATCGAACTGCTGGATTGACAAATTGTCGCAGCGGGACGACGCGCCTTGAAACTCGGCGCTGGCGGGACGGCGCCAACGATCGACGGGACCGCAATCAGGCCAGCAGCGCCTTGATATCCTTGATCAGCAGATACAGATGGTAGGGATCGGTCGGGCTGGGCTGGAAATCGAATCCCCGATACCACCGTTGCGCAGCCTCGTCCTTGGCATGCACCAGCACGGCCCGGATGCCGACGATGTCGGCAGCCTGCAGGGTGCGCAGCAAGGCGTCCTTGAGCAGCGCGGCACCCAGCCCCTTTCCTTGATAATTCCGATCGACCGCCAGGCGGGCGAGAAGCATCACGGGTACGGGATGGCGGGCCAGCCCCTTTGCGACACGCTCGGGAGCGGCTTGACGGTCGACGCTACCGACGGTCAGGCTGTGGAACCCGACCACCCCTTCGGCAGCGCAGCAGACGTAGGTTTGTGCGCCATGCGCCTGCTGGTTTTGCAAGGCATGGCGCTGGAGGAACTGGTTGAGCGCCGGTTGGCTGCAATCGAATGCATTGACGGCATCGGTGGCGCCGAGCTTGCGAATCGGGCCGAGCCAAGTCACTTTCAGTCCAGCCGGCCAGGTTCCGTCAACAACCTCTGGAGGCGCGGCAAAGCCTGGGGCGGCGCATCCAGGGCTTGCTGGAAAGTCGCCCATTGCTCATCGTCGAGCACGAAATGGCGGCGCTCGGCCAAGGCCTCGTTGGCGGCATTCACGCCAGCATCCAGCAAAAACTCGCTGACGTTCTTGTGGCTGGCGCGTGCAGCCTCTTGAAGCAATTGCTTCACGGCGCTGCTGGCGCGCACGTCGATGCGTTCGGTTTTCGATAAATTCAAGACAGTCATGGTCGCCTCCACTTGCTCAGACTGACGCCATGATATCGTCAGGACGACGTACTGACAAGCGGATTTACGCCCTAATTGCTGGCATTAGCCCCTGTCGACAAAATTTACACTTCGGCAATGCACTGCACTGCACTGCACTGCACTGCACTGAATTATATGATATTTATATTTTGGCACAAGATATGCTTAAGTTAACTGGCACCCATAACCACTTGTAAGGAGATTTTTTATGAATAAATTTCTTGTCAGCGCGATTACTGCAATGAGTTTCGTACTGGCTCAACCAGCGTCGGCCGCAGTTACCACGAATCTGAATTTGAATTTCGAGTCTGGTGCTGTCTTTAATGGCACTTTGACCTTCTCTGACAACTACGACACCCTGTTGGACGTTAGCGGGTTGCTGACGGGTGGCGGCTATGGCTCAGCCAACATAAATTGGGCTTGGTGGTTGGGTACTGGACAGAATGCCACGGCGCGCGACGTTGATGGCATCACAAACACCTACGAAGACTGGTTGATGGATGGAACGGAACCGAGTTGGAATAATTTCATCGGGATTTCCTGGTTCTGGCCAGTTGCCGGGGATTTACAGTTGAACCTTGCTCCAGCTGCGACTGTTTATCACGCCGGGATTAATAATCTTGACGCAATCACTTCATATAGTGCCAACGGCAACAATGTGCCTGAGCCTGCCTCACTGGCGCTGATGGGCCTCGGTCTTGCCGGGTTGGCCGCGCTGCGTCGCCGCAAGTACGTGTAACGACTAACTACCCGTTTTGTCAAAAAGCCCGGCAGATTTATCTGTCTGGCTTATTTACGTCCTGGCAGCGCCAAAGGCTGAGAAGGGACGGATGCTCTTGGGCACCGATGCCAGCGGTAGAAACAGGGTCGTGCGCGCTGTTGGCAACGCGATAAATCCATGATGACGATAGAACGCCGCCGCGCGCTCATCCTTGGCGTCGACCACCATCGCAAAGGCGGCGATTTCAGAGCGAATGGATCGATCGAGGGCATCGGCCAGCAAGGCGCCGCCCAGTCCCTGCCCCTGAAAATCCCGATCGACAGCCAGCCGACCGAGCCGAACGGTTGGCACGCTTGGGTAGCGTGGCAGCTTTCTGCCAACCTCGGCAGGCAGATCCGGCAGCGGAAGGCTGGCCGATGCCAGCGTGTAATAGCCGGCAATCCTGCCTTCGGCATCCAGTGCGACAAAGCAAGCCGTTACCCGGCGTCGGCAATCCTGGGCAACCTGCTGCCGGAAATAGCAGTCCAATGGTTCCGAACCGCTGCAAAATGACGTCCGTCCGTGGGATTCATCCAGCAGCTTGATCCGAAACAGCGCCTTGCTCACTCGGCGCCAACCAGTTTGCGGCGGCGTGCAAAAGCGCGTTTCAGGGCAGACGTTGGACGCGGCGGAGACAGCAACGCTTGTGCAAAGCATTCCTGATCGGCAAGCGACAGGCGAATCACCTCGGATTTTTCGATGGCCTCTTGAGCGGCGCCCTGGACTGCGGACACGACAAAGTCGGTCATGGTGCGCCCCTGAATCTCGGCGGCGCGTTTGAGCATGGCGTGTAGATCGGTACTGATTCTGGCTTCAAGTCGCGCGGTAGATATGGTTGCGGGCATGGCATAATCCTCCTGAAGCAATAATACGGCAGCTAGCCGTACATATCAAGAGTTTATATCGGACCCGCGGCGTGACGGCGTGACGTGCGTTACGGCCGCTTTTGCGGCGTCTGCACGAAGATCTCGCCCTCTTTCACCAGGCCAAGCTCGTAGCGCGCGCGTTCCTCGATGGCTTCGTAGCCTGTCTTGAGGTCGCGCACTTCGGCTTCATGCGCGGCGTTGCGCGCTTCCAGCGTCTGGTTCACTTCGCGCTGGGCAGTTAGTTGCCGCTCCATCTCCTGCACCCGGAGCCAGCCGCCCTTGCCGAACCACAATGGATATTGCAGCAGGATCAGCAGGACGACCAGCACCCAGGTCGGCCACTTCATGGCGCGGAATTATTTGCGGAGATTGTAAAAAGTGTCGAGACCAGGATAGGTAACCGTGTCACCCAGATCTTCTTCGATGCGCAGCAACTGGTTGTATTTGGCGATGCGATCGGAACGACTCAGCGAGCCGGTCTTGATCTGGCCGGCATTCAGGCCGACGGCGATGTCGGCGATGGTCGCGTCTTCGGTCTCGCCCGAGCGATGCGAGATCACACAGGTCCAGCCGGCGCGCTTGGCCATTTCGACAGCGGCGAAGGTTTCGGTCAGCGTGCCGATCTGGTTGACCTTGATGAGGATCGAGTTGGCCGCGCCCCGCTGGATGCCTTCCCTGAGGATCTTCGGATTGGTGACGAACAGGTCGTCGCCGACGATCTGGATTTTCTTGCCGAGCTTGTTGGTGAGGTTGATCCAGCCGTCCCAGTCGCCTTCGGCCATGCCATCCTCGATGCTGATGATCGGATACTTGTCGGCCAGCGTCGCCAGATAGTCGGCAAAGCCCGCCGAGTCGAGTTCCAGCTTTTCCGAACTCAACATGTATTTGCCATTTTTGAAGAATTCCGAACTGGCGCAGTCCAGCCCCAGCACCACGTCCTGGCCCGGCGTGTAGCCTGCCGTTTCGATGGCCTTGAGGATCAGTTCGATGGCTTCGTCATTGCCGGCGACGTTGGGCGCAAAACCGCCTTCATCGCCCACCGTGGTCGGGTAGCCCTTCTTGTCGATGAGTTTCTTGAGGTTATGGAACACCTCGGCGCCGCAGCGCAGCGCCTCGCGGAAGGAGGCCGCGCCGACCGGCAGGATCATGAATTCCTGGATGTCGAGATTGTTGTTGGCGTGGGCGCCACCGTTGATGACGTTCATCATCGGCACCGGCATGCACATCGGGCCGGAACCGCCGAAATAGCGATACAGCGGCAGGCCGACTTCTTCCGCCGCCGCCTTGGCGACCGCCATCGACACGGCCAGCATGGCATTGGCGCCCAGCCGCGACTTGTTTTCGGTATCGTCCAACTCGATCAGCGCCCCGTCGATGAAAGCCTGCTCTTCGGCATCGAGGCCGATGATGGCTTCGGAAATCTCGGTGTTCACATTCTCGACGGCGCGCAACACGCCTTTACCCAGATAGCGATCCTTGTCGCCGTCGCGCAGTTCGATGGCTTCGCGCGAACCGGTCGAGGCGCCGGAAGGCACGGCGGCGCGACCCATCACGCCGGATTCAAGGAGGACGTCGGCTTCGACGGTGGGGTTGCCGCGTGAATCGAGAATTTCGCGGGCGATGACATCAACAATGGCACTCATGATTTACCTCACAAAAACAATTGAATTCAATAGCCGGAACCAAAACCGTGGCGCTTCACCACGGCATCGATTTCCAGCAGGGTTTCCAGCAAGCCCTGCATCTGCTGCAAGGGCCAGGCATTCGGGCCATCGGACAGCGCCTTGGCCGGATCGGGATGCGTTTCCATGAACAGGCCCGCCACGCCCACCGCCACCGCCGCGCGCGCCAGCACCGGGACGAATTCGCGCTGCCCGCCGGAGCAGGTGCCCTGCCCGCCCGGCAACTGCACCGAATGGGTCGCATCAAATACGACCGGGCAGCCCGTCTCGCGCATGATGGCCAGCGAGCGCATGTCCGAGACCAGATTGTTGTAGCCGAACGAGGCGCCGCGCTCGCAAACCATGATCGTGTCCGCCCCGCCATTGGCTTGCTTCGCCTTGGCGACGACCTGCTGCATGTCGCCCGGCGCGAGAAACTGGCCTTTCTTGATATTCACCGGCTTGCCCGATGCGGCACAAGCCTGGATGAAGTCGGTTTGCCGACACAAAAAGGCCGGCGTCTGCAACACATCGACAACAGACGCAACAGCGGCGATCTCGTCCTCGGCATGCACGTCGGTAATGACCGGCACGCCGATCTGGCGCTTGACCTCGGCCAGAATGCGCAAGCCCTCGTCCATGCCCAGGCCGCGAAACGACTGCGAGGAACTGCGATTCGCCTTGTCGTAAGACGCCTTGAAGATATAGGGAATCTTCAGCTTGCCGGTGATTTCCTTCATGCGGCCGGCGATATCGAGACACAAAGCCTCGGACTCGGCAACGCAGGGGCCGGAAATCAGGAAGAAGGGCCGGTCGAGACCGATAGCGAAACCACAAAGCTTCATTGTTTTACTCCGTGCTGCACCAGCGCCGCTTTGACGAAGGCAATGAACAAGGGGTGCCCGGTGCGCGGGTTCGAGGTGAATTCCGGGTGGAACTGCACGCCGACGAACCACGGATGCACGCTTTGCGGCAACTCCATCATCTCGGGCAGGTTCTCGGTCGGCGTGCGGGCGCTGATGACCAGACCTGCGGCTTCGAGCCTGGGCACGTAGACGTTGTTGACCTCGTAGCGATGGCGGTGGCGCTCATTCACTTCCTTGCCGTAAATCGTCGCCGCCAGCGTGCCGGCCAGCACCGGACAGCGCTGCGCGCCGAGACGCATCGAGCCGCCGAGGTCCGAATTGACGTCGCGTTTTTCGATGCGGCCTTCGCGATCCAGCCATTCCGCGATCAGCGCCACGACGGGATGGGGCGTTTCCGCGTCGAACTCGGTGCTGTTGGCGCCGGGCAGTTCGGCCACATGACGCGCGAATTCGATGGTGGCCAGTTGCATGCCGAGACAGATGCCCAGGTAGGGCAATTTGTTCTCGCGCGCATAGCGGATCGCCGCGATCTTGCCCTCGGTGCCGCGCCGGCCAAAGCCGCCGGGGACGAGTACTGCATCCATCGCGGCTAGCGCCGCTGTTAAACCTTGTTCGCCCTGGGTTTCGATTTCTTCGGAATCGAGATAATGAATTTTCACCTTGCTGCAGGTGTGCATGCCGGCATGCACCAGCGCCTCGGTGAGTGACTTGTAGGATTCCGTGAGATCGACGTATTTGCCGACAAAGGCAATATTGACCTCATGCTTGGGATGTTCGAGCGCCTCGACCAGCTTGTTCCACGCGGACAGGTTGGCCGCCTTGGCCAGGATATTCAGCTTGTGACAGACCAGCTCGTCGAGCATCTGGTCATGCAGCATGAGCGGAATCTTGTAGATCGAGTCGGCGTCGAGCGCGGCGATCACCGCCTCGGGCTGCACGTTGGTGAACAGCGCAATCTTGCGGCGTTCTTCGTCGGGAATCGGCCGATCGGCGCGGCACAGCAGGATATCGGGCTGGATGCCGATCTCGCGCAGTTCCTTGACCGAGTGCTGCGTGGGCTTGGTTTTCAGTTCGCCCGCCGCATGAATGTAGGGCAGCAGCGTGAGATGGATGTAGCAGGCGTTGTTCTTGCCTTCGACAAAGCCCATCTGGCGAATCGCTTCGAGAAAGGGCAGCGACTCGATGTCGCCGACCGTGCCGCCGATTTCGACGATGGCCACGTCGGCGCCTTCCGCGCCGCGCTTGATGTACAGCTTGATCTCGTCGGTGATGTGCGGGATGACCTGGACGGTCTTGCCGAGATATTCGCCACGGCGTTCCTTCTTGATCACCGACTCGTAGATCTGGCCGGTGGTGAAGTTGTTGCGCCGGCCCATCTTGGCGCTGGTGAAGCGCTCATAGTGGCCGAGGTCGAGGTCGGTTTCGGCGCCATCCTCGGTGACGAACACTTCGCCATGCTGAAACGGCGACATGGTGCCCGGATCGACGTTGATGTAGGGATCGAGCTTGAGGTGGGTAACCTTGATGCCACGCGATTCAAGAATGGCACCCAAACTGGCGGCGGCGATGCCCTTGCCCAAACTGGACACGACACCCCCCGTGACGAAGACATATTTGGTCATGACAAGGCCGGAGCGGGAAATGCGAATGATACCTTAGAAGCCCTTGCGGCGAATTTCCGGCCAGGCTTTGCTGAGGTAATAACCCATCGACCAGACCGTCAGCAAAGCCGCCAGCCAGAGCAGCCAGTAGCCCAGATACGCGACCGGCACGGGGCCGAGCGGATATTGGTAAAGCAGCAGCGGAATGGCGACCATCTGCGCCACGGTTTTCAGCTTGCCGATGAAGGATACCGCCACGCTCCGCGCCGCGCCGATCTTCGCCATCCACTCGCGCAGCGCGGAAATGGCAATTTCGCGGCCGACAATGATGAAGGCGACCACGGCATCGGCCCGACCCAGCTCGACCAGCATCACGACGGCGGCGGCCACCATCAGCTTGTCGGCCACCGGATCGAGGAAAGCGCCGAAGGCCGAGGTCTGGCCCAGCTTCCTGGCCAGCCAGCCGTCGAACCAGTCGGTAACGGCCGCCACGACAAAGGCGCAGGTGGCGATCAGGTTCTGCTCATAGGCCGACAAAGGTGCATAAAACACGCCAATCACCAGAGGAATCAACAGGATGCGCGTCCAGGTGAGGAGATTGGGGATGTTGAGAGGCATCAGCGCAGTGCCTTGTGGATTCTCTCCGCCAGCGCGCGGCTGATCCCATCGACACGGCAAAGATCCTCGACCGTCGCCGCGCGAACCCCATCCAGCCCGCCAAATTGCGCCAGCAACTTTCTGCGCCGCGTCGGGCCGATGCCCGCCACGTCTTCCAGCGCCGAACGCCCGCGCGGCTTGGCGCGCCGCGCGCGGTGGCCGACGATGGCGAAACGGTGCGCCTCGTCGCGTATTTCCTGAATCAGGTGAAAGCCGGCATTGTCCATGGCCAATTGTAGCGGCTCGGCACGGTTATGCAGAAAGAGTGTTTCGAGCCCGGGCCGGCGCGCTTCGCCCTTGGCCACGCCGACGCTGGCCAGATGATCGAGCCCCAGCTCGACGAAAACCGCGCGCGCCACGCCGTGCTGCCCCTTGCCGCCGTCAATCAGCACCAGATCGGGCGTGGCGGTTTCTCCGGTGACCACTTTCTCATAACGCCGCGTCAGCGCCTGACGCAGCGCCGCATAGTCGTCGCCCGGCGTGATGCCTTCGATGTTGAAACGCCGGTAATCGCTCTTCTTCATCGCGCCATCGACGCAAACCACGACGGATGCCACCGTGCCCTCGCCCAGGGTGTGGCTGATATCGAAGCATTCGATCCGCGTAATGCGATCGGGCAGGTCGAGCGCCGCGCGCAAGGCTTCCAGCCGTCCACTCGCGCGGCTCTTGGCCTGACGTCGCGCCGTGACGGCGAGCCGCGCATTGTTCAACGCCATTTCCGACCAGGCGCGCTCCATTTCAGTCTTGGCCGCGCTCCCCTGCAGGGCTTCGGGCAGGTCTTGCAACGGCCAAGGATCGAGAATCAGACGGGACGGAACGGGCTGATCGACATAGTGCTGGGCAATAAAAGCCGCCAGCCCTTCCGCCGCTTCGGCGTCTACAGCGGCTTGCGGAAAATACGCCCGATCACCCAGATGCAGGCCGCCGCGCACCATCGCCAGGTTGACGCACAACTCGCCACGTTCGACGACGGCGACGACGATATCGACGTCGGCATCCCTGGTTGAACTCACATACTGGCGGTGCAGCACCGTCTGCAGCGCCTTGACCTGGTCGCGCAGGGTAGCCGCTTCCTCGAAGCGCAACGCCGCCGCCCGCTCAGCCATCCGGCGCGTCATGTTTTCGATGACTTCCGCATGGCGCCCCTTGAGGAACAGCGTGGCCAGCCGCACGTCAGCGGCATAATCCATGGCCGTAATCAACCCGACGCAAGGCGCCTTGCAACGCCTGATCTGGTGCAGCAGGCAAGGCCTTGAGCGGTACGCGAAAACCGCCTCCTCGCAGGTGCGCAGCAGGAAAGTTTTCTGGATCAATTGAATGCTCTCGCGCACGGCCAGACCGCTGGGAAACGGCCCGAAGTAATGTGATTTCTTCTCGAAAGCGCCGCGATGATAGAAAAGTCGAGGAAACTCGCCACCGGAAAGCCCGATGTAAGGATAGGACTTGTCGTCGCGGAACAGGATGTTGTATTTCGGCTTGAGCTTCTTGATCAGCGTGTTTTCAAGGATCAAGGCTTCAGCCTCGGAACGGGTCGCCGTGGTTTCCATGGCGGCCACCTGTTGCAACATCAGATGGATGCGCGGGCTGTGGCCGGTCTTGATGAAATAGGAAGCGACCCGCTTCTTGAGATTTTTCGCCTTGCCGACGTAGAGCACCGCGCCGTCATCGGCGAGCATGCGATAGACGCCCGGCGCATCGGTCAGCGTGGCGAGAAAAGATTTACTGTCAAAAGAGGGCGCTGCGGTCGAATCTGGCATGGCAGCGTAGGATATTCCCATGAAAGATATTTCCTGCGACATTTTCTGCGCCGTCATCGACAATCTGGGGGATGCCGGCGTGTGCTGGCGTTTGGCCCGGCAACTGGCGCGGGAGCATGGCTGGCGCGTCCGGCTGTGGATCGACGACCCGTCGCCACTGGAGAAGCTGGCTCCCGATCGACAAACGATTCCCGCCGAAGTGCATTGCTGGCAGGGCGACCTGCCGGAGATTCAGCCCGCCGCCGTGGTCATCGAAGCCTTTGCCTGCGAATTGCCGCCGCGCTATGTGGCGGCAATGGCCGCCCTGCCCCGGCCACCGGTCTGGCTCAACCTCGAATATCTTTCGGCCGAGGACTGGGTGGCCGGCTGTCACGCGCTGCCCTCGCCGCACCCCCGTTTGGCGCTGACCAAGTATTTTTTCTTTCCCGGTTTCACACCCGGTACGGGCGGATTGCTGCTTGAGAAAAACCTCGCCGTCCCGCCAGCGCCGACTTTTGGAGGGACGCTCGAAATCTCGCTGTTTTGCTATGACAATCCCGCCCTGCCCGCGCTGCTGAAAGCCTGGCGCGATGGCGACGCGCCGGTGCGCTGCCGGGTTGCCGACGGCCTGCCCCGCCAGCAGGTCGAAAACTGGCTGGGCGAGCCATTCCCCACCGGCTGCCGGCGCACCCGCGGCGCACTCGAACTGCATGCCCAGCCGTTTTTGTCACAGGACGGCTACGACCGGTTGCTGGCTGCCTGCCAGCTCAATTTCGTGCGCGGCGAGGATTCGCTGGTGCGCGCCCAGTGGGCGGAGCGTCCTTTTGTCTGGCAGGCCTACCCGCAAGTCAATGGCGCGCAGCGCGCCAAGCTCGACGCCCTGCTGGACCGTTATTGCGCCGCGCTCGACACGCCGACCGCGGCAGCCACCCGCGTCTTTTGGCAGGCATGGAACGGCCAGGGCGACATAACCTCCGGTTGGTCGGCATTCCGCGCATCCCTGCCCGCCCTGGCGGCACGGGCGCCCCGCTGGGCGCGGCAAATCGCGGCGCACGGCGATCTGGCGGCAAATCTGGTCAAGTTCTGCCAGTCAAAGCTATAATGCCGGGTTTCCCATTTCCGCCCCCCAATTCATTATGAAAACAGCACAAGAACTCCGCGTCGGCAACGTCATCATGGTCGGCAACGATCCGCTCGTCGTCCAAAAAGCCGAATACACCAAAGGCGGCCGCAGCTCGGCGGTCGTCAAATTCAAGTTCAAGAACCTGCTCAGCGATGCCCCGTCAGAGGCCATCTACAAGGCCGACGACAAGTTCGAGCAGGTCGTCCCCGAGCGCAAGGAATGCACCTATTCCTACTTCGCCGATCCGCTGTATGTCTTCATGGACGCCGAATACCACCAGTATGAGGTCGAAGCCGAGAATATGACCGATGCCATTCCCTACCTGGAAGACGGCATGGCCGTCGAAGTGGTGTTCTACGAAGGCAAGGCGATTTCGGTCGAAATGCCCAACAGCGTGGTGCGCGAGGTCGAATACACCGAACCCGCCGTCAAGGGCGACACTTCCGGCAAGGTGCTCAAACCGGCCAGGATCAAGCCCTCCGGCATGGAAGTGATGGTGCCGATCTTCGTCGCCACCGGCGACAAGATCGAAATCGACACCCGCACCGGCGAATACAAGGGCCGCGTCAAGTAATCAACGAATCACCGGCAGCAGGCGCGCAATCCGCGCGCTGCGCGCCGGATCAGGCGCGGGCTTCCAGTTGTCCAGCAGTTCGATGACCGCCTCCGGTTTATTGCAAACCGGCAGCATGTCGCAACCGGCAGCCCAAGCGGCTGCGGCGCGCCCGACGATGCCGCCGGCCACGCTGGCCCCTTCCATCGACAGGTCGTCGCTGAAGATCACGCCGAGGTGGCCGAACTCGTGGCGCAGTTTCTCGATCCAGACCGGCGAAAAACCGGCGGGACGGTGATCGACCCGCGGATAAATCACATGCGCGGGCATCACGGCAGCGAGCTTTAAGCGACGGTAGGGCAACAGGTCGTCGGCCAACTCGGCAAGGCTGCGGGGATCGACCGGAATGGCCAGATGCGAGTCGGCCGCGACATGGCCGTGGCCGGGGAAATGCTTGCCGCAACAGGCCATGCCCGCTGCGTGCAGACCATCAATCAACGCACCGGCCAGCGCGATCACCGCCTCGGGGTTGCGATGGAAGGCGCGGTCACCGATCACGCCGCTCGCGCCGTAATCGAGGTCGAGCACCGGGGTAAAGGACAGATCGACACCGCAGGCCCGAAGCTCCGCCGCCAGGGTAAAGCCGATCGCCCGCGCGCCGGCGGTCGCGGCGGCGGCATCGCGATCCCACCATTCGCCCAGTTTGCGCATCGCCGGAATAGGGGTGAACGCATCACGGCAACGCTGCACCCGGCCGCCTTCATGGTCGATGGCGATCAGCAGGCGGGAAGTGCGCAGCGCGTGAATTTCCGCGCACAACGCCGTGAGTTGTCCGGGATTCGCATAGTTGCGGGCAAACAGGATGACGCCGCCGACCAGCGGGTGCAGCAGACGTTCGCGCTCGGCAGCGGTCATCACAGTGCCCGCCACGTCGACCATCAATGGTCCGTGGCTCATGCGCGCTCGATCACCACAAAAGCCAGCGCATGCTCCGTCTCGTCGCTCAGTGACAGATGGCTGGTCAGGCCACGTTCGGCAATCCATGCCGCCAGATCGGCGGCGAATGAAAATATCGGTTTGCCCAGATCGTCATGCGTCACGGCAATCGCCGGCAACAGCACCGGAGCGCGGATGCCGGTGCCGAGCGCCTTGCCGAGCGCTTCCTTGGCGGCAAAACGCTTGGCGAGAAAGCGGCCGGGGTCGGCACTCGCGCGGCAGGCGGCCCGTTCCTCGGGCGCCAACAGCTTCTCCAGTCCGCGTTCGCCGTGACGCTGCCAGAAATCGCGCATCCGCGCGATGACGACCAGATCGGTACCGACGCCGAAAATCACCGGACAGTGGCTTCCCGCATCAACAGCTTCATCTCGCGCACCGCCGTGCGCAAGCCGACAAATACGGCGCGGCTGACAATGGCGTGCCCGATGTGCAACTCGCGCACGCCCGGCAGGGCGGCGACCGGCTGCACGTTGTGGTAATTCAGCGCGTGACCGGCATTGAAACGCATGCCCCGCTCGATGATCGCCGCACCCGCGCTGGCAATTTTGCCGAGTTCGGCTTGCGCCGGGCCGCTGGCGATGTCGCGCCCGCTTTCATAAAAGGCGTGCGCATACGGCCCCGTATGAATTTCGCAGGCCTGGGCCTTGACGTGCGCAGCCGCCGCGACCTGTTTCAGGTCGGCATCAACGAACAGACTGACATAGATGCCGGCATCATGAAGGCGGCGCACCACCGTCATCAGCCGGTCTTTCTGTCCGGCCACGTCGAGGCCGCCCTCGGTGGTCACTTCGTGGCGACCCTCCGGCACCAGCGTCACCATTTCCGGCTTGAGCTGACAGGCGATGCCGATCATCTCATCGGTGGCCGCCATTTCCAGATTGAGCTTGACCTGCACGCTGGCCCGCAACAACTGGACATCCCGGTCGACGATGTGCCGGCGATCCTCGCGCAAATGCACGGTGATCGCGTCAGCGCCGCCCAGCTGCGCCTCGGCGGCCGCCCAGACGGGGTCGGGTTCATAAGTCCGCCGCGCCTGCCGCAGCGTGGCCACGTGGTCGATATTCACGCCCAGGTCAATCATTTTTTCTCCGCTCACACATCCTGCAATTCGATAAAGACGCGCCGTGTTTGCAGCGTCTGACCATTCAGGTAATGCCCCAGCAAGTGGCGCATCAACTGCTTGCACTCCATCAAGGTGCGCGGATCGGCATAATCATCCGCCGCCATGTCGAGCAGGGTTTTGCCCGACACGGCAAGCCCCGCGCTGTATTTTCCGGAGCGCGCCGCCAATACGGCCCCGCGCTCGATCTGATAACGATAATCTCCCGCCGCCTGCACCGCTTCGCCCTCGGCATCCCGATCCAGCGTCAAGCCATAACCCAACTCGGCCAGCAGCGCCTTTTCAAAGCGCCGCAGCACCTCTGCATGGCTGGTCCCGCCGGACAGTGCCAGCAAGGCCGCCGCATAGGCATCATAAAGCGCGGCGTGGGCATCTTCGCGCGGCAGCAACTTCAACAGCAATTCGTTCAGATAATAACCGAGCAACAGGTCATCGCCCTGCAAAAACGGCACGCCACCCTGCCACTCCGCCCTGGCCAGCGTTTTCACTTCGCCATTGCCGAACCAGCCCAGTTCCAGCGGCTGAAAAGCCAGCAGCACGCCGCGCAACGCCGCGCGCGGCCGGCGCGCGCCACGCGCCAGCAGGGCCAGCCGGCCATGGTCGCGCGTGAACACCTCGATGATCAGACTGGTTTCGCTGAAGGGATAGGCGTGCAGCAGAAAGGCCGCCGCGCCATCAATGCGTTGCCGCACCGCACTCACTCATAACCGAGGCTTTTGAGCGCGCGCTCGTCGTCGGCCCAGCCGCCTTTCACCTTGACCCAGGTTTCCAGCCAGACCTTGCCGCCGAACAAGCGCTCCATGTCCTTGCGCGCGTCGCTGGCCACGCGCTTCATGCGCTCGCCGCCCTTGCCGATGACCATGGCCTTGTGCGCATCCCGCTCGACGATGATGGCGGCATGGATACGGCGGACTCCCTCTTCCATCTCGAACTTTTCGATCTCGACGGCGATGCCATAGGGCAATTCCTCGCCCAGATTGCGAAACAGTTTTTCGCGCAACAGTTCGGCGGCCAGAAAGCGTTCCGAGCGGTCGGTCAGATCGTCGGCGGCAAAGATCGGCGCGGCTTCCGGCAGGTAACGTGCCGCGACCTTGAGCAGCGCATCGAGATTGTCACCCCGCTCGGCGCTGATCGGGACGATTTCCGCAAACGGGTGCTGTTCCGCAAGCATCGCCATGAAAGGCAGCAAGGCATTTTTATCGGTCATGCGGTCGATCTTGCTGATCACCAACACCACTGGCACATGGTTACCCTGGGTTGGCAGACGCGCGAGCACCGCGCGATCCTCGGCACGCCAGCGATTGACCTCGATCACGAACAAGATCAAGTCGATATCGACCAGCGCCCCGGAAACCGCGCGATTCATGGCGCGGTTGAGCGCGTTGCGATGCTGCGACTGCATGCCCGGCGTATCGACGAAAACATACTGGCAGGCATCAGTCGTCAAAATGCCGTGAATGCGATGGCGCGTGGTCTGCGCCTTTTTTGACGTAATGCTGATCTTGGCGCCGATCAGGCGATTCATCAGGGTCGACTTGCCGACATTCGGACAGCCGACAATCGCCACATAACCGGCGCGGAATCCTGTTACAGGTACGGTAGTTTCGCTCATGCCATCCTCAATTTATCGAGCGCCGCCTGGGCAGCCTGCTGTTCCGCGCTACGCCGGCTGGCACCGCAACCCTTCACCTGAAGATCGATCGCAGCGACCGCGCAGGACACTTCAAATTCCTGGGCATGCGCCGCGCCGCGCGTGTCCAGCAAATTATATTGCGGCACGGGCAGGCGCCGCGCCTGCAGCAATTCCTGCAGCGCGGTTTTGGCATCCTTGCCGGCATCGCGCGGGTCGATTTGCTCGATGCGCGAGCGGTACAGGCGTTCGATCGTTGCTTGGGCCGCCGCGAAACCGGCATCGAGATAAATGGCGCCAATGATCGCCTCCAGCGCATCGGCCAGAATCGAAGGACGCCGAAAACCGCCGCTCTTGAGTTCGCCTTCGCCCAACCGCAAGCAATCACCCAGCGTCAGTTCGGCGGCAATCTCGGCAAGACATTCCTGGCGTACCAGATTGGCGCGCAGACGCGACAGATCACCTTCGTTGATGGCGGCGAAACGCTGGTAGAGCAGCGCGGCGATCGCGCAATTGAGCACGCTATCACCAAGAAATTCCAGTCGCTCGTTATGCGGCGACGAATGGCTGCGATGGGTCAGCGCCTGTTGCAACAATGCGGGCTGCTTGAAGGCATGGTCAAGCGCCTTTTCCAGCCGCCCGCTAGCACTCACTTTTTAGATGAACCTTCGAAATAGATCAGCAGGCTGACGTTGTTCACGATCGGCACGCGCTTTTCATAAGCAAAGGCCACGACCAACTCGCCGCCTTCCTTGGTGATCTCCAGATCCTGCGCGGTGATCGACACGATGTCATCCACCGTGGCACGGCGGTCAAAAGACCTGCGCGCATCGGCAACGCTATTCTTGGCGGTCGGGTCATTTGCCACCGCCTTGACCGCGCCGACGATCTGAAAATATTCGATGACCGCGGGAATGACTTTCATGCCAAGCATGGCAACCGTCGCAATGACCACCGCCGCAACCAGCAGCCCCGAAAGAGTCACGCCCGCCTGTTTTTTTCTCATGTCATCCTCGCGTTCACCTGAAGCCGCCGATGCGCTTCAGATCGCCAAAATTAAACCAGACAAAAAACGCCTTGCCCACCAGATTTTCATCGGGCACGAAGCCCCAGACCCGACTGTCCTGCGAGTTGTCGCGGTTGTCGCCCATCACGAAATAATGCCCGGCGGGCACCTCGCAAATAAAGCCCGCGCTATTGTAGAGACAATTATCGCGCCGGGGGAACTGCATGACGTGCGGCACAAAGACCGGGGCATCGTCCTCGATCAGGATCGAATACTCGACATCGCCCAGCTTTTCCACATACTGCGGGGTGTAAAACAGGCGCTCGGCATCGAAATAGTCGCCGGTTTTCTCGGCGGGTACCGGCTGACCGTTGATGGTCAGGCGCTTGTTCTGATAAGCCACCCGGTCGCCCGGCAAACCCACTACCCGCTTGATGTAATCAAGCGAGGGATCGGGCGGATAGCGGAACACCACGACATCGCCGCGCGCCGGCGCGCCCATCTCGATGACCTTCTTGTTCAGCACCGGCAAGCGAATGCCATAGGTATATTTATTGACGGCGATGAAGTCGCCCACCAGCAGGGTGGGAATCATCGAGCCGGAGGGAATCTTGAACGGCTCGACCAGGAAGGAACGCAACGCGAAGACGATCAGGATGACGGGGAAAAAACTCGCCCCGTATTCGACCCACCACGGCTCCTTGGCGTGCGGGCCGCGGCGCTTGCGCAAGACGAAACGATCCGCCACCCACAACACGGCGGAAACCACCAGCAAGACAAACAGGATCAGGGCAAAATTCATCGCTTCACTTATCTCCAACACGCAGCACAGCCAGGAAGGCTTCTTGCGGAATCTCCACCCGGCCGACCTGCTTCATGCGTTTCTTGCCCGCCTTCTGCTTTTCCAGCAGCTTTTTCTTGCGGGAGATGTCGCCGCCATAACACTTGGCCAGCACGTCCTTCCTCATCGCCTTGACGTTTTCGCGCGCGACGATGGTCGAGCCGATCGCCGCCTGAATCGCCACGTCATACATCTGGCGCGGGATCAACTGGCGCATCTTGGCGGCCAGCTCGCGGCCGCGATAGGGTGCATTGGCGCGGTGCACAATCATCGATAGGGCATCCACCTTCTCGCTGTTGATCAGCACGTCGAGCTTGATGACGTCGGCCGTGCGGTATTCCTTGAAATCGTAATCGAGCGAGGCGTAGCCGCGCGACACCGACTTGAGCTTGTCGAAAAAGTCGAACACCACCTCGGCCAGGGGCATCTCATAGGTCACATGCACCTGGCGGCCGTGATAGCGCATATCGACCTGGCTGCCACGCTTCGATTCGCAGAGCGTGATCACGGCGCCCAGATAATCCTGCGGCACAAAAATTGCGGAAGTGATGATCGGCTCGCGCACCTCCTCGATTTTCTGCGGATCCGGCAGTTTCGACGGATTTTCGACGAGAATTTCCGTGCCATCGCGCATCCGCACCTGATAGATCACCGTCGGCGCCGTGGTGATCAGGTCCTGGTCGAACTCGCGTTCCAGGCGCTCCTGCACGATTTCCATGTGCAGCAAACCGAGGAAGCCGCAGCGGAAGCCGAAACCGAGCGCCTGCGATACCTCGGGCTCGTATTGCAGCGAGGCGTCGTTGAGCTGGAGCTTTTCCAGCGACTCGCGCAGTTGCTCGTACTGGTTGGCTTCGATCGGATACAGGCCGGCGAAGACCTGCGGCTTGATTTCCTTGAAGCCGGGCAAGGACGCGGCGGCGGGACGCTCGGCCAGCGTCACGGTATCACCGACTTTTGCCGCCTTCAGCTCCTTGATGCCGGCGATGATGAAACCCACCTCGCCGGCCGAGAGTTGTTCATTGACACGCGATTTGGGCGTGAATACGCCCACCTGCTCGCACAGATGCACGGAGCCCATCGCCATCAGACGAATGCGCTCCTTGGCGCGCAGCGTGCCGTCGACCACCCGCACCAGCATTACCACGCCGACATAATTGTCGAACCATGAATCGATGATCAGCGCCTGCAGCGGCGCGCCCGGGTCGCCCTTGGGCGGGGGTACGCGGACGATCACCGCTTCGAGAATATCCTCGATACCCATGCCGGTCTTCGCCGAACAGGGGATGGCGTCGGTCGCGTCGATGCCGATCACTTCTTCGATTTCCCGCCGCGCGCCTTCCGGGTCGGCCTGCGGCAGATCCATCTTGTTCAGCACGGGAATCACATCGACGCCCAGTTCGATGGCGGTATAGCAGTTCGCCACGGTTTGCGCCTCGACACCCTGCGAGGCATCCACCACCAGCAACGCGCCCTCGCAGGCCGACAGCGAACGGCTGACCTCGTAGGAAAAGTCGACGTGCCCCGGGGTGTCGATCAGGTTCATGTTGTAGCGCTTGCCGTCACGGGCCAGATAGCTGAGCGATGCCGTCTGCGCCTTGATGGTGATGCCGCGCTCGCGCTCGATGTCCATCGAGTCGAGCACCTGCTCGGCCATTTCACGATCCGTCAGGCCGCCGCAACGCTGGATGATGCGATCCGCCAGCGTGGATTTGCCGTGGTCGATGTGGGCGATGATGGAGAAGTTTCTGATGTGGTCCACGGGGGATGCGGTGACTTGCCGACGACTAGCTGAGGGGCGCGGATTATACCTTGCACCCACCCGTAAATTACTGGCGGGCGGTGTAGGTCGGTAGCGTGATATGGAAGGCAATGGCCAGCAAACGCACGACCAGAACGACGGTCATGCCGCCCCAGGCGGCCAGCACCGGCGAAAGCTCCAACGCCTGCAGGCCGATCAGCGTCAGCGCACCCGTCAGCGAGGCCGTGGCATAGAGCTCGCCGCGCATGAAGATCAGCGGCACATCGTTGCACAGCACGTCGCGCAGCACGCCGCCGAACACTCCGGTCATCACCCCGAGCACGCTGGCGGCCAGCCAGGGCGCCTGCCACTGCAAGGCCACCTGGGTGCCGAGGATGGTGAACAATGCCAGCCCGATGGCATCCGGGATCAGGAACAACCGTGGCGGCAAACGCAGGTTGCGCACCAGGGCAAAGCACAGCAGGGTGGTCGCCATGGCGACCACCAGATAGGTCTGGTCGCTCAGCCAGAACACCGGGCGATCGAGCAGCAGATCGCGCAGCGTGCCGCCGCCCAGCGCCGTGGTGATGCCCACCACGACCACGCCGACCAGATCCATGTTCTTGCGGCCGGCATCCAGCACGCCGGTCAGCGCCGTGACCGCCACGGCCACCAAGCCGACCCAATAAATCAGGTTCTCCATCAGATATTGCTTGTCGCCTGCCGCAACACGGCCCGCAAACGCTCCACATCGAGAAAATAGTGGCAGATTTCCTCGTCGCCCAGCGTCAGCACCGGAACAAGTTCATCGTAGCGTTCAATCCACTCCGGACGCGTGTCGACATCCATCACCTCGACGGCGAAATCGAACTCGCCGCGCGTGGCCTCCAGCGCGGCGAGCATGTCATCGCACAGATGGCAGTAAGGCCGGCCATACAGTGTCAGCAGGGGTTTAGAAACACGCCGGGCCGCCCCAAGTGTTTCTTGCCCCCTGGGGGGAGAACCGAGCATAGCGAGGTTTTCGGGGGGGCCTTAATTATTCAGTCCCCTTGATCGTCACAAAGGTCTGACTGTCACCACGCCGCACCAGCAGGGTCAGGTTGCTGCCCTTGTCAACTTTCGCCAGCAGGCTGTTGAACTGTTCCACCGTGCGAATTTCGGTCTGCGCCCCCCGCTGGATCAGGGCAAGAATCACGTCGCCCTGGCGCAGGTCGGCGCGGCTGCTTTCGCGCACCTCCTCGACAATCAGGCCATGACGAATACCCAACTGACGCCGCTGCTCGGCGCTGGGTTCAATCAATACCAGACCCAGACGATTGGCGGGCGCCGGCTCGACGGGCTTGCCCCGGCGACTGCCGCGACCGGCGACTGGCTCATCCGGCATTTCGCCGACGGTCAGGCTCAAGTCCCGGCTGGCGCCGACGCGCCAGACTTGCAGCGTGGCCTTGCTGCCGGGCTTGGTGTTGCCCACCACGCGGGGCAAGTCGCTCGACTGCACCACGGGCTTGTCGTTGAAACGCAGGATGACGTCGCCCGCCTCCAGACCCGCCTTGTCGGCCGGGCCGCCCTTTTCAACCGTGGCGACCAGCGCGCCCTGCGGCTTGCTCAAACCGAACGAATCCGCCAGTTCGCGGGTCACTTCCTGGATCATCACGCCGATCCGGCCGCGACTGACCTTGCCCGACGCACGCAATTGCGACTGCACCTCCATCGCCACATCGATCGGAATGGCGAAGGCGATGCCCTGGTAGCCGCCCGAACGACTGTAAATCTGCGAGTTGATGCCCACCACCTCGCCGCTCATGTTGAAGAGCGGCCCGCCGGAATTGCCCGGATTGATGGCGACGTCGGTCTGGATGAAGGGGACGAAATTCTCCTGCGGCAGGGAGCGTCCCTTGGCGCTGACGATGCCCGCCGTGACCGTGCTGTCAAAACCAAAGGGCGAACCGATCGCCACCACCCATTCGCCGACCCGCAACCGGGCCGGATCACCCAGCCGCACCGCCGGCAGTCCATTGGCCTTGATCTTGATCAGCGCGACATCGGTGCGCTTGTCCGTGCCGATGACCTTGGCCTTGAATTCGCGCTTGTCGGTCAGCTTGACCAGCACTTCATCGGCGCCATCGACGACATGCGCATTGGTCAGAATGTAGCCATCCGTGTTGATGATAAAACCCGAACCCAGCGACTTGTTCTCGAATTCGCGCGGCACCGCCGGATGACCCGGCGGGAGCATCTTGGGCGCGAAGCGACGGAACAGCTCGAAGGCCGGATCATCTTCGTCAAACGGAAATTGCGGGCCGGCGCGCTGGCCGCGAACCGTCTGCGTGGTGCTGATATTCACCACCGCCGCCGCCTGCTTTTCAGCCAGGTCGGCAAAATCCGGCAACTCGCGCGCCTGGGCAAAACCCAGGTTGGCCATCAGCAACAGCCACACCGTCAGCAGCAATCGTTTCAGCATGATTTCAACCCTCCCGAACACATTTGAAGTTGATCGACAAAATAGGTTCCGCGCGGCCGGAATCAAGACCATCCCGTCCGCGCCGTCGCATGATCAGATAGCCGCCGAACAAACCGGCCAGCAGCCCCGCCACGGCCGCCAGCTCGCTGCCCGTCAGCCAGTCGAGCGCAATGGCGCCCGCCAGCGCCAGCAGTAGCGGCATGCCGTAGGCCAGCCAGACGGCGGAGAGCACCGCCCCCTCGGCCGCACAAACCACCACCGCATCGCCGGGTCGGGCATGAATGGTATTGGGCAGGCGTAACAATCGCGTAGCCTCCCCGCGGCCCAGCACGCCATCGAGCACGGAACCCATGCCCGAACTCTGGCAGCCGCCCTGGCGCTCGCACGCTCCGCAGGCGCTGCCCGCCCCCGCCGCGCGCACCCAGGCATGATCGCCTTCGAGACGCACCACCACGCCATCGGTCGCGTTCATTTGCGCACCTCGATGCCTTCGATGAAGCGTTTGACCGCCGCCGGCGGCACATCGCCCATTACCACGATCTGCTGACCCTGAATGACGCGCTTGACGACACTGATGGCGCCGAGCGAACGCACGCTCGGGTCACTCTGGACAACAGGCTCGGCCTGGGGCGACAGGGGATTGATAAAGACCGAAACCGCCGCCAGACCATCGGAGTACACCCAATGCAGCACCTCCTGGGCGTCCTTGCCGGCGCTTTGTTCGATGCCGCGGCGCATTGCCGCCTGACGGCGAAACCCGGGTAGTTCAACGCGAAACAGCCATTGCGCATCGTCGCGCAGGTCGCGCGTTTTTGATTGCCGCACCTGCCACGGCTCTTTCGCGTTGGCGATGTCGGCAAAAGTCGACTTCAGGGCATCCGGACTGGCCGGCTCGCCAATGCGCAATTCGGTAAATGCCAACGACTCCAGCACCTCACCGCGCTCGTCAAACAATTCCGCCTTGAGCAGCAAACCGGATTTGCGCTCGACCCAGAACTGGCGGCCATACCGCCAGGCATCGCGCGGCTCCAGGCGAATGATCTGTCCGTCATAACCGGCGATGCGCGCGCGCGCGCCCTGGCGAATCACGTAATGCTCGCCCAGTCCGGCCAGGCTGGCCGGCAACAGCGCCGGGAAAGCCCGCCGGGCGCTGCGCTGCTCGATGATCACCAGGCGGCTTTCGGGGAGGTAGCACCTGACTTCGTCGTTGCGCCGGATAATTTCGCGCGGACTACCGTCGAGTACCTCCAGCTTTTCCTGCAGGTTGCCCGCGCTGACGACATGCACGACCCGTGAAGTCTCGCTCTGGCTGCCATTGCGATAGACGAAGGTACCGCTGTAGCTGAGCGTCTGCGCCGCGCCGGCAACCCGCTGCAACCACTGCAGGGCTTCTTGCTGGCCCAGCGCCGTCTGGGCCATGACGGGCGAGCCGAGCAGGCTCGCCGCAAGTCCCAGCCAGGCCAGCAAGCAAGCCCTCATGGACGCGCGGGGCCGCCGGTCATGGAGACGGTGCGGACGTGGCCGGCGTTGTCACCCAGGCGGAAGGTGGCGGACTGCGTGTGGTGGGCCAGCAGATATTCACTCATGTCACCGCGCTGGGCTGCCTCAAAAGTCGGCGCTGGCGGGACGGCGCTAGCGACGGCGGCCAGACGATTCTCGGGGGGCGAAAACTGCGCGTTATCCGCCAGGGCCAGCCAGCCGACGACAACCACGCCCGCCGCCGAGGCGGCCAGTGCCAGCAATGGTCTGCGGCGCCAGGCCAGTTGCAGGTTACGCGGCGCGAGCACCACGGGTTCGGCGCGAATTTTCGCCATCACGCCCGCCGTCAAATCGCGCCCCAGCGTGCGCTCCTGGCGCAACTGATCGCCAATCAGCACGTAGGCCTGCCAGTTCTCGCGTAATTCAGGCCCGCGCACGGCCGCCCGCAGGGTGGGACGCAGTTCGTGGGGTTCAAGTTCTCCATCCAGCAGTGCTGACAACTCGGCCAGCTGCGCGGGGCGTTGCAATCTCATAACATTCTCTCCACATGCAGTAGCGGCACTCACCATCTTCGATCGGACTCCGTATCCAGCAAGGGCCGCAGCCGCGCCGCGATCGCGTCGCGCGCGCGAAAAATCCGCGAACGCACCGTGCCGATCGGGCAATCCATCACCTGGGCGATCTCCTCGTATGACATACCTTCAATTTCGCGCAGCGCGATAGCCGTCCGCAAATCCTCGGGCAGGGCGTCCATCGCCGCATTCACTGTTTCTCCAATTTGCTTCGACATCAACAGCTGTTCCGGCGTCGCGTCATCGCGTAACAGACCGCCATCGTTGATGTCCGTCGATTCGTCATCGGCGATCTCGCTCACCGTCGACATGCGCCGACCGCGCGCCACCAGCCAATTTTTCGCGGCATTGACCCCGATGCGATACAGCCAGGTATAAAAAGCGCTCTCGCCACGAAAACCCGGCAGCGCCCGGTATGCCTTGATGAAGGCCTCCTGCGTCACGTCCTCCGCCTCGGCGGAATCGCGCACAAAACGCATCACCAGCCGCAAGAGCTTGCGCTGGTATTTGCTGACCAACAGACCGAAGGCTTCCTGATCGCCGGATTGCACCCGTTCGACCAGCACCCAGTCGGCTTCGCGCTCTCCCATGGCTATGCGGTTTTTCCATCAGAAATTGGTAGCGTGCCAGTATAGCCGACAGCCCGCCGACGCCTGATGCCCCGCTCTGCTCCGCACGCTCCGCCATGTCACCTGCCTTTCCGTTGCACAAACCATGCCGCTCACGGCAGAGACCCCAGCGGCACGGAATAGTTCCTTGGCCCGGTTGGCAGGGGACTCAGGCAGACTGGACCCCGTGTTATATTCAGTCGCATCATGCCTAAAGTTGAATTCTTGCAAACCTTTGATGTGATCGTGATTGGCAGCGGCCTGGCCGGTCTGTCCCTGGCCTTGCGGCTGGCCGACACCCAGCGGGTGGCGCTTGTCACCAAGCGGCTGATCGACGACTCGGCGACCAACGCGGCGCAAGGCGGCATCGCCGCCGTCCTCGACGACACCGACTCCATCGAATCCCACGTGCAGGATACTTTCACCGCAGGCGCCGGCCTGTGTGATCCGGTCGCCACGCGCTTCGTCGTGGAACATGGCCATGCCGCCATTGACTGGCTGATCGAACAGGGCGTGCCATTTACCCGTGGCGACGCCCGCAGTGACACCAGCACCCCTGGCTACCATTTGACCCGCGAGGGCGGCCACAGCACCCGGCGCGTCATCCATGTCGCCGATGCCACGGGCGCTTCCGTACAGCAAACGCTCAGCCGGAAAGTACGTCAGCATCCCAACCTCACCGTGCTCGAACGGCATATCGTTGTCGATCTGATCACCGGGACCAAGCTCGGCCGCAAAACCCAGCGCGCCTGGGGCGCCTATGTGCTGGACCTCGACAATGAGCGAGTGCTGACGCTCGGCGCGCCCAACACCGTAATCGCCAGCGGCGGCGCGGGCAAATCCTACCTCTACACCAGCAATCCCGACACCGCCACCGGCGATGGCATCGCCATGGCCTGGCGCGCCGGCTGCCGGGTGGCCAACATGGAGTTCATCCAGTTTCACCCGACCTGCCTCCATCACCCCGAGGCCAAGTCATTCCTCATCACCGAGGCGATGCGCGGCGAGGGCGGCATTTTGCGCCTGCCCGAAAGTCACGGCGGCGTCCGCTTCATGCTCGCCCACGACGCGCGCGCCGAACTCGCGCCGCGCGACATCGTTGCGCGCGCCATCGACCACGAAATGAAGCGGCACGGCCTCGACTGCGTTTTCCTCGACATGACGCACAAGGGTGAAAGCTTCATGCGCGGCCACTTCCCCAACATTTATGCCCGTTGCCTTGAGTTGGGCATCGACATCGCCCGGCAGCCAATTCCGGTTGTACCGGCGGCGCACTACACCTGCGGCGGCATCGTCGTCGACCTGGCGGCGCGCACCGATGTTCCCGGCCTGTATGCGCTGGGCGAAGCCGCCTGCACGGGGCTGCATGGCGCCAACCGGCTGGCCAGCAACTCCTTGCTGGAATGCGTGGTGTTCAGCGCCGCCGCCGCCGCCGATATTCGTGCGCAAAAGCCCGTCAAACTGCCCAGTCTGCCACGCTGGGATGAAAGCCGTGTCACCGACGCCGACGAGGAAATCGTCATTGCGCACAACTGGGACGAGCTGCGGCGTTTCATGTGGGACTATGTCGGCATCGTGCGCACCAACAAACGCCTGGAACGCGCACGCCACCGCATCCGCCTGCTCGAAAAGGAAATCGCCGAGTTCTACTCGAACTTCCGCGTCAGCAACGACCTGATCGAACTGCGCAACCTAGTGCAGACCGCCCATCTGATCGTCGCATGCGCCCTGAAGCGCAAGGAAAGCCGCGGCCTGCATTTCAGCCGCGACTACCCGGACACGCTGGCCCGGGCGCGTAACACCGTGCTCAAACCCAAAACTTAGCCTGCAGTTTCTCCAACCCAGAAGTCCTGCCCCATGTCGAGGAACTCCTCGTAGGGAACATAGTGCGAGCCGTCGCACGAGAAGGTCAGACCGACGATCCCGTTAAAGATGTTCAGGGTGCCCGAGCGCAGATAGAACATGTCGTCCATCCGGCGCAGGTCCTTGAAGCGCTCCAGCACCGTGCGCACCTTTTCCATGGGAATCAGTGCATCGGCGGGATAGGGGATGCGCGGATAAGCCAGGCACATATTCGGATCGACCAACATGTCAATGCTGAGCAGGCGGTAGCGGAACGGATCGCTGAACAGCCAGACCACCGCGCGACTGCTTGAAAAGTGCAGCATCACATGAAATACACCGTGGTAGACCATCAACTCCGCCACCATGCCCAGTGCCGTATCGATTTGCCGATCCATGAGGCTTTCGCTGCGCAACTGATGAAACACCGTATCGCGGATTGATGGATCGCCCTTGAGTTGCTGCCACTTGCGCGGTTCCTCATACAACTCACGCGTCAGCGGCAGGTCGCGCAAGCCAAAATAGGCGCCGATGTAGCCCAACAGCCGGCCCGCGGCATCGCGCACGACCTGCACCGCGGTGAGCGACGGGCGATGTTCCTCGAGACTCATATAGGCTTGTGAGAGCACCAGCGGAACCGCGGGGCCGATTCCGCTCACATACGGGCGTCCCGAGCGGTCGCGGCCATGACACGCCAGCAGCCCGTCATGGCCGACGTTGTCGCTGACCTGTCGGCAATTCGCGTCCATGACATACAGATGTTTGCAATAGGACAGGTTACCCAGTGCGCCGGCCAGCTCGGCATTGAGCCGCAGCCGATCACCCCAGGCAGCGGCGCACTGGTTTGCCAAACGCCCCAGCGGTTCGGACAAAAGCTCGCGCAAAGCCTGACGCTGGTTTTCAATGCTCTTTTGCAGATTTTCCATTTTTGTTTTTATCTAGCCCAATTTGGCGCGCCACTTCAGCCACAGACATAACTGTCGATACGCCGTCGCGCCGGTACTGTCCGGCAACAGGGGGAGCGTCAGAAGTTGGCCATTCTTACGCAGGCGCAACACGATCACTCGCGACAACACCGTGGTCTGCGGCAGGATTGTCGCCGTCTCGCCAGCGCCGACTTTTGTTTCGACTTCAAACTCGCCTTGCGCGCCCAGATGCAAGCCAACAACAACCGGTCGGCACTGCCGCGCAAGGAAATAAGCCAATGAAACCACCACTAGGCCAATCATGGCCAGACGCAGCGGCCATGCCAACATCAAGGGCAGGATCGCGACAATCGCCAGCAGGTGCGCCGCCACCAACAGAGTGACCAGTCGCCTTGAGACCCGCAGCGGAATCGTCAAGGGCAATTTCATTGCCCGTCCTTTTCAGATGCGCCTGAAGGCCAAAGTGCCGTTGGTGCCGCCAAAGCCGAAGTTGTTCTTGACGGCGACATCGATCTTTAGGTCGCGCGCCACGTTGGCGCAGTAATCGAGATCGCACTCCGGATCCTGCGCGAAGATATTGATCGTCGGCGGCGAAACCTGGTGATGCACCGCCAGCGCCGTCAGCACCGACTCCAACCCGCCGGCGCCGCCCAGCAAATGCCCGGTCATCGACTTGGTCGAACTCACCACCAATCGCTTTGCGGCAGCGCCGAACGCCAGTTTGATCGCCTCGGTTTCGTTCTTGTCGCCGAGTGGCGTCGAGGTGCCATGGGCGTTGATATACTGCACCTGATCGGCACTCAGGCCGGCGTCCTTCAACGCATTCAGCATGCTGCGGCGCGGGCCGTCGGTATCCGGCGCGGTCATGTGATAAGCGTCGCCACTCATGCCGAAACCGGCCAGTTCGCAGTAAATGTGCGCGCCGCGCCGCTTGGCGTGTTCATACTCCTCAAGCACCAGCGCGCCGGCGCCCTCGCCCAGCACGAAGCCATCGCGGCCCTTGTCCCAGGGACGGCTGGCGGTCGCCGGATCGTCGTTGCGCGTGGACAGCGCCTGCGCCGAGGCAAAGCCGCCAATCGCCAGGGGCGTCACCGTCGACTCGGCGCCGCCGCAGACCATCGCATCGGCATCACCGTACTGGATCATGCGGTAACTCAGGCCGATGGCGTGCAAACCCGTGGTGCAGGCCGTCACGACGGCGAGATTCGGCCCCTTCGCCCCGATCATGATCGAGAGGTTGCCGGAAATCATGTTGATGATCGTGCCAGGAATGAAGAACGGCGAAATCTTGCGCGGGCCGCCGGCGAGAAAGTCGTGGTGCGTCGCTTCAATCATCGGCAGGCCGCCGATGCCGGAACCGATGTTCACGCCGATACGGTCGGCATTTTCCGGGGTAACCACCAAGCCTGATTCGCGGAAGGCCTGCAGACCGGCCGCCATGCCGTAATGGATGAAAATATCCATGCGGCGAGCCTCCTTGGCGGAGAGGTACGCGGTGATGTCGAAACCCTTCACCTCACCGGCGATGCGCACCTTGAGGGCAGTCGCATCAAAACGCGTGATCGGGCCGATGCCGGAGACACCAGCAAGGATGTTGTTCCAGGTTTCGGCGACGGTATTGCCGACCGGCGAGACGAGTCCCAGACCGGTCACGACGACTCTGCGACGCGACAAGTTAGTCTCCTGCGGGGGTGAGAATAAATGGGGCATGGTGCGCCCCTGTCGATTACTTCTTCAGGTTGTTATTGACGTAGTCAATCGCCTGCTGGACGGTGGTGATTTTTTCGGCCTCTTCGTCCGGAATTTCACACTCGAACTCTTCCTCGAGCGCCATCACCAGTTCGACGGTGTCAAGCGAATCGGCGCCCAGGTCATCCACGAACGACGAATCATTCTTGATGTCGGCCTCGTTCACGCCGAGTTGTTCGGCAACGATTTTCTTGACGCGCTGTTCGATGTTATCCATTGATTGCTCCTCTTTCCTATAAAAGGCGGGTTGTTTTGAACCCGCGTAGTTTACCAAAAGCCGACGCTAAAAACGGCCGGCCCAACACAAGCCATCAAACCATGTACATGCCGCCATTGACGTGCAACATCGTCCCCGTGATGTAAGCGGCTTGCGGGCTGGCCAAGAAGGCGACGGCATGGGCTATATCCTCCGCCTGACCGAGTCGGCCCAGCGGAATTTTCTGAATCAGGGCATTCCTTTGCTCTTCGGAAAGCGCGCGGGTCATGGCGGTATCGATGAAGCCGGGCGCCACGCAGTTCACCGTGATATTGCGGCTGCCCAGTTCCTGCGCCAGGGCGCGCGACATGCCCGCGACACCGGCCTTGGCGGCCGCGTAGTTGATCTGGCCCGGGTTGCCGGACGCGGCAACCACCGAGGAAATATTGATGATGCGGCCGGCGCGGGCTTTCATCATCCCGCGAATGACCAGCTTCGACAGGCGGAACACGGACTTGAGATTGGTATCGATGACCGCATCCCACTCGTCGTCTTTCATGCGCATCGCCAGATTGTCGCGGGTAATGCCGGCATTGTTAACCAGGATGGAGACCGCGCCGAAACGTTTTTCGATCTCGCCAATCACCGCCGCGCAGGCGGCGCCATCGGTCACATCGAGCACCGCGCCCCAGCCGGCAATGCCTGCGGCATCGAGCGCCTGCTGGATGTCCAGGGCGGCGGCGGCGTTGATGTCCGCGCCAACCACCGTGGCGCCCTGCTTACCCAATTCCTGGGCGATCACCTGGCCGATGCCGCGCGCCGCGCCGGTCACCAGGGCTACTTGTCCTTTCAGCACATCCTGCATGCTCATCCTTTCACGATTAACAGCGCCGCCTCAACGTTCGCCCGGTCGTGCATGGCGGCACCGGTCAGATTGTCGGCACAGCGTTTCACCAACCCGGCCAGCACCTTGCCGGGACCACATTCAAACACATGCGTGATGCCCGCCGCCTGCATCGCGCGCATGGTTTCGACCCAGCGCACCGGCGCAGCGGCCTGACGCACCAGCGCTGCGCGGATGTCATCCGGATTATCGGCACAGACCACGTCCACGTTGTTCAGCACGGGAATCCGCGGCCGGGCAATGGCCACGGTCGCCAGGCGCGCTTTAAGCTTCTCGGCGGCCGGCTGCATCAGCGAGGAATGAAACGGCGCCGACACCGGCAGCAAAACGGCGCGCTTGGCGCCCCCGGCCTTGCAGGCATCGGCGGCACGCTGCACGGCGGCCGCATGACCGGCAATCACCGTCTGTTCCGGCGAGTTGAAATTGACGGCCTGCACGGCCTGGCCCTGCGCATTTTCGGCGCAGATTGCCTTGACCTTTTCGGCATCCATGCCAAGAATCGCCGCCATGGCGCCCACGCCCGCCGGCACAGCCTCCTGCATGGCCTGTGCGCGCAGTTCGACGAGGGGTACCGCCTCCGCAAATTCGAGCACGCCGGCGGCAACCAGCGCCGAGTATTCACCCAGGCTGTGACCCGCCAGCATGGCCGGTTGCGGGACGCCCCCAGCGCCCGCGGCTCCCATCGCCTGCCAGAGCCGCCAGACGGCAATGCCGGCCGTGAGCATCAACGGCTGGGTATTGACCGTTTGCGCTAGTGCTTCGGCCGGCCCCTCGGCAGCCAATTGCCAGAGATCGCGCCCGAGGGCGGCGGAAGCTTCGTCGAAGGTGGCGCGGATGATCGGGCTGTCGCCATACGCGGCCATCATGCCGAGCGATTGCGAGCCTTGACCAGGAAACACAAACGCAAACTTCATCGTGACCTCACAGTTTCAGCAGGGCCGCGCCCCAGGTAAAGCCGCCGCCGACGCCTTCCAGCAACACCGTGTCGCCAGCGCTGATTTTTCCGGCGCGCACCGCCTCGTCAAGGGCCAGCGGGATCGAGGCTGCGGAGGTATTGCCGTGACGATCGACGGTGACGATGCACTTTTCGGCGGGCAAACGCAATTTCTTCGCCGTGGACTGCATGATACGGATATTCGCCTGATGCGGCACCAGCCAATCCACCTGATCCGCCGTCATGCCGGCGGCGCGGATCACCTCGTCAGCCACCTCGGCCAGCACCTTGACGGCAAACTTGAACACCGCCTGGCCGTCCATGCGCAAAAATGGATCACCAATGGGCTGGCCACCGCTAACGTGGCCGGCCACGGCGAGAATGTCCCGATAGCGGCCGTCGGCATGCAGCGCGGTGGCATAAATGCCCGGTGCCGCGCTGGCTTCCAGCACGATCGCGCCCGCCCCGTCGCCAAACAGCACGCAGGTGCCGCGATCCTGCCAGTCGAGGATGCGCGAAAACACCTCGGCGCCGACCACCAACGCACGCTTATGCGAGCCGGATCGAATGAATTTATCGGCCACCGCCAGCGCATAAACGAAGCCGCTGCAAACCGCCTGCAGGTCAAAGGCGGCTGCGCCATTGGTGATACCCAGTTTGTCCTGCAGCAGCGCAGCGGTACTGGGGAAAATGAAATCGGGCGTCGACGTCGCCAGAACGATCAGGTCGATGTCGTTGGGCGCAGCGCCGGCTGCTTCAAGCGCGCGCCGACTGGCCACCAGGGCCAGATCGCTGGCGGCCGTTCCCGCCGGCGCAAAATGGCGCGCGCGGATGCCGGTGCGCTCGGCGATCCAGTCGTCCGATGAGTCGAGGCCATGCGCGGCAATCAAAGCGGCATTGTCAACTGGCTCGCCCGGCAGGCAGCCGCCCGTGCCGGTGATGCGGGAATAAATCATTGCTGAATCCTCGCCTTAACGAAAACATCGTAGCGTTTGCGCCGGGCCGCCCCAAGCAAACGCGGCACGCGGCGCCAGCCGCAACCCGTTCCGCCACCAAAAGAAGCGCCCCGTGATCGACGAGCGTAGCGAGCCGTTAAGAACCCCCCGCGAGGGGGGCGAAGGGGGGCGGGCGTTAATCGCACAAAGTCGGCGCTGGCGGGACGGCGGCCATGCGCGCCGCGATCTTCTCGGGCAGACGCTGACGCGCGGCCTCGGCGGCCTGCTCCAGGGCATGCCGAAAAGCGAACGCGTCCGCCGAGCCATGACTCTTGACCACCACGCCCCGCAAGCCGAGCAAGCTCGCTCCATTGTAGCGGCGCGGATCGAGCCGCCACTGGAAGGCCTTGAGCACCGGCAGGGCAATCAAGCCGGCCAGCTTTGTCAGGGGATTGCGCGAAAACTCCTGCTTCAGGAAGGTGCGCGCCATGCGTGCCAGACCTTCCGAAGTTTTCAGGGCCACATTGCCGACAAAACCGTCGCACACGACGACCTCCGCGGTGCCTTTGTAAATGTCGTCGCCCTCGATGTTGCCGATGAAATTCAGGCCGCTCGCTTTCAGCAGTTCGCTTGCACGCTTGACCACCTCGTTACCCTTGATGTCTTCCGCGCCGATATTCAACAGGCCGACGCTGGGCCGCTCTTCATGTTCGAGCGCGGCGGCCAGCATGGCGCCCATGATGCCGAACTGCAACAGATGCTCGGGGGCGCAATCGACATTGGCGCCCAGGTCGAGCATGTAGGTATGGCCTGTCATGGACGGCAGGGTCGAGGCAATCGCCGGCCGGTCGATGCCGGGCAGGGTTTTCAGCACGAAACGCGAGATCGCCATCAGGGCGCCGGTGTTGCCGGCCGAAATCGCCGCGTCGGCCTGCCCGTCCTTGACCAGGTTGGCAACCACCCGCATCGACGAATCCTTCTTGCCGCGCAAGGCGCTGGCGACAAGCTCGTCCATGTCGACCACTTCGCTGGCATGCTGCACCGACCAGCGACCTTTCAGTGCAGTTTCAGCTTGCGCCAGAAAAGGGCTGATCGCTTCCTCGCGACCCACCAGGATTGCCGAGCAATCCCGATCCTGGCGCAGGAATTCGAGCACTGCCGACACGATCACGGACGGCCCATGGTCGCCACCCATGCAGTCAACTGCGAGCGTGATGGTCATTCAAGTGCACGGTATGCGGCATGAAAACGGCCGGACGTTTGCACGCCCGGCCGCATTCTGGCGATGGGGATTTACTCACCCTTGGTCTTGACGACCTTCTTGCCCCGATAAACACCGGAGGGAGAGATGTGGTGGCGCATATGCACCTCGCCGGTGGTCGGCTCGATGGCCAGGGGCGGCGCGGAGAGAAAATCGTGCGCACGATGCATGCCACGCTTGGAGGGGGATTTCTTGTTCTGCTGGACTGCCATGATGACTCCTTACCGATTCAATGTTTCTTCAATCCCGCCAACACCGCAAACGGCGATGGCTCGTTTTCTTCAATCCTTGCCCCAGTCGGGAGCAGACAATCCGCATGGCGCGGCACGATCGGCAACGCCAGCAAAACTTCTTCTTCCACCAGTTCCAGCACCGACAGTTCCCGGCTGGCTGGCATGGCATCATATTCGTCAGATTCCAACTCTTCCGCGGGCCAACTTTCCTCGGCGCTGCCCGGCGGCATCAACAACAACCGGCTGTCGATGGCGCACTCGAAATCCACCTCGGCAAGACAATGCTGGCATTGCAAACCAACGCGCCCGCTAACCCGCAAATGCAAACCCGGCTCGCCAGCACCCCCCATTTCAGGAACTCCCGTCAATTCGCACTGCAGCGAACCAGCGGGGCGCACCAACACATCGGCCAGGCGCGACAGACTCGTCAGGGCGAGTTTTCCGGCGATACAACCGCCGTCCGCCGCGAATTTCAGGCTGTCGATGACGGTTCCGGCTAAATCCTTTTCTTCCGGGCTAGGCATAAACGGCGAATGCTATCATGCGCCGCCCTCGCCAGTCAAAGACAAAGGTCCGCGACAAGGCAAAAGGCCCAACGACTCCAATTCTACCGTTCCTCATGCCGCAACTCATTCTGGCCTCGACTTCGCCATATCGCCGCGAACTGCTCCTTCGCTTGCAGATTCCCTTCGAGGTCTGCGCCCCGGCAACCGACGAAACGCCCTTGCCTGACGAAATTCCCGCCGTCACCGCCGAACGGCTGGCCGTCGCCAAGGCCCATGCGGTGCTAGAGCGCTTTCCCGACGCCTTGATCATCGGCTCCGATCAGGTTGCCTACTGCGGCACGCAACGCTTCAGCAAGCCCGGCGCGCGCGACAAGGCCCGCGCCCAGTTGCGCGGCCTTTCCGGACATATCGTTGTATTTCACACCGGCCTGTGCCTGCTCAACAGCCAAAATGGTCGCACCCATGTCCGCGGCGTCGCCACTGAAGTGCGCTTTCGCGAACTGGCCGACGCCGAGATCGAACGCTATCTCGACAAGGAAGACGCTCTGAATTGCGCGGGCAGCGCACGTTCCGAAGGCCTGGGCATCAGCCTGCTGGAATGGATGAAAAGCGATGACCCGACCGCGCTGGTCGGCCTGCCGCTCATCGCGCTCGCGGAAATGCTGCGCGCCGAAGGACTTCACCTTCCGTGAGTTGCCTCTACCTGCTACCGACGCAACTCGGCGACACCGCCTGGCCGACGGTATTGCCTGCGAGTACCCGGGAAGCCGCCTGTCGGCTCCAGCACTTCATTGTCGAAAATGCCAAAACGGCGCGCGCCGCACTGAAATGGCTGAATCACCCGACGCCACTGCGCGAAATCCTCATCGAACAGTTACCCGAACCACTGGCTCCAGCGGATATCGACCGCCTGCTGATTCCGCTTCAAGCAGGCCACGATGTCGGGTTGATGTCGGAAGCCGGCTGTCCCGGCGTCGCTGATCCGGGCGCCCTGATTGTCCGGCGCGCCCATGAACTCGGCTTCGGCGTCAGGCCGCTGGTCGGCCCTTCCGCGCTGCTGCTGGCGCTGATGGCCTCGGGGCTGGACGGCCAGCGCTTCGCCTTCCACGGCTATCTGCCGGCGCGCGAACCGGAGCGCGGCAAACGCATTGTCGAACTGGAAAAGGAATCCCGGCACAAGCGGCAAACGCAACTCTTCATCGAAACGCCCTATCGCAACGCGGCGCTGCTCGACGCCCTGCTGGCAGCCTGCCATCCCGAAACCCTGCTGTGCCTGGCGAGCGACCTGACACTACCCAGCGAAATGGCGGCCACCCGCCGCGTCGGCGCTTGGCGTCAGGCGCCCCGCCCCGACCTGGACCGGCGGCCCACCGTATTTTTGTTGCTCAGTGCAGGTTAAAGCGGGCGAAAGCGCCGCCTAGTCCGGCCGCCACCTCGGCGCCAAAACGCCGCGCAAATTTTTCGGCCAGATTGGGTTTCATTGTGTAGTCGCGGATTTCCTCGGCCTTGATCACGTCGCGCGCCACCGAGTCGACCGTGCCGAAATCATCCGCCAGGCCCAGCTCGATGCTCTTCGCGCCCGTCCACATCAGGCCAGAAAACATCTCGGGGGTTTCCTTCAGCCGCTGGCCGCGCCCGGTGCGCACCACATCGACGAATTGCTGGTGAATCTCGTCGAGCATGCCTTGGGCGTGCGCCTTGTGGCGCTCGTTCTGCGGCGAAAACGGGTCGAGGAAGCCCTTGTTCTGGCCGGCGGTCAGCAAGCGCCGCTCGACACCCAGCTTGTCCAGACTGCCGGTAAAACCGAAGCCATCCATCAGCACGCCGATCGACCCGACGAGACTGGCCTTGCTGACGAAAATCTTGTCGGCGGCCGAGGCGACGTAATAACCGCCCGAAGCGCAAACATCCTCCACCACCACATGCAGCGGCTTGTCGGCATGTTTGGCGCGCAGCCGGCGCATCTCATCAGCGATGATGCCAGCCTGGGCCGGACTGCCGCCGGGACTGTTGATGCGCAGCACCACGCCCGCCGTGTGTTTGTCGTCGAAGGCGGCCTGCAGCGCGCTGAGGACATCGTCCGCATTGACATCGCCCTTCGCCTGAATGACCCCCTGCATTTCAACCAACGCGGTGTGTTTGGCCCTCTTGGCATCGGGACTGACCGCTCCCCAGTCCACCCACGCGGCCAGCAGAATCGTCACATAAGCAAAACCCAGCAATTTGAAAAAGATGCCCCAGCGACGGGCGCGCCGCTGCTCGCCGACGGCCGCCAACGCCACTTTTTCCAGAATCTTGCGCTCCCAGTTTGAATCGTCCGCCACGTCTATCGCCTTCCAGTTCAATCAAGAATTTTCCGCCAGCCACGCCGCCAGATCCTCGACGGAGGCCGCACAGTATAACGGCGCGGCCGCTTCCAGCATTGCGCGCGGGTGCGCGCCATAGCTCACGGCCACGGCAGCGACCCCGGCGTTTTGCGCCATCAGCAGATCATGCGTGGTATCGCCGATCATCAAAGTCGTCGCTGGCGATACGGCGAATTCGGCCATCAACTCGTCAAGCATCTGCGGATGCGGCTTGGAATGGCACTCGTCGGCGCAGCGCGTGGCATGAAAGCGCCCCCCGAGCCCGCTATGCCGCAACGCCCGGTCCAGCCCGAGCCGCGACTTGCCGGTCGCCACGCCCAGCCAGCGGCCACTCCCGGCCAGTTCCTGCATCATCTCAATGACACCGGAAAACAACAGCAACTCATGGTCACGCGACAGGTAATGGTGGCGATAGCGCTCAACCAAACCCTCATAGCGCCCCTCCTCCAGATCAGGCAGGGCATGGCGCAGCGCGTCCCCCAGTCCCAGGCCGATGATGTGGCGGGCGCGCTCATCCGAGGGCGGTTCCAGTCCGAGGTCGCAAGCCGCCGCCTGCACGCTTTGCGCGATTGCACCCGCCGAATCCATCAGCGTGCCATCCCAGTCGAACACAATCAGTTCATAGCGTTTCATCTGATTTCTCAAGTTTTTTCAAAAACTTCTCCAGTTCCACAGGCAGCGCAGCGGCTAAATCCAAACGCTCCCCGCCAAGCGGATGCGGCAGACCCATCGACGCAGCGTGCAAGAACATGCGCTTCAAACCGGCTTTTTGCAAGTCGCGGTTCAGGGCGAAGTCGCCATATTTGTCGTCGCCGACGATGGGAAAACCCAGATGTGCGAGATGCACGCGAATCTGGTGGGTGCGGCCGGTGGCGAGTTCCACCTCGAGCAGGCTGAACTCGCCCCAGGGCGTTGCCCAACGCCCCTGCAGGCGCATGATCGAATGCGACGCCTTGCCCTCGGGTGAGACCCGCACGCGCCGCTCGCCTTCCGGTGTCAGATACTTGAGCAGGGGCAGCTTCACATGGCGCAACGGGTCGCGCCAGCGCCCCTTGACCAGCGCCAGATAGCGCTTGTCGATCGCCCCCTCGCGAAACTGGTCATGCAGACGGGTCAGCGCCAAGCGCTTCTTGCCGATGATCAGCAAACCCGAGGTTTCCCGGTCGAGGCGATGCGCCAGTTCCAGAAACTTCGCCTGCGGCCGCGCCTGCCGCAACTGCTCGATCACCCCGAAACTGACCCCGCTGCCGCCGTGCACAGCCACCCCGGCCGGCTTGTCGATGACGATCAGTGCCGCGTCCTCGAAAACCACGGCGAATTCCCGTGGCGGCGCGGGAGTATCGTCGGTCTTTTCCGCCACGCGGACTGGCGGCACGCGCACCCGATCGCCCAATCCCAAGCGCCGGTCGGCCGTCGCCCGGCCTTTGTTCACGCGCACTTCGCCGCTTCTCAGGATGCGATAAACGTGACTTTTCGGCACGCCCTTGAGTCGCTTCAGCAAAAAGTTGTCGATGCGCTGCCCGGCGCCATCTTCACCAACCTCAAGAAATGTGGCTGTATCCTTATTGAACTCTTCCATATAACTCGTTCATTCGTAATATAATGCCGAAGCTTGGCCGTCTTCTGACGGCGTGCCTGGAGACACGAAGCGGTTCCGGGGCGTCGTTTGGCGATGTTGCCACAGCCGGTTGCTAAAACCCCAGTGTAGGTCGCTCGCCCGAGGCAGCGATACTACTTCGTCTCTAGACATTTATTTCGCGCAACGCAGACTTTGCTACGCGCTGCCGGTTCACCAAGATTACCGGCAGCGCCGTCCGACAGATCACCCTCCATTTGCCCAGTCCGTCACTCAAAATACCGATGAGCCTGAATCCGCAAACATGACCAACGCCGCGACTATCTAGCGGTGTGATTTGTCGTGCTGATCCTGCCTGCGCGTGGGAGCACACATGAAACGCATGCTGTTCAATGCGACGCAGGCCGAGGAACTCCGCGTCGCGATCGTCGATGGTCAAAAACTCATTGACCTCGATATCGAGTCGGCCAACAAGGAGCAACGCAAGAGCAATATCTACAAGGCAGTCGTCACCCGCATCGAGCCCAGCCTCGAAGCCGCCTTTGTCGATTATGGCGCCGAACGTCACGGCTTTTTGCCGTTCAAGGAAGTTTCGAAGAGCTATTTTCTGCCCGGCGTCGAAGTCGGTCGCGCACGGATTCAGGACGCCCTCAAGGTCGGCCAGGAACTGATCGTCCAGGTCGAAAAAGACGAGCGCGGCAACAAGGGTGCCGCGCTCACCACTTACGTTTCGCTGGCCGGCCGCTATCTGGTGCTGATGCCCAACAACCCGCGCGGCGGCGGCGTTTCGCGCCGCATCGAGGGAGAAGACCGCCAGGAATTGCGCGAAGTGATGGACCAGCTCGAAGTCCCCGGCGGCATGAGCCTGATCGCCCGCACCGCCGGCATCGGGCGCAGCGCCGAAGAATTGCAGTGGGACCTCAACTACCTGCTGCAACTTTGGAACGCCATCGACGGCGCGGCAAAATCCCAGAACGGCGCCTTCCTGATCTATCAGGAATCCAGCCTGGTGATCCGCGCCATCCGCGACTATTTCCACGCCGAGATCGGCGAGATCCTCATCGACACGGACGACATCTACGAGCAGGCGCAGCAGTTCATGAGCCACGTCATGCCCGGCAACGTCGCGCGCGTCAAGCGCTACAAAGATGACGTGCCCTTGTTTTCGCGCTTCCAGATCGAACACCAGATCGAGTCGGCGTACTCAAGACAAGTCAATCTACCCTCCGGCGGCGCGGTGGTCATCGACCACACCGAAGCGCTGGTCTCGGTCGACGTCAACTCCGGCCGCTCCACCAAGGGCGCCGACATCGAGGAAACCGCCCTGCGCACCAACCTCGAAGCCGCCGACGAAATCGCCCGTCAGTTGCGCCTGCGCGACCTGGGCGGCCTGATCGTCATCGACTTCATCGACATGGAATCGGCCAAGAGCCAGCGCGATGTCGAAAACCGGTTGAAAGACGCCCTGCATTTCGACCGCGCCCGCGTCCAGACCAGCAAGATCTCGCGCTTCGGCCTGCTCGAATTGTCCCGTCAACGCCTGCGCCCGGCGCTCGCCGAAACCAGCTACATCACCTGTCCGCGCTGCACCGGCACCGGGCATATCCGCAGTATTGAATCGGCCGCCTTGCACATCCTGCGCATCCTCGAAGAGGAAGCGATGAAGGAAAACACCGGCGCCTTGCATGTCCAGGTGCCCATCGAAGTCGGCACCTTCCTGCTCAACGAGAAGCGCGTCGATATCGCCCGCATCGAAATGCGCCACCGCGCCAATCTGCTGATCATCCCGAATCGTCATCTCGAAACGCCGCAGCACGAAATCACCCGCCTGCGCCACGACCAGCTCAACCAGGATGGGGCCATCCTGGCCAGCTATGAGATGGCCGTAAAACCCGCCGAGGAAGAAAACGCCGCTAGCGCGGCGCAAACCGAAGGCAAACCGGCCCGCGCCGAAGCGATGGTCAAGGGCATCACGCCCGACCAGCCGGCGCCGATCGTCGCACCGAAAGAAGCGCCTCCGCCCGCACCGCCACCTGGCCTGTTCGCCAGGATCGCGGCCTGGTTCTCGAGCGGCAAACAGGCCGAAGCAACGGCCGAAACCCCCGCCCAGAAAACCGACAAGCCCATCCGCCGCGAACGCAGCGACAGTAGTAGCCGTGGCGGCCGTGGCGGCCGGGGCCGCACCGATAACCGGGAAGGGCTTGAGCGCGGCGAACGCAAGGAACGTGGCGAGCGCGGCGAGCGCAAGGAACGTGGCGAGCGCGGCGAACGCAAGGAGCGCGGCGAAGTCGGCAGGGAAAAGGAAGCCGGAGATCGCGACAATCGCCAAAACAGCAAGGAGCGCGGCGAAAAAAGCAACGAGGCAAGGCGCGGCAACCGGGGCACCGATGCGCGTCCCGCTGAAACTGCAACGCCCGACGCGCCCGGCAGCGCCGACGCTCGTCCAGCCAGGCCAAAACCTGCCGAGGGCGAAGCACCCCAAAGGGAAACACCCGTCCTCGTGGCCGTGAACCCGGTTGAACCTCCCACCGCCGAAGCCGCGGGCGAAGTCAACCGTCGGCGCGGTCGGCGTGGTGGCCGTGGCCGTGGCGAAGCGCGCCGCAACGAGGAAGCTGAAACCGTTGCCGTTGCAGCGGGCGAGGCCGCTGTTGTGGCTGCAGCCGTCGCTGGCGCCACGCCGGTGGAAACATCCCTGCTCGTCGATGCTACCGCCGTCCAAGCGGTACACGGCGAGTCGGCTATCGCCGTCCCGCCAGCGCCGACTTTTGCGCAGGAAGAACGTCAGGAAATTTCGACAGAACCCCAAGAACCGGCTGCCGCGATGCCGATACCCGCTCCAGTGACCGCGGTCATTGAAGCGCCGACGCCAGCGGAACTGCTTGCAACGGCTCCGGCCGAAGCACCGGCGCCCGTGTTGATCAGCGCGCCTGCGGTAATCGAGGTTCCAGCAACGCCACCCGCGGCCGCTGTAACGCCGCCCCCGCCGGTTGTCGACCTGACGGCCAACTTGCAGCAAGCCGGATTGCAGATGATTGAAACCTCGCATGCAGTAGTGGTGCCGGTCGCATCGAGTGAAGCGAAACCGCTCGGCCGCAAGCCGAAGTCGGCCGTGGTCATTCCCGCCGAGCCGCTGCAAATGGTGGAAACACAACCCCGGGCGTAGTACTCGCCAGACGTAAAAAAGCGCTGCATGAACTGCAGCGCTTTTTTTTGGCTGATCGCAATCTACGCAATCTGCAGCCTACCGTTTGCCGAGCCGCTCCAGCAGCCCGTTGGCCGCTTCCTCGATCATGTCGAGCACAAGTTCAAAGCCGTCGGCGCCACCGTAATACGGGTCGGGCACCTCTGCGCCCGTGCGTCCCGCCCCGAATTCCAGAAACAGGCCGAGCTTGCCCCGATGCTCGGCCGGGCAGGCCTGCGACAACAATTCCAGATTGTCCCGATCCATTGCCAGGATGTAATCGAAGCGCACAAAATCATCGTCACTGACCCGCCGCCCGCGCAACGGCAACAGGTCGTAACCGCGCGCTGCCGCTGCCTTGGTGGCACGCGCATCCGGGGCCTTGCCGATGTGATAGCCGTGGGTACCCGCCGAGTCGATCGCGAAGTTCTGCGCCACGCCCGCCCGCTCGGCCAGCGCCCGCGTCACGCCCTCCGCCGTCGGTGAGCGGCAGATGTTGCCCATGCAAACAAAAAGAATGCGTTGCGGCATCGAATTAAGCTCAGAACGGCAGCTTCATGCCCGGCGGCAGCGGCAGGCCGGCGGTGAGCGAACCCATGCGCTCCTGGGACGTCGCTTCGGCACGGCGGTTGGCGTCGTTCAGCGCGGCGGCGATCAGGTCTTCGAGCATTTCCTTGTCATCCATGACGGATGGATCGATGGTGACGCGCTTCACATCATGCTTGCAGGTCATCACGATCTTGACGGCGCCGGCGCCGGACTGGCCTTCGACTTCGATATTGGCCAGCTCTTCCTGCGCCTTGCTCATGTTTTCCTGCATTTTCTGCGCCTGTTTCATCAGGTTGGCGATGCCGCCTTTGTTCAGCATGGGGTTTTCCTTAAATGGGTTTGATGGTGGATTCGTCGATGCTGGCGTCAAACAGGTCGCACACCTCGCGCACGAAGGGGTCGCCTTCGATGGCGGCGATGGCCTGATCCTGACGTTCGCGCTTTTCGTTGTCGGCGCGCGCCTTGGGTGACTCGCCGGCCGTCTCGGTCAGCTCGATTTTCAGGGCCAACGGTCGGCCATGGTGCTTTTGCAGTTCGGCCTGCAATTTCTCCTGCTGCGGCAACAGGTGTTTGTGCACCGGCGACAGACGCAGAGTGATCCGGGTTTCGGTCAGGCTCGCCAGTTCGCAATGCTGGGCAAGTTGGCGCGCCATGCCAGTGAGCGGCAGTTGGATGACCAGTGCGTGCCAGTCGTCCGTGGGTGCGGGTTGCACTCGCGCCGGCGCCGACGCCGGTGCCGGTAATAAGGGTGCTGTTGTAGCCGGAGCGGGTGCGATGACGGCGGGAGGCGCCGTCCCCATGCTGGGGCGTGCCGACTGCGCCGTCCCGCTGGCGCCGACTTTTGCGCCGACCTTTGCACTGTCGGGACGAAAGGCATGCAAACGCAACAGCACCATGCCGAAACCGGCGGCCTCGTCGGGCGCCAGCGCCAGTTCGTCGCGGCCGTGAATGGCGATCTGGTAACACAGTTGCAGAAACTCGGCATCCAGGCGTTCGGCATAGGGCGCGAGACGCTCGCGCTCCGCCGCGTCAATAATGGCGGTGGGCGCGAATTGCACCAGCGCGATGCGATGAAACAGCGTGGCCAGTTCCTGCAATGCGGAATCGAAACTGAGACTGCGCTCTTCCATGGTTGCGGCCACGGCCAGCATGGCGTGGATGTCGCCGGCCGCCAGCCCGTCGAGCAGCGCGTAGAGATGATCGTCGCCCACCGTGCCCAGCATGGCCCGCACGCCATCTTCTTCGATGCGCCCTGCCCCGTGGGCGATGGCCTGGTCGAGCAGGGAAAGCGCGTCGCGCATCGAGCCGGCGGCGGCCTTGGCCAGATGGCGCAATGCGCTTGCTTCACAGTCCACCCCCTCGGCCGCCAGCACCCGCGTCAGATGGTCGACGATGGCGGCGGGCGACATCTGCTTGAGGTTGAATTGCAGACAGCGCGAGAGCACCGTCACCGGAATTTTTTGCGGATCGGTGGTGGCGAGAATGAATTTGACATGCTCGGGCGGTTCTTCCAGCGTCTTCAACATCGCGTTGAAGGCGTGGCCGGAAAGCTGGTGCACCTCGTCGATCATGTACACCTTGTAGCGGCCGCTGTTGGGCGCGTAGGCGGCTTTTTCAAGCAAGGCCGCCATGTCCTCGACGCCGCGATTCGAGGCGGCGTCCATTTCCACATAATCGATGAAGCGGCCGCTGTCGATCTCCAGGCAGGCGGAACAGACGCCGCAGGGCGTGGAGGTGATGCCGGTCTCGCAATTCAGCGCCTTGGCGAGAATGCGCGCCAGCGTGGTCTTGCCGACGCCGCGCGTGCCGGTGAAGAGATAGGCGTGGTGCAGACGCTGCTGATCCAGCGCGTGGGTCAGCGCACGCACGACGTGCTCCTGACCGACCAATGTGTCGAAAGACTTGGGACGCCACTTGCGGGCCAGCACCTGATAACTCATGCGCCCATTTTAAGACAAACGGGCGTTCCCCTTGTGGAGAACGCCCGTGATTGACGAAGTTAAATCAGGCTCGGTCAGTTTCGCTCATCCCTGCGGCGGCACACCCCGGCCCGGCCCGCGCGGCGCACCGCCGCCCATCGGACCACCCATGCCTGGACCCATGCGGGCGGCTTGTTGGTCGGCAACGGATTTCTGCTCGGGCGTCAGCGCCTCATAGAGACGATTGAAGCTGTCATGCACGCCCGTCATGGCGGTCAGACGCGCCTGCATCTGGGTTTGGTGCTGCGCCATGCGCTCGGGGGCGGTCAGCTTCGGGTCGGCGGCCTGGTTATGCATCGCCTGCATGCCCTTGCCCGCCTCGCTCTTGGCTTTTTCGGCGAAAGCCTGCCACAGCGGTTCCTGCTGGGCGGTCAGCTTCAATTGAAGCTTGAGCATTTCCAGGCGGCGCTCGGCGCGTTGCGCCGGGTCGACCTTCATGGCTGCATGGCGAGCCATCGGGCCGCCATGCCCCATGCCCGGGCCCATACCCATGCCCATCTGACCACCCGGCCCCATGCCGACCTGCGCCAGGGCAATGCCACTGAAGGTGGCGGCGACGATCAAACCAGCGATGATTGTGTGATTGCGTTTCATGTTGCTCTCCTTGTGAATGCCTGCTTGGCGAAGGAGATTAGGCGCCCCGGATGTAAGCGGTCTATTTCCGGTTTGTAACTAAACATGAAACAAGGTGAAGGGTGGCGAGCCTGACCCCCGGCACTTGCAGTAAATGGCTGTGGCTGCTGCCTTCCGGCCCTGACCCGATTCACCACCTTGCAATGCGGGGAGACCCGCCACGGCGAAGTCTAGCAGAAGTTCAGCTACGCCCCGGTGTTTTGCAGAAATCCGCGCACCACGGCAAGCTGCGCATCGTCCATGAACATCGGCGCATGCCCGACCTTGGGGATTTCCACCGCACGGGCGCGCGGCCCGCGTTCTTGCATCGCCGCCACCGTTGCGCGGGTCAGCAGGTCGGAATTCTCGCCGCGAATGATCAGGGTCGGACAACCGATCGCATCGTAGAGCGGCCAGAGTTCGATATCTTTGCCTTCCCCCTGCGCCGCCAGCACCGCCTTGAAAGGCACGGCAATCGCGGGATCGTAGCGCAGCACCAGCCGGCCATTCGGCGCGGTCTTGACGACATGCGCGGTCAGGTGATGCCATTGGGCGTCCGTCAACTGGCCGAAGGGCGCGGCCACCTGGCGAAAGTGGGCCTCGGCCTGGGCCAGCGAGGCAAATTCGAGCGGATGGCCGAGATAGTCGCAGATGCGCCGCAACGCCACGGCGGCGACCACCGGCCCGACATCGTTGAGGATCAGCCGCTGGATGGGCGTGTCTTGCTGCGCCGCCAGCGCCATGCCGATCAGGCCGCCCATCGAAGTGCCCAGCCAGTCCACGCGCTCCGCATCCAGCCGGGCGATCAGCGTCGCCATGTCGTCAGCATATTGCGCGGTGGTGTAATGCACCGGATCGCGCAGCCAGTCGCTCATGCCGCGCCCGACCACGTCCGGGCAGACCACGCGATAATCCGCCGCCAGCGCCGCTGCCAGAAAATCGAAATCGCGCCCGGAGCGCGTCAGCCCATGCACGCAGACCAGCACGCGCGGATTGTGCGGGTCGCCCCACTCCACATAGGCCATGCGGTGAAAGCCGGCGGGACTGAGACATTTGACTTGGGATGAGCGTGGCGTGGTCATGGCGACTTTTCGATGATTTCAACAGGTGCATTGTGCCAGTAGCGGCGGCGCACATCGCGCTCATGCGCGAGCTGCCGTCCCGATTCGTTCAGCATGACGCGCACCGCGCCGCTCTGGTCGGTGCGATGAATGCGCGCGCCGGTGCTGGCATAGCGCGCGACGATCTCCGGGCGCGGGTGGCCGAAACGATTGCGATAGCCGACCGGAAATATCACCTCGCGGGCGCCGACGGCGCTGACAAAAGGCGCCGACGAGGTGCGCTTGCCGCCGTGGTGCGGCGCGACCAGAATATCGGCGCGCAGATTATCGCCATGCCGCGCCAATAATTCCGCCTCGGCAGCGGCCTCGATATCGCCGGGGATCAGCACGCTGCCATGCTCGCTGTCGACCCTGAGCACACAGCTCATGGCATTTGTCGTGCGCTTGCCGGCATAGTCGGCGGGCGTCGGATGCAGCACGCGGAAGCGCACGCCATCCCATTCCCAGGTGTCGCCGTCGCGGCAGCGGCGCCGTTCCGCCAGCGCCGACTTTTGCAGCAATGGATGAAACTCGGGCAAGGAACTCATGAAGGCGCCGACCGGCACCGCCGCCATGAGCGAAGCCGCGCCGCCGGCATGATCGTTGTCGGCGTGACTGACAAGCAGCGCATCGAGACTTTGCACGCCCGCGGCGCGCAGATAGGGCACGAGGATGCGGTTGCCGCTGTCGGCCTCGGCGGTAAAACCCGGGCCGGTATCGAAGATCAGATCGTGCGTGGCCGTCTGCACATGCACGGCCTGGCCCTGGCCGACATCCAGCACCGTCAGCGTCAATGCGCCCGGCGCCGGCCGCTCCGGATAGGTGAAGAACAACGGCAGAAAGGCGGCCAGCCCCAGCCAGCGCGCCGGAAAGCCGCGCGGCAGCAGAAACCAGGCCGTGCCGGCGAGCGCCAGTGGGATCGCCCAGACCGGCGGCGCGTGCTGCTGCCAAAGCGCGCCGGGCAGCGCGGCCAGCCAGGACAAAAAATCCATCAAGAGCGCCAGCACCGCGTGCGCCGGTTGCAGCACCAGCCCCAGGCCGGGCACGCTGCCCAGCAGCGCCAGCGGCGTCACCAGCAGGCTCACCACGGGAATCGCCAGCGCGTTCGCCAGCGGCGACACCAAGGAAAATTGCTGGAACAAAGCCAGCAACGCGGGAATCATGCCCAGCGTGATCGCCCACTGCGCCCGCCCCCACTCGATCAGCCAGTGCCGCCGCGCCAACTGCCCATTGGCAATGTAGAACAACAACGCCACCGCGCCAAAGGACAGCCAGAACCCGGCGGCCAGCACCGCCCACGGGTCGACCAGCAACACCAGCAGCAAGGCCGCGCCCAGCACGCGGGGAGCGGCGACCGAGCGCCCCGACAGCATGGCCGCCGCCACCACGCCCAGCATGTAGAGCGTGCGCTGCGCCGGCACGCCAAAACCAGCGAGCAGGGCATACAGAAACGCCCCGGCAAAACCGGCCAGCGCGGCCGCCTTCTGCGTCGGCCAGAGCAGCGGCAGACGCGCCGAGCGCCGCCACAGCGCCGCGACCAGCCAGGCGACGAGCGCGCCGATCATGGTCACATGCAGGCCAGAAATACTCATCAGATGCGTGATGCCGGTCGCCGCGAAAAGCCGCCAAAGCGGTGGCGCGATGGAATTCTGGTCCCCCACCGCCAGGGCTATCAAGACGCCGGCATAGTCGTGATCGGGCAGGGCGCGCTGCATGCGCGCGCGCGTCGCTTCGCGCAGCCGCTCGATGCTCACCCAGGCGCCGCCAACCTGCGTATCCAGCCGGGCATTCACCGCCGCCGGGCCGTCCCAAGGCGGTGTCCGCCCCCCCGTGGGGGGCAGCGAACGCAGTGAGCGTGGGGGGCCATTGATTTCCGCAGACTTGCGCACATAGCCGGTGGCGCGAATGCCGCGCTCGAACAGCCAGCCTTCGTAGTCGAAGCCATGCGGATTCACGTTGCCATGCGGGCGCTTGAGCCGCACCACAAAGCGCCAGCGCTCGCCCACGCGGGGCACCGGCAAGGCGCCCGGCGCGACGACCTCCTCTCCCGTCTCGTCGTCGGCCGCGGCATCGAAGTGCCGATACCAGCTCAGGTTAATTCGCCGTGGCAGCGGCGCGTCCGCCTGCTCGATCTCGAAGCCAAAGCGCACGCCGCGCTCGAAGCGCTGCGGCAGGCGGGTGACGACCCCCGTGACCTCAACATCGCGCCCCTCCCACGCCGCGGGGAGCGCATCGGCCAAGCGCCAGTGGGCGAAGCCCCCCGCCCAGGCCAGGCCGAGCAATGCCGCGCCAACCACGGACAGGAAGCGCCAGCGCCGCCAGGCCGCCAGCCACAACAGCGCGCCAACCACCGCGACAGCCAGCAGAAAAGTCGGCGCTGGCAGGACGGCGACCTGCTGCAGGACCAACACGCCAAGGGCAAACGCCAGCACGCGCCAGGGCATGGCTAATGCGCTCCAGGCCGGTCGCCCAAAAAGTTTCCAGAGATATTCTTTGTCGGCATGGCGAATGGTAATTCGTGGCCGTGGATAATAGCGGCCGCGGCGCCTGAAAATCTGCCCCACCCATCACACGCAAAGGAAACAAACATGAATGAAGCCATCCGGATCGCCATCGCGGGTCACGGCAACCTGGGGCGCGGGGTTGAAGCCGCGCTGACCAAGAACCCCGACATGCGCCTCGTCGGCATCTACTCCCGCCGCCCGCCGGCGACGCTCAAGCCGCTGGTGGCTGGCACGCCCGCCTATTCCATGGATGCGCTGAATGGCCATGCCGACCAGATCGACGTGCTGATCCTCTGCGGCGGCTCCAAGGAAGACCTGCCCCGGCAGGGGCCAGCGCTGGCTGCGCAGTTCAACACGGTGGACAGTTTTGATACGCACGCGCTGATTCCCGAGTATTTCGCCGCCGTGGATGCAGCGGCAACGGCCAGCCGCAAGACGGCGCTGATCGCCTCGGGCTGGGACCCGGGCATGTTTTCCATCAATCGCGTCTACGGCGAAGCGCTGCTGCCGGATGGCACGACCCATACCTTCTGGGGCAAGGGCCTGAGCCAGGGCCACTCCGACGCGATTCGCCGTGTGCCCGGCGTGGCGGGCGGCGTGCAATACACCCTGCCCGTGGCAGCGGCCGTCGAGGTGGTGCGCAGCGGCACGCGCCGCGCGCTCGACACTCGGCAAAAGCACACGCGGGAATGCTTCGTGGTACTGCAGGACGGCGCCGACGCAGACGCCGTGCGCCGCGCCATCGTCACCATGCCGCATTACTTTGACGGGTATGACACCACGGTGAATTTCATCAGCGCCGAAGAACTCCAGCGCGACCATGCCACCATGCCGCACGGCGGCTTTGTCATCCGCAGCGGCAACACCACGGCCGCCAGCACCCAGGTGATCGAATACCGCCTCAAGCTCGACAGCAACCCCGAGTTCACCGCCAGCGTGCTGGTGGCCTACGCGCGGGCCGTGCACCGCCTGCACCTGGGGGGACAGTTCGGCGCCAAGACCGTGTTCGACGTCGCGCCCGGCCTGCTCTCGCCCAAGAGCGCCGCGCAGCTGCGCGCCGAGCTGCTGTAAAACAATTTCCCGGAGGTCCCAATGAAACATAAAGCCCTGCTCATCGGTACCGTCGTTATCTTGCTGCTGACATTCGTCGTCGCAACGCAGGTCTACAAGACAGAAAAGCTCAACCAAGCGGCGCAACTGGCCGCCGCCAATAGCGCGGCGCTGGTCCGCATGCACTCGCCGGCCCTCGGCAGGACCGACGCGCCGGTGGTGATCGTCGAATTTATCGATCCGGCCTGCGAATGTCGCGGCCGACCTGAAACTGGCCGTAGCTGGCCGAAGTGAAATTGGCTTTTCTTCTGGTGGTTGAGTAAAAGAGTTGGCTATTCTTTGCTGTTTGGTTTTTCTTCGGTTTTCTTCGTAACTCGTG
>Ga0208244_100159_pt1 | contig 84942 bp, 52 predicted proteins | sample SubbioCR12Aug_5A_FD_184828 | JGI IMG/M metagenome (GOLD analysis project Ga0208244, IMG submission 184828) | Serpentinite rock and fluid subsurface biosphere microbial communities from McLaughlin Reserve, California, USA - CR12Aug_5A (SPAdes) | ecosystem: Environmental > Terrestrial > Deep... | reverse complement strand
CGGCTGTCCGACAAATTTTATTTCCGTATTTTTGCTCATGTTGTTTGTTGTTCGCAAAGCAAACTTACAACATGGGGTGAAACCTTCGGGGATTAACCCCTATTTTTTTTTAGTCGTTCAGTAGTGAAAACTTTTATACCTTTATCGGCTTAATAACTGGACAAAAAATGCAACAGAAATTTCTAAAAAACCTTGTTTTATTGTTGGTTTTAAACCTAATGATAAAGCCATTTTGGTTGCTAGGAATTGATAGAACTGTTCAAAATACTGTTGGAGCGGCAGATTATGGATTTTATTTCGCCTTATTTAACTTTTCATTCCTTTTTAGCATTTTGCTGGATTTTGGTATTACAAACTTCAACAATCGCAACATAGCTCAAAATTCACAGCTTATAAAAAAGCATCTTTCGAATATAGTTGTAATTAAATTTCTGCTTCTCGCTATTTATATGGTTTTTACTTTTGCTGGCGCATTACTGATAGGGTATAGCAAAGCTCAAATTAATATGTTATTCTTTTTGGCTATTAATCAGTTTATTGCCGGATTTATTTTATATCTACGATCGAATCTTTCAGGATTGCATTATTTTAAAACAGATGCTTTTATATCTATTCTCGACAGAAGTCTGATAATTATAATATGTGGAGTTCTTTTGTGGGGAAATGTTCTTAGCGATTTTAAAATTGAATATTTTGTTTATGCCCAAACAGCGTCTTATTTAATTACAGCTGTTATTACTTTTTTTATTGTTTTGAAAAAGTCAGAGTCGGTTTTCTTTAGATTGAATTGGAATTTTGCTTTTATTCTTATGATAATTAAGAAGAGCATTCCATTCGCGTTGCTTGTTTTATTGATGACTTTTTATAATAGGGTGGATAGTGTTATGCTTGAAAGGATGCTGAAAGATGGTTCTGTGTTTTCCGGAATTTATGCATCTGCCTATAGAATTCTAGATGCCTCAAATATGATTGCATATTTATTTGCTGTATTGTTGCTGCCAATATTTGCAAAGATGATTAAGCAATCACAACCTGTAAATGATTTGGTTAAGCTCTCCTTTACATTACTGATAACTGCTGCTGTAATTGCCGGTGTTGCTGCATTGTTCTATTCCGGAGAAATTATGAGGTTATTGTATAGCATTCATCCTGATGAATCTTTGGAAACATACAATTATAGAATTGTTGAGTCGGCAAGAGTTTTTAGTTTTCTTATGATGTGCTTTATTGCAATCTGTTCAAATTATATTTTCGGAACGCTACTAACAGCTAATGGTAATCTTAAGTTTTTGAATATTGTTGCCTTATCGGGCTTAACGCTGAATTTTGTACTTAACTTATTTTTTATTCCGGTATATAAATCTTCTGGGGCTGCGTTTGCAAGTCTTTTAACACAGATTTTAGTTGCTACCGCGCAAATTTGGCTTTCGATAAAAATATTTAAAATGAAAGCAAATTATGGATATTTGATAAAGCTGATTGTTTTTGTTGTTTCTGTGCTTATGATTAATTTTTTCTTTGCTAACAGTGGTTTAAGCTGGCATTATAGTTTGTTTTTAGCTGCTGTGTTAGGCTTCTCAGTTGCTGTTGCAATAAATTTAGTGCAGATAAAAAAAATATTCAGGCTTCTTTTTGTTAATTTTGAGCCCTGATTTTAAAAAAAAATATTATCAAAAATACACTAACCAAATAATAAAATCTATGAAAGAGAATACAAATAATGATTTTGATGCTGTTAACATTTTTCTGTTTTTTGTAAGATGGTGGAAGCATCTGGCTATTTTATGCGTTTTGGCTGTAATAGCATCAATAGTTTTTTCATCTCCATATTTTATTACACCAAAATTTGAAACTCAGGCAACTTTGTTTCCTGCTTCAACACACAGTATTTCACGCGCTGTTCTAGGGGGCGGAGGATTGGTCTCAACTCGTCAGGATTTTCTACAATACGGAGATGTTGAGGATGCAGAAAGACTCCTTCAAATATTAACTTCTTCAACTATCAGCGAGAAGATTACATCCAGGTTTAATCTTATGGATCATTACGAAATACCTGAAAATTCGAGTTATCGTTATACAAAACTTGCTAAAAAGTACAAGAATAGTGTGTCTTTTCGTCGCACTTCATATGGTGCTGTTGAAATATCGATTAAGGATAAAGACCCTATGATGGCTGTTAGAATAGCCAATGAGATAATTGCACTGGTTGATACTATCCAAAATGATATGAGAAGGGAGAGGGCTGAGATTGCTTTTAATATAGCAAGTCAGCAGTATTTTGATTATGTTGCAGATGTTAAAAAGGCTGAAGATAGTTTGAATTATATAATGAGTAAGGGCGTTTATGATGTTGAAGGACAGTCGGCTATGTTGATGCAGCAACTTGCAAAAGACCTTTCGGCTGGCAATCAGAGAGGCGTTGATGAGATAAAAAAGCAGCTTAACATTTTGAGTAAATATGGCGGAACCTATATGTATCTTAAAAACTATTTGAATGCGTCTGGAGAACAGATGAATTCACTTCAAAGAAGATATCAGGAAACAAAGGCCGACCTTGAAAATTTTGTGTCTTTTACTTTTGTAATTGATGAAGCTTTTATTCCTGAAAGAAAATCTTACCCTGTAAGATGGCTTATAGTTTTTATAACAACTGTTGCAACGGCTTTTACTGCTGTTGTGTCGTTGATGGTTTATGAAAATGTTGTTAGCAAAGGATTAAATAAATTGAAGTCCGGAAAATAAATCCTAATGTTTACTAAAACTTTTTCTCAATTAAAGTTTATGTATGCAGTAAGCATTCTGTTTATTGCGTTGAACATCATACTTATAATAAACGATCATTATTGGTTGGCGGCTCTCCCTTTGGCTTTGCTGGTTATATTGATGCTGTTCTTTTCTCTTGATAAATTAATATACCTTGTTGTTGCAATCACTCCATTTTCATTCACATACAAAAACGACGATATGGGATTTTCAATTGATCTTCCCACAGAACCGCTGGTTGTATTGATAATGGTTGTTTTTTTCATGAAGCTTTTTTATGAAAGGGAATATGAAAGACCTGTATTAAAGCATACTGTTACTGTAATCCTAATATTTCAGTTGTTGTGGTTGCTAATTACTTCAGTTACCAGCGAGCTGCCTGTTGTGTCGCTGAAATTCTTTTTGTCAAGATTATGGTTTGTTACTGTTTTCTACTTTTTTATAATCAGGATGTTTAAAGATTATGACAAGTTAAGATGGTTTCCTTGGATATTTGCTATGCCTTTAGCTCTAATAGTTATTTATATAACGTTTGTTCATTCATTATCGGGATTTGAAAGATTTGCAGGTATAGCAGCAGTTAGACCGTTCTTTAATGATCATACAAATTATGGGGCTACGCTTGCATTGGTTGCACCTTTGTTTGGTGTAATGGCATTTTATCCGGGTTACAAGAAAATATACAGAAGAATTGCATTAACTCTATTTTTACTTTTTGCAATGGGAATATTGTTTAGTTATTCAAGGGCTTCTTGGATAAGTCTTGCTGTTGCTTTTGGAGTTTTGATGATTTTGGTTATGAAAATAAATTTCAAAATTGTTATTGCTATGGTTGCAATTGTAGCCGGGCTTTTTATTTATAATCAAGAACAGATAATGATTGACCTTCAACGAAATACTCAGGAATCATCAGGCGATTTTTCTGAGCATGTTCGTTCGATTTCAAATATAACTTCAGATGCATCAAACTTGGAAAGGATTAACAGATGGCGTTCGGCAATCAGAATGTTTGAAGAGAGGCCTGTGCTAGGGTGGGGCCCTGGTACCTACCAGTTTGTTTATGCTCCTTTTCAGCTTTCTACCGATTATACAATTATTACAACCAATTTTGGTGATCTAGGCAATGCTCACAGCGAGTATCTCGGGCCTTTGTCTGAATCAGGAATACTCGGAATGATATTGGTAATAGCGTTGTTTATTTCTATAATTGTTTTAGCAGTGAAGAATTATAAGCATAACCCTAATAGGGAGTTTAGGTGGATGTCATTAGGAATTTTACTTGGATTTGTTGCATATTTTACTCACGGATTTTTAAATAATTTCCTTGATACAGACAAAGTCTCAGTGCCATTTTGGACTCTAATGGCGATTTTGGTCGCTATTAATGTATTTCATAATAAAGAATCAGAACTTAAAATCAATAAAGATGAACCCAGTAATTGAAACATTATTAAATCACAAAACTATCAGAAATTACAAATCTGATCCTATTGATGATAAAGTGTTAAACACAATACTTGATGCAGGATTTCGAGCCTCAACAACTGGAAATATGCAGGTATATAGTGTTATCGTTTCTAAAGATATTGAAAAAAAGAAAGAACTATGTAAGTTGCATTTCAACCAGAAAATGGTTGAGCAAGCTCCTGTTATACTAACCTTCTGTGCTGATTTTAACAGATTTAATAAGTGGTGCCAGCTTAGAGATGCGGATCCGGGGTACGATAACTTTCTTTCATTTTTCACCGCTTCTATTGATGCTTTGCTCGTTGCTCAAAATGTTGCAGTAGCGGCTGAATCTTTTGGATTGGGGATTTGTTATCTTGGAACTACAACTTATCAGGCTGATAAACTCATAGAGTTTTTTGACCTCCCTGAAGGTGTTGTTCCTATTACTACAGTAGTTGTTGGCTATCCTAATGAAAATCCTGCACAGGCTGACAGGCTTCCTGCTAGTGCTGTAGTTCATTATGAAAAATACAAGGATTATTCTGATTCAGATATTGAATTGGCATATAAAGAAAAAGAAGCTCTTCCTCTTACTAAAAAACTTATTGAAGAAAATCAACTTACTAATCTTGCCCAGATTTTTACAATGAGGCGTTATACTAAAAAAGATAATCTGCACTTTAGTAAAGTATTTATGGAGGCCATTATAGACCAGGCATTCATGAACAACGAAGACTAATATCTTCATATATAAATTGAAAATTATTTTAACGGCTACATAAAAAACTGTTTGAAATACTTGTAATTGGATTGGAAATTTTGTAAATTTAAGGCGTGAAAGCTCCCTTTTATCTTATATTCTAAATAAATACAGTATGGAAGACCGTCTAATTACAATAGCCACAACTCACTACACTGCTGCTGAAGTATTAAAAGCAAGGTTTGAAAGTGAAAAGATTTCTTGTTTTCTTAAACACGTAAATCTGCTGCAAAGTGCTGTCTCTGAAGGTGTTCAGATTCAGATTAAATCTTCTGACCTAGACAAGGCCCTTAGATTAATGAAAGAATGGAAGGTGAAAGGCATTTCATCTTCCAAAAGAGAATCTCATAGAATTCGAAAGATACTTATCCCGATTGATTTTTCTGAATTCTCGAAAAATGCCTGCGTTTATGCTCTTAATCTTGCAAGAGTATATAAAACCGAAATCAAAATTCTTCATGTTTATTATGCACCTATAGTTGACCTAGTGCCTATTACGGATGCCTACAGCATACAAATTGACATGGATATAAATTTGCGTGAACTGGAAAGTAATGCGAAGAAAGAGCTTATTGATTTTGTTAATGAAATCAGGGAAATTGCTTCTGGTAAAGGTATGGAAGATGTGAAAATTTCGTATGCATTGAAAGAGGGTATTGTTGAGGATGAGATAATTCAAACCGCACTAGAATATAAACCCGGAATTATTGTGTTGGGCTCAAAGGGAAAAGGTGAAAAACAAAGTGATATTATTGGAAGTGTAGCTTATAGAGTAATAGACAAAAGCAAAGTTCCTGTTTTGGCCATACCTCAGAATGTTGTGTATGACATAAAGAGAGAAAAAGAAATGAAAAGCATTATTTATGCCACTGAATTTGAAGACTCTGATTATAGCGCTATTAGAAGATTAATGGCAATTGTATCTGCATTTCAGGTAAAAATATATTGCGTTCATGTCTCAAAGGATTCATTAAATACTTTGGATAGTATTAAGATGGATAATCTTATGGCGTATTTTAAAAAAATCAACCCTAAGAAAAAAGTTGAATTTCACTTAATTTCTGATGAAGATAAACTGAAAGCATTGCAGGAGTTTGCAATAACCAATAAAGTTGATTTAATTGCAATGGCAAACAGAAAAAGGGGAATTCTTGCAAGGTTATTCAATCCTGATCTTGCTAAAAAAATTATCTATCAAGGAAATATTCCGCTTTTATCCTTTAAGGCATAATCATTTGCAGTTTAATTAAAAATTTCTTTTGCTAAAATTGTTTTCAGTTTTAGTAATTGAACTTTTTTGTTACTTTTGCGGTTGAATATATATGAAATAAATTTTATGTTCAATCCTGAATATTGTTTAACAATTAAACTGAATTTATTATGAAAAAATTATTTGTTTTAATCGCTTTAATTTCTCTTGGAATAACTCATTCCTACTCTCAAAACGAAACTTTTTCTAAAGGTACAAATGCAATCAACCTTGGAGTGGGTATAGCAAGTTTTAGAAGTTTTCCACTTACTGCTTCTTATGAGATAGGTATTATTGATGGTATCCTTGATAAAGGAACTATTGGTGTTGGAGGTATTGTTGGATTTAGAACATACACTTCCGTAGGATACAGATATACTAGTTATAGTTTTGGAGTAAGGGCTGCATTCCATTATTATTTAGTTGAAAATCTTGACCTTTATGCTGGTGCAATGGTCGGATTTAGCTACTTCTCATCTTACTATGGTGTAAACCCAAATCAATTGTTCCCCGGTGCATATGTTGGAGCCAGATACTATTTCTCTCCTAACTTTGGTGTAATGGCTGAAGCAGGTGCAGGTATATCTAATATAAATGGCGGCATTGTATTTAAGTTCTAAAGAATAAACATATTGTCTTTTAAAACCCTAAAGGATTTGAATCCTTTAGGGTTTTGTTTTATATTTGCTGCAAATATTTATCTATGAAGCAATTATTCTACCTATTTTTTTCGGTTATTGTGCTTTTGTTCTGCTCTTGTGGGTTTGATGATAACGAAACGGCAGAGCTTACGGTATTTCGTTATAATGAGGCCTCAAATATTACTTCTCTCGACCCAATTTATGCTAGAAATCAGGCAAATATTTGGGCAGTTTCTCAGCTATATAATAGTCTTGTTGAACTGGATGATGAATTAAATGTTCATCCATGTATTGCTAAAAGCTGGAATATTTCAGACGATGGGCTAACTTATTCATTTGTTCTTCGCAATGATATTTATTTTCATGATAATGATTGCTTTAATAATAGCATTGGGAGAAAGGTAATTGCTTCTGACTTTGTTTATAGTTTTTCAAGGCTTGTAAATCCAAGGTTGAGCTCTCCGGGTGCATGGGTTATGAATTATGTTGAAAGGCTGAATGATGATAAATTAAATATAGTTGCACCTAATGATAGTGTTTTAGTAATTAAACTTTCTGATAAGTTTCCGCCTATGCTCGGACTTCTGAGTATGCAATATTGTGCTGTTGTTCCCTTTGAGGCTGTAGAAAAGTATGGACAGGATTTTCGTCGCAATCCTGTTGGATCAGGTCCATTTTATTTTAAATATTGGAAAGAGGGAGTGAAGCTTGTATTTAGAAAAAACGAAAATTATTTTCAATTTGAGAATGAAAATCGTCTTCCTTATATTGATGCTGTCTCAATAACTTTTATTATTGACAGGCAATCAGCATTTTTGGAATTTATAAAAGGTAATCTTGAATTCCTATCCGGGCTGGATGCAAGCTATAAAGATGAATTACTCACTCCAGAGGGCAAACTACAAGAAAAATACACAAATAAACTTAAGATGATCTCAAAGCCATTTCTTAATACGGAATATTTGGGGTTTCTTATGTCTGTTGAAGACACAACTGTTTTAAGAAACAAGTTGGTTCGTCAGGCAATAAATTACGGATTCGACAGGCAAAAAATGATTGCGTTTTTGAGAAATAATATTGGAACACCTGCTAATGCCGGTTTTGTGCCTGTGGGAATGCCGGGGTTTTCAGAAAATGCCGGTGGATATAATTATAATCCCGAAAAAGCAAAAAGACTATTGGCAGATGCTGGATTTCCTTATGGAGAAGGTCTGCCGGTTATTACTTTAAATACTAATGCAGCTTATCAAGACATTGCTCAGTTTTTACAGCATGAGTTGTCAAAAATTGGAATTAAATTAAAAATTGAGGTTTTGCCTCCTGCAACTCTGCGCGAAATGATGGCCAATGGAAAAGCTTCATTTTTCAGAGGTTCATGGATTGCTGATTATCCCGATGCCGAAAATTATCTTGCATTATTTTATAGTAAGAATAAGGCGCCGGTTGGACCAAATTATACAAGGTTTGAAAATACTGAATATGATAATTTATTTGAAAGCGCTAGAACTATTACATGTGATTCTTTAAGGTATTTACTATACAGAAAAATGGATAGCATTATTATTGAAGAAGCACCTGTTGTGTTTTTGTTTTATGATCAATCAGCTCGCTTTGTTCAATCATATGTTAAAAATATAAGCAACAATCCTTTGAATCATTTGGATTTGAAGCGTGTTTATATTGAAAAAGAAGAATAAATGCTATTTTATAACTAATCCGTCATATCCTAAGAAAACATTTTCCGGCAATTCTTTTTCAACCTCATTGTAAAATCCCATTTGGTGGCTAATGTGTGTTAGATAAGCTTTTTCGGGCTTTATAATCGAAATTAGCTTGAGGGTTTCTTCCAGGTTGAAATGCGAAATATGTTTTCTTTTCCTCAAAGCATTAATTATTACAACCTTTGAGCCTTTCATTTTTTCAATTTCCTTTGGCTCAATATAATTGGCATCTGTTAAGTATGAAAAGTTACCAATCCTAAAGCCTACAACAGGCATTTGCAAATGCATTGCTTCAATTGGTGTTATTTTAACAGAGTTGATAGAAAAATCTTCAAAAGGAAGTACATGAAGATCTATTTCAGGAACTCCCGGATATTTAAAATCATCAAAAGCATAAGAATATTCAATTTTTAAAGATTTGAGAACTTCAATCCTACCATAAACATCCATTGGTTTTTTTTGCACATAGTTAAATGCTCTAACATCATCAAGTCCTGCTGTATGGTCTTTGTGGTTATGTGTAAATAGAACAGCATCCAGCTTTTTAACGTTTGCTCTAAGCATTTGCTGCCTGAAATCAGGTCCGGCATCTATGCAAATTACAGTATCTCCCGATTTAATTAGTGCAGAAGTCCTAAGCCTTTTGTCATGTGGGTCGGAACTTAAACAAACTGCACAATCGCAAGCAACAACAGGTACCCCCTGAGATGTTCCGGTGCCAAGTAATGTAATTTCCATTCAACAAGTTTTTACAAATTTATGAATAATTTAAGTGAATGAATTGTTTATTAAACATTGAATATTTTATGCAACAATTTAATAAATGCTTTATGTCTTGTTAACTATCTCGCAACGACTTTATATTCGCCGTCAATATTTATGTCCTATCAAATTATAACTTAATTTTTCAAAAAAAACTGATTTTGTATAAATAAGATGCAAATACTTATTATTTTTGGAATCCTTTAAAAACAGTGACGGTTTCAAAACCAAATAATATTAGATTATGGCTATTAGCCGAAAGATTAAGGAATTTTGTTTTAACAGACAGAGAAAAAAAATAATTCGCAATAAAACTATTGTTAATTATTACGATGCTGTGAGTATTGGTATAATTTACGATGCAAGCAAAGAACAGGATTATGTTTTTATAACTCAGGCTGTTAAAGAATTGCAAAAAGACCAGAAGAAGGTTAAGACTCTCGGGTTTATCAGGCAAAAGAAAATGCCGGCATACGGTTTTCCAAAGCTTACATTTGAATTTTGCACAAAGAAAGACTTTTCCTGGAATTTCAAACCCAAAAAACAAGAAATCAAGGAATTTATTGAGTATCCTTTTGATATATTAATTGATTTAACAGCTCGCGATATTTATCAGTTTAAGTACATTGTCGGTTTGTCAAAGTCCAACTTTATTGTTGGCCCTTTTGATGAAAAATGGAATAAATTTTATGATTTGATGATAAAAGTAAATGATGACTGCAGTATTGAAGAGTTTCTAAAACATTGTTATCATTATTTAAAAATGCTAAAAAAGTAAGATATGCCGCAAAAATTTAAAGGCACAGGAGTAGCCATAGTAACTCCTTTCCACAGAGAAGGTAATATTGATTTTAAGTCGTTTGAAAGAATGATTGAGTATCAGATTACTTCAGGTATTGATTATATAGTTTTCCTCGGGACAACAGGTGAAGCAGTAACACTCAATTATGATGAAAAACATGCACTTGTAAATTATGCTATTGAAACTGTTGCCGGAAGAGTTCCGGTTGTTGTGGGCATAGGAGGTAATAACACTCAAGAAATTATTAGTATTATAAAGAAAACTTCTTTTGAAGGTATAGATGCAATTTTATCTGTAAGTCCTTATTATAATAAGCCTCAGCAGAAAGGAATATACTACCACTATAAAAACATCGCAGCAGCCAGTCCGGTGCCTGTAATTATTTATAATGTGCCTAGTCGTACAGCATCCAATATTTCAGCCGAAACAACATTGCGGATAGCTCACGATTTCCCAAATGTAATTGGCATAAAAGAGGCATCAAAAGATCTTTCTCAATGTGCCTTAATTTTAAGAGATAGGCATAAAGATTTTTTAGTAATATCGGGCGACGATTCCACAACAATACCACTAATTGCCATGGGAGGAAACGGAGTAATTTCAGTTATTGCCAATGCATATCCCGCTGAATTTTCAAAAATGGTAAAGCATTGCCTCCAGAATGATTTTGTTAAAGCAAGAACTATTTATTTCAGTTTGATCGACCTGATAGATGCAATTTTTGCCGATGGTAGTCCATCTGGAATTAAAGCTCTGCTCGACATTAAAGGAATGGTGAAAAATAATTTAAGACTTCCTCTGGTTAAAGTTAATAAAGGGTTATACAAGCATTTATCAACCCTGGTAGAACAATATGAAGGCAGTGAAGTTGCAGTTAAATAATTCTTAATTAAATATCTAGTATTGTGAAAAGGCTATTTTTTGTTGCAATAGCAACGCTTATCATTGGTTTTAATAGTATTGCAGGCTCTGATGAATCTCTTTTAAAGGATAAAGTCTCAGAAATCTTTAATGGAAAAGTTGAAATCTATCTTAGTTTTGATAATAAGTATCTTGATGAAACTTTATGGCATGCATTATCAATTGATTATGTGAATGGTGATTTGGTTTATACTTATGCCAACAAATCTTCATTTGAGATTTTGTTGCAAAATAATATCCCATATTCAATTCTCAGAAGTCCGGGTGAAGTTGATTTTGATTTGAATATGAAAACTTGGGAGGATTTATTGGATAAGCAAACCAGAAATAGCTGGGATTATTACCCAACATACGGGGCATATGTCAGTATGATGAACCAGTTTGAAACTGATTTCCCTAATTTGTGCAAAATTCATAATATTGGAAGTTCGGTTTCAGGAAGAGACTTACTTTTTGCTAAAATTTCATCTGATGTCAATGAAAATAATGCAAAGCATCAGTTTATGTACACTTCAACAATGCATGGCGACGAAACTACAGGTTTTGTTTTGATGCTAAGGCTTATCGACTATTTACTGACTAACTACGGAGTAAAAGATGATATCACAGAACTTCTTGATAATGTTGAAATATGGATTTGCCCCAATGAAAACCCTGATGGAACGTACACAAATGATAATTCTACCGTAAATGGAGCCACCAGAAGCAATGCTAACGGATATGATCTTAACAGAAATTATCCAAATCCGGTAAACAGTCCAAGCAATCAGCAAGCAGAAACTATTGCAATGATGAATTTCGTTGAGGATAAGTATTTTACAATGTCGGCTAATATGCATGGAGGTATAGAGCTTGTGAATTTCCCTTTCGATAGCTGGACGTCTTCTGTGAGGATGCATGCCGACCATAACTGGTGGGTAAAGGTGAGTCGTGAATATGCCGACTCAGCTCAATATTACAGTCCTTCAGGTTATATGACTGCTTTTGGGGGTATTACACATGGAGGAGATTGGTATGTTGTTTATGGAAGCCGTCAGGATTATATGAATTGGTATAAAAATACTAGAGAGTTAACTCTTGAGTTGAGTAACACTAAATTATTAAGTCCTTCATCTTTGCCAGCACATTGGAATTATAATTACAGATCTTTCTTAAACTATATAAAACAATCAACTTATGGTATTCATGGTGTAGTTACAGATAAAGACACCGGCGATCCTTTACAGGCAATGGTTACAATAATGGGTCATGATAAGTTTAACTCTGAGGTATATTCTTCCCATATTCATGGATATTTTGCCAGGCCTATTCTTGCCGGAACTTACAATGTTAGGTTTTCAAAATATGGTTATGATAATGTTGTTTTTGAAAATGTGAATGTTTCTAATTATCAAACCGTTATGCTTGATGTCGAAATGACAGCATGGCCTTCGTCAATTAACGATGAATTTAAACTTCCGGAGGTTACTATTGCGCCAAATCCTGTTAACCAAGGCAGCAGAATATCAATTACCGGCGCTGAAGGAATGCGTTTAAATATTAATATTTATAACACTCTTGGAGTATTAATAGATGAATTGCATAATGGAACAATTAGTTCAGATAAGGCAGATTTTAGCCTTGATAACTTATTGTTGCATAAACCAGGTGTGTACTTTGTTAAAGTATCTGGCGAAGGCGTTAATAAGGTGCTGAAAATATTAATTCTTTAATGATTCAATCTGCTTCTTTATTACATCAATTATTGCAAGTGAATCTGCTTTTTTCTTTAGCTCTAATTCAACAACTTGTTTCGGAGCGCTGTTTACAAACTTTTCATTCGAAAGTTTTTTCTCAACTGCAAACAAAAAGCCTTGCTGATACTTGAGGTCTTTTTCAAGCTTTTCAATTTCTGCACTTATGTCAATTTTGGCATCCAAACTAATTGGGATATAAAACTCAGTTGTTTTTACATTGAATGATAGTGAATTAGTTGCTTTTTCATTTACATATTCAAGTTTGCTTATATTACAAAGCTTTTCAACAATAGAGTCGAAAGTAGTATCCGGCTGTTCTTGATTGTTTTTTCTGATGAATAATTCAATCTGATTTTTGTTAGCAATGTTTTTTTCTTGCCTTATATTACGAATGCTCATAATAACTTGCTTTGCAAAATCAAACTGCTCAATAATTTTCTCAGAATATTTTCCGGCTTTTGGAACTTCAGCAATCATAATGCTTGGAGCCAAGTTTTCCTTTTTAATGCTTTGATATATTTCTTCAGTTAGGAAAGGCATAAAAGGATGCAGCAACTCAAGCAGTTTAATGAAAATGTCTATAGTCTGTTCATACGTTTTAGCATCAATAGGTTTTTGATAAGCAGGCTTAATCATTTCCAGATACCATGAGCAGAAGTCATCCCAAATTAATTTATAAACTGCCATAAGGGCATCAGCAATTCTGAATTTTTCAAAGTGCTCGTTTATAATGTCGAGAGATTTGTTGAAGTTGGAAACAAACCATTCCTGTGCAATTCTAGACTCTTCTGGTTGAGGAAGACTATTGTCAATTTCCCATCCCTGAGTAAGTCTGAAAGCATTCCATATCTTATTGCTAAAGTTTCTGCCTTGTTCGCATAAACTTTCATCAAATAATAAATCATTTCCTGCAGGCGAAGATAATAGCATTCCTACTCTTACACCATCGGCGCCGTACTGTTCAATCAAATTAAGTGGATCTGGAGAGTTGCCAAGCGATTTAGACATTTTTCTTCCTTGCTTGTCTCTAACAATTCCATGAAGATAAACGTTCTTAAACGGTATCTCTTTTCTGAATTCTATTCCTGCCATAATCATTCTTGCAACCCAGAAAAACAAAATTTCAGGTGCAGTAACTAAATCATTAGTAGGGTAGTAGTATTTAATATCTGCATTATCAGGATTTCTTATGCCATCAAATACGCTTATTGGCCACAACCATGAAGAAAACCATGTATCTAAAACATCTTCATCTTGTCTAAGGTCTGAAGTTGTATAAGATTGGTTGAATTTTTCTTTTGCAATTGCAAGAGCTTTTTCCGGAGTTTCGGCAACAACATAATTTCCGTCGGGTAAATAATATGCCGGAATTCTTTGTCCCCACCATAACTGTCTGCTGATACACCAATCACGCACATTCTCCATCCAGTGTTTGTAAATATTTTTAAACTTTGAAGGATGAAACTTGATTGTGTCATTCATTACTACTTCTAATGCCGGTTTGCTGATTTCTTCCATTTTGAAGAACCATTGCAATGAAAGTTTTGGTTCAATTATTTCATCGGTTCTTTCGGAGAATCCTACATTATTTGTTAATTCTTCAATCTTAACAACATGATTGTTATTCTTAAGCTCTTCAACGATTTTTTCTCTTACAACAAATCTGTCTTCGCCTATGTATATTTCAGCATTTTCATTAAGGGTGCCGTTGTCGTTAAAAATATCAATGGTTTTGAGATTATGCTTTATTCCCAAGTTGTAGTCATTGATGTCGTGTGCCGGAGTAACTTTCAAAGCTCCTGTTCCAAATTCTCTGTCAACATATTCGTCGAATATAAATGGTATTGGCCTGTTTATTAGTGGCACAAGAGCTTTTTTGCCTTTAAGATGAGAGTATCTTTCGTCTTCAGGGTGCACGCAAATAGCAGTATCTCCAAGTATAGTTTCCGGACGGGTAGTTGCAATGGTTATATATTCATTGCTGTCTTCAATTTTATATTGCAGATAGTAAAATTTGGATTTTAATTCTTTATGAATTACTTCCTCGTCAGATAAAGCCGTTAGAGCTTTTGGATCCCAGTTTACCATTCTTACACCACGGTAAATCAGCCCTTTATAATAGAGGTCAACAAAAACTTTAATAACAGATTCACTTAACGCCTCATCCATTGTAAACTTTGTTCTTTCCCAATCGCAAGAAGCACCTAGCTTTTTGAGTTGTTCAAGAATAATTCCGCCATGTTTTTCTTTCCATTCCCATGCATGTTTAAGAAAGTCTTCACGGCTTAATGAAGATTTATCAATTCCTTTTGATTTTAATAAGTTAACAACTTTTGCTTCTGTGGCAATAGATGCGTGATCAGTTCCCGGCAACCAGCAAGTGTTAAATCCTTGCATTCTTGCACGACGAACTAATACATCTTGAATTGTGTTGTTTAACATATGCCCCATATGTAATACGCCTGTCACGTTTGGTGGAGGAATAACCATTGAATAAGGAGTGCGATTGTCAGGTTTACTGCTAAAATAACCCTTTTCCATCCAGAATGAATACCATTTACTTTCAGCGCTCTTTGGGGAATATTGTTTTGGAATTTCCATCGTCTATAAAATGTTAACTTGTTTGATTTAAAAAAAAGCGGTGCAAAGTTATTAAAAAGTTTTTAAGTCTTGGAAGCAAGGTTAAATTAGCAATCTGTAAAGCAGCTAAATTGCTAATTTGTAGCGCAAAATTTTCTTTTAATAAATGGCGTTTCAATCTGATTTTTTCCTATATTTGTCATAACGTGGCTTTGAGTGTATATAATATGCTGTTTTTTTACCCTGAATTTTTTGCTTGGTTCCTAGTGCAATAAAATATTCACCATTATAATTATCAAAAAATGGAAGCTTATACAGAAAATTGGCAAAATCCTGAAAACATTTCTCAACAAGATATAATTGACCGTGCATTAAATTCTCCTGATTACTTTATTAGGGTTGATGCTGTTAAAATGATAGAAGATCAGGAAGTTGTGAAGCAAATAGCTCTTAACGACAGAGATTATTACGTTCGTCAAACTGCTGTTGATAGGTTGCTGAATCAGGATACTCTCAAGCATATTGCTTGTAATGACACGGATTATTACGTAAGGCTTTCAGCAGTTAAAAGAATTACTGATGCTGATGTGCTTGCAGAAATAATTTTGGCCAGCCAAGATGATTTTTATATTTGTAAGGATGCCATTATTGGTATTAAAAATGATGCAGTACTAGAGCAATTGATTACTAATCTTAAGGATAGAGATATTAAATCAGCCGCTGTTCAGGCAATTGCCGACCAACAAATTTTGTCAAGAATTGCAATGGAAAATGATGATTTTTATGTTAGAAGCGATGCAATTAAAAAGCTTTCTGATAAGTCGCTACTTGCTAATATTGCTAAAAATGACAAGGATTACTACGTAAGAGCTTTAGCTGTACAATTAATCGACGACAGAGATACAATTCACCATCTTGCATTTCACGATCCGGATTACTACGTTAGAAATCAAGCTGTCGCAAAAATCTTTGAAGATCATGTGCTTATAGAGATTGTTAAAAAAGACGAGGATTTTGAAGTCAGGAAAAAAGCAATCTCTCAAATACAAGATGTCGAAATGCTTAAAAACCTTAAGCAAGATATACACGATACCTATATTCATCGTAAAATAGATTCCAGAATATCCGAACTAAAAGGCTAGGATGAATTATTTAAGTATATCATTGCCCTTATGATTTTTTTTCAAAATTTTCACACTGATCCCTTTTTTAATATCGCGGCTGAAGAATTCTTGTTGAAGTATATTGACGAGGATGTTTTAATGCTATATAGCAGCGATGATTCGGTTATTGTTGGTAAGCATCAAATTTCCACTTTTGAAGCAAATCAGCAGTTTGTCTCTTTAAATAAAATTCCTGTAATTAGAAGAATTTCAGGTGGAGGCACAGTTTTTCACGATTCAGGAAATATTAACTTTATGATTATAACAAAGTCGCAAAATCCTGACATAGATTTTTCTAAACATACTAAACCGGTTATAGATTTTTTAAATAAAGCGGGCTACAATGCTTCTTTTAAAGGTAAAAATGACATTAGAATTGATGATTGGAAAGTATCAGGTAATGCTGCGCACCTTTTCAAAAACAAAACTTTGTATCATGGTACTCTTTTGTTTGATTCTAATCTTGAAAAGCTCAATAATTCGATAAAACCTTCAGGTGCAGTATTTGAAACTAAGGCAGTTCAGAGCAATAGAAGCAATGTTAGAAATATATCAGACTTTAAGTCGGGAGTTAGTAAACATTTATTCTTTGAAAATCTTAAAGATTATCTATGTAAATACTATGCAGTAAAAACTGAAATTGGATTTTCTCAAAACGACATTCTTATCATTAATAAACTCATTAATGACAAATACAAAACTGATGAATGGAATTATCATTATTCCCCTGATTATGTTTTTCGGAATTATTACCTTTTTAATGACTTGAAGCTGGAATTCAGGCTTAGGGTAAAAAGAGGTTTAATTGAAGAAGTGGATTATAATACAGCTCTAACAGATCTTAAAACTGACGAGCTCTTTAAGTCTTTGCTAGGAGTTTTTCATACTCCTGAAAATGTTATTAAAGTTTTGTTTGAAAAAGATTTGGTTATTAATGTAGATACTTCTGATTTTAGAAATTGGGAATTGCTAAGATCGTTTTTTTGATTTTTTTCTCTTTGTTTTTGTAAATAAATTTAATTTTTACTTTCTATCTCCATCACCATTCCTTCCTCAGCAACTACAGTATTTTTAAAAATAGTTTGTGCTTCTTTTTGAAAATCTTTAATATCGTCGTAACGAGCTGAGTAATGCCCGATTAATAACTTGCCTGCCTTTGCTTTCTTTGCTATTCGGGCCGCTTCCATTGCGGTTGTATGTGTTTTTTCTTTGGCTATGTCGGCTTTGTCTTCCAGAAATGTTGCTTCATGATAAAGCAAGTCGACATTTGAAATTTGTTTTATAAAGGTTTCAGTGTATAATGTGTCGGAGCAAAATGCATAACTTCTTGGTGGGGGAGGTGATTTTGTAATAGTGTTATTAGGAATAATTTTCCCATTAGAGTCAATAAAATCTGCCCCATGCTTTATGTCTTGCATTTTATCAATGCTTATTCCGTATTTTTTGATACTTTCTTTTTTGATGTTTCTTTCCAGCTCTTTTTCTTTAAACAAAAAACCATAGCAATCAATACTATGCTTCATTTCAATAGAATCAACTGTCAGAAACTTGTTTTCAAACAGTAATTGTTCGCCTTTGGTTATATCATGAAATACAGTTTTAAATCTTGTATGAACATTAGCAATTTTAAACTGAACCTCAATAATCTCTTTTAATCCCGGTGGAGAATAAATATTGAGTGTTTTTTCTCGTCCCAGCAAATGGTAAGTGAATAGTAATCCCGGCAGCCCCAGATAATGATCTCCATGAAGATGGCTGATAAAGATGTTGTCAATCTTCATCATTGGTAGTTTCATCCTTCGCATTTGCATTTGAGTTCCTTCGGCACAGTCGAGCAAAAAATGATAATTTTGAAACTGTAGCCATTGTGCAGTTGTATGAAAAAGTGAAGTTGGGGTGGCTGCCGTGCACCCCAACACTGTTATTTTGAATGTTTTTGACATTATGTTTTATCTCTCGTAGCTTCCTTTTTTCAGCATAACACCTTCTTTAACCATCAATTTGCCCATGGCAACAAGATACGAAATGTTGAAATCGCTATCCAATACCACAACATCAGCATCATTGCCTTCAATTATTCTGCCTTTTCCTTTAAGCTTAAGGATGTCTGTTACGTTTGATGTGCAAACTTTTACGGCAACCTCAAGTGGCATTCCATCTTTAAGAACGGCATCTGAAATTTCAGTAAGAATAGATTTTGGATATCCCATTTCAAGTTTAATAAGATTTCCTTTTTCATCAAAATCAGGTAAAGATCCACAAGCATCACTTGTCATTGTAATATGCTCGAGAGGTACACCAGCTTCAAGAAGTTCCTTAATAGCTTTTGAAGGTTTAATTTCATACTGTGGAAAGTATGGATAAGAACTTGCAGTAATATCTATAAACCCTTTTTTGCCATATGTTTTAGCATCTTCAAAAATGTAGTCATTTCTATTTATGTGAGTTGGTAAAAATTGAGTCAGCTTTAATTCACTCATTTCAACGGCTTCATAAAGAGGTTTAAAAGGATTTTGTGCATCACCCATGTGAATGTTTACAATTCCTGCTTTACCTCCAAGCATTCCGCCAACTCTTGCATGTTCAGTAAGTTTTATTAGTTCATGCGCTGTTGGAAAAGATGATCTATGATCTGATAATGCAACTTCACCAACACCAATTACTTCCTCGATAAGAGCAATATCTTTTCCAACATCTCCAAGAATTGTAGGAGTTGGCACTTGATAAGAGCCCGTATATATCCATGCGCTAACACCTTCATGTTTAAGTCCTTTAGCTTTCATAAGCACCGACTCAACAGTTCTTGTCATGCCGTCGGTTCCCAGGCACCCAACAACGCCTGTAACTCCGGCCTCAAGCATATGACTAAGCTGCATCTCCGGGGTTCTGGTTGCAGGGCCACCTTCACCACCTGCACCTGCAATATGCACGTGTGCATCTATCAACCCGGGTATAAGCTTTTTGCCATACCCATCAATAACTTCAATATTCCAACTTAGCGGAATATCAATGCTGTCAGCAATCTTTACGATCTTTGTTCCGGCAATCAAAACATCTTTCTTGCCAATATAATCAGGATTGTAAACTTCGCAGTTTTTTATAAGTATCATATATCCAAGTTTTAATTTTTAATATTCAGTTTTGAGTTTGATAATATGCGCCTTTATATTTCAATGACATATTATTAGTTTCTATTTAGTTATGGCTTTTAAAATTCTTTCTTCTTTTATTAAAACATCTTTTAATAAAAGTTGATATGGAAATTGCTTGTGTTTAGAATTCTTAAAACCTTCAAGTATATTAACTAATGAACTAGCAGTAATCAATGATAAGTTAATTTCAAATTCCAAATCACAATCATTAACAAAATCATCGCTAAAATCGGGTGCAACTAATAATGACTTGGTAACATTTAATCCATTCTTTTTTGCAAGTTCTGCATATGCTTTTATTTGGCGAGAAACATAGCTGAATTTATTATATCCACTTTCCTTTACTGTTTTGCACTCAATTATTATTATTTCATTATTACCTAGATTAAGTATTATATCAATTTTGTCTTTTGCTGTATTTAGCTTCTTCTTAAGTTTCTCATCAACATTGAAACCTAATTTTTCAAAAATTGTTTTTGTAATCTCCTCAAATTTCAACCCTAAGTCAGCTTCTTTGATTATAATTCCATTCTCCTTAAGAAGGTTGATATTTCGGAAACCAATAGCCTCGTAATTTTCAATCATTAAATTTTCAGCATCTTTATAGGCATCTAAAATATTTTGGACTAAATCTCCTCTAGACTTTATCTTTTTTACTACAATGAAATTCTTCAAATCTTCTAAAGGTAATATGTCGATAATATCGCGAGGTTTAATGTTGAAGTCCAGTAAATTATTGCTGCTGAGAACGGTTTCTTCCGGCATCTCAAACTCTTTAATTACAATTGATTTGAATGTTTTTTGAACTTCATTTAAATCAAAAAGCAATTTATCATAACCCTCAACAGAAATACCAACTTTTTCATCTTTTTCAAGTTCATTAAAATATAACAGCAGATTGTCAATTTTTTCTTCAATAGTAACTCCTTTTAGTGGAGTTGTGATTTTTAGCCCATTTTCCCAAATTTCATTGATTACTTTCTTTTTTTCTGGTAAGCTGGTACCGTCTTTATGAATTACATTAATAAGTAAATTTGAAAATGAAATACCTTCCTTTATTATCCTTTTAATTTTCGCTTCGTAATCAAGTTCTTTTATATCAATATTGTATTTTCTGCAAATTAAATTAATCTGAGGTTCTTTAAAGGTCTTAAGAATTCTCCTATAATATTTATCCGCAACCTCCTTTTCTCTTAATTGTCTAAGAACAGTAACGATTTCATCTGCGACATAAATAAGATTATTTTTCTTAGAGTAAAATATAACACCTATGTTTTTTAATGAAGTGATTACACTTTCAATATCCATTTTAACAGGTGGTATGATCATGTAGTTAATTAACTTAATTTCTTCTTGTGATAGCTCAAGCTTTTTTGATAAAGTAATAAGTATAGACAATTCATCATCAGTAATTCTCGAATCACGATTGTTCATTACATCATTTGTAAATGCTGTTTGAACACAGGCTTTATAAATTTCATAATCACGTTTTCTGTTGTCCTCAATTTCTGATTTATCTGATTCAAGCTGAGTCTTAAGTTGTTGAGTCCTCTTTTTTATATTCTCAAGTTCTTTTTCATATAATTTAGCTAACCAATTTTGTTTTAAAATGCAGTTTCCGTCCTTGATAATAATATCAATTAATATGTCAAGTTGAGATGTTGTATTAACAAATTCAGATTTTACAGTTTCAGTAAATTCCGCCTTAATAAGGCTGAAGACTTTAGAGATGTTAATGCTGTCCGCACTTCTTAAATCCGTACTACTTTCTAAGAGAATTTTGTCAATTTCTTTAGAATTCTTAGGATTACTTGATTTAATTGTATCAATTATCTTTATGAAAGAATTTTTTTCTAAAGAATTTACTAGATCAAGTATTTTTTCTAGTCTCATTGTTATTTAGTTTAGTTAATATTTCTGTTACTTTATTGCTTAGATTGTCAATTTTCTTTTCTAATTCATCGTTGTTGTCACTAACCATTGAATCAACAAATATAGAATTTACGAGTGAGAGTCCAAAAATACCTCCTGATAAAACAATAAATGTAAAGTAAAGGTAAGTGAAAAAAGAGCCAGCTTTTGAGTAATGTTCTGTTAATTGCTCTGGGATTTCAAACCATCCTTCAACTGTAAATATTTTAAATGTTGAATATAACGAAATCATGGGGTTGCTAAAATATTCAGAGCCTGTATTTTGGAAAATGTGAAAAGAGAGTATCCCTATTATAAAAATGTAAATAAAAAAACCTAAAAATACAAAGACTGAAGTTTTTAAAGCACGTTGTACTCCAGAAACTAGTTTTCCAAAATTCGGAATAAATTTAAAAAACCTAAATGCTTTAAAAACTCGCATTATCCTAAATACTAATAAGAAGCTAAAATCTGCAAGGTTTAAGTCTAGCGCAAAAGCTATAAAAGCAGGTATTGATATAACAATTAGTATAAAATCTAATCTATTCCAATTTGATTTAAAATAACATTTTGCCCCAAATTGTTTGACCTTAATAATTAACTCAATAATAAATAAAGCTGTAATCGTATTGTCTGCAATTGATAATAATAAAAGGTGATTTTCAGAAGTAGAATAACCACCTAGAAATAGAACTGAGGAGTTAATTAAAATAAGCCAAAGGATAAACCTCTCATTTAAAAAAAGTTTTCTTACCATTATTAGTTATTTTTTTTCAAAATTTCATTTAATCAAACCAATTACCCTTCATACTTATTGATAATATCAGGTAGAAATCTTTTTAAGATATCAATTAAAATTGAAGTTTTTTGTTCATCAGATTCGTATAAAAATGTTTCTGTAACAAGGTTGTCCTCTTCAATTTCAATTTTCTCGGGTAGTATTTTAATTGCTTTACCGCCAGTTGATAGCATGTTTTGCATTGATTCTTCAGCCCAGTTGAAATTTTCTAAAATCACTAAATCTGCTCCTTCATGGAAGAATCCAAAATCGTAAATATTTTCTTTTGTGTGATTAAATATAGCAAAGTCAACATCAGGATGTCTTAAAATAATCTTGACATTTTGCTCATGACTGGCATTATTGAAGAAATATGCATTGTTAAAGAATACACCGTCAGGAGTAAGTGCACCGCAATAATATTCGGGCTTAATATGATGAATTATCTCTGAGATTTTCTTTGAAAATTCGGTTGTGATATTATTGCCGGCAATAATAGGAACTCTTGCTAGATGTGGTTCTTTAAAATGCGACATTATAATTTTTCCGGGCACATCTATTGAATCTCCAATGGCAGGTGCAAGATGCATAAATACTCCCGGACCTGCATTTATTTCAATAATACCAAAATTGCTTTCATTCCAAGGTTTAGCAATATCTTCAGCTAAAACATCTATGCCAAGACATTTAACTTTAAAGTATCTCGCAATAGATTCAACCATTTCAATATTTTTCGGATGAATATTATCAGTAACGTTAATTGAAACGCCTCCTGCAGAAATATTTGCTACCCTTCTTAAAAATATTCTTTTCCCCGCCTCAGGAATAGAATTAATATTCAATTTTTGTAAAGCTAGAAATTCTATCAGGTCTTTATCAATGTTGATTTTACAGAGAGGCGACCTGGCATTATCCAGCCTTACTTCAAGAGCATTTTGCTCTGAAATTAGTTTATCAATTGTATCTATTCCATTTCCATCTACATAAGCAGGAATCCTTTGTAATGCAGCTACAAACTTCCCGTCAACAGTTAGAAGCCTGTGGTCGGTGCCATAAATCTGCTGTTGCACAATTGCTCCATCGAAATTTACTCCATGAACTTTTGCATAGTCAATGATATTATTAAAAGCAATTTTTACTTCAGCATCGCTTTCGATTTCAGTAGTAACTCCCTGACCCTTGTGTCCGGCAACAGGCTTTACAACAACCGGATAACCAAGACTTTTGGCTGTGGAAAGTGCTTCTTCTTCGGTGAAGCAGTTTTTGCCGATAGGAGTGGGGAATCCGCACATAATCAGGAAATCTGCCACCATGTCTTTGTACATAGTAAACTCAGTGTCTTTTATCCCGTCGGTATGGAATGTTGTTGAACGACCCCTCAATTGTTTTTTACAATATCCCCACTGAAATTGATTTTCTTCACCCAAGAAAAAGACAGGAATATTTCTTTTTAGTCCTGCCTCAAACAATGAATAAAGAGTTGGACCACCTAAAATAGATTTGTTAAATTCATCCTGAAGTGCTAAGAATTTCTTATGGAAATTAAATTCATCAACTTTTTCTTCATTCATAGATTTAAACCAATCGGCAACCAAAATAACTGCATCTTCTGCTGCATATTCATCTAAAAACTCTACTGCAATCACATATTCATCGCCGTCTTCAGATATTGAATACCTGTTGATGTAAAGATTGGTTTCCATTTTTAACACTTCTATAAGAACGTCAGCAAAAAGGTCAATCACAACAGCATGATTTTTAGATTCAAGGTATGGAAACTCTTGGTAAACTGTTCTTTTATAGAAATCAACTTCAGGGCCTTCTGGCTCCATGAAAAGGTTAAATACCAAGGCTCTGCAGTTTAGGTAATGATTTGGCCCGTAATAGAAATAGAATTTTCTAGTGTTGAAGTCTTGCATATTGAACAAATTTAGTTAGTGGTCTTTGTATTTATTAAATTCTGAGTAAAAATACAAAACTAGTTTTATCATTGTTATGTCGTATGAAAAAAAATAAGGGATTATTTCAAATTGAGTATTTTTTTTTGATTAAACACTGATTTATTGTCCATGAAAAATAAAAAACATCAACTTTATTAACTTTCCGAACTTTTTTAAATAAACTCCGTACAACCTTGTAAATTAATAGTATGCCTTTGTTTTAGGAGTTTTTCGCATGACATTGATTTTTATAAATAAATAATTGTTTGGAAAGCAGTGCTAAACTGTTGAAATATTAAGAATTTTAGTGTATTTTTGTTAGTTAGATAAGATACCTAAAGTAAATAACGAATTGATTGCCTATGGCTGGTTCTAGACTGTTTAACTTTGTACTCGCAATTTCACTTGTTATGAGCAACATTATGCTTATGGCAGGTGATCTTTTTGTATGGATTGAAGTGTCGGGCGGAAAGACCAATATTTGCGAGGGCCAGAAGTTAATTTTAGTTGGTAATGCAACAGATGGATCGGGAGAATATGTTAAGCATTCATGGGCTGGAAATATGGAATTAGCGGAATTTATCAATGATCAGGTTCTGACAATAGACACTAAAACTCCGGGTCAATATTCGTTTGAATATAGTGTGTGGGATAATTTAGAAAATAGCGCAAGTACTAAAATTAGTATTAATGTAAAGCCACTGCCAAATAGTAGGATTGAATCGAAAAGAGTATTCATTTCTAAGCTTATTGGCAAGAAATATCCTGTGAAAATTTATCTAAAACATAAAAAAGACATCAAATCTATCGATTGGTATAAGAATGGCGAAGTGATAGATTCTGATGATATATTTTCAATTAAAGTTAAATCTGATGGAATATATAGAGCAGTGGTAACATCTAATAATGGCTGTGTATCATATTCCAATGCAATTGTTGTTCAATAGGTAAAAATATTAGGTTTCAAAAAAGAAACATATGAAAACAATAAAATTTTCACGTTTAATAAGCAGAAGTATTATGATAGCATTATCAGTATTTCTGTTTGGTGCTTTTCAAAATGCAAAGGCGCAAACTCTCAACGTTAAGATTCAGTCAATTGGGGGCTTTACAGAGTATTGTCAGGGCTCTACAATAATTTTGAGTGTTGATGTTTCCGGAGGGAATGATGATAACATCAGATTCGACTGGTCTGGAGATACACATATTTTTACAAGTATTGTGCCTCCCGGTGATGTTGTGTTTGTAAATTCTAATTCAGCACCCGGTGTTTACTTCTTTGAAGTAGAAGTAGAAGATAGTGATGGCAATATTGGCACAGGTAATATTACTATAACTATTTTGGAGTCGCCACCTGCATCTATTGTTGCCGAAGGCCCCACTACATTTTGTAATGGTGGTAGTGTTACTTTAAGAGCTAATGCAGGTGTTGGATATACTTATCAATGGACAAGAAATGGAACCAATATTGCCGGTGCTACCGGTATTACATATGTAGCTACTACAGCAGGTAGTTATAGGGTTAGAGTTTTTGCCGGAAACGGCTGTAGCAGGCTTTCTAATATTATAGGAGTAACTGTTTATGCTCTTCCAAGTCCTTCTGCATCTAATAGCAGCCCGGTATGTGAGGGCGGTACTGTAAATTTTGCCGGTCTTCCTAATGGAATGGTTTCTTATTCGTGGACAGGTCCAGGGTTTGCATTAGATAATAATCAGAATCCTTCTTATTCCGGTGTTAGTCTTGCTTTTGCCGGCATTTATACTCTTACAGTTACAGATGCTAATGGTTGTTCTAATACTGCAACTACAAATGTTGTTATAAGGCCTCTTCCTGTTGCACCAACATCTGTTACCTCTGATAGAAATAATCTATGTGCAGAAGCAGGAGGAAATATTACTTTAACTGCTGTTGGAGGTTCGGGTGGATTTGGACATACTTTAAAATGGTACACAGGCAGTTGCGGTGGAACTCATATTGGTGATGGAAACAATCTTATTATACCTGCCCCTATCGTTACAACAACATATTATGCATTATATGAATCGGCCGATTGTGGTCAATCATCATGTGCAAGCGTAACAGTTATTGTTTATGCACCATTAAATGGAGGAGCTATTGGCTCCAACCAGAGTATTTGCTACGGAGATATTCCTGCAGCATTTACTAATGTAACATCTCCCTCTGGTGGTTTTGGCGCATGGTCTTATCAATGGCAATTTCAAGTTGGTGCCGGTCCATGGACAAATATATCAGGAGCGAATTCTCCTGGTTATTCTGTTGGAGGTCCTCTTACTCAAACAACAAGTTACCGCAGGTTATCCACAAATACTTGCGGAACAATAGAGTCCAATGTAATTACTGTTACAGTATCAGATGCTTTGAATGGTGGTGTAATTGCTGCTAGCCAAAGTATTTGTTATAATGCTATTCCTGCTCCTTTTACTAATGTGACAGCCCCATCAGGTGGTTCTGGTGCTTTTTCTTATCAATGGCAATATCAGGTTGGTGCAGGTCCTTGGACAAATATCGTTGGAGCAAATGCTTTGACGTATTCAGTTCTAACTCCTTTAACAATCACTACAAACTATAGAAGAGTATCTACCAATACATGCGGTAGCGCTGAATCAAATGTTATTACTGTTACAGTGTATGCTCAACTAAATGGTGGTACAATCGCATCAGACCAAAGTATTTGTTATAATACTGTTCCGGCACCATTTACAAATGTTTTATCACCTTCCGGTGGTACAGGTGCATGGACATATCAATGGCAGTATCGTTTAGGCCCCGGCCCTTGGACTAACATAGTTGGAGCAAATGCTCTTACTTATTCAGCTTCAGCTCCATTAACAGTTACTACTTTTTACAGACGTTTGTCAACTAATACTTGCGGTTCAATTGAATCCAATATTATTACAGTTACTGTTTATAATGAAATTAATGGTGGAACTATTGCTGCTAATCAGAGTGTTTGTTATGGCGATGTTCCGGCTCCATTCTCAAGTGTAACAGCTCCGTCAGGTGGAAATGGCGCTTGGACTTACCAATGGCAATTCCAAGTTGGTGCAGGTGCATGGACTGATATTGCCGGTGCTAATGCAATTACATATGCTGCTCCCGGTCCAATGACAGTTACAACAAATTATAGAAGATTATCAACAAATACATGCGGTACCGGTATTTCTAATGTTCTAACCATTACTGTTGCAGATGCTATAAATGGCGGAGTAATTGCTGCTAGTCAAAGTATTTGTTATAATACTGTTCCGGCTCCGTTTACTAATGTGACTGCCCCATCAGGTGGCTCAGGTGCTTTCTCTTATCAATGGCAATTTCAGGTTGGTGCAGGTCCTTGGACAAATATTGTTGGAGCAAATGCTTTAACATATTCAGTTCTAACCCCTTTAACAACCACTACAAACTATAGAAGAATATCTGCCAATACATGCGGTAGTGCTGAGTCAAATGTTATTACTGTTACAGTGAATGCTCAGCTAAATGGTGGTACAATTGCATCAAACCAAAGTATTTGTTATAATACTATACCTGCTCCGTTTACTAATGTGACAGCTCCATCTGGTGGCTTAGGTGCTTTCTCTTATCAATGGCAATTTCAGGTTGGTGCAGGTCCTTGGACAAATATCATTGGAGCAAATGCTCTTACTTATTCAGTTCCGGCTCCATTAACAGTTACTACTTTTTACAGACGTTTGTCAACTAATACTTGCGGTTCAATTGAATCCAATATTATTACAGTTACTGTTTATAATGAAATTAATGGTGGAACTATTGCTGCTAATCAGAGTGTTTGTTATGGCGATGTTCCGGCTCCATTCTCAAGTGTAACAGCTCCGTCAGGTGGAAATGGCGCTTGGACTTACCAATGGCAATTCCAAGTTGGTGCAGGTGCATGGACTGATATTGCCGGTGCTAATGCAATTACATATGCTGCTCCCGGTCCAATGACAGTTACAACAAATTATAGAAGATTATCTACAAATACATGCGGTACCGGTATTTCTAATGTTATAACCGTTACTGTTGCAGATGCAATAAATGGCGGAGTAATAGCTGCAAGTCAAAGTATTTGTTATAATACTGTACCTGCTCCTTTTACAAGTGTATCTCCAGCTAGTGGTGGTACAGGTGCAATGACTTACCAATGGCAATCTCAAACAGGTGTTGGTCCTTGGACAAATATTGTTGGTGCTACAGGGTTAACTTATTCTGTACCTTCCGGTCTAACTATTACAACTAATTATCGCAGGGTTGCAACAAATGCATGCGGCTCCGGAGAATCAAATATCATTACGGTTACTGTATCAGGTGACATTAATGGTGGTACAATAGCTGCCAGTCAAGATATTTGCTATAATACTACCCCAGCCCCATTTACTAATATACTTTCACCATCAGGTGGAGTGGGCGCTTGGACATATCAATGGCAATCACAAGTTGGTGCCGGTCCTTGGACAAACATCGCAGGTGCTAACGGATTGGCATATACAGTTTCATCTCCATTAACCGTCACTACAAATTATAAAAGAGTAGCCACTAATTCATGTGGTGTTGTTGAATCTAATGTTATAACAGTATCTGTATATGGAGTTATGAATGGTGGTGTAATTGCTGCCAGCCAAAGTATTTGTAACGGTGATATTCCTGCTCCATTTACTAATTCAACTTCTCCTTCAGGCGGTTTCGGTGCATGGACTTATCAATGGCAATATCAGGTAGGTGCAGGTGTATGGACAAATATAGTTGGTGCTAATGCACTTACATATGCTGTAAGTGCGCCATTAACTGTAACAACTAATTATCGCAGAGTTGCTTCAAACAGTTGCGGTACTGTGGAGTCAAATATTATTACTGTTACAGTTGCTGATGCATTATTAGGTGGTGTAATTGCAGCCAACCAAACTATTTGTTATGGAACAATTCCGTCGCCTTTTACAAGTGTTTCTCCTGCAAGTGGCGGTACAGGTGCAATTACTTATCAATGGCAATTCCAAATTGGATTAGGTCCATGGACAAATATTGCAGGTGCAAATGCTTTAACTTATAGTGTTGCTGCTCCTCTGACAACCACAACAAACTATAGAAGATTAGCTACTAATGCATGCGGTAATTCTGCCTCGAACACAATAACAATAACTGTATACGGACAATTGAATGCTGATGTTAATTTAACGCATGTTACCGGTTGTTTTGGAAATACTAATGGTGCTATTTCAATTACAAATCCTGTAGGTGGCTCAGGTGTTTATCAATACTCTATTGATGGTGGTGCTACATGGCATAATAGCGGATTATTCTCAGGATTGGGTGCTGGCTTTTATAATGTTCAAATAAGAGATTTTACTTTGCCTGGATGTATTGTTAATTTAGGTGTGTATCAAATTATACAGCCTGCTCAATTATCAGCAGATCTTGCATGGCAAAATGTTACTGGATGCAGCTCTAGTTTGAATGGTTGGATAAATATTACAAATCCATTGGGTGGATCTGGAACATTCGAATATACTATAAATGGCGGAACTTCATGGTCTGTTTCAGGTTTATTCTCTAACCTTGGCGCAGGCACATATAATGTTCAAATGAGAGATCAGGCAAATCCTAGTTGTGTAGTTATTTTAAATGCAAATCTAGTTTTGACAGCTCCTCTACCATTAACAGCAACGGTTAGTTCAGTAAATGTAAATTGTTTTGGTGCAAATAATGGCTCTATAACAATTACCAACCCTATTGGTGGGTCAGGTAATTATGAATTTTCAATTAATAATGGAGCTAGTTGGCAAGCTAGTGGTTCTTTCCCTAATTTATTTGCAGGGTCATATACTGTTCTTATTAGAGATGCTAGTTTTATATCATGTGTTGAGCAATTGGCTGTTGTGGTAATTACTCAACCAGCTCAACTAAATGCTACAGTTAACTTCGATCAGATTTCCTGCTTCGGAAGCAATGATGGTAGAATCAATATAACTAATCCTTCGGGAGGCTCAGGTGCTTATGAATATTCCATTAATAATGGAGCAACATGGCAAGCAAGTGGATTGTTTGAAGGTTTGGTAGAAAATACATATAATGTTCTTATTCGTGATGCAAATAATATCAATTGTTTTGTGTTGCTTCAAGTTGTTAATATAATTGAACCAGACGGAATGATATTAAGCTTCCTTGTTATAGATGTGGATTGTTGGGGTGCTTCAACCGGTGAAGTTACAGTTGTAGTTGTTGGCGGCACACCCGGATATACATATTTATGGAGCAACGGAGCAACCACACCTACTATTTCAGGACTTACTACAGGCAACTATTCTGTTACTGTTACAGATTCTCAAGGTTGTACTCAATCTGGATCAGCTACTGTTTCTCAACCGGCCTCTCCTCTGGAAGTATATGCCGGACCTAACGTTACTATTTGTAGCGGTGTCAATCTTGGCGTTTGGGAATTAGGTGGAACAGGTTCTGTTGAAACAGCAGAAGGTGGTCAGCCTCCATATTCTTATGTATGGTCTTCCAACCCTCTTGATCCAACATTGGCAGGTCAAGAAAATGATGCTAATCCTGTTGTTTCTCCTAATGTTCAAACTGTTTATACTGTTCAGGTTACAGATTTTTATGGTTGTGTTGAAACAGATTTTACAACGATATTCATATATCCTATTGTGGTTGCAGATGCAGGCGGTGGTGCGAGTGGTGAAATTCATCTATGTAATGGGTCAAGTGTTACTCTTGGGGGTACTCCTCTAGGTATTGGAAATACAGGGTATTATGTTGGTAATCCAACTATAGATCCTAATCAATTTACTTATCGTTGGGAAAGACTTAATGGTGGCATTTGGACATTCTTTTCAAATATTGCACATCCTGTTGTTAGCCCGGCTACTACAACTACATACAGAGTTAGAGTTAGAGACAAACAAGGTGATAACTGTTTGGCTTATGATACTGTAGTGGTTATTGTAACCCCTGGCTTAATAGTTACAGCAAACCCTGATATTCATGATGTTTGTAACGCAAATGCTGCAGGTAATACATTTATGCTAGGTGCTACAATTAATGATCAAGGGTCAGGCTTAGGCGCAAGTGCAATTATTACATGGACATCGAGTCCATTTGATACTACATTAGTTGGTCAGGCAAATATCCTTAATCCAATTGTTAGTCCAACTGTTACTACTACCTATACAATCACTGTAGATTATCCGGTTGGTATTGGCTGTAGCAGTTTTGATTCAATGACTATTCATGTTTCTCCTGCAATTATTATTGATTCAGGTGGACCATCATTAACAATGTGCCATCCGAATAATAGTGGTAGTATTACTCTTGGCGGTAGCCCTACTGCTTCGGGTGGAACACCACCGCTGGCATATTTGTGGACTGCTGTACCTGCCGATCCAAGTTTGGGCGGTCAACAAAATTTACCTAATCCTACAGTTTCTCCAAATGTGAATACTACTTATACTTTAACTGTAACAGATGCGCAAAATTGTCAGGTAACTGATCAGGTTGCAGTATCAATATTGCCACAATTAGTTGCAGACGCCGGTGCAGATGTTACAGTATGTTATGAATTTGCTACTACTATTGGAGGTTTGCCGGCTGCATTTGGTGGCTCAGGCAATTATACATATCTGTGGACAGCAGTACCTGCCGATCCTTCTTTAGCAGGGCAACAAAACATGCCTAATCCAACAGTTGAGCCTTTAGTGACTACTACATATACTTTAACAGTTACAGATGCTACTTACGGTTGCCAAGATGTTGATGTTGTGGTTGTTAATGTTGTGCCAGGTATAGATATTACAATATATGAAGGGGCTAATCCTGTTTGCGTTGGGTCAACTATTACTCTGGGGGGCTCTCCAACAGCAACAGGAGGCAATCCTCCGCTTAATTACAGATGGAGAATACAAGGTGTTAACCCTAATTGGAGTGAATTAACAAATCCTACATATACAGTCAATGAAAATACAACTTTTATATTATTCGTATATGATAATTTTGGATGCTGGAATTCAGAATCTGTAACTATTAATGTAACCAATACCCCTGTTGCTCAAATACAGGGCGCTCCGATTAGGGAAATCTGCGAAGGAGAATCTGTTACATTGACAGCAATTGGGAATGCAACGTGGAATTATTTATGGATGCCTGGAGGATATACTACTCAGACAATTAACGTTTCTCCAACTGAAACAACTACATATACTCTTACTGTTACAAATGATTGTGGAACAGATAATGCAAGTGTGCAAGTAATTGTTTATCCTTCTGTTGGTATAGACGTTGCCAATACTTCTGTTGACGATATAACATGTTCAGGTGATGAAAATGGTAGCATTAATATTGCTCTACTAAATACATCCATTATTTATACATTCAATTTGCAGGATAATCTTGGCAATATTTTAGAAACTTATGTGGGAACACAACCTGCAACATTCATTGATTTGGGGGCTGGAACATACTTTGTTCATATTACAGATGGTCATGCTTGTGGTACAATGCTAGCCGGACCATACATGATATTAGCACCGGACCCGATTACAATAGATCCTTCATCAATAGCCTATACTGCTGTAATTTGCGACGGAGATGATAGTGGATTTATCTCAATTGGTGCAAATGGTGGTACTGGAGTATTATACTACACATTATACAAAGATGCATTTATTGTTCAAGGACCTCAGGCGGGTAGCGGTTCATTTACCGGACTTGAAGGAGGTACATATATTGTTAATATTACTGATGATGCCGGATGTAGTATAGATTCAGATCCTATAACAATTGTAGTTATTGGTGGATTACCTAATGCTGGAGATGATAAAGAAGTTTGTGTAGGTGGTTCTGTAGAAATTGGACCGGATGTTGACCCGGGTGCAACTACATATCTGTGGACTTCAGTGCCTCAGGATTTAAGCTTGATGGGACAGGAAAATCTTCTGAACCCAGTTGTTAGTCCTTTAGAGACAACTACTTATTATTTGACTTCTGTTTATGAGCTTGATGGATTTACTTGTGAAAATGTTGACGAGCTTATTGTAAAAGTTAATCCATTACCATTAGCACTTGTGGGTGACAATATTAGCATGTGTTTTGGAGATGTAGTTAGCATAGGTGCTCAAAACTATGAGCCTGTGCCTGCAAATACTTATGTATGGACAAGCGTGCCTCATGATCCATCAATCTCTAGCCCATTCGTGTCAAATCCAACCGTAAGTCCTTTAGTTACAACTGTGTATACTTTGATAGAGACATATGTGGCCACAGGATGTTCTAATTCGAATTCTGTAACTGTAACTGTTAATCCTCTGCCATCAGTATTTGTAGCCGACGATATGACAATTTGCCAGGGAGACGAAGTATATATTGGAAGTGATAATGAACCGGATCCTAATGTTACTTATTTCTGGTCGGCATATCCTATACCTTTTATTAGTGCAGAATATAATCCTTTGGTTTCACCTGAATCAACAAATACTTATTATTTAACAGTAACTCATCAGCCAACAGGATGTATTAATATGGATTCTGTTACAGTAACAGTTGTCGAAAAACCATTATACGAAATTTCAGATAACATTATTTTCTGTTCTGTTGATGAAATAGTTCCTGTTTATATTGGAGGTAACCCTCTAGGCGCTTATTTCTATACATGGACATCAGCTCCTGAAAATAGTTCTTTAATTGGACAAGAAAATGATTCAGATCCGCTTGTCACAGTGGAAGGAACAACCATGTTCCATCTACTTGTTTCTGCCGGACCTGGAGCTGAAGGTTGCGTTGCAAGAGATTCTGTTTGGGTTCTTGTTTCAGATCTAAATGTTGTTGCATGGGATAGCCCAAAAGCTTGTGAAGACGAAGCTGCAGAACTTGGATATGGTATAGCTGTTTCAGGTGGGTTCCAACCATACACATACCAATGGTATGATAATGATGGAAATCTTATTGGAAACATCTTTAATCCAATTGTAACTCCACCTTTTGTTGAACCATACACAATTATTGTAACTGATTATTTCAGTTGTTCGAGAGAAGCAGATGTTAGCATAGAAATAGATGTTCCGGTTGTTTCTTTAGAAGCAGATCCAGATGTTAATCTTTATCCAAATCAGGTTGTTACATTTACTGCCACGCCTGATTATTATGAGAATTATGATTTCTATGTAAATGGAGTTCTTGCACAAACAGGAAGCTTAAATACATTTGAATATCTCGAGCCTCAGCAAGATGATGAGATTATTGTTATTGTAATGTCTGAATTTGGCTGTGAAGCTTCTTCATTGCCTTTAATATTAAATCTAATATCATTACCAAACGCATTTACTCCTAATGGTGATGGAATAAATGATATTTTTGGTAAGGGAAGTGATTTGATAATATTTAACAGATGGGGACAGAAAATTTATGATGGAGTAGAAGGATGGGATGGTACATTTAATGGAAGGGCAGTTGCTCCGGGGACATATTATTATATTCAAACAGTTTATGATCGAAATAACAATCAAATTATAAACAAAGGTTCAGTTACCGTAATTAGAATCAGAGAATAAATTTTGTTCGCACTAGTTTATAACATATATTGTATAATTTCGTATCAAGTATATATTAACAGATAACAGATTGTTGTAATGAGCATTTATAAATGCCATCTAACTAAACATACAGGATGAATAGATTATTGGTTTTTCTATCGGCTTTAATAATTTTTGCCTCATATAATTCATTTGGGCAGAGAACTCAACAAAGAATAGATGTTGGCGATAACTTCTTTCAGCAAGAACAATATGCCCAAGCCTTAAATGTTTATGAAACGGTTATTAAAAAAGACAAGTCGGATGAAATTTTAAGAAAGGTGTCTTTTAAAATAGCGGAGTGCCATAGAATGATGCTTAATTATAGAAAGGCTCGTGAATGGTATTCTATTGCCATGAATTTAGGTTATGAGGATAATTTAACTTACTTAAGACTTGCTGAAATGGCTCTTGGGCTTGAAGATTTTAATGGGTCGATAGTATATGCTTCTAAATTCCTTGAATTAGAGCCGGGAAACGACAGGGGATTGAAAATTATGGAATCTGCAAAATTTTCTGCTGATAATTATGGAAGAGGAACTTTGTTTGAAGTTTCTTATGAAGAGGATCTTGTAAGTACTTATCAGGAGTGGGGCGTGTCTTTTATGGAAAATGTTGGTGTATTTCTTGATGATGTTCTAGAAAGACAAAGAAGATTTGATATTACAATTGATATGAGGTATAATAACGTATTGTTTTATTCAATTGTTAGGCAGGAGTTGAAGGATAGGATAGTTTTTGCATCAACCAGACCAAGAACTAAAGATGCCGTTGGTGGTTATTCAAATATTTATCAAGCAACCTACTCTAAAAGGGAAGGTAAATGGGATGCTCCTATTTTGATGGGTGGCGATTTAAACTCAGCCTATTATGATGCATTTTTGTCGTTCGACAAACAAAACAGGTTGGGCTATTTCATGAACTGTGGTGGATTAGATGGCTCCAGAGCAACATGTGATATTTATGTAGCTGATTATGATAATAATAGAGATGTGTTCAGAAATGTTAGAATGTTCGAAATAAATAGTGATGAATACAGCCTAGGATACCCTTCAATAAGCGATGATGGAAATATACTATACTTTGCATCTGATATGCCAGGTGGTTTCGGAGGATTTGATATTTATAAAGTTGAGAAAGACAGTGAAACAGGAAGTTGGAGTCAGCCTATTAACCTTGGGTCTATAGTTAATACAAGATACAATGAATCATATCCAGTTGTTGCAGGTGATGTCCTCTATTTTTCTTCTTTTGGACATCCGGGATATGGTGGTTTTGATGTTTTTTATTCTGAAATCGAGCCCAATGGAAATTATAGTGAACCTCTAAATATTGGTACTCCTATTAATAGTAGTGCTGATGATTTTGGATTTGTAATAAGCGATGATTATACAAGAGGTTTCTTCAGTAGTAATAGGCCGGGAGGTACAGGCACCGATGATTTGTATTCTTTTAGATTAAAAGTGCAAACCTTCGTTCTTAAAGGCATTCTTAAAAATAAAGATACCGGAGAACCTGTGCCAAATATTGATATTTATGTGATAGGTGACGATAATAGCATATTCACAATTAGTACAAACTCCAGTGGTTATTTTTTTCAGGATGGTTTAAGTTCAGATGTGTTCTATAATGTTGAAATTGCACCTGAGAATTATATGCCTTATTCAGGCGTTATTGCAGTAAAAGAGCAACTTGTTAAAAATCGCTTTCAAGTAATTACTGAATATGAAATGGAAATTGAACTCGAACCATTTGAAAGAGATGTTAAACCTAAAGAGGATACAATAGCTGAAGTAAAGCAAGACACGACTAAAGTTGTGGTTAAAGAACCAGAGATTAAAAAGGAACCGGAGATTAAGAAGGAACCGGAAATTAAAAAGGAACCGATTAGACATATAACCTTAGCAATGGATTATAGCTTGCCGATTATTCATTTCAACTTTGATAAGTTCGATTTATTGCCATTAGCAAAGCAACAGCTTGATTCTGTTGCTCAGTATATGAGTCAGAATCCTAATGTTGGTATTGTTGTTCATGCGCATACTGATGAAATAAGCGGATATCTTTATAATTTCTATCTTTCTCAAATGCGTGCATTTGCTATTATTGAATACCTTACAGCTAAGGGGGTTGCTATGGATAGATTATACCCTATTGGACATGGAAAGATGCAATTGTTAGTTAGAAATGCAAGCAATGATATAGAACATAAACAAAATAGACGAGCTCATTTTGAAACTGTTGGTATGGACCAATTCAAATCATATTGGGCTAATGCATCAAAAAATAGTTTTAGATATCTTAACTCTCTTACAAAGGAAGCTCATTATGCTAGCGGAGTGGAATTTATGATTCAAATCCTTGCTGTAAAAAAACCTGTTCAGCCTCAGTTTTATGCTAAAATAATGGAGAAATTCCCTAGGCTTGATATAATTTATTATTACGATAATGACAAGTATCATAGATATCTTGTAGGTAGTTTTAAAGATTTTCAAGCTGCTTTTAACGTTCAAAAACATTTGAGAGATCTTGGATATGAAATATATCTTGTTGCTTTTAATGATGGTGAAAGAATAAGCGTTAGTAGGGCAAGAAGTATGACAGGAGACAGATAAAAAAAATTTAAAAAGAAAAATATCAAAAAAATATAGCCATGAAAAAGATTATCTTTTCGACATTCTTAATGTTGATGTTAATTACAAAAGGCAGTTTATTTGCACAGATTGATGTTCATTTTAGTCAGTTTATGTTTCAGAATAAGACATTTAATCCAGCGGCAATAGAAATATCTAACACTATTAATACTTCACTTGTTGCAAGACAGCAATGGGTTGGATTTGATAGAGCTCCTTCCTCACAAGCATTAAATGCTAGTACTTATTGGCAGGATATATATGGTGCTGTGGGTATGAATGTTGTTAATGATATGTTAGGAAACGAACATTTTCTTACTGCGAGAGTGTTTTATGCTTTTCCTATTCAGATTGGCATTTTGTCTAATCTTACTTTTGGGCTAGGTGCCGGTATAGTTAGTCGTACTCTTGATGGTACAAATTTGGTGTATGAAGACATTAACGATCCAAATGCTTTCTTTGGTAAAGAGAATTGGATCAAACCTGACTTCAACTTTGGAATGGAATATATAGACCCTAACCTTACAGTTGGGTTTGCTGCTACTCATCTTTATCGCTCAGTCGCAAATGCAGGCATTGATTATGCTCCCAGACATTATTATTTATATGGAAAATATAAATTTGAAGATGTTATGGATAAAGTATATATTGAGCCATATTTGCTTTTTAAAAGTAGTTGGTACATAACTCAATTCGATATCAGTGTTTTGGCATTTTATGATAATATGCTTTGGGGTGGAGTTTCCTATAGGCTTGGAGATGCTGTTGTCGCTATGTTAGGATATTGCATAACTCCTGAGATAAAAGTTGGATATGCTTATGACTATGCTGTTGGCCCAATTAGAGGCTATAGCGGCGGTTCTCACGAAATTATGATTTCAGCTACTTTTGAAGGCTTTAACAAGACAAGAGTTACCCCAAAAACACCTAGAATATTTAATTAGGTATTAAAAGATTAGCTGTGGTTGGGTTTTATTAATCTTCAACTTTCTTCCCGAAATGAATTGGTTTGTATTCTGGATTATTGTTTATCTTGGAATTCTTATTTATTTCACTTTAAAGCATGTCAAATATACCGATATTGACGGTTATCTTATCAATAATCGCAAAACATCAACGTTCGCTTTAGTTTTCACAACTCTTGCCACCTTTGTGGGCGGTGGAGTTTGCATGGGCTTAATAGCAATGGGATTTACTTCCGGCTTTGCTGCTGTTGCAGTTGGATTAGCTTATGTTATTGGCTTTTTTTTACTTTTCTTTTTTGCCGCTAAAATTCGAAGAATTGGAGTAGAAAGAAATATCTACTCTTTTGCAGAATTTTTAAATCGCTCATATATTAATGAAAATGATGGAAATGCTTTTCCAAAGGTTTTTTCCGGCTTGATTAGTGGTATTAATATAGTTATCTTCTTCTTCCTAACAGCTGCTCAATTTGTTGGGATGGCAACACTTCTGAGTTATGCATTTGACGTTGGCTATGTTTATGCAGCCGGGATATCTTTCCTGATTGTAATTTTATATACTGCTCTAGCAGGATTATCAGGGGTTATTATTACAGATATAATTCAATTTTCGGTCATCTGTTTTATGATTGTATTCGTTTTCATACCTGGTATTTGGATAGACACAGATGGCTTTACGGGATTAAACAGTTTGCCTGAAACTTTTCTTAATGGAAGCCATGAAGGCTGGGTATTTCTTATTGCACTGCCTTTGTTATTAAGCCCTTCAGTTCTTACGAGAATGGATATTTGGCAAAGAATATTGGCAGCCGGAAGCGAAAAAATTGCAAAAAAGACTGCAATTATCAGTGGAGTTTCAATGCTGCCATTTTATTTAATATTTCCTTTAGTTGGTATGGCCGTTAGATTAAACTTAGGTGCTGATGTTGATTCTAATGATGCAATGCACTTGTTTCTTGAACGAAATACAGGGCAGTTTTTACTTGGATTTTCTATAATTGGCTTGTTAGCTGCTTTAATGTCATCTGCAGATAGCTTCTTGAATATTGTTGCTATCACAGCGATAAGAGATTTTTCTTCATGGAAGAATACAACTGCATCTAAACCCTTACATTTTAAAAGGATTAGAATTGCTGTTGTAGTCTTTGGTGCTGTTGCTTTGGGAATGGCACTCTACTTTGCTGATATTGTTGAGCTTTTTATTGCAGGAATTACTTTAAATATAATTTTCGCACCTGTATGTTTGTTTGCTCTGCTAAAAAGAGATGCCTTTAAATATAAATACGTTGCTTTCTATAGCATATTGTCAGGAACAGTCGTAATTGCAATTATGTTTATAATTGGTTTTACAAATACTGATTCCGGATTGTTGAAAATTGCCTTTATTCCTGCAACTCTAGTGTCAGCAATTGTATTGCTTATCGGTGCATATGGCATGAGATTCTATGACGTAAAATAACTTCAGGATCTAATAATAGTGATTATCTCGAAGAGCTGGCCGCAAGAGGGGAGAATATCAGAGATTACCGAACTATTTGGTTTTATTATTAATTGCAGTATGATTTGAATCTTTCTTCTGCCTTTTCATGACCAAGTTGCATGGCTTTTTGTAAATCCTCACAGGCTCCTTTTTTGTTGCCCTGTAAATCTTTTATTGCTGCTCTGTAGAAGTATGCATTCGCAGTAGGTTGCAATTTAATAGCTTGCTCAAGATCTTCAAGGGCATCTTTTGTTCGGCCTGCTTCTAAATACATAATGCCTCTTCTTTCATACACCATTCCATTTTTTGGGTTTAGCCTAATTATAAATCTATAATCGCTCATTGCCTGGGCTTCTTTCCCCAAATAAGTGAAGGCTTCGGCTCTGTATATATATGCCTCCTGGTTATTCATATTATTGGAAATAACTCTTGTGAAATCTTTTACGGCTGCATCCCATTCTTTAGCTGAAAAGTAAGCAAAAGCACGCTGGAAATATCTTTCTTCATTCCTTTGTCTGTAGTTGTTTATTAAAACAGTATAGTCGTCAACTGCTTCCAGATATTTATTTGTTTGCATTTTGCATTCAGCTCTTCTAGAATATATGTCCGCGTTTTTTATTCCTAGCTCTAGAGCAGCCGAATAATTTTCATCAGCTTGCTCAAATTCTTTTTCTTCTTGATAAAGCATGGCTATGCTATATCTTAAATTTGCGTGATTGGGGTCTAATAGTATTGCTTCAGAAAAGTCTGAGATTGCTTTTTTATTTTCACCAAGTCTCTGATATAATTCTCCTCTAACAAAAAACACATTTGGGTTTTTATGTCCAAGATCTATTGCGGAAGTGAGGTCTGATATTGCTTTTTCCAACTTAGTGTTCTGAATATGTACTTCAGAGCGTTTTAAATATCCCTGTATGTTATCTGGATCCATTTCTAACAGTGCATTATAGTCATTAAGAGCCTCAACTAAATTTCCGGAGGATGTGTATGATAATGCCCTGTAATAGTGAGAATCAGGGAAGTCAGGATTGTATTTTAAAGCTTCAGTAAAATCTTTAATTGCATCAGAATATCTTTGAAGTTGATAATAACAGCGACCTCTCTCGTATAATGCTTCATAAAAATGAGGCACAATTTTTATTGCTTCTGTAAAGGATTTCGTAGCATCGCTGTACTTATTCGATGCCATTTCAACCACTCCTTTAGAATAAAATTCATTTGCTGTTTGTGAAAAAGCTGAAAATATTTGTGACTGGAATAAAATGCAAAATAATGCTGTAATAATGAAGGTGCGCATTCTATGAAAATAAAATATTTAAAGATGTTTGCAAAATTAGTTTATTTATTGTTCTCCCCCAAGTCGAAAAGTAGCTTTTACCGGATTATGATCTGAATATTCAAAATCTAAATGCATACCTTCCACGCTTGTTACCTTAATATTTGGGGAGAAAACAAAGAAATCTATAACAGTAGTCAATATTGAACCGGCGTCATACGGAGTTGTAATTCTGCGGTTTGTTGGTGTTGTATTATCATAAGCCCAATTCCAATCAGGAAGAAAATCTGGAGAAATTGTTTTATTATCTATAGAGTCAAACAAATTAAAAGTGAAATTATAACGAAACTCCGGTGGACACTGATTCCAATCGCCTCCTGCAACAACAAAATTGCCAAGTAAATATTCATTAATCATTATTTCTTTAAGTTGTTGCATTTGGGTATCTCTCAAGCTGCCATCGTCAAATGCTGAATTATGAGTGTTGATTATAATAAGCTCTTTCCCATTTGAGATTGGATACCTATTTATAACAAAACATCTTTTGAGATTGAAAAGTCTGTTTGGCCAAGGATAATTGCCGGCATAACTATGTCGTTCTACTATTGAAGGTATAGCATGACTAATAGTCAGTATGCCGGAATTTACTTTTCCCATTGGGTTTAATGCCGGTAGGGGCACATGCTTTACTTTGTAATTATACCCAAAAGAATGCATTGCATTTGGAGATATCTTTTTTAAACTGTCTAAGGTGTTCAGATAATAGGAGCGTTTTGATTTTACATCAACCTCTTGAAGGAGAAAAAAATCTATATAACTGTTTTCAGAAATAAATTTTAAAATTTTGTCGTGGTTGAGCATTGTACGTTCCATGCTTGTTCTCATCTTCTCTCCGCCATCATAAAAAAAGGACATATCATTGCCAAGTCCTGCATATCCAATATTCCAAGTTATAATTGAAAAATCGGCCGTGTCAGGAAGTATTGTGCTATTTTCGGCTTTGAATAATGTTTCAATTTTTTTTGGTCTATATGATGTTATTTCTGAAAACAATAGGAATATTAGTAATATTACTACAATCGATGTGATTAAAATTATGGTTATTCGCAAATACATATTGTTTGGATTTTAATTAAACTCTTAGTATTAATGCAGTATTACATTTCTAAAAATTGCGAGATACTATTCATAATTTCATAAATAGCATTAATTTTACAAAGTTGCAAAATTTTAGAACGAATTCAAAATGATACAAGCAGAAGGAATACAAAAGGCATTTGGTACTTTAAGAGTGCTAAAAGGAATAGATCTGAATATTAATAAAGGAGAAATAGTTTCTGTGGTTGGAGCTTCAGGAGCTGGTAAAACCACGTTATTGCAAATTATTGGAACCTTAGACAGGGCTGATAAGGGTAGAATTATAATAAAAGATACTGAAGTTGGCAAGTTGAATGACAAGCAATTATCGGCATTTAGAAATGCTAACATTGGTTTTGTATTTCAATTTCATCATTTGCTGCCGGAGTTTACTGCAATTGAAAATGTTATGATGCCAGCATTAATTGCCAAGATTCCTACATCAAAAGCTAAGAACAAATCAATTGAATTGCTCGAATTATTAGGTTTAAGCGAAAGACTTAATCACAAGCCTTCTGAGCTAAGTGGGGGAGAGCAACAGAGAGTTGCAGTAGCAAGGGCATTAGTTAATGACCCGGCTGTTGTGCTCGCTGATGAGCCTAGTGGCAACCTTGACTCTAAATCAGCAGAGGAACTTCATAATTTATTTTTCTCATTACGAGAGAAGCTAAATCAGACGTTCGTGATTGTAACTCATAATGCTTTATTGGCAAAAATGGCTGACCGAACACTAACAATGCACGATGGTCTAATTGTTAGCTAGGATTTCCGTTTATCATATTATCTAAATCCTCTTCAGAAATTATTGGTATGCCGAGTTCTTCAGCTTTTTGTCTCTTTTGAGGACCCATATTTTCTCCTGCAACTAAATAACTTGTTTTGGCAGACATTGAAGAAACATTCTTACCTCCATTATTTTCAATAATTTGCTTTATTTCATCTCTTGAATATTTTGAAAAAACACCTGATACTACAAAACTAAGATCATTTAAAGCATTTCCCTTTACTTCAGCAGATTCTTCTTTTGCTTCTAGCTGAATGCCCGATTGCTCAAGTCGTTTAATCAAATTCTGGTTGTCTTCATTCTTGAAATAATCAATAATGCTTTGAGCAATTCTTTCACCTATTTCATGAATACTGACTAATTCTTCGAAAGAAGCATTCCTCAAGTCATTAATGCTTTTAAAATGCTTAGATAGTTTTTTAGCAACAGTTTCTCCAAGATGTCTTATCCCAAGCGCGAATAAAACTCTTTCGTATGGAATCGATTTAGATGATTCTATTGCAGTTAGAATGTTTGATACAGTCTTTTCTCTGAAGCTAATTGATTTAGATTTGCCTGTTTCTTCGTCTATTACTGTTTTTTCAAGACCTAACATCTGTTCATATTTCAAATCATATAGGTCGGCAATGTCTTTTACAAGATTATTATTAATAATAACTTCAATACGGCCTTCACCCAAGGTTTCAATATTCATTGCTCTGCGACTGATGAAGTGCTCAATTCTACCTTGTACTTGAGGTGGGCATGTTTTTGAGTTTGGGCAATAATGTATGGCTTCTCCTTCATTTCTAATTAGCTCTGTATTACACTCAGGGCAATGATCTATATATATAATCTTATATGCAGCAGGGTGGCGACTGCTAATATCAACATCAACAATCTTTGGAATTATTTCGCCTCCTTTTTCAACAAAAACGTAATCTCCAAAATGTAAATCGAGCTCATTAATTTTGTCAGAATTGTACAATGATGCTCTTCTTACAATAGTTCCGGCTATTTGCACAGGAGATAATACTGCAACCGGTGTAATTGCACCGGTGCGTCCCACCTGAAATAAAACATCTTCAAGAATAGTTTTGCCTCTCTCAGCTTGAAATTTGTATGAAATAGCCCATCTTGGAAATTTTGCAGTGAATCCTAAGGTTTCCTGGTGCTCATATTCATCAACTTTTATTACTATCCCGTCTATATCAAAAGGAAGCTCACTTCTTTTTTTATTCCAATATTCTATATATTCAAATACTTCATCAATATTATTGCAAAGTTTTGTGTATTCAGAAACTTTAAATCTCCATTTTTTTGCTTGCATAAGGCTTTCATAGTGACCTTGAAACTTTAGTTCTTCAGAATGCAAAGCATATATATAACAATCGAGGTTTCGCTTGGCTGCAAGAGATGAGTTTTGCAACTTCAAGCTTCCTGAGGCTGCATTTCTTGGGTTGGCAAACAAAGCTTCTCCATTTTCAGCCCTTTCTTTATTGATTTTATTAAATGATTTATGTGAAAGAATAATTTCACCTCTTAATTCAAACTCCTTTGGAATATTTTCATCCTCTATTATCAAGGGCAAGCTCTTGATGGTTTTTACATTTGCAGTTACAACATCACCCTGAATTCCGTCGCCTCTTGTTACCGCTTTACTGAACTTACCATTAGTATATGTAATGCCAATAGCGGCTCCGTCAAATTTAAGCTCACAAGTATATTTAAAGTTTTCGCCAATGCTTTTCTTAATTCTGATATCAAAGTCAGACAATTCCTCACGACTATAAGTATTGCCAAGCGACATCATTGGGAATTTATGTTTAGAAGTCTCGAAGTTCTTAGTTATTTCACCACCAACTTTTTGGGTAGGACTATTTGGGTCAGCAAATTCAGGATTTTCTATTTCAAGTTTTTCAAGTTCTTTTAGCAACATGTCAAACTCATAATCAGAAATAAGCGGATTGTCTAATGTGTAGTATTGGTAATTGTGAAAATTAATTTCCTGTCTTAATTTATTTATCCTTTCATTTATTTGTTTCTTATCCATAAGAATAAAATTTTTGTAAAAATAGCAAAAAAAAAGCCGGGAAAACCCGGCTTCCTTTGATTAAAATATATTTTACAATCCTCCGATGATAACTTTAAGATCCTGAGCATTGATACACATTACAGGAATTTTTTCTTGGTTGTAGATAATTCTTTCATCGTCAGAACCCCATAGACTCCATGAAATTTTGTCAGGGTCAGTTGAAATCATAATAAAGTCTGCATTTTTTTCCTTTGCAAAATTCACAACTTGTTTTGAGAATGCAGGGCCTTTGTGGTTATGGAAAGTTTCAGTATGAGGAATATTATGTTTTTCCATAATTCTCTTAACCTGGTTAAGGTCTGCTCTTAGTCTGTTGCGCATATATGCATCACCGGGGTTTAAGCAAAAGATATGGAAGGTTGACTGAAACTGCTTATGCAGAGTAATCGCCCATTTAACCTTTTGTTTGGAACCCATTGCAATGTCAAGAGGGAAAACAACATCCTTATACTTAATACCTTCTGCCATTTTCTGAAGAACAAAAATAGGAACAGGACTACTTTTAACAACTTTAAGAGCAAAGCTGCCAAGAAGCATTTGAATTCCTTTTTTTCCATGCGTTCCAATGAACAAGTATGCAGCACCAATTGTATCTGCTACTTCAGCAATAGCTGAGAAAATACTACCTTCTTTTGCAACGTAGTCGCAATCAATTCCATGCTTTTGTTTTATATCGTTGCTAATCTCCTTAAGTTTATCATATATAAACTCCAGACTTTTATTCTCTTTTTTCAGAGCAGCTTTAGTAGCTTGGTTGATAACGTGCAATACACAAATCTTATAATTAATAAGTTTGGCCATCGCGATAGCGTTATCAACAGCGTATTCCCCAATGGGAGTAAAGTCTGATGCGACAAGAATTACATTGTTGTTTTCTGATTCCATCTTGCAGAATATTAAGTTTTTATGATTTTATACGTAAATAATGTCAGTAAAGTTATAAAAAAAATATTTAAACGCACTATTTTTTTTGACCAACTGTTGCTTCAAGTAAATTTAGTAGCTCTTTAATTTGTGATAAATTGTGTGTTTTTTTGTCTCCTCTTGATTTTCTAGCAGCTTCAGTCCAATACTCGTGCTTCTGAACAAATTGCAATTGTTTCAAATACCAGTCTTTAAATGTTATTTTGCTTGTGCTGTTTTCACTCCATTCTCGGTGTAATCTAAGAGCAGTGATAAAGAAATCGTCTCTCCCGATATAGTCAAGGTCAGCATCACATAATATCTCACTCATTTTGCTCTGAGGGTTTTGAGGAATTTGTGTTGCTAGAATTAACACACAAACTCTTTCAATTTGGTCTGCATTGTATCCAAAAGAAGGTAATGTTTCTTTTGCAAATTCACACGCGATAGGTTCATTATTGTCATATTGCCAGATAAAACCTGTGTCATGATAAACAGCAGCAGTTCTTAAAATTGTCAGGTCATCTCCATTAATGCCTTCGTACTCAGCTAAGGCTTCAATAGATTTGCATACATCAAGAGTATGCTGATAATTGTGATAATAAAGACTTGGTTTTAATTCCTTTTCCAGCTTTGGCAGAACGAACTCCTTTGCTTTCTGATAGTCCATAAGTAAAATAATTGCTTATAAATGATTAATGTTGATAATCGATGTTAAAGATAAATAATTTATTATTCCAAAAATCAACTTTTTTTAATTGTTTTTAATTTCCTTGAAATTTTCTTTTTAGCTCATCTAAAAACTTTTGGTTTGGCACTGTCCCGTTTTCATCTTCTGAATATTCTTTCTTAATTCTATTAACGAAATACATATCATATTCATCCTTATGTTTGGCAGGGAGTTTACCTCTATATGTACATTCAATATATTCTTTAATATGTTCATATGTTTCTCCGGAAATATTTATTCTCATGGGTACTCCTGATGACTCCATCCTGGATGCTGTATTAACAGTTTCTCCCCAAATATCATAAGCAAATTTATTTTTTCCTATAACTCCTGCTATTAATTCTCCTGTATGAATGCCAATTCTCAATTCACTTAACCATTGATCTTTCTCTGCTTTTCTCAAATAAGCCAAGACTTCAAATGACGCGAAAATTGCAGAAAATGGATTGTCAAGGCTTGGAATTGGTATTCCTGCAGCACATAAATATGCATCACCAATAGTTTTGATTTTTTCAATATTGTATTTTACGCAAATGTCATCAAAATGTCCAAAAGTTTTGTCGAGTTCAGATATTAATCCAAATGGATTAATATACTGTGCAATTTTTGAAAAACCTTTAAAGTCCATAAAAACTACCGTCACAACATCGTAATATTGAGCTTTAACGGTTCCGCTGGTTTTTAACTCTTGGGCTACCTTTATTGGTAGAATATTTCTTAAAAGCTTATCAGATTTCTCTTTTTCTATTTCAAGCTGCTGCCTTTGTCTAGCAAGTTCAGTTGTTCTTTCTTTAACTAGTTTTTCAAGTTTTGTTTTAGAAGTAAATAGTTTTTGATTAGTTAATCTTGCCGCAAAAAACACAATAGCTCCTAAAATCAATAAATAAACTACATACATAAAATATGTTCTATACCAAGGCCTTTCTATGTAAAATGAAAATGAAGATGCATGAGTCTCATTCCCAAATAAGTCTCTTGCTTTTACATTGAATGTGTATTTTCCGAATGTCAAGTTTGGATAAGTTACAGTTTTATTTTTGTTGTATGGTGACCATTCTAAATCGAAATTCTCTAAATATGTTGAATAAACAATCTCTTCATTGTCGTGATATAAAGGTGCAGCAAAGTCAAATGACAAATTTCTCTTATTATATGGGAATGATGAAATTCCTTCCTCTTCAAATAACCCCATATATTTTGATGAAATAGAATTGTTTTTAATAACTCCACCACCATAAAAAATTTCAGTATTGTTAATTACAATTTTTCTAATAAGGGTTTTGCATTCTGGAACTTTTGGCAGGTCTTCTCTCAAATCGAATTTTATCAATGCATCGTCATTGGCAATCCAAATCGAATTATTCGAGTTATCAATTAGAATTTGATTAATATTTGTGTGTTTTATATTTTTAAAATGCATCTGATAAAACTTGTACTTCCCTGTTTCCTCTTTAAATTTCAGATGAACTAATGCTCTTTCGCGAGTTTTAGTTAGCATAACTTGTAACCATATGTTCTTTTTCGTGTCTGATTTTATAATGCTTAATGAAGCAACATCTCTGAAAAATAATTTATGGAGATAGTTAATCGAAATAAACCTAGATTTATTATTGCTTGAAATATTGCCAACAAACTTATAAATACCCATGTTAGTTTTGAAAAAAACCTCATTATATAAGATGAAAGGGTCAATCATTGAACTATTTGGCAATCCGTTGTTATCATTATAGTGATTAATAATATATGAATAATTTGCATTATTAATTTTTTTAGCATTTTCAGGAATGTTATCTCCACTTTTAAAAAACGAAATTGAAGATATGCCTATATCTCTGTGAGCAAGCCAAAAAGTTAAGTTTTCTCCTTCTTCAACATGATATATTTCAAAATCTTCAAGTTCGGGAACTTTAAATACAGTAGTGAATTTGTCCGATTTTTCATCATATTTAATAATGGTAATTCCTCCGAAACCTAGTCCTAAAATAAGATCTTTGTTCTTTTTAGATTGAATAACTGTATAAAAGTTTCCTTTAGTTATTTGCTGAGAAGTGGCTTCTGTAATAGAAAAGATACCATAGCTTGATGCGCATAGCAAATGCTTTTCCTTATTTTTAGAGTTCTTTACAATATGAAATTTCCAGCCTCTACCAAAATTTGTACTATTCTTTTTTAAAATGCTTTCAGTATAAAGACCCTTACTGTATTTGTCAAGGTAATAAATTCCTTGCCAAGTAGCCATAAATATCTTATCCCTGAATTTTATCACATCAAGCGCATTGCCAGCATAGTGATTTTTATTGTCAAAATATGTAATAGGTATTCCTGTGCTTATAGTTGCAATGCCATTCTCAAGGGCCAGCCATAGGTTGCCGCATCTGTCTTCTTTTATGTAATTAATAGACTCACTTATCAGCCCGCCATCTTTGTTTATAATTTTTATAATATTGGCTTTCTTGTCAAGTAATATTAGCCCTGATTGAATAGAGCCAATTGCATAATCTCCATTTCTAAGTTGAATTACACAGCTAGCTTCACTTTTCCCAATAAAGGAAAATATTTCCGGCTTGTAATATGTCTTTATGCTTGAAGAACTAATCTTATTTATGTCTTTAGGCATTACTATGAACCCATTGTTGAGACATAAATACATAATCTCATCAGCACTATATGGGAATGCACCAATAATAAAATGTTTTCTCCCCTCATTTATAAGGTTGAAGTTTATTTCTTCTTTAATCTCATTGGCGGAAAATATATTTAAAATATTTTTGGTTTGATAAAAAACATACATTTTATCTTCTGAAGTAAAACATCTGCTGCTAAATGGAATGTCGATATGTGTTATTGAGTCATTATAATATCTGAATAGCTTTTCATAAGTATAAAAATATAAGCCATGGCTTGTAGGGAAAAACTCCCAAATAAAAGAGAAAGACTTTTCGCTTTCCGGAAACTTATTCATTAAAGAATAAAACTGCGACCTTCCTTTGTCGTCTGTTCCAATATATCCAAACATTGAATGGCTTCCAACATATAAAATGCTATCCTTGCCTATACCAATTGAGGTTGCATAAGCATCTCCAGGAAGTTTGATAAGTCTCCAATTAACACCATCAAACTCAAATACTCCGTTAAGATTAGCAACATAAATTATGCCTCTGAAATCTTGAGCAATAGCCCAGTTTTGACTTTCTCCTCTATACTGACTTGGATGATAGTTTTTGATGATAAGATTTCCTTCAATAGAGCCTATGGAGTTGTTATTGTTTGATTTGCAGTAAGATGGCAAATTTATAATGAGGCTGAAAAGTATTGTTGTGAAAAATACAAAAACTTTATCAGTTTTTAATCTGTCTGTTTGTTTCATGAAGTATTAAATATAAAGCACAAATCTAATCAAAATATACAGTTCAATGAAACTAACTAATGATAAATCATAAAAAAGTCAAAAAAAAATATTGTCAACATATATATTTTGATTATTTTTAGAATGGAATTTTTCTTAAAATGCTTGATATTAAAAGAAATCCTCTAATTAAATTTAAAGTTAGTCATTTATATATATTTACTGATGGGAAAAAAGGCGATATTAACAAGTCTGATTATTAAATATTGGTTGATATTTTTATTATTACACGTTTTTGTATTTTCATTTAATATCGTTAGAGCAAATGAATTAAAACTTGATAGTTTGAAGTTGGTATTGGCTCAAAATAAATTGGATGATTTGCAAAGAATAGAAGTTTTAATATCATTGTTTTCTGAATTATATAATCAAAACTCTGAACAAGCAGAAGAATACATAGCAGAGGCAATTACATTAGCCACTGAAAAAGGATTGTATAAGCAACTTGGTAATGCATATCATCGTTTTGCCATGTATCAGTATGAAAAAAGTCTTTTAAATGAAGCAGATAGAAACTTCGGATTAGCCATTGAGACAAGAAGGCAGCTTGGTGATTCAATTGGATTGGCGTCTTCAATAAGAATGAGGGGGGTTATTAACTATATTAGAGGTGAGTTTGCTGTTGCACTTGAATATACATCTGAAGCTATAGATATTTTTACCATTCTAAAGGATACTTTAGGATTGTCTAATTCTTATAATGATCTTGGAGTATTTTATGATAAGCAGGATGAAAGGGAAAAAGCCTTGGAATATTATATGAAGGCAATTGAGATGAGGAAGCTTTCAAATCAAGGACATACAATTGCTCAATTACTAAATAATGTTGCCATTATATATGGCAGAGATGAGGACTATAAAAAGTCATTGGATTATTTCGATCAAGCCGCCGTTTATGCTAAAGACAATGGTCAGAGCAGGTTATTGTCAGCTGTTTATGCAAATATTGCCATGCTTCATAGTATGATGGGGAATTATACAAAAGCAGGAAATTATTACATGCTTTCATTAGAAATCAAACAAAGCATTGGTGATAAATGGGGTATTGCATATTTATACAATGGTATGGCTAACAATTATCAAAGTCAAAAATTTTTTGATAAAGCACATGAGTCATATCAGAAATCACTTATAATTTGTGTAGAGCTAAGCATGAAAGATCTTGAAATGGAGAATTATAAAAATCTTTCAGAACTAATGGTTTTGAAGAAAGATTTTGAAAATGCTCTATTCTATTATCAGAAGTATTTTGAATTTTATAAAGATATGACGGCCGAAGAGAGTAGAAAGAAAATTAGTGAAATTCAAGCCAAATTTGAGGATGAAAAGAAAATTGCAGAAATTGAAATTCTAACCAGAGAGAAAGAAGTTCAAAATAATCAGCTTAGAAGAAACAGAATTTATATCATTTTACTTATAACTGCAGTATTTATTGCACTTGTATTTATTGTTCTTGCTTTATTGGCAAAAAAGGAAAAGGAGAGGTACTACAAGTTTGCAGAGTCTCTCAATAGAGAATTGGAAGATAGAGTAAGCAAAGAAGTTGAAGAAAACAGGAAGAAAGATATTATGCTTGCACAACAAAATAAGCAAGCTGTTATGGGAGAAATGATTAATAATATTGCTCACCAGTGGAGGCAACCCCTTAATTCACTGGGTATTATTGTGCAGAACATTGAAGAAGCATATAAATTTGGAGAGGTAAATCAGGAGTATTTAAAAGACAAAGTTGAAAAATCAATGTCGTTAATTAAATATATGGATCAAACAATTGACGATTTCAGATACTTCTTTAAGCCAAATAAGACAAAAGAATTTTTTGAGGTTAAAGTTGCTGTGAAGAGGACACTTGAATTCGCTGAGGAAGCCTTGAAAAAACAGGGTATTCAGCTGAATGTACAAATGGAAGATGAGGTTTTTGCGAATGGTTATTCAAATGAATATTCGCAAGTAGTGTTGAATATTCTTAATAATAGCAAGGAGGCTTTGGTGGAAAATCAAATAGAAAATCCTTGGCTTAATATCCGATTATTAAAGAAAGACAATAAATCTCTATTAATGATTGAAGATAATGCAGGAGGGATAAAGGCCTCAGATATTGAAAGTGTTTTCCAACCATATTATACTACAAAGGAGGCTACAGGGGGAAGTGGACTTGGTTTATATATGTCTAAAATTATTATTGAAAAAAACATGGATGGAAATCTAACAGCTATTAATACTGATAAAGGCGCAAGGTTTTATATTCTTCTTTAGTATTATAAAAAGAAACATCTTGACAGTTATAGTGTTTTTATGGGTAAAATAAAACAAAAGTTAAGTAAGATATTTTTAATTGACCCTGCGGAGCCCTTTTTCTCTGAGAAGTCTCGTAAGGTATTTCTTATAGCTTCTTTTTCATATGTAGGCCTAATATCTTTACTAATATTTGCAGCTATAGGATTAGTTAATGAAAACTACTTTTATAGCTCAATTCTCTCGATTTTTGCAGTTTCATCTATAGTATTTATAATTTTTTTCAGTCTTAATACCTCAAAATATGAAATCTCCGGTTATGCCTTAACTTTCATCATGCTTATTTTAGCCATTTCACTGCTATTTCTACTTGATGAACCCCAGAATGCAATTTTATGGCAGTACGTTTTGGTTCCAATGGCCTTTTTTCTGGTAGGGAAAAAATCTGCTGCCTTAATATCATTAATATTGTTAGCCGTTACAATAGTTTTTTACTTTTTGCATCCTAATGATTCATTTATTGACTTAGTGTTTTTTGTTAGATATGTATTTACATTTACAATACTTATGTTTTTTGTTTATTTGTACGAATTTGTGAGGCAAAGAACACTAAAGAGTTTAGTCGAGTCAAAAGGGAAGGTTGCTGAATTGCTTGCAGAAAGCCAGCAGCAACATGAAGAAATCAAAACTCAGCATGAAGAAATAAGGGCTCAATCTGAACAATTAGTTTTTGTGAATAACCAACTTGAAAAATTGTCATATGTTGCTAAACATACTGATAACGCAGTCATAATTTTAGATAGGAATGGAGTTTTTGAATGGGTTAATGATGGTTTTGAAAAAATGTTTGGAAGAAAACATATGGAAATACCAGCTGAAGAAAGAACTATTCAAAAACTAAGCAAGAAAGCCAATATTAATGAAATATTAGCAAAATGCGCTATTAGCAAAATATCTGCAAGTTATGAATCAACTCAAATTCATGTTGATGGACACGAAATCACTTTGAATTCTACAGTTACTCCAATATTTGATAGTGATGGAGATTTAGAAAAGTTTATTATCGTTGATTCAGATATCTCCTTAATAAAAAGGACCCAGAAAAAGCTTGAAGAACTTAATAAAACATTAAAAAGTAAGGTAGAGGAGGAAGTAAAAAAGAACAGAGAAAAAGATTTGTTGTTGATTCAGCAAAGTCGGCAGGCTGCGATGGGTGAAATGATTAGTAATATTGCACATCAATGGAGACAGCCGCTTAATGCAATCGGGATAATAGTTCAAAACCTGCTCGAAGCTTATCAGTATGGAGAAATAGATGAGAAATATCTTATTCAGAAAATAGACAAGGTGATGAGTCTTATCACATACATGTCTGAAACAATTGATGATTTCCGCAATTTCTTTAAACCTGAAAGAAAAGCCCAGAAGTTTTTTGTTAGGGAAACGGTTGAAAAAGCAATTAAGTTTGTTGAGGCTAATTTCAAAGGTCTGAATATTAATCTTGATTTTAAATCTAAAAATGATCCCGTGGCATTTGGTTATCCAAATGAATATATGCAGGTTGTAATTAATATTCTAAACAATGCAAGAGAGGCATTAATGGAATCTAAACCTGAAAGTCCTCAGGTGAAAATTATACTTGAAGCAATAGACAATGAGTCATTCCTTCGGATTTTCAATAATGGTGGAAATATTAAGCCTGAAGTTGGCGATAAAGTTTTTGATCCGTACTTTTCTACAAAGCATATTTCAAGAGGCACCGGACTTGGATTATATATGGGTAAGAATATTATTGAAAACAATATGAGTGGAAAGTTATATTTTGAAAATAAACCTGACGGAGTTGAATTTATAATTCAACTGCCTGATGTAGATATGTTCGATTAAATTTTTTGTTATGAGCGTAGGTAAGAATAAAAATAAACTTGGGGTAAGTGTGCTTTATGTTGAAGATGAGGAAGATATACGCATTGCTGTTGTAGAAGCACTTCAAAGAAGAGTTGAAAAGCTTTTTGTTGCAGTTAATGGGCAACAAGGGTATGAACTTTTTACGATAAACAATCCGGATATTGTAATTACAGATATTAAAATGCCAATTTTGAATGGCCTTGAAATGTCTGCGAAAATTAGGGAAGTGAAGAAGAAGGTTCCGATTATAGTTACTACAGCATACGAGGAAAGTGATTTCTTTCATAAATCAATAGAAATTGGAATTACAGGCTATGTCGTTAAGCCTGTTGTTATGCAAAAGCTAATTGAATTGCTTACGGAAACTGCAAAGAAAATTGAACTTGAGAGGCAAGTAAATGAACAAATTCAGTGCATAGAATCGCTTATTAATCTTAGAGACGATATTATTATAATGATAGAGAGCAAGTATCTTAATATTGTTAATAACGCTTTTCTAGAGTTTTTTGGGTTTGAGTCTATGGAACAGTTTAATGTTAAGTATGATAATATTTTCGACTTTCTTGAAGAGAAAAAGGAATATATTTACAAACCAAAGGATAATGGCAATAATTGGATTGAATTTTTGCTTAGTCATGGTAACAAAAAAGATGTTCCAAATATTACAGGTTTAATACAACAGGAGTTGGATTCGGAATTTATTGTTACATTTGAAAAGTTGCCAAATAGTGAAAAGTACATTGTTATAATGAGAAAGGTTGACAAAACATAAAGACAAAGCTTATGAATAAAGACCATTTTGTAATTAAGAACATTAAAGTTTTGTATGTTGAAGATGAGCCGGACATAAGCGAGGGTATTGTTGAGATGTTGTCTCGAATAATTCCCGACCTTATTGTTGCATCAAATGGGATTGAGGGCTTAAAACTATATAAAGAGTTTAAGCCTGGAATAGTTATTACTGATATAAGAATGCCCGGAATGAGTGGGCTTGAAATGACACGGGAGATAAAAAAAATTGACAAGAATGTTCAGGTTATTGTTACAAGTGCTCATAGTGATATAAATTATTTTATTGAAAGTATTGAAATTGGAGTTAATCAATATGTCTTAAAGCCAATTGCAAAGCAAAAGCTTTTTGAAGCAATTCACAAAAGTTATCAGGTTATAACTCTTGAAGAGAAGGTAAATGAACAAATAAATACTATTCTTAAACTCTTTAGGGCAATTGAACAAAGCCAAAGTATGATTTTAATTGCAGATAAAAATCTGAATATAGAATATGTTAACCCAAGGTTTAGTGATGTTACTGGTTATTCGGTGAGTGAGGTAATGGGATTAGAGCCAAAAGTTGCATACTTGAAGACAAGTTCTATTATTAATGACAGTGAAGTTTGGCGTATGCTTTCCGGAGGGAAAGAATGGAGGGGAGAGTTTCTCAATAAGAAAAAGAGCGGAGAAGAATATTGGGAGTATGGAAGTTTTACTCCTATAAAAAATGATAATGGGGAAATTGTTTCTTATGTGCAAGTTACCGAGGATATTACTGAAATGAAGTATTATATCGAAGAACTTAAGATTGCACGCGAAGAAGCCGAATCTGCCTATGCTACAATTGAAAAGAGAAATGCCGAGTTGAATGAAGCTAATGAGAAACTAAAGAAGTCTGAAACTAAGCTTTCTGAGATGAATGAAATTCTTATGGAGTATATAAAAGCTACCGGTAAATAATAGTTATAACGGTATTCTGTAAAACAAACCATAATGAAGGCTAAATCCAGTGTTATTCTTTCTTAGATTACCAAACCCCGGTATATTATATGGTTCTAAAAGTGGATCTTGAGATCTGTATATTAAATACCTGCCTCTTATTGCCCATCCAAGAAATAAACCTTTAAACAATTCTGTTTTTAGTGAAAAACCAAGTTCAAGCCAGTGAGAATTTACTATTTCGCTATCAATAGCAGTAGTGTAATCTCCCCAATATGGGTCAATTATATTTACTCTCGATGCAGAATGTGACAATCCAGAATAGCCATATCTCATAGATATAAGAACTACATCATTGCTTTCTGAAGGTTTTTTAGTAAGTACGTTATAATCGGCTCCCAATCTTAAGAACAACCCATTGGCATTATAGTCAAAATTGTTCCTGATTATGTCAATATCGAGATATCCGGCTTCTGCAGCAATAAACCAATTTGGCTTAATCTCAGCATCTGCCGAAAACTCCAATTGCATTGTTTCGGGTTGCCATAATCTTTTCACTAACCCTGAAGCATCAAAACCTATTCTGATTGAAGGTCTGAATAAATTTATCTCCTCAGGATTATTTCCCAAAATCGAATTACTTATCAGGAGTAGGAACAGTGATATATACTTTAATATGTTCATTTAAATCATTTATAACATTTGAGTTTTGAATGTCTGAATTAAATATTTCGTTTTTTGTAGATTGGGCTTTGGATAATGTGTAAAAGGTTGTAAATCCGCAACCCACAGACAATAGGGTTATTTTCCTGCTGTAAATTATTGTTATTGTATCTTGATTCTGCGGAAAAATCAATACAAATGATGTAGTGTCTTTTGCATTATTAAGTGGTAGTTCAACTCTGGTAACGTTTTTTGCATTATCATAAATTAACGAATCTTCTCTGCCTAACCCATAAACTGTTATGCTGTCAACAATAGCAGTTGCTGAAAAATCATCTTTATTGTAAAAGCCGACTCTTAAAGGAGTTTCGGTATTCTCACGACAAATTTCACTGCTGTCGCATGATGAAAACATTTTTGGTATCAAAGCGAGGATTAATATTAAGCAGTATTTGTTTAAAAATCTCATTATTCTAAATTAAAAATTGTATTCTGCAAAATCAAAATTAGTAAATATCATTTACAAACCTCCTTAATAAAAGAAAAATCCTCCGGGGATTATTCCTGCATCAAATGATGAAATTAAGTTACCTTCTTTATTATATATCATAATTTTTCCTCTTTGCACATAATCAATGGCGTCAGAAATATATATGTCATCGTTATTTGAGTCTATACCTATGCCATAAAATTGTCTGCCATCAGCTGATATAAATGAAGTTTGAGGAAATTCAGGATTAGAAACATCTATTTTCCAAATATCATTATTAACAAGATAAATACAATCTGCAGCTGAATTCATAGCAATGTTTGAAAAAGATACGGCAGCAAACTCAACTGTTTCCAAAATTTCATAATTCTCAGTATTAATTGAGTGCAAAGCTCCGCTTTTGTTTTCCTCCGGTATCCCGCTGCAAACAACCCATAATTTCCCAAATCTATCAATAGTCATTCTTCCGGGCATTGGGTATGTTGCTATACTGTCAAGTATTATTAGATTTTCTTTATCAACTACATAAACCAAATCTTTGCCTGTGTTGCTAATAAATATGAAATTGTTTTGAACAACAATATCCTCTGTCCATCCTGATACTTGTATTTCATCTGTTATTGTATAATTATCAAGGTTAATCACACTTATTTTGTTATTGTATAATTCTGTAACAAGGGCTTTGCTCGGGCTTATTTTTGTGATTCGTCGTGGCGAGTTAAGGCCATCAATTAATGAAATGCTTTCAATTGTAATCGGATCTACTATTTCTATTTTCCCCGAATTATTTATTGTCAAAAAGAGTTCGTCATTAATTAAACTTATTGATTGGAATACATCTCCTAGGGCTCTATTGTTTGCTTTTTCAAAAATTTTATGATAGTACTTACCTTCAATTTTATCATAATAACCTAAACTAGCATTTCCCCATCCATAATTTCCTTCATTAATTATAAAAACTCCATTTCCCTTAATAATTTCAGGGAAGTCATTGTCTTGACTCTCTTTATCACAAGAAAAAGAGATAATTATGAGAATTGCTGTAATTATATGATTGATTTTCATATTGTTAATTAAAAAACTATTATTTTGAAAGTTGATACTCCATGGTCGTGTAATAGTTTAACAAAGTATAGACCTTGCTTTAGTTCAATATTTTGTTTTATATCAAAGAAATGCATTCCTGTGTAAGACACTTCATTTATTTCAGACCACAAAACTTTGCCTGATAAATTTATTATTTGCAAAGTTATATTTGCCTCAAAAGGAGCATAAACTCTTATTTTAGAGTTATTTGTCACAGGGTTAGGATATGCAGAAACGGAAAAACTTTCATTATCTGTTGAGGTATTATTTATAACCCCAATTGCATCTAAATCAAATCCGCTAGAAGGGAATGGAGTAGGCCATGGGTCATTAATTATATTTCCATGAGAATCGAAAGAAGCATATTCCTGGTTTATTGAGCCAACAACATCAATAATTTTAATATAATGAATACTGTCGGTATTTAGACCGGCATTGCCTGTTAATTCAGAGAGATCAAAAGGAACACCATGAAAGATGCGATATTTTCCGGCAAGATTATTAATATTTGTTGCATCTGTATTTTCGAAAGGCCCTATTTGATTATCAGTTGGGGTTAGTGATGTAGAAGGAAATCTGTAGAAATTTTCGCCATCTGAGCTAACTTCCACAAAAGCAAGTTCAAGAAAATAATCATCAAAGGAATTCTCAAAAACAGCAAAATCATAACCTTGTCCATTTTTTATAGGAGGGTCAAATCTTAATATTGCAAATCCACCGTCGCCCAAACTTAGTACTCCTTTTTCTCCTGCCTTTCCAACAACATCATTGCAATCTCCGATAGTTGCATATCCGAGTTGAGGATTTGATGTATCTTTAAAGCCTCTGAAAACTTCACAGCCAACAGCCCATCCTTTAAATAGAGGAGAGTCTTTGTGAATTGCAGTTGAGCCTTGTTGCCCTGCGGGTGGAGAAAAAGGACCCTGTGCAAATAGCGCGATGTTAATCGCACCAATGCACAGAGTTATTAAAATTGTATTTGGGTGAAATAGTTTCAAACAATATTTGGTTTATTCATCAAAGGTAACAACTTGTCCGATGCAAAAATACGCAGGTGTTTTCATTCCATATTCTCCAATGTCTGTTGATTCGAGAGTGATTTTTACTTTCGTAATATTGCCTAAGCTTTTAAGGTTTACCCATTCCCACGTATTAACAATGTAATGTTCACTAGCATTAGTTGAACGAAAATCAGCTAGAAAGAATGTTACTGAAGATGTTTCAGTGTCATTGTTGAATCCTGTAAAAGTTACTTTAAAATAGTCGCCTTGTTCAAATGCATCAGCATATCCATCTCCCTCTTGCATTGCTAAGGCAGCCCAAGTGCTATTTGTAATAAAAATACCATCTGCCATCTTTCCATTGGCGAGTCCCACAAGGTTGAAAAACATAATATTTTCATAAGTGTCGGGGTCTGAAATGTATGCTACTGCATAATTTGAGTTGTCATTATAACCACCACCGGTAATAGCGCTATATTCGTTTTCAAAGCCAGGAGTAGTATTGTCGGTAATGTTTGACACAGAGAAGCCAGACCAGCTTGTCATACCTCCACCCCAATCTGTAAAGTAATTTGGGAAAAATACATTTCCGCTTGTAAAACCGCCACTTTCATCTGAGCCGTTCCAATAACTTTCAGGGGCAAGTTCAATTTCTGAAAAGTTTGAGATCGTCTTTGGAGTTTCTGTGTCAATGATTCTAAAGTTTGCTGTGATATTTACTTCTTTTGCAGGCATCTCAATACTTGTGTTTGCCGAGTTTGCATCTTCAATATACTCAATGTCTCCTGTCCAGTTTTCAAATTCATATCCTTCTTCAGGAGTAGCAATTATGTTTACAATCTCTGCTGCTTCATAATCGCCGGCACCACTAACACTACCTGATAGCTCGGGGGCAATACTAATGTTTAGTTTAAAAGTTGGCTCAACTTTTTCCTTTTCACACGATTGAAAGCTAATCGAAAATATTGTTATTGCTATTGCCGATGCAATACTTCTTTGAAAAATGTTTCTTTTCATTTTTTTTAGTTTTTGATTAATTAAATATTTGTTTTTCAAATTTTACATTTAGTCCAAATTGATAATACCTCAAAGGCATTGGGTTTCCGGACACTATCATAAAGTCTTCATTCAATAGATTTATTACGTCAATTTTTGAAGTAATAATAATATGCTTTCGTTTTATTGTATAATTAATGCCTGTATTAACCATGAAATATGGCTCTAGCCAATCAAGATTGTCGCTGCTAGTATATCTTTTGCCTGTGTAATTGTTTTCGACATAAAGTCCGACGTTTTTGTAATATGCTGAAATCAAGCCTCTTGCAATGTGCTTTGGCGTGTATATTATTTGCTTATTTACAGATGCATCGTTTGGGCTTTTTTGTTTTTCATTTACAGAAGAGATATTATCATAAAACAACTTTAATGATAACAATGCATTATCAGACTTGACTTCTAAAATGTTCTCAAATTCCAGCCCTTTGCTTCTTACTTCCATCAAATTTTGAGGTGTCCATATTCCTGATTTCGGAAGCCAAATAATCCAATTATTAATTTTTCTGTGAAAGCCTGTAACAGAAAGCTTTATGCGACTAAGCTGCAGAGCATTTTCCGATTTCTGATTTCTTAAAATATTGTCATAAGACAAAGAAACATCCTGATTCCACCCACTTTCGGGAAGTAAGTTGGGATTTCCTCCCGGAATCCAATAAAGATCATTTATTGTTGGCATCCTAAAACTTTTTCCTATGTTACCTTTTATAGATAAATCGCTGTTTAATTTGTAAAGCAATCCAAATGAAGGTACTAGAGGAATATTATGACCCTGCTGCCATTCTTTTCTTGCATTAACATATAGATTGAAAGTTTCCGGTGTGTTATTCCATTTCCACGCTGAAAAAACAGCAAATCTATTCAATGTCAATTCTGATTGATAATGACCGGATGTTGCTTTTACTAAATTGTTATTGACACCAATATTTATGTTATGATTTTTATAATTAAATAATCTCCAATCAAGCTCTTGAATGTATGTTTTAGCATTGCTAATGCTTTCAATACCTGCAGAATCTTTATACAAGATAGTTTCATTGAAGTAAGCCGCTTGTGATTTTAAAATAGTTTTTCTAATTGTTTTTTGCCATAATGCTGTAATACGCAGTGCTTCATCCTGTTGAAAAGCACCTGAGTGGTTTTGCATCAAAGTAGGAGGGATGTTTCTTTCATTATCCTGATACCAGAGTCTAATTACTGAGTAAGAGCTCTTTTTTCCAAGAACGTAGAACTCATTTAATATCCCCTTCTGTTGAACTCCAGAAAATTGTTGTGTATAAATAATACTGTCATTGCTAAAAGAGTTGTAATAATCGAATTTATTATTGGCGCTATTGTTAAAGGCTCTTATGTTGGCAGAAATATTATTACTGCTAAATCTAACATTTATGAATTGGCTGTAATTTTCAATAGATGACAATGCTGCTTCACTTTCAATAAAAACTTTTCCATCAAAATCAGTATTGTTATTTAAGTTTATTGCTCCGCCTATAGCACCGCTACCCCATACCGATCCTGTTCCTCCGTGTTGAATATCAATGTTGTCTGCGAAAAATACTGGAAATAATGATAAGTCGTTTTGCCCATTCATCGGACTTTGGATATTAAATCCATTCCATAATAATGCTGTTTGAGATGAGCTGCTGCCTCTTAATGTCGGTGTTGCTAGCATTCCCGGACCATATCCCTTAATAAAAACTCCACTTCGGCTTGTTAATAAGCTGCTTAATGCAGAACTTCTATAATTAGTTAAATCTGTCGTATCGAGATTTTGAGTTTTGTTGCCCGGAGCAAAAACGGAAAAACGATTACCATAAACCTCAATCTCATTCAGAGTTATGATAGTGTCGTTTTGTGCATAAATATTGAAATGCACAAACATTATGAAAATAAATACAACTTTATTGTTGCAGTTCATTTTGATGTTTCTAATAAGGGGTCAAAACTGAGGTCTAGAAATATAATTTCTATTCTTCGCTTTTTTCCCGAAAGCTACAAATTATGTTTTGCTATGGCAGGTCTTCTGACTTACTCTTTGTTTATCGCCTTCCCATCCTTCTTTTTGAGAACAGTGGCAGTAGTGATAAACAAACTTTAAGAGCTAACAGCAGCGGGAACTGTCCGGGATTTACACCCGATTCCCTTTTAATCCTTGGAAGCTGAATGCTTCCGGAACCATAACTGTTGGCAAAGTTAAATATTATTTTCACCCAACCAAGAGAATTGTTTTTGAAAATTATTTTTCGATAAACATAGGTTTTTATAAGAATTTTAAGTTTTAATGTGTGTTGTAATAATTTTATTTATAACTTTCGACAATATTTCCAATAGATGAAAACATACAAATTGGCTATAGCAATTATTCTTTTATTATCTGCCTGCAATTCTATAGACGGCGATAAAAAGAATAAGGAAATAAAGGATGGAAGCGCAATTCCTGAAGGAGCTATCCCAATTATTTATAACAACTACCTCCATGTAATTGTCTCAGTAGATAGTATTCAGGGTAGCTTTTTGATAGACACTGCTGCTGATATTTTATTGCTTGACAGCATATTTGTAAGCGAGAACAATTTAATTTATAAAAATTTTCATTACAGAAAGATTTGGGGTATTGGCGAGTCTTATCAAATTATTCCTATAATTAAAGATACCGTGTGTTTTAATATTGGAAACAAAAAATTTCAATCTTCTTTTGTTCCAATTATTGAAATGAAGCCTATTGGAGGAGATTTTGTTGACGGCTTGATAGGTACAGATTTTTTTCAAAAGAAGTATTTGGAAATAAATTATACAAGTAACTATATTAATATTTTCAACTCAGTTGATTCAGCTTACCTTGAAGAGTATTGTGGAGTGAAAATGGGAAGAATAGACCATTTTTATACAATCCCCGCTATTATAAAAGTGAACGATTCTGTTACAATAGAAGGAAGTTTTGCATTGGATACCGGAATGCCATTAAGCACTATTACAAGTTCATTTGCTGAGAAATATGATTTAATAAACAATATAAATCGTAAAGTTAGATATTATGCTAAGTATGGTGGAGTAGGGGGTGAAACAGCCGGGTATGATTTTATTTTAGATACACTAGAGATTTTAAATTTGAATCTTGTTAATGTAAATATGTCTTTCAGCACTGATATGTTTGGCTTATTGGCAAATGATAGTTATTTAGGGATATTGGGTAATAATGTTTTGGATAGATTTGATTTACTGTTTGATTTTAAAAATGATATTTTATATTATCGTCCTAATGAAAAATTTCAAACGTCTTATGTGTTTGACAGACTAGGATTTTCATACGTTGATAGGTCAAAAACAATGGGTGGTTGGGCTATTGCCGGTATAACTGAGTCGAGCCCTGCTGAAAAAAACGGACTTATGATTGATGATCTGATTATTACTGTGAATGGAATACCGGTAGAAAAAATTCCTTATGAATATCAAAAAGAATTTTTCAAGAAAATTGACAAAGTTGAACTTGTTGTTAGAAAAAATGATGTTTTGAAAAAAATTGAATTTGATTTGGCACCTTTGTTATAATTCATTAAAAGAAAGAAGCAATCATCCACCATATACCATTGAATAGCAATATAATTGCAAATACAAATTTCAATACTACTCCAAAAACAATTCCAAGAAAACTACCAAATGCACTTCTTAATGCTTCTTTTGAGGTTTTGTCATTAATAAGCTCAGCAAGGAATGCACCTACAAAAGGCCCGACAAAAATTCCAATAGGAGCGTAGATTATTAAACCAATTAACAACCCAATCGCTGCTCCCCACATTCCATACTTTGTCCCTCCAAATTTTTTTGTACCCCAGGAAGGTAAAATGTAATCTGCAACAGTAATAATAACCATAATGATACCATAAGTCCAAAGGAATTCAGGAGAATATGTATGTTTTGAAGAAAAGTGAATTAACAATATTCCAATATAGCTCAATGGTGGGCCAGGAAGTACAGGCAAAAATGCTCCGACAATTCCGAGTATTAGCAAGGAAATTGCACCAAGGTATAGAAGTATGTCGACCGCCATATTTTAAAAGAAAATCCCGCAGACATTCTGATTTATATTGTTGTTCTTTATAAATCAATTAGCTGCGGGATTATGTTAATCAGTTAATCAAAATTTTATTTAATATTTAATCAGCTTCTGAGTGACATGACTACCGTCATTCATTAAGAAGCGAATAATATAAACACCTGAATTTAACTCGGATGTTTTGATGTTAATGCTATTGTCAGAAGCTTTTATTCTATTTACTATTTGACCCATATTGTTATACAGAATTATTTCATCAACTTCTTCGGTAAGAATTATGTTGATATTGTCTGAGAATGGGTTTGGATAAACTAGAATATTAGCTTTGTCAGGATCAACAATGTTTACAAACGCCTGGAAGTCGGCAGTACTTCTTGCTGTGAGCTGAAGAACTCCGTTAGCTTCTACTACTAATGCAATTAAGTTTATTTTTTGAGTTGGTATATTATTGCCAATATAATCAGCTCCATAGAAATTAGTTCTGAAAACGCCATTAGATGTAGGATCTTCAATGTCATAAACTGTTCCAACAGCAAAAGTTCCCGTTGAAATAAAGTTTACTTCACTAACTTTTATTAGCCTAGCCTGATCAGCTGATGTTACTTCATCAAGAGTTCTATCAACAGCAATAATAGGATTACCTATCGAACTTGGATTTCCCGGATTAATGCTAGGTTGGAATTGCAACATTCCTAAATAGCTGTCGAGTCTTCCTGTGATATTGCTGATTCCATCTCCAGCAGCAAAAGGATAACTCATAATGCCATTTAAGTCGTCTAGCAGCATACCACCTGTTGCATCCTGAACGAATTTCTGATTTCTGTATGTTTGTGTATATGTTACAACAGCTTCACCTGTATATTTGTAATTTACGCCAACGATTCCATTTCTTAACTCTTGAAGAGTTGAAACTTCCTGAACATCGCAACTTACTTCTTCAATAGTAACAAAATCTATAAGCAAGTGATCCTTTGCTGAATTAGTATTTCTAACTGAGAAAATAAACTCGGCGACACTTGTTGTGTTTAATGCACTAACAATTTGTTTCCTCTGTTGCCATTCGCTTGAGTTTACGTTGAAATATGGATTGTATGGAGCATAACCGAAGCTGTCGCCAGGTCTGTTGTCATACATGCCTGTTCTTACATCTCCTTGTCCTTTAGTGTAAAAAGTAATTAAATAGCATGATCCATTTTCCACAGTTGTTGCTTTGCTTGAGAACCTTTTATGGTCACCTGTTGGATTGATTAGCTGAAGTGCAAATGAGCCTGAATAAGCATCTTCATCATATTGGGCAACATTTTCAGGGCCTATGTTTGATCTAGCACCATACCAGCAATTTGGCAATCCTCCAGTCCAGATTTCAAAATCTCCATTACAAATATATTCAATAGGAGGCATTGTTGTGAAAGCCCAAACATTAGAAGCTGAAATTCCTGCGAAATTATTTCCTGCAAAATCTACAAATGCACTATTGCTGATAAGGATATAATATGAGGTTTCAAATTCAAGATTTGTGCTAAGGTCTATCGTAACAAGATTATTTGTAATTGAGACAATTGGAGCATTGGAGCTAACTGTTGTGAAAACACTTGCATCTGACCTGTAAATTACAATGTGGCCATTATTTGCATAAATATTTTCATCAAATGCTAACGTCAGTAATGTTTTTACTGACACATTGATAGCTCCATTTATTGGACTATATTCCAGTACAATTGGATGTTGGTCATCAACAAAAGTTACATTTGCACTATTTCTAAAGAAATTATAATCGCTATTATCCAAAAGCTTGAAATACGCGACTCCGTTTAATCCATTTTCAAGATTGAAAGAGTATTGACCTAAGGCTGCATTAATTCCGGTGAATTGTTTAATATGTTGGCCTGCCGATTGATAGTAAATCTGTATGTCAATCATATCAATATTCTCAGATGACCATTGAATAGTTACTAAATCACCGGTGTCGTATGTTTGTCCACCTGTAGGAGCAATTATTGTTAAAGATCTGTTGTCTAATGCAATAGTTACCTTGAAATGTTTCAAGGTAATGCCATTTTCAGCTGTAACTGAAATCACAATAACATCGCCAAATGCAAGGTTTGCAGCAAGCAGTTGTGCATATGTAACAGTTGTTCCATTTAATTTAGCAGTAAATGTTGCACCTGGATGTTCTGTTGTTACCGAAGTTACATCTAAGCTAGCAATATTAGTAACTCTTAAAATAGCACCTGGGTCAGTTGTAGGATTATTAACAACAACGTTTGCCAATTTTAATGCATCATAAGCTCCAAAAGCGAATGTTGCAAGGTTTGCATTGCTGCTATATACTTGATAATCAAAATCAGCAGAGCTTCTTGCGGTTAACTGATAAACTCCGTTATGTTCAGTAACAAGAACAGTAACATTAACAAGTTCAGTTGGTATTGGTCCTCCAATGTAATCAACATCATAGAAGTTTGTTCTGAAAACTCCTGTTCCGTATGGATCAGAGATATTATAAACGGTTCCCACTGAGAAATTTCCTGTACTGAGGAAGTCGATTTCGTTTACAACTAATAGTTTCGCTTGATCACTAGAGTTTAATTGAGCTAAAGTTTTGAGTACAGGTACTACGACATTTCCTGTTGATGTTGGAGCACCGGGGTCGGCTTTTGGCTGGAATTGTAACATCCCTGCATATGAGGCCAGCGTTCCTGTAATATTGCTGATGCCATCTCCAATATTGTAATTAGTGATAATGCTTGCCGGTGTTGGATCATCAATCAATATTGCGCCTGTAGCATCCTGAATGAACTTTTGTTTCCTATATGTTTGCTGGAATGTAATAACAGCTTCTCCTGTTAGTTTATAATCTAATCCAACTATCCCTTGACGAAGTTCGGCAATTGTTGCTACTTCTTGCAGAGATGCATCAAATTCAGTTATAACAACATTGTCAATCTGAATATGACCTAAGCTTGCATTTGTGCTAACAACAGAGAAAATAAATTCAGCTTCAGCAAAGGTGTTATTAGCTGTAACTAATTGTTGATATTTTGTCCATGTATTTGATGAAACATTTACATAGCTGTTATAAGGAGCATATCCATATGAGTTAGCATCTGGTCTATTATCAAATAAGCCAGTTCTGATGCTGCCTTGTCCTTTCACCCAGAAGGAAATCAAATATTTTTTACCTGCTGTAACCTGAGTAAACTGGCTAGTGAATCTTTTGTGAGAGGACGTTGCATTGATTAATTGAGCAGAATAAAGTCCTGACTGTGGATTAATGCTGTTTTGTAATACATTTTCTCCTCCAATATTGGATTTAGATCCAAGCCAACAATTAGGAAGTCCGGCTGTCCAATCTTCAAACCCGCCATTGCAAACTAATGAGAATGCAGGTTCTTCAATGGTAGTAAATCTCCAAATATTATTAGCACTGATTCCAGGATGTGAATTTCCGCCTAAATCTTCAAATGCTCCATTATCAATCAGCACATAATACTCTGTTGCATAACCTAGATTTGATTGCAATGTAATACTAACTATATTATCATCAATAAGGACATATTCACTTGCTGCAGCAATTGTTAAAACCACACTATTGTCTGATGCTTTATGAATGTAGATATTTCCAGTATTACTGAAGATATTTTCGTTGTAAGTTATTGTGATATTTGTATTAATAGGAACTCCCATTGCTCCGTTTGCAGGAGTAAATGATATTAATTCAGGAGTTTGAGTATCAATGAATGTAATAGGTTCACTTTCAATGAAATAGTTTAAATCACTTGCGTCAAGCAACATAATGTAGTATTCTCCGTGAGGACCGTTAGGTAAAATAAATGAAAACTCACCATCAGTAGCGGGTATACCTGTATATTCTGCTACCATATAACCAACACCGTTAGGTAAAACTCTAATAGTAAGATTGTCAATATTTTCAGAAACCCATTCAATAATTATTTCATCACCGGTTGAATATTCTTCACCTCCAATAGGATTTGTAATTGTCAATTCTCTCAAGTCGTCGGTTAGTGTCACTTTGTAATAAACTTTAGTTCCGCTTTCAGCAGTAACTTCAACAACAATTACATCATTAATTTCAAGAGGAAGGTTGAATAGCTCTACAAAATCAATAAGCACGCCGTTTAATGTTACAGAATATGTTGCTAATGGACTATTTGTAGTAATTTGAATTCCCATAAAGTTGGTGAAATCACTAACTCTTAAAATAGCACCAGCGTCATTTTCAGGATCTTCAACTAAAATTCCGGAAAGGTTTAGAGCATTAAGCACTCCATTTATCATAAACATAGATAATGTTGCATCATTGCTATAGATATAAAAATCTTCAAGGCTACGTGCTGTAAGTTGCAATACAGAGTTATTTTCTATTATTAATGCAGTGATATTACAAGTTACAGTAGGAATTGCAGTGCCAATATAATTGGCATTATAGAAGTTTGTTCTGAAAACCCCATCTCCTGAAGGGTCTGAAATATCATATGCAGTTCCAACGACAAAATTCCCTTCATCATCAAAAGCTACATTAGTAAATTTGATAAGCATTGCCTGGTCCGCTGAAGTAATTTCAGACAAAGTTCTTTCAATAGGAATAATTACATTACCGGTAGAAGAAGCAGGACCCGAATTTTCAAACGGTAAAAGTTGATACATCCCTGAATATAAAGCAAGAGTACCTTTAATATTGGTAATTCCATCTCCAATATTATAAACTGTAGAAATAATATTGTTTGGGTCATCTATCAATATACCAGCGGTTGCATCCTGAATGAAGATCTGATTTCTGTATGCTTGCTGATATGAAATAACTGCCTCTTCAGTGAGTTTATATAATAAACCTATTTCACCAGCTTTTAAATCTGCAATTGAACTTACTTCAACCGGAAGAATTTCAGTAATAGTAACATTATCGATTATTAAATGAGAATGAGAAACGTTTGTGTTTCTTAATGAAAAAATGAATTCACCGGCTGCATGTGTATTGGCTGCCACTATGTATTGCTGATAATGTGCCCATGTGTTCGACTCAATTACAATGTAATCATTATATGTAGCATAACCAAAGCTAGCACCAGGTCTATTGTCAAACATTCCTGTTCTGATTTCTCCCTTGCCTTTTGCATAGAAAGAAATCATATACAATGTGTTCGTTTTTACATAAGTTGGCTTTGTTGAAAATCTTTGGTGGGAAGTTCCAGTATTAATAAGTTGAACAGCGAAACTTCCTGATTGAGGATCTGTGCTGTGTTTTATTATATTAGAGGTAGGAATGTTAGTAGTGCTTCCAACCCAGCAGTCAGGGAGATTTGCAGTCCAGGCTTCAAAATCGCCATTACAAATTAATGATTTTGTAGTAAATGTCCATTCGGTTTCGCTGCCAATTCCTCCTGCATCATTACCTGCAATATCAACAAAAGCTTCTGCGTCAACAATAACATAATAATTTGTTTCATTCATGAGGAATTTGGATAATGAAATTGTTGCAGTTTTATTATTGATTACTACCTGCTCTGATGTAACATTAATTGTTTCAATTACTGAGCTGTCATCTGATTTGTAAACAGTAATTTCTCCTGAATTTTTAAATATAGCTTCACTGAACCCCATGATAAGAGTTGTATTAACAGCAACATCTACCGCATTATTAGCTGGTGTTAGCGCTGTAATCTCAGGAATTTCGATGTCGGCCACGGAAAAATCATCGCTTTGATCATAAAATGAGCGATCTGCACTGTCATACAGTCTGAGATAGTATGTCCCATGATGTCCATTAGGAATAGTGTAATTATATTCCTCATCACTTGCATCAATGTTTGAATATTGAGATACCGGAAGGGCAATGCCGTTTTTAAATAAGTCTATGTCTATAAAATTGATACCTTGAGAAGTCCATGTAATATTTACCTCTTCTGTTGTTTCAAAGCTGTCTGCGGAAGTAGGAGTGATGATTACAATTTCTCTAATGTCTAGGTTTAGAGTTACTTTATAATGCTTTTCTGTAATGCCGTCTTCAGCAGTAACACTAACAACAAGTACATCGCCATCAGCGTATGTCAAAGTTGCAAAGTTAGCCGGGTTAATTACAACTGTATTCTTTTCAACCACAAAAGTTGCCATAGGAGATGAAGTTGAAACTGTCAACCCTAATAAAGAGCTGAAGTCTTCAATCCAAATAGAGGCGCCTAGCTCAGCGACCGGATCAGTCACAACAATGTTAGGCAAATTAAGCAGATTAACATCGGCAATTTTAAATTCCGCCAAATTAGCGTTATTAACTGTAGATTCAACTTGTGAAATAATTATTTCATCTACTCTCCATCTTCTAGGGCTAGCCGTTCCTAAATAATGGAAAGCAAAAGATATATTTTCGGATTTAATATTTGGAATATCAATTAATCCGGAATGCACCCATGTGTCTTCACCACTAGGCTTTGTAAATGGAATTTCTGTCCAAGTAGCCAATGTTGGGTCACCGGATACATAATCCATAGAATATTTTAGTTTTAGCTCAGTTGAAACATCTCCGAATTTATACTGAGTAAAGAAAGAAATTTTAGTGTCATTGTATTCGGAAAGATCATAAACAGGTGAAATAAGCCAGTCATTACTTAATACATCCTGCTGATAACCATTCATTTCAGCATAAAAAGCAGTTCCGGTAGCACCACCGCCAAGACTTCCTAATGTCCAGTTTTTGTCTGAAGCCACAGAATATGTTGTCCATCCTTCTGAGGTAAGACTTTCATCTTCAAAGTCTTTGATAAAAACAATACTTCTTATTGTATAATTAGCTGTTACCACATCACTAGCAGTTAATCCGGTTTTGAATGCTTTTGCTTTTATTACAGTAGATTCTTCGACTGCAATAGGAGCAGAATAAAGCATGTCAGATTCTGTTGGATTATTTCCATTTGTAGTATAATAAATGCTAGCTCCTTCTGTGAATGTTGTTATGCTTACTAATTGTGGATCATAATAAATACCTGAAACGGGAGAAAATACAGGGTTGGTAACCTGATCCGGACTATATTCAGTTGCATTTAATTGAATATTGTCTATTCTGTTATTACCAGTATCTGCACTTGCACCGCTAAGAGTATATCTTAGATAAACCGTTGAGCTGTTATTTAAATTAGCCGGAGCTGAAATTGTAATAACTCCTCCAGGAGATAAGGCTGGATTAACTACCGAACCAAAATTTGTATAATTAGTGCCATCCGTGCTCCACGACCATTGATTTGAAATAAATCCGGTTGCCGTTTTTTGAGTCCAATATGATAGTACTAAATTTACATATCCTGACATAGAGAATTCCAATTGTATGTAATTTCCATTCATTCCTTGGTGCCTTAATGATAAACTAGCGCCTGCAGGGTCTCCAAATAATGCATTCATCGCATTGCCGGCAAATCCATCAGTATACGCCAGATTTCCCCATGTCCAAGTTCCTGCTGTAATAACTGCATTTCCTACTCCTGCATTTGCGTTAATAGGTGCAGTCCATGCTGTTCCATTGGCTCCGGAGTTGAAGTTCCAATAACCAATTAATGTCTGTTGAGAAAATGCATTAATTCCTGCAAACGTTAAAATAATAGTAACGCTAATTGCAATGTTTCTCATAATTTGTTTTTTTAAATTCCTCATAATAATATTATTTATAAATGAATGCTTCTTATTTATTCAATATCACTTTTTTGTTTATAATGTTGTTTCCTGTGTAAATCTTTATAATATACATGCCATTGTTTAAGGCCGATAAATCAATTTTATATTCATTTGAATTTAACATTAGAGATTTAATGCTCCTTCCATTTAAATCATATAATTCAATCATTTCAATTACGCTATCAGATTTAATAAATACGTAATCAGAAGCCGGATTTGGATATATTTTTATTTGATATGTAAACAGTTCTGTGATATTAGTTACTAACCAAATGTCATTAATTATAACATCTTCAGTAATTTCTACACTTCTGTTTTCTCCGCTTTCAGCTCCGCTTGTGCCTGCATTTTTGTAATACTTATACTCGTATGTACCTTCTTCTAACTCAAATGTTTTTGTGTAAATTAGAGATTCACCAACTCTTGTCATAAGTTGTATAGCATTGTTTGTTCCTGGCACACCCCAGCCATTCATGTCTCCTCGAATATAAACTAAATCAGTTGCAGCATTAAAGTTGGGATGAGTGCTCATGTCAACATTAAATACTACAGTATAAAGAATGATAGGCTCTCTAACGATAACTTTTATACTTGCTTTGATATTACTTGGGTTTTCCATGTTTTCACCTAAGGTGATAGTTCCTTCTAGAATATACTCACCCACAACATCTCCGTCAAAATCTCCTTCCGACCAAGTTACAGGCAATAATTCACTGCCTTCATCATCAAAATAAACCAGAACAGTTTCAGGTAATTCTAATTCCTCAAAAGTAGTTGTAAAAACATCAACAATTATATCGTTAAGGATTTCAATTTGAGTTACAATTCGCTTAAATTCATCAGAGAACAATCCTTTAATTAAAATATTATCGATTCTAGAAGCGCCGGCAGAAGCCACTGCTGCTCCACCAACAGCAATATTTGAAGTCATAACCCAACGTAATGCAACGCTATTTTTGTTATTCAATGCTTCTGGGAGTGATATGTCGGATAAAATTCCTGATGTAAAGTTGTCTGCGCAAACAATTGTCGAGCCTTCAACTTCTGTCCAGTTTCCACTACCTATTTTATATTCTACCTTAAAATTTTTAGGACCGGTGTTTGAACTTCTCTGAGCGCTGCTTAATGTAAGGTTTCCATAACCAATAGTAGAAAATTCAATATACCAATATTTTACTCCACTTCCATCCGCCCAACTTGATGTAGAAGCTGCTTGAGTTGTAACACCTGTGTAAAAATTGTATGTGCCTGCAAATGCCGGGTCGCGGCTAATTTCATTTCCAATGTTTACTTCAAGTCCTAAGTCTGCACCACGGTTATCGGCAACAGGGAATGTCCATCCTACAATAACCTCTGGCTCTACAAGAGGATTAACAGTAACATTAACACTAGCCTTCAGATTTTCAGGGTTTTCAATTCCTACAATAAGTTGAAGTGTGCCAAATAGAGTATAAGTACCTGCAATATTTCCATTATAGGTACCCTGTGCCCATATCACATTAAGTGTTTCCTCTTCTTCATTTTCAAGAGTAACAGTAACAGTAGGCGGCAATTGCAATGCAGCATATGAAGTTCCAAATTCAACAGTAATATCTTCAAGTACTTCAACTGATGCAATATTTACAGGAGGAATAATTTCATCTACTACAAAAACAGTAACTTGAGCTTTTAGGTTTCCAGGATTTGTAATTGTTCCGGTTAAAACTAAATCACCAAATATAGTGTATTCATCAATTGTATTACCATCATAATCACCTTCTTGCCAAACAACATTAAGAGAAGTAGTTGTTAAATTATCAAGTGTAACACTAACACTTTCAGGCAAAACAATATCATCAAATGCAGTTCCTATTTCAACCTGAATTGGAGTAATGGAAGCTACACTGAGAATAGTAACAGGAAATTCGCCTGCATAGCCTTTAACCATAATATTGTCTATTCTGGAAGTTCCGGCTGCTGCAACATCGCCTGTGCCACTTACGGCAACATTAGAGCGCATAATCCATCTTAATTTTACTTGAGCTTTGTTGTTTAATGCTTGTGGAAGTGGCAACTCAGATAATACTCCTGCTGTAAGATTGTTTGCAACAGTAATGTTTGAATTTTCAATATCAGTCCATTCTCCTGAGCCTACTTTATACTGAACTTTAAAGTCGCGTGGCCCGGTATTAGAACTTTGTTGTACACTGTTTAATGTGAGATTTTCATGACCAACAGTCGAAAACTCAACTATCCAGTACTTACTATCCAGGCCGGAAGCCCATGCTGTAGAAGAAATAGCTTGAGTAGTGACACCTGATGGGTATGTGTAGGTGCCTGTATATGCAGGTTCCCTTGAAATAAGCTTTCCAATGTTGCTTTCTATACCAAGGTTAGCACCACGTGCATCGGCAACAGGGAAAGTCCAACCAACAATTGTTACTGCTTCCGGAGTAATAATTTCAGGACTTACAATTACATCAATAGAAGCTTTAATATTTTCAGGATTTTCAATGCTTGCAGTTAATTGAAGAACCCCCTCCAGAGTATAAGTTCCATCAACATTTCCATTATATGTTCCCTGTTCCCATATTACATTTAATATTTCTGTACTTGCATCATCAAGAGTTACTTCAACTGCTGACGGCAATGGAAGTGCAGCGAATGTAGTTCCGAAATCAACCGTGATATCATCAAGAGCTTCAACAGAAACAATAACCGGCAGTATAACTTCTTCAAGAACTATAACATTAACAATAGCCTGTATATTTGAAGGGTTATTAATTCCTGTAGTCAACTGAATGTTTCCAAGTATTGCATATGTGTCGGCAATGCTTTCGTTATAAAGTCCTTCTTCCCAAATAACTTCTAATTCTATTGTGCTTGCATCATCAAGTTCAACTGTAACAAATTCAGGAAAAACAACGTCTTCGAATAATGTTCCAAAAGCAACAGTGATATCTTCAATAGATTCCACTGAAATGATATCAAATTCAGGAATTGGAATTACAATTATGTTTACTTGAGCTGTTAAATCGCTTGTATTAGTGATAAGACCTTTTAGAACAATTTCCCCTGTAATATTATAAGTATCTGCAACATTTTCGTCATAAGTTCCTGCAGCCCAGTTTACAATAAGTTCTACGATAGTTGATGCAGCATCATCCAAAGTAACATTAATAGTAGATGGCAGCGAAATATCTTCGAACAATGTGCCTATAAAAACTTCAATGTCATCAATTGCAGCAACAGATATAATGTTTCCATCAGGAATAAAATAACTCGCAGATGCAATTCCACTGTCGATAAAGTCAGTTTTAGTACCTCTCGCAAAAACAGTAATAGTCGAGTTTATTGCCAATGCTTCAGTGTATTCTGTCCACGGGTCAAGTTCATCATAGCGGTAAAAAATTGTTGCTCCTTCAGTGGTAGTAGTGATATTGAGCATAAAAGGATCGAAGTATGTGCCTGAAGGGTGGCTATAAGTAGGAGTGGAAACCTGAGGGTCACCTATTGGAGTAATCTCAACATCAGCAATTCCAATCTGACGTCTTGTGCCGCTTGTGCCTGTGCTTGTGGTAGACCATTCAATAATTATATTTTCGTTTGGCAATAAATTTAATCCTGTAAGTATAAAGCTTTTTAGTTGGTCTACACCTGCTTCGGTAGAAAATTCAAGCTCAGGGACAACAACTCCATTAACAGATACAACCCATTTTGGAGTGCCTGTTTGATCTGTTCTTGCAACTTTTCCTAGGTATGAAATTTCTAATTCCTCTAATGTTTGGCCGGTTTTATTAACCAAGGTAAGAGTTGCTTTAAAAACATTGTTTGGAGATGATGCTGTAAGCTGGAATCCAAGTACATTATTTCCTCTTAATCCGCCTGAAGTTCCGGTGCCAAAATCTCCTCCATACGCATATGTATTGCTAGGTGTCCATCCATTTGGGAATGTTTCTGCACTAAGAAATGTTGCAAAATCCTGAGAATAGCCATCCATAGTTAATTCAGGTAATGGGGCAGGGGCGGGAGTTACTATGCCACTTGCTGCTATTAAAACATTTGCTGCTGAGCCTCCTGAATTTGTAATAGATTCGTTATAATTTCCGGGTGCAAGACCATCTTTTAATCTAACATAGATATCAACTTCATTTAAAGTTCCATCGTTATATGAAACGATTGTTGTTGCTCCAAAGTTTACATTGTCTGATGAAACTTCCATGTATTCAACAGTTGACACTGTAACATCTCCACTTGAAGGATCAAGATTTGTTCCTGAGAGTTTATAGCTTTGGGATCCAGAAGGACCTTGAGCTTCAACATAATTTAAGCCTGATAAAGATACTGGTGTGGCAATTAAAATAGGATCTGTAGATGAATAATCTGTCCATACAATATCATCAATAGCAATTTGTCTAGTACCACTGCTTCTAAGCTGTATAACAACTGTGCCGGGAGTATTTATCGTTATTGTTTCAGTGTAAATTGTTCCCATAGCAGCTAGTGTATAGCTACCAACTGAAGTTCCATTTATTAAAACTTGGATAGTCCTGTCTGATGCAGCACCACCTGTAAAATATGACCTCCATTTAAAGGAAATTTCACCTACACCTCCTGTGACTGTTGTTTTTACATAACGACTACCGGAATCTCCAAATCCACAAGTAACGCCTGTAATTTCATAAATGCTACCTGCAGTAATCAATCTAGTTCCAATGTGGTACCATGTAGCCCCATTGTTGCCTATGTATGAGGTTTCTGTGGATGTGTATGATGCACTAGATGCATTTAAATTAGTAAAAGTCTCATGGCCCTGCCCATGGGAAATAAGTGATAATAACGCAATAATAAGCACTGTTAAAAGTGATTTTAGAATAGTAAATTTCTTCATAACCGAAAAGCTTTAAATTTATAATATTTATATGTCTTTATGATTTTACCTTCTGGCTACTTTTATTGAATTGCTGCAGTGTGATTTAGACAAAAACTCATGCAAAGGAATAGAAAAGTAGAATGTTTTCCAGCCTACAAAGCTAATAAATAAGTGTTATAAAAACATTATAATAGCTTTAAAAAATACTTAAACTTTGGGAGAAAGTTGTAAGTCGTAAGTCGTAAGTCGTAAGTCGACAGTCGGCAGTCTCAATCTTTACAATCTTTTTATTTCTTCGCTCTGGGATGATAGCTTATAAGGTTTTCTCGCAGATATTCTCTGTCGATATGGGTGTAAATCTCTGTGGTAGTAATTGACTCGTGACCAAGCATGTCTTGCACAGCTCTCAGGTCGGCGCCTCCCTCAATGAGATGTGTTGCAAAGCTATGGCGGAATGTATGAGGGCTGACATTTTTTTTGATGCCAGCCTTTTCACATAAATCTTTTATAATTATAAAAATCATAACTCTGGAAAGCTTACTTCCTTTGTTATTTAAAAAAACAAAATCTTCATTGCCTTTAACCGGAGTTGAATGAACCCTTATGTTATTAACATATATCTGGATCTGCTTAGATGCACTATAACCTAATGGAACAATTCTTTGCTTATTTCCTTTGCCCGTTACTTTTACATATTCATCTTTGATGAATAAATCGGAAATTTTTAGGTTAATAAGTTCACTCACCCTTAGCCCACATCCATAAAGTGTTTCAATAATTGCTTTATTTCTCTCGCCTTCAGGAGTACTCAAATCTATTGCGGATATAATTTTATCTATTTCAATAATTGTAAGATATTCCGGTATTTTTCTTCCTGTTCTGGGGCTTTCCAGTAATGTTGATGGATTTACGGTTATGTAATCTTCTAATAACAAATATTTATAAAATGATTTGATTGCACTTATTAGTCGTGCCTGAGAACGTGCCTGTAATCCCAGTTCGCCTGTAAATTGAACGAATTCAGAAAGGTTTTCTTTTGTAATTTCTTCTGGAGAAATACTTCTTAATTTTGATGAGAAATAATCAGAAAGTTTATTTATATCGCTTAAGTATGCTTCTATGCTATTAGGTGAAAGTGATTTTTCCAGCCTTAAATATGCATCAAATCCTTGTATGTGTTTTTTCCAATCCATTTGTTAGGCAAATATAGTTTTATTATTATTTAACCGTATTGCCCATTTTTAAATAATGAGAACATTTTTATAATTACTATTTTTGCAGCGTATAAAAATGATAGTAATAATGAATAATTTTTATCAAATCGTTCTGAATGTTATTTTGTCACCATCAGTTAGTTGGATAAAGGCAAAAGAATTTGGCTATAACTGGAAGAATTTGTTTATCTTCCTGGCTTTCCCACTTATTTTTCTTAGTTCAATAGCTAAAGTGACAAGTGTTCCGGAAGAATCGATTTACTCTATCTTCTCTCAAAATTTCTTGTTCATTCATGATACTATAACTTATTCACTAGCTCTTTTGCTTGCTTCTTATATGATTAAACTACTTGCTCCAAAATTTTCATCAAGTAATTCTTTCAATGAAATTTATTCACTATTTGTTATTTCATATACTCCTTTCTTTTTATCAACATTAATAGCAGCTATTCATCCGTCATTGTCTATAATTACATTAGTAGGATTGGTGTTTATGGTGTTTTTATTTTGGAAAGGCATTGGTATAATGCTGGAAACCCCTGATAACCGCAAAACGGGTTTTGGGGTTTTATGTATGTTAATTTTATTTGGTGCTATTGTGATTACTGGTTTATTTGTTGCAGTAATAATGGTTGTAATATCCGGCAATTACGATATGCTGAATATGTAAGTTTGTTTTTGAATTTTGTTTAACGTTTTATATTAAATCTGATGAAGCTTAAAATTTTATGTATTTCTTCTGCCATTATTTTTTCTTTAATCCTAACTGTTTGGTTGATTGGAAAGTTTTCATACGTAAACTCTATAGATAATGATACTGTTTATGAAGAAGAGTTGGTTGAACCCGAGTATGATGAATATGGCGTTGAGATTGGGAAATTTTATATTGATAAAGGCAAAGTAAAGAATAATCAAACTCTTAGTCAGATTTTGTCCGGATTTGAATTGGAGTTTATGGTTGTTGATGATGTTATTAATAAAGTTAAAAAATGGTTTGATCCCAGAAGAATTCGAGCCGGAAACAGCTTCCACGCTTATTTGGAATCGGATTCTGTTTCCAATATTCAATATTTTATTTATGATATTTCCAAGTTGGAATACATTAAAGTATGCTTTTACGACTCAGTTCAGGTTGTGAGAGAAATGAAACCAATTAAGAATGTACCTCGCACGGCCTCAGGAGTAATTAACTCATCGCTTTGGGTTGCTTTGCAAGAAAATAATTTACATCCTGAACTTGCAATCTCAATGTCTGAAATATTAGCTTGGTCTGTCGACTTTCATAGAATAAATAAGGGCGACAAGTTTAAAGTTATTTTTGAAGAGCAATATGTGGGAAATGAATGCATAGGTGTAACAAATATTGATGCAATATATTTCATTCATCAGGGTAGAGAAATATTAGGTTTTCAATTTAAGAAAGATTCTGTTGATGGCTTTTTTGACTCTGAAGGTGAAAACTTAAGAAAAGTCTTTTTGAAAGCTCCTCTTAAATTTGGAAGAATAACAAGTGGCTATTCTAATAGCAGAATGCATCCAATACATAATGTCCGCCGTCCTCATTACGGAACAGATTATGCCGCACCAACAGGAACTCCTATACTTGCAATTGGCGATGGTGTTGTTACAGAGGCTAGATTTGCAGGAGGTAATGGTAATTATGTCAGAATCAGGCATAATTCTGTTTATGAAACTCAATACCTACATATGTCGAAATTCGCTTCAGGAATTAAGCAGGGAAGAAGGGTTAAACAGGGAGAAGTTATTGGATATGTTGGCATGACAGGCGACGCAACAGGCCCTCATGTATGTTTTAGATTTTGGAAAAATGGCAAACAGGTAGATCATAGAAGAGAGAAATTTCCAAGCGCAAATCCTCTGCCTCAAATATATCACCAAGAGTTTTTTGTATTAAGGGATAGCTTAATCCGCAAATTAGAAGAAATTTCTTTTGAAGAAGATAATTTGTTGATTGTAGGAGTCAATAATCTATAATATTGTTTTAGTATAATCTTGATTATTCTTTTTCAATGTGCACTGCTATCCATATACAAATTGGATCAACGCTTGTGAAAATTACTTTGTGCTTCTGATGTGATGGAATAAATATGTAATCTCCTGAATTTAGTTCTATTATCTTGTGATTTTCAAACTCAATTTTGGCATTTCCTTGTATCAATATCACCCACTCGTCTGTTTCCTGATTATACCACTCTCCATCTTTAGTTACTTGTCCTTTGCTTAGTATTCTTTCAATTTTAACATTTTTATTATGAAATATAGTGTCAAATAGTTCTGAATCAATTGGTAAGGAATCTATATTGAAAATATTATCCATCATAGTTAATTGAAAAAGTTATTATCACGACTGCCAACTTACAACTTCCGACTGTCGACTGTCGACTGTCGACTTCCGACTTCCGACTTCCGACTTCCTTCTACAAATAATCTTCAATATTTCCTTTGCCCTCACGTATAACCTCAGGTTCGCCGCTTGTGCAATCTACAACTGTTGAAGCTTCATTGTCGCCATACCCTCCATCAATTACCAAATCTACGTGATGATTATGTTTTTCATATATTAACTCGGGGTCAGTTGTGTATTCAATTATTTCATCCTCGTCATATACTGAAGTTGAGATTATCGGATTGCCTAATTCTTTTACTACTTCTCGTATAATGTTGTTGTTGGGAATTCGGATACCTATTGTCTTTTTTTTGCTTTGGAAAAGTTTTGGAATATTGTTGTTTGCTTCAAGTATAAACGTGAAAGGACCGGGAAGTGCTTTCTTCATAAGCTTATAAATGCTTGTTCCAAATGGTTTTGTGTAATCTGAAATATGACTTAGGTCATAGAAAATAAATGAAAAGTTGGCTTTCTCAACTTTGGTTGATTTAATTGCAGCAACTCTTGCTACAGCCTTGCTGTTCATTATATCGCAACCAATTGCGTAAACTGTATCGGTAGGGTATATTATTACCCCTCCATTGCGTAGGCAATCTACTACAGTGTTGATTTCCTTTTGATTAGGATTTTCCGGGTAAATCTTAACTAACATAAAAAATAATTTGTGCAAATGTAGTTATAATATATTTTTTGCATTATACTTTTACTCAAGTTATTGCAAACATTAGGAAAATGTTACCTTTGTAACGCCAATGCAAATAAATCCAATACTTTTAATGCTTGCTTGGGTAATTTACTGTTTTTTAGACTTTTGATTCTTTTTTATAAATGAGACTAAAATTTTGTTGCAGCATTTCGATTTTGATTATTTCTTCTCTGCTGATGCAAAATTTAAACTCTTTATTTGCTTCAAATAAAGACACCGAAACTTTCACAAAAGAAATTGCTTTTAGACCTAATGCATCTGGCCAGGCAATATTTACAAATGATTTTCTGCAAAGAATTTCTGAGGCATCCGGAAAAATGAGGGTTTATACTTCATATGGAATAAAAACAAATATTAGAAAAACAGTCACAAATGTTAATAATACCAATAGAATTATAATATGTGTATCAGCTCCTGTAATTTCTGGCGATTACAATTATAAAGATTTTTCGTTGGAAAATTATCTTATGCCCGACATCTATTCAGGAATTATTACTGTTGAAAATGGAAGCGGCAAAAGAATAATTCATAAAAGCTTCAGGGTTGAAAATGTAGAGCAGTTTCCTCTTGTTATATTGGATACCGTTGTATTGAATAACAATAATAACATAATTGTAAAAATCCCTAGCCTGGAGCCATCCTACTCTGAAAAATCATATCATAGATTTATGCGATTTGCCAATGCGCTGCACGATTATTATAATGCTTCTGAGTATTTTGATAGAATTGAATCACTAATTCATAAACTTGAAAATTCAAAAATAGAGTCTATGATTATTGATGAGTTCAATTTATGCGAAATTGAGTCGGTTTTAGGCGATGTGAATCAAAAAGATTTTTTCAATTTTCTTATAATAAAGCAAAAGGATGTAAATTCAGTTTTTTCTAAGTATGAATATTATAATGAGAAGATTACGAGTTTAAGAGCATTTTATAATCAATCAATATCTGACATTGATAAGCTATTTTATGTTGCCGGAGTAGAAAATTATTTAAGGGGAAATAGAAAAGCCGCAAAAGATAATTTCAAAAAGGCAGTAAATTTTAATAAGTTTAATGTCCCAGCTTTAATTGAACTTGGAAAGATTCATATTGATGAAAATAAAAGTGATTCAGCTCTTTTTGTAGCTAAACATATTCTAAAAGATATATATCCATCAGGCGAATGGCTTAATATGGCAATTAATTACTCTTCAATTATTTATGATTCGGTGTGCAATAGAATAAATTTTTTCATAGCTGAAAATAGATATCCTGATGCATTATCTGAATTAATGAAATTACAGGAATTTTGTTCAGACATATATCCATTTCATTGTGATGATAGAGTGGCACAAATGCAAAAGAGGGCAAGATTGGGAGTTTATAATTCATATCTGTCGGTTGCTCAAAGGGCTTATGATATAAACAATCTTTCTTTTAGTGAGATGTACTCTCAAAGTGCTATAGAATATCAGAAAGAACACACTGATTTAATTGGGGAATATAAATTGGCTGAAGCTATGCTTCAAAAAATATTTGTTCAATATCTTGTTATTGCCAGAGAACAACGGAAGGAAGGTTTATGGGATAGGTCAATTTATTATTTTGATAATGCAAAAAGGTTGTGTAATGCATATTCATTTCTAAATTGCCCGCCTAATTTAGATTCTGATATTGCCGAATTGCATTTGCAAAAAGAAAGGCAGGTGAAATTAGCATTGTCAAAACCAAAGATTATAAGTAATGCAACAGTTGTGCATACTCCGGAAATCAAAACTGAATATAAAGGAAGAATCCTTGAAACTTTATCTCACGGACACCTTATGGCGTGGGCAGGGGAAATAATTGAAGCCAAAATATCTCTTGAAGATGCAATAAATGAATCCGAAATATTTGAATTGTATTCAGATACATTAGTGTTCTCGAGAATTCAAAGCCTGAAACAAAGAATTTTTCAGAAAGAATGTGAGATTAATAATAATCTAATCAGTGATAGATTTTATAAAATTCAACTTCTTATTAAGTATGCTGAATATGTGAGTGCTATGGATAGCCTGACGAAATTGAATAGATTTGTTGATAATTTAGATGATTGTAATATTTATTTAGGAGATTCTTTGCTAATGCTCCAATCTTATATTCCTGCGGCCGAATATCAAACTCTCTTAAGGTCAGCTAAAAGATTGTTGAACTCAGATGTTCAACATAAACATGAATCTTTTTTCCAAAGATATATGAGAGCTCAGAATTTATGGGAATCTAAAAATTTAATGGGTTTGGGAGTAGAGCATTTGCAATTAGTTGATTATATATCAAGATCATCGCAAATTGATTTTATATATAGTGGTATAACTTATTTCTCAGATAATAGCAAACCTGACGATGCATTAAAGCTTTTGTTAGTAATCAAAAATAAAGGCATTAGCTCCAAAAACACTAAAGATATTCAGGAGTATGCGGGTAAAAAAGCTGCTGAATTTTACAAAAATAAATACCCTAAAGAAAATCATTCAAATCTAGCCAATAAGATTACCGATAACGACAGTTGGTTTAAATATTTTGTTTCAGCATTTAAGAAGAGCTGGAGATAATATTTTTGGATAATGATGTTGTTAATTGAAGATAATCTAAATAACAATAACGTAATCTTTTGAAAATTTCTGATTTCCGATTTTATACGATTTTAAAATTATGTATTTTTATACCGCAATAATTTAAATATTCATTTTATAAAACTTAGGAAAATGTCACAAAAAATCGACCTAAAAAAAGAACAGCAAATAACTTTAAAAACTCCTCGATACAAATATAGTGTTATAGCAAAAATCTTTTTTGCCGGCATGGATATGATAGCAGGGAAAAAAGATGATCTCCCTAAGGCAAAATTATTGGAAATATTAGCAAGTATTCCATATAGAGTTTGGGAAGTGCGTCATTATATTAAGCAAACTAAACAATACAAAAACACTGCTAAGGTTGAAAAATCTCAAGGTGTTATAGAGTGGGGCAGGGAAGCCCAGGATAATGAATATATGCATTTGCTTGTTATTCATGAAAAAATGAAGGAAGATGGATTGAAGGATAAGTGGTACCTAAAACCTTTCTTTTATTATTTTGCAGTTTTTACTTATGTTATTATTGCAAGAATGATGGCGTTTTTTAGCCAAAAAAGAGCATTTTTATTTAATGCTGAATTTGAAAACCACGCCGAAAATGTTTATGCCAAATTAGTTGTTGACAATCCTCAATGGGAAAAACAAAAAGTAAATAATCCTCTTGTGAAAAATTATGCTGATGTTGATACATGGGCAGATGTTTTTAGAAGAATCAGTCTGGATGAGCGTGATCATATGAATCATAGTTTTGAGTTTTGCGGCAAACCGGAGTTTGTTCATAAGTATGATGGAATGCCTGAAAGTAAGATTTAACTTCTTATGTTTTAGATAATAAAAAAGCCCCATATTGGGGCTTTTTTATTTACTAAATTCAAGTAATTAATGCAACTTTTTACGAGGATATAAAGTAAATAATATTTTTCAAGACAAAGGAGAAAGAAATTATCTTTCCCCTTGTCCTGATGGATAAAGTTTAAATTGGCTTTCCTCGT